>OCOJ01036378.1_pt5 | contig 20263 bp, 14 predicted proteins | sample 1539251 | NCBI WGS metagenome assembly OCOJ01 (sample SAMN01911457, study PRJEB22624) | soil metagenome | biome: Soil | place: Malaysia | collected 2012-04-30 | depth RA_metagenome m | reverse complement strand
CGCCAGCCGCAGCGAACCAGGCCTCGACCGCATCGTCCCCGCCGACCCTATGGTCCCTTACGACATGAAGGATGTGATCCACGCGGTTGTGGACGACGGCTACTTTTTCGAGGTGCACGAGCAGTACGCCCGGAACATCGTGGTGGGGTTTGCCCGGCTGGACGGCCGTCCCATGGGCATCGTTGCCAACCAGCCCGCATTCCTGGCCGGCTGCCTGGACATCAACGCTTCGGTGAAAGGAGCGCGATTCGTTCGCTTCTGCGACGCCTTCAATATCCCCCTGATCACCTTCGAGGACGTGCCGGGCTTTCTCCCCGGCACTCAGCAGGAGTTCGGCGGCATCATCCGTCACGGCGCCAAGCTGTTGTTTGCCTTTGCGGAAGCTACCGTGCCGAAACTGACCGTGATTACGCGCAAGGCTTACGGCGGCGCGTATTGCGTCATGGCCTCCAAGCACATCCGCACCGACGTGAATTTCGCCTGGCCCACGGCGGAAATTGCCGTGATGGGGCCGGAAGGCGCCGTCAATATCGTCTATAAGCGCGAGCTCGATCGCACGGCCCCGGAAGATCGCGAGGCCCTGCGGAAAGAAAAAATTTCCGAATTTCGCGAGCGCTTTGCAAATCCCTTCGTCGCTGCGGAGAGAGGCTACATCGACGCCGTCATCCAGCCCGCGCTCACCCGCCCGAAGCTGATTACAGCCCTCCGCGCGCTGGACAACAAACGCGACACGAACCCCAAGAAGAAGCACGGCAACATTCCGCTGTAATCGCTAGCACAGCCACTCCTGGCTGTGTTTTTTTCGAGGCCGGCGAGGCAGGGTTAAAGCCAAGACCGAGTTCCCCACCGTTGATTCCCTGTTTGCCGTTCGCTGGCTTCCACTTTCTCATTTCGTCGCGTCCCCTCGCCGACGCGTACGTGGTCTGCCCAAATAGGCGGATTTTGTGACAGACTAGCGGCCGAATTGCAGCCGCGCGAGAGAAGCAACCACCCGCGGGTTGGAGGAATCGCCGATGGATGCTGCCGAATCCGCCAAGATCCTTGCCGCGCAAAGGAGTCTGGAGTTCGTCCAGGACGGGATGGTGGTCGGCCTAGGCTCCGGCTCCACGGCCACTCACTTCATCAAACTGCTAGGAGAAAAAGTGAAGCGCGGGCTGAAGGTCCGCGGCATCCCGTCTTCGAAAGCGAGCGAGGACCTGGCGAAGTCGCTTTCGATTCCGATCATTGATTTCCGGCAATGTGCGGAAATCGATGTGGCCATCGACGGCGCAGATGAAATCGGGCCGCATCTGGCGTTGATCAAAGGCGGCGGGGGAGCGCTGTTGCGGGAGAAAATCGTGGCCAGCGCAGCGCAGCGGTTCATCGTCGTGGCCGACTCCAGCAAGATCGTCCGCCGCCTGGGAAAATTTCCCTTGCCCGTGGAAGTGATCCCCATGGCGGCGCCGCTCATCGAGAAGAAGATTCTGGCGCTTGGAATCCGTTCCAAAGTGAGGCAGGCAAAGTCGGGCGGCGACTACATCACCGATGAAGGCAACCTGATTCTGGATTGCGAGTGCGGCGAAATCCCGGATCCGGACGCACTTGCGGCCTCGATTCGCGCCATGGTGGGCGTCGTGGAACATGGGCTGTTCCTGAACATGGCGGAAATGGCCCTGGTGGCGGATGGGACAGAAGTGAAAACGATTTATAAATAACGCCAACGCCTATTGTTTGGCCGGCGATTGCGGCGAACCCGCTCTCATATCGCGGTCGTACACATACCGCACATTCAGCTTCGGATTTCCCTTGCTGTCCACTATCCGGAACGTCTCGAACAACACCGCGCCACCTTCTGAGTAGGAGAGAACGCGCTCGATTTTGTCCTTGCGCGGGCCGTCTTCAGAGGTCGTCAGAAGGTCGCCGTTCCATTTCGCCGCGATTTCCCTGTACACGTCGCTGCCCCCGGCCTGGAGTTTGCGCCCATCCGTGAACAGGGCACGCTTGCGGCCCTGCTCGTCGTTCAACTCCACTTCGTTCTCTTTCTGTGCGACCGTCAGGTTATACGATGGGTAGAGGAGGTCACCCAGCTTGGCGAGGTCGGCGTCACTGTAAGAATCATAGCCGCCGCGCCCGCCCCCTCCCGGATAGCCTCCTCCGCGGGGATAGCCGCCCCCGGGATAGCCGCCGGGCCAGCCCCCACCCACGCGTCCCCCGCCTCCTTGCCGCCCGTTTTGTGCCTGTTGGGCCTGCTGCAATTTCGCGCGACCATCGTCGCTCTCATCCCGGTTTAGTTTCCAAGTGCCCAGGATCGTGGGCTTTCCCTGGTAGCGCGGCGGGGGCGGAGGCGGCGGCGCAGTGTCCGCCGTGGGCTGCGCCGAAGGCGGCAGTGTGATGGGACCCGGCGGTGCCTGCGCGCTCACGAGTCCCGGGCATACCAGCGTCGCTCCGCCGAACACGACGGCGACGACCAGCGCGCGACTGCACGTGAATTTCATTCTCTCCCTCGATGCTGCCGGCTGCGTCCCGGCAGACTCATCCCCGCGGGAGCGCTCTGAGATACCGATGCGCGAGAACCGGGAAAAGATGTCAGCACGCCCGGTCATTCCAGAAGGAACTGCTTCAGAAATACGACCGTCGCGTAAAACTGGAAGTCCTGGTTGGGTTTCTTCCGGAACCCGTGCCCTTCGTCTTTGGCCATCAAGTACCACACGGGCGTGCCATGCTGCTTCAGCGCGGCCACGATCTGTTCGGATTCACTCACCGGCACGCGCGGGTCGTTCTTCCCTGCGACTACGAGCATGGGCTTGCGGATCAAGTCCACGTGGTTCATCGGCGCAATCTTCTCCAGAAATTCGCGCATCTTGGGGTCGCGTTCGTCCCCGTACTCCACGCGGCGCAGGTCGCGCCGGTAGGACTCCGTGTGCTCCAGGAAGGTGACCAGGTTCGACATGCCCACCACGTCCACCGAGCAACGGATCCGGTTGCTGTAAAAGGTCGAAACCGCCAGCGTCATGTGCCCGCCGTAGCTCCCGCCTGTCACCGCGACGCGCTCGGCATCCAGGTCCGGCCGCGTCGTGATCCAGTCGAACAGCGCATTGATGTCCTTGTACGTGTCCTCGCGATGGAAACCGTTGTCCAGCAGTGAAAAAGTTTTTCCGTAGCCCGTCGAGCCGCGCACGTTCGGATAAATCAACGCGATTCCCAGTTCGTTCAGGAAATAGTTGTTGCGCCCCAGAAAGTTGGGGACCGACTGTCCTTCCGGGCCTCCGTGAATCACCACCAGCACCGGCCGCTTGCCGGTGAACCGCGCCGGCGGCCGGTAGAGAAAGCCGGAGATCATTTTCCCGTCAAAACTCTTCCATCGCACCAGCTCCGCTTCCTGGAATCCTGCCGTTTTCACCGCGGATTCGCTGTTCGTCCAGCGAGTGAGCTCGCCGTTGCCTGCATCCAGCGAGTAGCAATCGTCCGCTGCCCGCGCCGTGGTCATGCTGAACCCGAGCTCGAGCGCATCGCGCCGCCAGCGCAGGTTGCTGATCACGCCCACCGGTAGCTTCGGCACAGCCAGCTCCTTCCCGGAGCGCGTGTCGATCACGTGCAGTCTGCTTACCCCGTCCTCGTCGGTCACAAATCCAAGATGCGCGCCGTCGTGCGACAGGTCGAAGGACTCCACGTCCCAGGGAATGTTTCCGGTGAAGTACTTCAACTGCTTCGTGGCAAGGTCGAGATACGCCAGCCGGCGAAATTCGGAGTCCCGGTCGGTGATTGTGTAGATTCCCTTGCCGTCTTTGCTGAATCTCGTTTCGCCGTAAAAGATTTTTTCCGCCGCGTGACGCGGGGTGAGTTCCGTTTTCTCGCCCGTGGAAGGGTTGACGATCCACAGATACGACTCATTGATGGAAATGTATTCGAGCAGAAGGATGGTCTTGTCGTCCGGCGACCAGTCCGCAGGCTGCCACCCTCCGCCTTCGAGCCGCAGCAGCAAATGATCGGATTTCGGGTCGGACGGGTCCATTACCCAGAGGTCGGTGTCCTTGCCGGTGCGCCGCGTAGATGTGTAGGCGATGCGGTTGCCGCTCGAGGCCCACGCCCCGAATGCATTCCGCGATTTTCCGTCTGTCAGCAGGGTAATCTCTCCGGAGGCCAAGTCGTAGCGATAGAGCTGGTACCACTCGCCTCCGCCGATGTCCTTGGAAAACACGATGTAATCGCCCCCGTTCGGATGGAAGCGCCCGCTGAACACCGCGTCGGGGAAAAAGGTGATTTGCTGCCTCGCGCCCCCCGGCCGCTCCACCACATGCAGTTGATTCGTGTCGCCGAACCGCGTCCGGATCAGCATCTCTCGCCGCTCCGGATGCCAATCGTCCAGCACTGCCGAACGGTATTCCAGGTAACGCCCTGCCGTGGCCGCGAGCGTCGCCGGTATCTGCGGGACACCCTCGACCACCAGGTTTTCATTCGGAGCGACGGTTCGTTCTTGCGAGGAGAGAACAGGCGCCAGCAGCAACGCAGCGATCAGTAGGACGCGAGCCTTCATACGATTCCCTCCCACGTGGTGCACGAGTCTATGAAGCGCCCCTCGCTGTGTCAATCGAGGGCGCCGCTCGTCCCGGCCGCGCTTTGCAGTCCCTGTGCTAAGATTTTTCTCCGCCTTCGGCGGATTCCTCCATGTTCCACAAAGTGCTTATCGCCAATCGCGGCGAGATCGCCATCCGCATCCTGCGCGCCTGCCGCGAGATGGGCATCGGGGCCGCGGCCGTGTACAGCGAGGCAGACCGAACCTCCCTGCACGTGCGCTTGGCGGACGAGGCTTACCCCATCGGCCCGGCGCCTTCGCGCGAGAGCTACCTGCGCATTGACAAATTGATGGACGTGGCTCGCCGTGCGGGCTGCGACGCCCTGCATCCCGGCTATGGCTTCCTGGCGGAAAACGCGGCCCTGCCCCGGGCCTGCGCCGAGAACGGTGTCACCTTCATTGGCCCGTCGCCTGACGCCATGGCAAAACTCGGCTCCAAGACTGCGGCCCGGCACATCGCACGCTCCGCTGGCGTTCCTATGGTTCCCGGAACGCTCGAACCTCTCGACGACGCGGCAGCAGCAATCGCCTTTGCCCGCGAGGCGGGATTTCCTGTCCTGCTCAAAGCCGTGGCCGGCGGCGGCGGCAAGGGCATGCGGCGCGTCGAAAGTGAAGCCGAGCTCGCCTCCGCCTGGCGGGACGCCGCCTCTGAGGCGCTCAATGCGTTTGGAGACGGCCGGTTGTACATCGAAAAATATCTGGACCGGCCCCGCCACATCGAGATCCAGGTACTGGGCGACCATTACGGCAACATTATCTATCTCGGCGAGCGCGAATGTTCCGTCCAGCGCCGCCATCAGAAGGTCGTGGAAGAGGCACCCTCGCCCGTGGTTGACGCCGCCCTGCGGCGTGCGATGGGCGAAGCCGCCGTGCGGCTGGCTCGCGCAGGCGGCTACACGAACGCGGGCACGCTGGAGTTTCTGGTGGATGCGCAGCGCAATTTCTTCTTTCTGGAGATGAACACCCGGCTGCAGGTGGAACATCCGGTCACGGAGCTGGTCACGGGACTGGACCTGGTGAAATTGCAGATCCGCGTGGCCGCAGGGGAACCGCTCCCGCTCGGCCAGGAGGATATTGCGCTTCGCGGCCATGCCATCGAATGCAGGATTTACGCCGAGGATCCTGACAATAATTTCTTCCCTTCGCCGGGAAGAATCCTCTCGCGACGCGTGCCCGCCGGTCCAGGCATCCGCCTCGATGACGGCGTATATCCCGGCTGGGTGGTGCCCACGGACTACGACCCGCTGCTGGGCAAACTGATTGCCTGGGGAAGCGAGCGCGGTGAAGCCATTGCCCGGCTGCGCCGCGCCCTCGAGGAGTACGTCGTCGCCGGAATCCAGACCAACATCAGCCTGTTCCGCCGCCTTCTCGTGGACGCGGAGTACATGAGCGGTGAAATCCATACGCGCTGGCTGGACGATTGGCTGGCGCGCAACGCTGCTGCCGTCACGCCCTCGACCTTGCGATTGCCGGATCTGACGGAGACTGCGGCGGTACTGGCGGCGGCACTTTTCCATCTTTCGGCTAACGGCGCGGGATCGAATCCCCGCGCGGCATCCCCGGCGCAGGACGCTCAGGCGTCACCTTGGAAACACGAGGGAAGGCGAGCGGCGTTGTCGCGCGATCCACGGGAGTAATCCGCAACGTGAAATTGAGAATCGAATTCGGTGGCCGGACTCGCAGCGTGGAACTCGCGCGCGATGGGCGCCGGCTCACCGGAACGCTGGATGGGCATGCCGTGGAAGCGGACGCGGTCGAAGTGGGTCCGGGCATTTATTCCATCGTGATTGCGGGTGCGGCGATCGAGGCTCAGGTGGAATCGGCCGCCTCCGGCCTGACCATCACGGTTGGCGGCCGCCGCATGGCGGCGCGCGTCGTGGACCCGCGCCAGTGGCAGGGGCGCCGAGGCGGGGCCGTCGAGGCCGAGGGACGCCAGCAAATCGTTGCCCCGATGCCGGGGAAAGTCGTGCGCGTCCTGGTACAGCAAGGCGAACACGTGGACGCGGGAAGCGGCTTGCTCGTCGTTGAGGCCATGAAGATGCAAAACGAAATCCGCTCGCCGAAAACGGGAACGGTTGAACGCCTTGTCGTCACCGAAGGTCAGGCGGTCAACGCCGGCGAGGTAGTCGCCGTGGTTGCGTAGCCGGAGTGGCGTTCGGCGGGGTCCGATGCCGCCCCTCTGGTTCTGTCTGAAGGATTACTTCATTTTCCCACTGAAAAAGCGCCCCAGCCTGCAGCCTGCCCCGGTCCTCCGGATCTGTGGCTACTTGGGAGCCGGGGGCTTGGAGGGTTCCGAAGGAACGCGCCCGGCCGATTCCAGCACCTGCCGGGCGTAGTAGTTCTCCACTCGCGCCTCTTCCCGGGCAACAGCCAGAAACGCGGCGCGCAACAGTTGTTCGCGACGGTTCCGCAGCGTGCCGCGGATGGCCTCCCGCACCTGTGGATCCGTGAGCGAGCGCTGTCCCGCGCCTTCGCGGGCGATGAGCTTCAGGATGTGGTACTTCCCATCACGGGTCTTCACCACCCGGCTGACTCCACCGGGACGCAGCGCCAGGACCGCGCGGCTCAGCTCCGGTGTATCCTGCTTGGGATCCCGCAGCGAAGACTCCGGCATCCAGCCCAGGTCTCCGCCCGTGGGCGCGTTGGCTGGATCTTCGGAATAGTCCATGGCCACCTGTCCGAAATCGGCTCCGCCGTCGAGGGCTTTCAGCAGGGCGTCCGCTTTTCTCTGCGCCTGCGCGTCCGTGGTTGCGTCGTCGTTCTTGCGGTTGCGGATTTGCCGGTCCTTGACCGGTGTGATCAGAATTTGCGCCACGTGGTACTGGGGCTCAGCCACGTTGAATTGGGCCAGATTGGCGTTGTAGAAGTCACCGATATCCTGGTCCGTGATGGTGATCTTGCTCACCACCTCCCGGTTGATCAGCTTCTGAATGGAAATCTGCTGGCGCAGCACCCGCCTCTGGTCGTCCACCGTCAGCCCGCGGTCCCGCAATTGTTTCTGGAACTCTTCCTCCGTGTACGGGCTCTTCAGCTCGGTGAATTTGTCTTCCACCTCGCCGTCGCTGGCCTCCAGGCCCAGCGTCCGCGCACGTTCCAGCAGGATTTCGTTGTTAATGAGTTCGTCGACGATGTTCAGTTTCAGCAGCGCCGCTTCCTCGGCGGATGGCTCCTGTCCTTGCTGCGTCACCAGCCCGCGGAAGTATTTGTCCACTTCTTCACGCCGGATCTCGTGCCCGTTCACCCGCGCCCACACGTCGGCCGAAGGCGTCTCCTGCCGGCGGCAGGAGGGCGCGGCAGCCAGCAGGAAGGCCAGCGCGAGAGTCGCGAACAGGCGACGGCGCACGAATTCACCGGGCGAGCGTTCAGGCGGCTTTGCGAACGCGGCCGGACCGCAGGCATGTCGTGCACACCTTCACTCGGCGGCGCGTGCCGCCGACTACGGCGTGGACACTTCTCAGATTCGCGATCCAGCGGCGCCGGCGCGCGTTGTTGGCATGGCTCACCACATTGCCGTAACTCGGGCCCTTGCCGCAGACTTCACACCGATGGGCCATCACATACTCCTAATCCCTTGATGATTTCGGGAATCCCCTATGCTAGCAGAAAAGCGCGCGCTGCGGAAACGCTGCGTTTGGAGACCGGCGGCTCTCCGAATATTGCGCTGGCGAGTCGTTCCCGGGGCACCCTCTCACTTCTGCCCCCCGTTCTTATCTTTCGGCGCCCGTCGGAACACATTCATCGCCGCATGGTCATCCGGGAGAAAGTATCCCACCGCAATGCCCATGGCGCCGTCCGGCAGCGTCTGCCCGGAAAGATTCATGTATTCCGCGGCAACGCGCACCTTATCGCCAGCGGCCAGGTGGTAGCCGCCGCGAGAAAGGAAGGTCACCACAGGCATGGATTCGAGCAAACCTTTGTCATCCAGTTCCGGAATGAGCCTTGCGATCAGCTCTTTGTGCGTCGCGTTCGTCACCGTCAACCCGCGCCCGTAATCGTGCAGATGTCCGCCCAGCCCCAGCAATAAGCCCGATTGCGGCATCTGGAACTGCCCGCTCGTTACGGATTCGCCTGCCTTCAGGTCGTAGCCTGACTCGCCGCACTCCATCACGTCAAACCAGGCCGGATAAACGTTCCGCAGTGCCGGGATCCCCGACTCCACCGCGCCGGCCGTCACGTAGCTGACTTGCACAGCCAGATAGGCCTTAGGATACGAAGTGCCCGTGGGATTGTGGAACATGGTGCTGATGCGGATGCGGTCCCCGCGGTGCACGGCGTACCCAAACCCGGGAAGCGGCGGCCAGCGGTTCATCTCGCCCCCCGCACCAAAAATGTGTTCTTCCTTATTGGGGCACAGGAAGTCGGCGCGGCCCTCATTCCAGAAGGCGACGTGGTGCAGCAACTTCGCCGATATGTCGTTGCCTTCTCCGTCCAGCAGGCTTGGCGAATAGGCCACCAGCCAGCCGTCAAACGGAATGTCCCAGTAGATTTCCGGGGCCTGGGGCATCGCCTCGTGCCGTGTATGCGCGGGAAGATTGTAAGGACCGAGGCGGATCTCAAGCGCGTCGCTGGCCACCTGGTGGATGGTCATCTTCACGTCTTTTTGTACCGCCCCGGTCTCGTGATGATGGTGGCCGTGCTGCGCGGCGGCGGCCGTAGGGAGCAGCAGCGCCGCGGTCATTGTCCATGCTCGGATGGTGTGATTCATGTCTGATCCGGTTCCCTGGTGCGCCTTGCCCGTCGTATTCTAGCCCAGTTGGATGCGGGTGTATGCTCTGCCGTCCGCGTACGAGCGGCGCATTCCTCCACAATGGAGCACTCATTGCCGAAAAGACAGGGCCTACTATGCCGAACGTGACTCGAAAGTTTGCCGCAGTGCTCGCCGTGCTATTACTCGCGGTGGCCTCAGCGGGCCTCACCGCCGCGCATAACGAGTTTACGGCCCAGCGAATGACACGCGCCGTTGTCTTGATCGTCGCCGACGGCCTGCGCTGGCAGGAAGTGTTCACCGGTGCGGATCCCGGGCTCCTCGATGCGAAACACGGCGGAATCTGGGCCAAGCCCGAAGATCTGAAGCGCAAGTACTGGCGCGACGACGTCGGCGAACGCCGCGCCTCGCTGTTTCCATTTCTCTGGGGCGTGGTCGCGAAGCAAGGCCAGCTATTCGGCAATCGCAACAAGGACAGCGATGTCCACGTCACCAACGGCCTCGCCTTTTCCTATCCCGGCTACAACGAAATGCTCACGGGCTCACCGGACCCCAGGATCAATTCCAATGAGTTTGGCCCCAATCCCAATGTCACCGTCTTCGAGTGGCTCAACACCCTCCCGGCATTCCACGCACACGTCGTCGCGTTCGCCACTTGGGCGGCGTTCAAGGACATCTTCAACCAGCCCCGCAGCCACCTCGACGTACATGCCGGTTGGGATCCACCCTACACCGGCAGCGCGCTGACGCCGCGCGAGGAGTTGCTGAACGACCTCTACCTCCACTCCACCCGCCTCGAGGATGACGACAACTTCAACTCCTTCCTCCAGCCGCCGCTCCTCGATTACATCAAATCGCGGAAGCCCCGTGCCTTGTTCATCTGCTACGGCGAGACGGACAATTGGGCGCACTCCGGCCGCTATGATCTGGTTCTCGAAAGCGCCCACGAGTTCGACCACTTCGTGGCTGATTTGTGGAACACCATGCAGCAGATGTCCGAATATCGTGGCCAGACGACTTTCCTCATCACCACAGACCACGGCCGCGGCCGCGGCCCCGTCGAGTGGAAGGAGCATGGCAAGGATCAAAAGGGCTCGGAAAACATCTGGCTGGCAGTCATGGGACCGGACACGCCGCCCTTGGGCGAACGCAGCCATACGCCGGCCATCACGCAATCGCAAATTGCAGCAACCGTCGCCGCGTTTCTCGGCCAGGACTACGTCAGCGCCACTCCCCACGCCGCCGCCCCAATATCGCATGTCCTGGGCATACGAGAACCGGTAGATCGGTGAGGGACTCCGCATGTCGCAAGCCCGGGCGCTCCGTGGGGTGCCGGCTAACTACAGATTCGCCTTGGAAGCGATCGCGGTATGCTCTCGCCCTCGAGTCCGGACTTCCACGACTTCTCCAAGCCGCCGCAGGGCTTCCGCACTTTGCGGCACATCGGGCCCAAATATCTGGAAGTCGTGATTCATGTGCTCCCAGGTTTCCAAGACGACTTCCGTTCCTTGCTCACGAGCACGATCGGCGAAGGACTGAATGCTGTCGAATAGAATCTCGGCGCGCCCCGCTTGTATATATATGGGAGGAAGGCCGCGCAGGTCAGCCCTCACCGGCGAAACCAACGGGTTCCGGCGCTGGGCGGGGTCACAGAACCAATCCGCCCATTGCTTGAGCATCTGCCAGTCAATCCAGTCAATCCAGTCAACCCCCGTGTCGCTGGGCATGCCGGTGGCTGCGGCTTCAAAGTCCGTTGCCGGGGAGAGCGCGATGGCCGCTGCTGGCAGCGGAAGCCTTGCGTCGCGCACAGCCAACAGCAAAGCCAAGGTCAGGTTGCCTCCGGCCGAATCACCGGCAACAACCAAGTTCTCGGGCTTCGTGGCGTTTCCCAGTAACCAGCGGTAGGCAAGGAGTGCATCTTCCAGTTGCGCCGGGAACCGATATTCCGGCGAGAGCCGATAGTCGAGAGCAAACGTTCTGGATTTTGCGGCCAGAGTGATCAGCGTGATGAAGTCGGCGTAAGCCCTGGGATAGTAGGAGTATCCGCCCCCGTGAAAATACAATACGGTCACTCGAGTCTCCACGTCCTTACAAGCAAACCAACGGCCCCGGAAACGTTCCTGTATAACTTCGCTGGTGTTTACTTCCGGTACGGCAGAACCAACGACGAGGCAATCCAGATAGCGGCGCGCCTCATGAACATCGCGCATCCGGAAAGCGACAGCTAGCTGCCCCTTCAAGACTTGCGTGCCCAGTTCCATGAACCAATTCCAGCCCGGCCGCCGTGGACCTTTGAGCATCCGGCGGAGAGACGCTTCCACGACCGCTTGGCACAGCGCTGCGGCGCTTCGCAACCGGTGTCGCAGTGGACCACGGAAACAGACTCTGGCCGCCATCAAGGTCTCCATTGCCCCGGCTCCGCGTCCTCATCACGGACACTCGGTCAGGGAAGCGAAACCGTGGGTGCTATGTAGTTCAGGGGAATCGGTGACTTCGGCGGTGGCGCCGCGACCACGGTTCGCACCATCGGACCGGCATACCGCCACCAGCCGCGTAAGATTCTGCCGCCGGTCGAGCGCACCTGAAGAGGGCTCCAGCCATCGTCGCCGGTTGTCACGTCCACGAGGCCGACCACTACCGAGCGCGTGTCAATACGGAGCCCTGCGCGTAGCGCTTTGAGCGCGCTCTCTTTCCCACTCCAAAGCAGCGCCATAACCCGCGGCCGGTCGGCCGCGGACTGCCTCGTAACCAGCGCTTGCTCTTCGGCGCTGAAATAGTCGGCGAGGAAAGCATCGCTGCGCGGCTCAATCAGTTCCAGATCACAGCCTAACTCCACGCCAGGTCGTGCCACAGCACAGATCGCGAGGTCGTTCCGGTGACTGATGGAAATGGTCAACGGCGCGCGTTTGTTCTCGAGAAAGACCTCGGGCGCGCCAGAGGGCGCGGGACGTATTTCCATTCTTGCGAATGCTGAAGGGGAGTCAGGCAGATGCAGGCAGACGCCTAGAGCACGTTTCGCCGTCCAGCGTCCCAGCCGCCAGTCGGCGCGGCGCTGGGCAAAGCGCAAGCCGTCCAGAAAGGTGACTTCGCTCCCGCCCAGCCACTCATTGTCTTCCGGAACGTCTGCTTCGGACTGTTCCAGCCAATACACGTCCATGGGATTAACCCTGTCCGCGGCGCCCGGAATCGGAGAACGCGTCAAACTGCGATCTGTTTCAGGGCGCGTCCATTCAGGTTTTGCGGCTACCCGCGGCGGCTGCGCTCCACGCCATTTCAGCGCCTTCTTCCACGGCGCCAGACGGCACAAACGACACCAGCTTGCTTGCGGCCGCTTTTGTTGCCGGCACCTCTCGCTTCCTGGACTCCTCCTCCCTTGCCATTCCCCGCTCAATCGCGTCGATCAGATAGGGCCGCAGGTTTGCAGGCGGAATAATATGGTGTAGCGCCCCAACGTCCAGAGCGCGTTGGACACTATGCACCCGGTCAAACTCTGAGGCCATCTCGCCCAGCTTTTCGGAGTGCACGATTTTGAAAAGTTCCTCCCACTGGGCGCGCAGCCGGCCTTTTTCCGCGCCCTCGGCCCGGGCGATGGCCTCGTCCAGCGCTTGCAGGCGCGGATCCTTGCGCGTTCGCGCTTCAACTTCGCCGGCGAAGACCACTGCCGCTGCCGGCGCACCGCCGATGACGGAAGCGTACGTTCCTTCGAGTGCTGCCACTTCGAGATTCTTATTCAGCGCCCGCGAGAAAACCACATAAGCGCCACCGTGATAGCGCGAAATCACGCAAAACACCATGGGCCCTTTGAAGTTCACGACCGCCCTGCCGATCTCGGCACCGTACTCGAGCTGAAGCCGGCGCATCGACTCCGGCGACCCATCGAATCCCGACAGATTGGCCAGGACTACAACCGGCCGATTGTTGCTGGCCGCATTGATCGCGCGCGCCACTTTCTTGGAGGACTCGGGAAAGAGCGTTCCGGCACACCACTGGTCGGGTCCGTCAGCCGGCACAAATCCGAGGCGCGGCACCGGCCGGGATTCGATGCCGATGAGACACACGGGATACCCACCAAGATGAGCATCCCAGATTACCGCCATCTCCGCCGCGCGCATGCCCGCCCAGCGCTCCAGTGGAGCGTGATCCTGGTCTATGGTTGCCATCATCACCTTGCGGATATCGAATGATTTCTTCCGCCCCGGATTGCTCTCGTCCGACAAGATCTCACCAACCAACGCGAAGGTGTCCTCCCCGTTCTGCCCGAGAGGATAAGCGCGCACATCCCGATCGCTGGGATCCGTCGTTGCAGCGCGCCGGGGAAACCGCTCGCCCGGTGCCACGTAAGTGTGCTCGTAGTGGCGGAAGAGAATGTGACACGCTTCCTCAATGTCCCGCGCCCAGTATTGCGCCTGGCCGTTGATCCCCATGATGCGGTCGTAGCCGCCGATTCCCACATTGTCCTCGGCCGAGATGCCGCCCGAATAGTCCAAGGCGCGCTTTCCAGTAAGGACCATTGCCGCCTTCGGCGTCATCACCAGAATGCCGCGCGTGTGCATGAGCATGGTGGCCTCGGCGTTCCAATACGGCTGCGCGCCCACGTTGATTCCATTGATGATGAGGTTTACTTCCCCGCCCGCTTGCGTGAAGTCCACGAGGCGGCGCAGCACATGGGCAATCCAGTCCATATTTTCCACGCCGCTGTCCATCGAGATCTTCGCGCCGGCCGAAATGGGGAACCATTCCAGCGGCACCCCCATTTCCTCAGCAAGACCCACCGCGGCGATAATCCGCCGGCACTCCGGTTCGGCGAGCGCGCCCAAATCCTTGCTCGGATCGCCCAGCAGCAGGACGCGCGTCATGCCCTCGGGATATCTGGCAGTACGGTTCCGTATGACGCCGGCGATGATGTTCGCCTTGTTTCGGCCATACGGACGATCCACCGGGACCAGACAGCCCTCCGCGTCAAGATCATGTTCGACAAAATCGCCGGCAGGAAATTCCGCGCGCGTGTTTTCTTCTGCGGGCGTCAACATTTTGATGATTTCGTAGGGATAGATGAGTCCGCGCTGGCGCATGCGGACCACTTTCTGGTCATATTCTGCCAGCGGTTCGATGGGTTGTAGTGTCTCGGCGGGCCGGTAGGTAATCACCATCCCGCGGCCGGCTGGGCTGGAAATGCTCACCACCATATCGCGCAATTCCCCGGTTGCGGGATTGGGAATGCGTACACGCACCACCACCTGTTCCAACCCCAGGCCTTCGCTCGTAGGCGCCAGCTTGCGCACCAGATCACGCAATTCGTCGCGCTCGAGCGCGAGCGGTGGCCAAACGTAAAGCAGGATCCGGTTCCAATGCAGGCGCTGGCTGGCCGGCCGGTGCGACTGAAACAGCCGGATGCCGGCGAGTGCTTCGGTCCACATGCGCTCCAGATGCGGCAATTGCACGATGCTGCCGGTCTCATCCCGCACCGGTGTGACGTCGCGGACCTCCGCAAACACGAACAGGCGCTCATCCTTCGGGTTATCGCGGGCGACGGCGTGCAGCACGTACACATCTTCGACCGACGGCACCCGGTCGATCTTGAAATTGCTCAGCCGCCAGAGATTCAGCCGCTTGGCCATCATCGGGTGAATTCCCCGGTAGAGCACCTGTTCGTCATACGTGCTCGCACTGGGGAGAAAGGTGAAATGCTGCATTCCGCCCGCGCCCTGGGCGTGGCTGGGGCCGGCGACTTCCACAACGATGCGCCGAATCGGACGAGGAAAACCCGCTTGATTCAGCACTGAGCGAACTTCCTGCTGGGTAGCCTCCGGATCGCCAAGCCGGCACGAATTCCATGCGTAGAAATCAATGACGATGTCGTGGTCAGCCGGCACGTCCGCAATCAAAGAAAGTACGCCCTGCGACGCTTCCGAGAGCCGCGAGTACTCAGTGTGCGTGGTGAAGACGTGGATGCGCCTGCCCTCATCATCGTATTCCGCCAAGGCGTAGCAATGGCCATCCACGGCCAGGGAACGAAAGCCTTCCAGGGCCCGGATGCGGTAGTAACGCCAGGTGATGGCTTCTAACATCAGCTTGCGCAAGGAGGGATCCGCGGCCGCGAACCGGCTGGAGAGCAGCCTTACGAGGGGCTGTGGGCATTCCACCAGCGCGCGCACTCGCTCGTGGCGGTCCGGCGCGTCGGGATGGGCCGCCAGCCAGGCAAGGTGCTCGTCCACTTGCTCGTAAACTTGCTTTCGCGCCTGCTCAAACAGCGGCTGATCGAAATAACGGTAGCGCACTTCGCGCGCCAGATCGCTCACCGCGGGATAGAGCCCATGCGTCAACAAAATCATCCGGTCGAGGAGCGCGCGAAGAGGTTCCTCCCCGGGAGGGGCCAGAGTCGGCATGCATCGCAGGCGGCGTTCCAGCGCATTCAGGACTGGCGCTATCTGTTGCTCCACGCGTTGATGGGACTTGTAGATCCACAGCAGGCTCTCTTCCAGCCGGGGCGAGCGATCCAGGGTGTGCACCCCGTAATGCGCGAGCGCGCGACGGAGCGCGCCGACGAAAGCGGGGGGCAGTCCCTCGCCACCCGTATCCAGCATGCGCAGGTAGGAAAACAGGCAGGACTCGGCGCTGGGCTTCTCAGCCTGGGACCGATGGTCTACTTCTGGTTCGCGCTGGAAAAGCGAACAGATGTCCGCAAAGATGTTGAGAATCTCATCCTCGCAGCGCGTCATGTCTTCGGCGTTTGCTGACTCTGCGTCATGGTTCCATTCGGTGACCAGCTGCGCCGCACGCTTCGGATCCACGTCGAAGCCCAGCATGAGCTGGCGGAGCCCTTCCAAGCTCCCCCTGCAGTTCGATTGAGGCGATTTGCCGTTTCCGTTCGCAACCAATGATGCGCCGAAAACTACCTTGTCCGCCGCGATCGCGGGATTATCTCCCGCGGCAGGATCGATCTGCACCAGAGGGGCCCCCGTATCCACCTGCATGTTGGGCATGGTCATCACTTGCCGGACTTTTCCGGAAAATGGGGCCACGACCTGCATCTCCATTTTCATGGCTTCGAGCACAGCCAGCCGGTCCCCGGCGGAGACCGTGTCGCCCGGCTTGACGGCAATGGAAACCACAACCGCGGGCGCAGGCGCATGCACCACTCCACCGTCATCGCGATCAATCTGGTGCGACACGCCGTCTACCTCAATCCGGTAGCTCAGTCCCTGGGCCACGGAGACCACGTGGAAGCGCCGCCCGGAAACGGTCAGCCAATACTCAAACCGGCCCAGGCGGTCGATCTCCGCTTCGATGCGCGATCCATTCGCCTCCACGCGGTACTGCTGAGGGCCGACCCGGTAGGTCTTGGTCGCGTAGCAATTCCCGCGATAACGAAGTTCCGCGGTCTGCCCCACCTCACTGCGCACCTGTGGCCGGCCGCGCAAGGCCGAGGCATAAAACTGCGCTTGCTCCACGGCCAACTGCGCGTCATAGGCCTCGATCGCGGCCTGCACCAGTGCCACGTCGGCGTAACGCCGCGAGAGGTGCGCGCCGTTCGCTGCCAGGTGGTCCAGCCAGCCGATATGTACTTCGCCACGCTGCACCTCGTCGCGGTTCAACAATTCCAACAGAAACGCTTTATTACTGGCTCCACCCTTGATGACCACAACGCTCTGGCGCAGCGCCCTCCGCAACCTGGAAAGCGCTTCCTTCCGGCTCCGGCCGTAGGCAATGATCTTGGCGATCATCGAATCGAACTCCGCCGGGACAGCGTCGCCTTCCGCCACCCCGGTGTCGACCCGTACTCCTGGCCCGGTCAGAATCCGGAAACGCTCAACCGTACCTGGGGCAGGAGCAAAGTCGTTGTCCGGGTCTTCTGCATTCAGGCGTACTTCGATGGCGTGGCCGGTCGTGCGCGGGGGTTTCCCTTCCAGCCGGCCTCCTCGCGCGACATGAATCTGAAGCTTCACCAAATCCAGCCCCGTCGTGCATTCCGTCACCGGATGTTCCACCTGCAATCGGGTGTTCATTTCCATGAACCAGAACTGCTTATTTTCCGGTTGGTATAGGAATTCCACGGTACCGGCATTGTGGTAGCCCGCTGCCTGGCTCAGGCGCACGGCCGCTTCGCGCAGCGCCAGGCCTTGCTCCGGAGACAGCGCGGGCGAGGGCGCTTCTTCCAGAATCTTCTGGTGGCGGCGCTGAATCGTGCAATCGCGCACGCCCACAGCCCACGCCGTTCCGTAATGGTCCCCGATGACTTGGACTTCCACATGGCGCGCGCCCGCAATCAGTCGCTCAAGGAAAACGGTGGGGTCCCCGAACGCCTTGAACGCCTCAGTACGGGCGCTTTCAAAGGCTTCCGAGAGCTGGCTCGCCGAGTGCACCCGGCGAATGCCGTGACCTCCGCCTCCGGCGGTGGCCTTAATAAGGAGTGGATAACCCAAACGTTCAGCATGGAGCAGGGCGTCGGCAGGGTATTCCACCGGCCCGCCGCTCCAGGGCACTACGGGCACCTGTGCCTGCTCGGCCAGGCGTTTCGAGGCGATCTTGTCGCCCACGAGTCGCATCACGTTTCCATCCGGGCCGATGAGGACGATACCCAGCTCGCGGCAGAGGTCCGCGAAGTCAGCATGTTCGGCCACGAACCCCCATCCCACCCACGCGGCCTCAGCACGTGTAGCCACTAACGCCCGCTCGAGCCGGCCATAATCCACATAGCTGCTCTTGGCTTGTTGCGTGTTCGGGTCGGGAACCAGCGCGGGACCGATACACAGCGCCTCGTCGGCCTCACGGACAAACATGGCATGGCGGTCCGGCTCGGTGAAGAACGCAATGGTGCGCAGCAGAGTGCCGTGTTCCTGATTAAATTCGCGTGCCGCGTGGATGAAGCGTACCGCGGCTTCCCCGCGATTGACGATCGCCACGCGTTCGAATTCGTGCCGCATAAAGCGCCTCGATCATCGGATCGTCATGCCGTCACGGCAGCTTCGACCGCCAAAAGGGCCTGCAGCGCTCTTAACCGCTCGGCATCAACGGCGTTGGGAACCGCGACCGTGCTGTACCCGCTGAGTTGCACGTGACGGTTCCCAGCCGCGTCCACGACTTCAGCAGCAAAGCTTCCTCTCTGCGGATCCGGTGTGACCACCGCGTACAACCTGCCTTCGGAAACTTCCGGCGTGCCCGAGAAGGAGACGCGATCAATGTGCCGCGGCAGGCCCATGCGGCCCTGCACGCCCATCTCCCAAATCCCGGCGGCTTGGAAACACAGCTCGATCAGCCGTGGCGCCACGAGCATCGGAAGTCCTGCCGGATGGTGATTGCTGGGGAGATCCCTGGCCATTAGCCCGATGATCTGCTTTCCGTTCCACCACGCCCGTTCCACCACCTGGTACGCCGGCCCGTGGAAGTAGAGGCGGTAGATGTCTGCCGCCTCCACGATGGCTCCGGCCGGAGCGCCGAGCGCTTGCGCGGTCACCGCTTGGGGAGGCCGTTTCGTGAGCCGCACGCGCGCGGTAAAGTGCGTTGTCGTTTGCGGTTCGGTTTGATTCGGGAGTGCCCGGCGGCCGATCAACCGGCAATCCGCCACCAGCCCGTCGCCCTGCGGATGGACTATCGCTTCGACCACCAGCGTGCGAGGCACGTTACGGTAAAACTTGAACGGCGCCAGGAAATCCACTTCCTCGATTGCCTCGACGTGCCAGCCGGGAAGCAAGCACAAGGCAGCTTCGGCAAACGCCTCGATGCCCATGACGCCGGGCAGAACCGGCGTGCCGCTGATTTGATGGTCGCGCAGGAATGGCTGAATCTTCGGATCCAGGGTGGTTTCGATCGTCAACGGACTGAAAAGGCCGGCATTCCTGATCTTGCCGATGACTGGCCCTTGCGCGGGTGAGCGTCTTTCGCCGGAAACCTCTGCCGCGACCGTATCCAGCCCGCCCGTGTCATCCCATTCCTTCATCAGAACACCGAAACGCTGGCCGATCACGATTTCGCCGCGCGTTCCTCCCGCAGTCAGTTCGCGGCGGATCAAAGGAACGCCCGCTTCGGGTGGCAGCATATCGATACCGGCCATTTCCATCACTTTCGGGATGGAGCCGCGTGTGGCCATTCCCATCCCGCCCCACGCCGTCCAGTCAATGGCGATGCCGCGCACGGTTGGCCGCGTATGGCGGAAGGCCGAGGTCAGCTTGCACAGTAAGTCGTTGGCGGCGCTGTAGTCGGTCTGCCCCGGATTTCCAAAGCGGCCGGCAATCGAGCTGAACGCCACCGTCGCACGCAGGGGCATATCGCCGATGGCATGAAGTAGATTGAAGAAGCCGTCGCTCTTCACGTCGAACACCAGATCGAATTCACGCGGATCTTTATCCGGCAGGGCGTGGCTGCGCTCGACGCCCGCTGCATGCAGCAGCACGTCCACGCGCCCGCTGTGTTTCCGCACCTGATGAATCACTTTGGCCACAGCCTCCGCGTCAGCGACGTTGACGCTGAAATAGTGCGCCGTGCCGCCAGCGGCCCGGACGGCGTCGATGGCCATTCGGGCAGCCTGCGCTCTTTCCAGGGCCGCCAGCTCCTTCTCCACAAGTGCTGGTGTGGCCCGCTCGCCGCGCGCCTGGATGCGTGCGAAAAGATCGCGCTTGAGCCCTTCTTTGTCGTCCACGAAGCGCTTGAGGTCTGGATGGTTCGGATCGGGCTCGGGCACGAGATCGAGCAGGTAGAACGTGCCGCCCGACGCTGCTGCCAGATCCGCTGTAATGGCTGAGACAATGCTCCCTGCAGCACCGGTAATGACAAAGACCGTGTTCCCGTCCAGCGTTAGGCCGGGGTGGCCGTCCACTGCGGGCTCTTCTCGCAGGCCAATCGTCCAGCGCAACTCTGCCTGATAGCCGATCTCGACCGCTCCGGGATCGCGCAGCGTCTCCTCGATGAGGAGTTCGGCCACTTCCGCCGCCTTGCGCCCTGCTTCGAAATCGACCACTTTGACCAGGGCCTCTGTGCGTTCCCGCTTGTAGGTTTTCGTAAAGCCCGTT
>OCOJ01033018.1_pt2 | contig 20267 bp, 17 predicted proteins | sample 1539251 | NCBI WGS metagenome assembly OCOJ01 (sample SAMN01911457, study PRJEB22624) | soil metagenome | biome: Soil | place: Malaysia | collected 2012-04-30 | depth RA_metagenome m | reverse complement strand
GATACTTGCGCGGGTCGTGGTGTGTGGCATGAGTCAGGTATCCGGCGAAGCGCCGCGTTGCTCCTGCGTGGCACTTCTGGCATGTCGCGGTGACGTTCGCGCGGCTCAGTCGCGAGCGCGGATCGGTCACCGCCAGGACATCGTGTGCCCCGTGACAGTCATAGCACTTGGCCGTTTTCGTGTAACCGAGGCGCGACACTTTTCCGTGATACGTGTCGAAGTAGGTTTTGGCGATTTCCTCGTGGCAGTGTCCGCACCTCTGCATAATGTCCAGCCGAAAAGCATCCTCGTCGGTCCGGCTGATGGAGTGGGCCGAATGACAGTCGCTGCAAACCGGCAGCTCTTTGCCGGGAAAAGACGCCCGCCTGGCATGGATGCTGTTCTCGAATAACTGCTCGATGCCATGGTGGCAGTGACCGCAGGTGGACGGCACGTTGTTCGCGTTCACGCTGGAGTTGGGATCCGTGCGCGGCAGGACGTGATGCGCGGTGTGGCAACTGGTGCACGTCGCCGTCACGGTCAAGCCGCTCTTCAGCAGTCCTTTGCCGTGAATGCTCTCGGTGTAATGCTGAATGATCTCATGCTGTCGCCCGGTGTAGCGCACGGCAGCCTTTTGACCTTCGCGATGACAGCGCGCGCAGAGTTGTGGAACGTTCGTCGAGAAAGTTGCAGATTGCGGGTCAGCCTNTACCCAACACCCCATGTGTGCCGTGACACTCCTTGCAAGTCGGGGCATTGGGGTCGTTCTTGCTCAGCAATTGCCCGTGAGTGCTGGTGGAGTACATCCGGCCGATTTCGTCGTGACATTTCGTGCAGTCCACCAGCTGCGTGATCGTTTCGCACGGTCTCACCTTGGAAACATTCACCTGCGAATGGCACTGGCTGCAAGCTACCTTCGTGGGGCCCTGAATGTGCCAGGAGTGGTTCAGTTCCGCGGCATCCACATAGACCGATTGCCCATCCCGGGCTCGCCGTAGTTTCGGGTCGGCATGGCAACGCATGCAATCCGCATCGGCCATGCCCTGGGTGTAGAAAACATTTCTGATCTTATGAGGCTGGTGGCAGTCCACGCAGGCGGGTAAAACGTTAGCTTCTTTTTCCCAGAGTTCACCTCGAATGGTCTTCCGGTGCACCGCTTCGATCTGGGAATGGCATTTGGTGCACGTCGCGGCTATGTTTTTGCGGGCAATGGAGGATTCCGGATCGGTATGCGGCAGGATCAAATGCGGCGTGTGGCAACTGGCGCAATTCGGCGCGACGGAGAGCCCCTTCTTCAACAAGGCCTCGCCGTGGATGCTTTCGGAATAATTTTCCAAAATATGGTCCTGAGGGATCGGACGGTTCCGTTGTACTGGCGTGCCTTCGCTATGGCACCGGCCACAGACGAAAGGCACCTTAAGCGGTGCCACCGCCGACTGCGGATCTTTCACCGGCACAATGTCGTGATTGCCGTGACAATCGACGCAACGTGGCGCTAACGGGTCGCCGCGGGCCACGGCTCTGCCGTGAAGCGAACGCGCATGCAGTTCCTGCTCGCTGCTGTGACACGTCCCACAATTCACCCGTGCCACCGGCGTGTCATGCGGCAACTTCTTCCCGGCAAGATCCGCGTGGCAGCCGGTGCACCCAAAACTGGCGTGAACCGAGGAGGCAAATTTCTTTGGGTCCACGAAGAGAGACACGGTCTTGCCCCCGCGCGTTGTGCTCATGCCCTTTTCACCGTGGCAGGCCAGGCATTCTTCGCCCGGTTGATCCGGTTTCGGTGTCGCGCCCCGCCCCGGCTGGGCGGCCATCAGACAAACTGAAATCATGCACACGAGCCATCCTGTGAAAATCGTCTTTCCAGAACCTCGTCGCAGCCGCATGATTTCTTTTTCGGGCATGATCAAATTCCCGGTGGCTTCTATTTCAAGTCCAGATCCGTGAGGATCTTCGGGTTTTCCTCCTGTACCGCGAGCAGGTTGTGGCAGGCGCTGCAATCATTGGATATCGTTTGGCCGTCCGCGCTGGTGTGTGAGCCGTCGTGGCAGCGAAAACATCCGGGAAAGTCGTTGTGTCCGATATTATTGGGATGGGTCCCCCAGGTCACCTTCATGTCTGGAAAAACATTGCGTAAATAGATCGCGGCCGTGCTGTTGGCGGCCTGCTCGACCAGTGCCCGCTTTGTGTTGTAAACGTCGGGATAGGTGGTTCGGTAGTACGTGGTGATGCCCTCCACGATCCGCTTCTTGGCGGTGTCGCGGTCGGGATAGTCCGCCTTCAGTAGCGCGACCGCCTTTTTCCGGATGTACGGCAATTCCGGGCTGATCTGGCCGCTCCACATCTGCGCATCCACCGCGTTCTCCGGCAATTCAAAGGCATGCGTCGGACGGTTGTGGCAATCGATGCAATCCATCGCACGGTTCTCGCCCTTGGCCAGTTGCTCTTTGGTGACCTTGATATCGCTGGAGACGAATTCGATGGTTTTGCCCTTGTCATCCGTGTAGTAAACGACAGGGATGACCTGGCGTTGTTCATCGATGGAGATGTAATGAATGCGCGAGCCCACATCCAGGTGGCGGCCATGGATGCCCACCGAACCTTGCCAGGTGCGCCCCCCCACTTTCAGCACCAGCGCCGTGGTCAGTTGTGTGTTCTTCTCGTCTTCTTTGTAGTTCGTTCTCCGGATGAACTTGTCGCCCGTAAATCGCTGCGGCCAATGGCACTGTTCGCAGGTTTCCCGGGCGGGGCGCAGGTACTTCACCGGAGAAGGGATGGGACGCGAGTAGGTTTTAAACGTCACGGCAATCACCTGGCGCAATCCCGAAAGCTTGGAGCGCACGAACCAGCTGGCCCCGGGACCGATGTGACATTGCACGCACTCCACCCGTGAGTGTGGGGAATTCTGATACGCGCTGTACTCTGGGGCCATCACCGTATGGCAGGTCAATCCGCAAAATGTGGTCGTGTCCATGTAGTTCACGCCCCGGTAAGAGGCAAATCCGAAGATTAGGACATTAAGCACCGTGGCCACCGCAACGAAGAGCAGTCCGTTGCGCACCATTGGTACTCCAAGATCAATCGCCGGATAAATCGTCGGCAATTCCCCGGCTGCCAGCAACTTTCTTCGGCGAATGAGGATCCCAATCGGAATCAGCAGCAATCCGAGGACAAACACGCCGGGAAGAATGAGGAAGAGAAGTATCCCCACGTACGGGTGCGGCGGGCCCGGCAACATGAAGTCATAAATCCAGAATCCAATCAGGGTGATCGCGCTGCTCGTCGTAAGCACAACACCGATCAAGCTCAGTAGGTTCTGGCTGAGGTAATAGATCAGCCTGGCCCAGTCTCTAATGGTAGTTTGCGGAGTCATATCCCGAATATCCTTGGCCTTCCCGGCAGAGTATCGATCCCTTGCACACTCTTACAATAAAGGCCCCAGCGAAGGATACGCCGGGGCCCGTGAACTAACCGGAATGTAGTGTGCCTGTGGAAGCAGGCGCACCGGCGAATTAATAGCTGCGGCTACTTCAGGGTGCCCAGGTAAGCGGCCAGTTCCTTCACCTGGTCGGCCGTCAGGCTCTTCAAGGTGGCGTGCTTCGGCGAAGTGGAGATCTGTTTCTGGATCTCATCCGCATTCTTGCCCTTGATAGCGGGTGCCTTCAGTGCCGGCTTGCCTTCCGCGTTCGGGCCGTGGCAAGCCGCGCACTTTGCCTTGTAGGTTTTCTCGCCGTTGGCGGCATCCTGAGCGCGTGTAATGGAGCCTACCAAGCACAACATTGCTGCAATTGCGATCCCTGCCAAAACCTTCTTCATCAGTTCCTCCTTGGGTTCGTTCTGCTAGCACGAAGCGCGTCGGAGCGTCCGCGCTTCGTGCTCGAAAATCAACAGGAGCGATTTCTGCCCGCTACTTCTTCAACGAACGGATGTACGCGACTAAGTCCTTCACCTGGTCCGCAGTCAAGGACTTGTACGGCGGCATCTTTGGCGGCTTGCCGTTGGTGATGGTCGCGCTCAGATCTGCGTCGCTCGTCTTCTGCACATCTGCCGAAGCGAGGTCCTTGGTTTTCATGGCTTCCTTTCCCTTGCCGTCTGCGCCATGACACCCCGCGCACTTCGCTTTGTAGGTGGCTTCGCCGGCGGCAACATCAGCCTTCGCGGGCGTGCTGAACAGGCACACGCCTGCAAACAGCGCCACGGCCAGCGTCAACGCCCCGAGGTTTTTCGTGGTTGTCTNCCATATTCCTCTCCCTCAGTGAATTTCGGCAGGAATCAGCGCTGCCGATTCTCCGCCGTCGTACCAAAAAAACAGTCGAGTTGCGGCGCAGCCTGCTCGCCGCGGAATTCCCGCGGCCCGGATGGCCGCTCAACTGTGTTAGCGCCCTCATCATACCCAGAAACNTTCACACAGCGCACCGTTTCTCTCCTCCCGCGGGGCGACGACGAACAACTGCGACCGTGCGATCTTGAGGAGAATCCCCGCCTCCACGGGCAAGCCCAAAGCTCTTCGAGCGAACGAGAATTTCGAACTCGCCACGCTGAATTTGGGCACCCTCGCCAGGAGATTGGTTCACGGAACACCTTAGCCGGACGCGACCGGCCACGAACGTGCTCAACAGAGTCGGAGCCCGGGCCAGCTCAACGTTGCTGACAACCGGGGCGCCTCACGGTAGATAGGAAAGTTGCCCTAACTTCGGGTCGTCAGGGGGGAAGGTTGAAAGGATAACTAATCGTCGCAGCAAGCGATGAAACTGTCAACAAAATAAAGGGAAAATGATGCAAAGTTCATCAGAAACTGCGACTCTTTTGGTCTTATTTTTCCCTTCTATCCGATCCTCTTTAATTCTCCGCTTCCCGAGTTCACAACCCCCTTTCTCAAAAACCTTTTCTTCTACCTATGCCTCTAACTTTTGACCTATAATCCAGCCGCCCGAACCCGCCCACCGGACTGACCAGCCCACGGTTTCCGGCACCTCACCCCGAAGGAGTTAATCCATGAAGAAGGTTTTGGTTTTCTTGCTCGTCACCGCGCTTCCTTCTTTCACGTCCGCGCCGGTGCTTGCTGCGGACGATGTGAAAGAAGCAGATCGCGTGGAAAACGCGGGACAAGTTATGACAGAAATCTTGAACGTGCCCGAGGATATTCCCGAGGACCTTCTCAACAAATCTTATTGCGTGGTCGTGTTGCCTTCGGTCCTGAAAGCAGCATTTATCTTTGGCGGTAGTTATGGCCGCGGCGTTATGACCTGCCGCAGCGGGAAAAACTTTGATGGTCCCTGGGGTCCTCCAACCATGATGGCACTGGAAGGAGCGAGCTTCGGCCTGCAATTGGGTGGGCAAGCCACGGACTTTGTGCTCCTGATGATGAACGATCGCAGCGCCAAGGGCGTCCTGAGCAGCAAGGTCAAGCTGGGTGCCGACGCCTCCGCTGCAGCAGGACCAAAGGGCCGGGACACTTCCGCGGCGACTGACGCGACCATGCGTGCGGAAATCCTCACCTATTCCCGTGCGCGCGGTGCTTTCGCCGGTGTGTCTCTCGAAGGATCCACGTTGCGTCCTGACAATGATGGGAACAAGAAGCTTTACGGCAAGGAAATTAGTGCCGAAGCCATCGCCCTGAAGGATGCAGTGAAAGCTCCTCCAAGTGCGAAGCAACTGCTGGACACGCTGAATAAGAAATCGCCCAAGCGGAAGTCCTGATCAAGCCGGGCCTCCCTCGGCCCGCCCTGGGGGTCCGGCAACTTCATGAATGGCGTATGACCGTTTTTGTGGTAACGTGTCCCTGTTAGCACACCGGCCGTGTCCGGTAGCCCCGTGCAACTTAGCGCGCTACGATTGCGCTAACCTCGTCAAGTGTCGGAACTCCTGGCATCCGGACACGCCTTGCAAGGAGTTTCCTCATGAATATTCGTCTCTCCATCCTTGTATTGATTCTAATTCCGGTCATTGTGGTGGGTGGATATGTGTTCACGCATCGGGCTATGAGCGCGCCGGTCGTGGTGGTGTTGGGCGCGGTCATGATTTATCTGGGTTACACGCGCTACGCGCAAGTCATCGACCGCACGGTCATCCAACCCGACAACAAGAAGGCCACGCCGGCGCGGATGTATATGGATGGCGTCGACTTCATGCCCACAAGCCGTAATGTTCTTTATGGCTATCACTTCAAATCAATCGCCGCTGCCGGCCCGATCGTCGGCCCGATCGCTGCGGCTACTTTGTGGGGCTGGATGCCGGCGTTGTTGTGGCTCACGCTTGGTGTGACTTTTCTCGGTTGGGCCAGCGATTACTCCGCCATCATGGTCGCCGTGCGCAACGACGGCAATTCGCTTTCCGCGATCGCTCATCGGCTCATCGCTCCTCGCACGCGCGTGATTCTTTTCGTGTTCATCTTCTTCTACCTGTTATTGCTGGCGGGCGCCTTCGTCGGCATCATGGCCGGTATTTTCGATCCCCGCGCAGACGTGCCCTTCGGCATTTTCATGCTGGCCATCATGGGGCTGCTCATGGGCCAGATGCTCTATCGCTGGAAGATGGACCTCATCTTTGTCACGCTTCTGGCGGTCGTGGTTACACTCGGGTCGATGGCGATTGGGGCAAAGGGCATCATCGCTACAAAAGGGACGACCCCGGATGGCAAGCCAGCCTCGGCTCTGGTTTTTGCTGGCCCGATCAACTCCGCGGTGGAAAAGCTCAGTGATGGCATCAACAAATTAAGCGGTCGTCAGGCGCTCTATACGGTTGTCGATCCTACCCGCTCCGACCCGCGGCTGGTAACCACCGTGGTCAATCCTGATGGCAAGATCGTGCCCAAGTATGTGGACCAGGGCGGCGCTATCAAGATGCTTCCCTCGTTCCTGTTCTGGTGCTTCTTCATCTTCGCCTTTTCGTACCTCGGAACGGTTTTGCCCATCTGGCGCTTTGCGCAGCCCACGAATTACATCGGCTTCTGGGTGACTTTCCTGACCATCGGGCTCTCGGCTCTCGGCGCGGTGCTCGGAGGCATCCGCGCGATCTTCGGGAATCCAGGGATGATCCAGGCGGTGACCTTCCAGACGAAAGTCTTCAACTCGTGGATGCCCATGACGCAAGCCAAAGACGCCGCAGGAAATATTCTGCAGGCCATGCCCGCGATTCAGCCCATCTGGCCAATGCTCTTTGTGACCATTGCTTGCGGCGCCATTTCCGGCTGGCACTCCCTTGTCGGCTCGATCGGCACCGCCCGCCAATTGGAATACGAGACGGACGCCTTGCCTGTCGGCGGTGGTGGCATGTTCTCAGAAAACGCTCTGGCGTTGCTTTCCCTGATCGCCGTTTCGATCGCAGGCGGAACGGGCGCTGGCGCCTTCGCCGCGGGAGTGGGCAAACTCCTTGGGATTATCACCTTTGGCGGAATCCCTCCGGCTTACGGAACCGCGCTCGGTTTCGGCGTATTCGTGGTCATCGTGCTCACCATGGTGCAACTGGTGTTCCGCGTGATGCGCGTGACCTTGGGCGAATGGTTGGGCGAGGCCTGGGTGGGCTTCAAGAACCCGCACATCGCCGCGATCATTTCCATGCTCCTCACGCTGCTCCTGGTGCTGAGCGGCACGTGGATCTATCTCTGGCAATTGTTTGGCGCGTCAAACCAGTTGATGGCCGCACTCAGCCTCCTGATCGTTTGCATCTGGCTCAGGTCGGTTGGCCGCAGTCCGCGCTTCGCCTTCTGGCCCATGTTGTTCATGTACGTGACCACCATGGCTGCCATCGTTGTGACTGCCTATAACCTGTATGCCAGCATTCTTTCCAACCCGAAGATTGCCGCCCAGCCGATCAACTTTGCGGGCGCTGTCGCCATGATTTTGGTGTCCGCGCTGTTGTTCATCGCCGCGTTGATCATTGCCTACGATGCCTGGAACGCGTGGCACAGGCCTTTGCCGAGCGCGAAGGTCGCGCCCGTTCCAGCCGACTAGAAGGCATTTAAGCCAATCTCATAAAGAAAAAGGTTGTTAGGGTTCGGAGCTTCAGCTCCGACATCAACTCGCCTCAGTCGACGGGCTTTAGCCCCTGAGGAATCCGTTCGGCCTAGTGGAGGCTTGTGGCGATGCGCTGCAACGTCTCAAAAATGACCTGCGCCGCATGCTTCCGCAGCGGATCGAGTCGCCACTGCACTTCGAAATTCGGCTCCGTGTCTCGAATCATCAGAAGCTGCACCGGACATCCGTCAAGCGTAGCTCGTTCCAGCAGTTCGGAGGCGGCGCCCACATTCCCAGGTGCATAAGCCGCTAGCGGTGGAGGCACCGTCAGTGGCTTCCAATAGTTTTTAGCCCGATCCGAAAATCCGCGCGTCGGCCATGCCGTCGTATCCAACGCTTCCAACTCGACAGACGGCCGCCCGCGCAGAGCACCGCGAAAAATAAACAGGTCGCGGCGCCCGCGCAGGCGCGCCATGGCCCAGATCGGCGCCACGTCGCGGGGCTCGAAGACAAGCAGGATTTCAGCCTGCCGGAACGGCGCCTTCGCCTGTTGGATCTTTAATTCCAGCACCGACGACCCCAGCCAGCGCAGCGTGGTTTTCTCGCCAACCAGGGGCAGCCCCTCCTGGAGCCAGCGCATCACCGCGTGGCCTTTGCGCACATTGTAGTGCGTACCGACCGCAAACCAGCCCACTACGAAAAGGACCACGAGGATAAAGAGAGAAAGGCCGGGTGACATAGTTGCGTGTTCATCGTACTATGCGCTAAGCCCGCTTGCACCAGGACGGGTCGTAGTGTCGGTGAGTGCTTACCAAACGGTGAGGTCGGGAAGGAGCCAGGGCGGTGGCCATGACCAGGTTCCAAAAAGTCCGCGAGTTTCTCTATGGACTATACGCTTACGAGTTCGAGCACCAAGCGCTGGAACTGCGGGGCGAATTGGAAACCGCGTTCATGCTCATTACCTTCGGTGACATGCTAGGTGTGCCCGTGATGCCGCCCGTTTACTCCCTGCGAATCCTGCCCTACCTCGTCCCCGATGTGGCAAAATGGAAGCGTCGGGTCATGCGGGAGCGGGACTTGTCTGATAATCAGGAGTTTCACTTGCACGGAGTCTGATTGCGCAGTAAATTTCGTGCGCCCGCGAGATGGGCCCCCGANCGCAGGAGAATTACCATGGCTGACCAGCCTAAAGAAGAAAAGCAGGGATTTTTTAGCCGCATTCGCGAGATCGCCTACGGCATGAGCGCTCATGACATGTCGCGCTACGCCATGCGCACCCGCGCCAGCATGGAGCATCTCTTCATTCNTGATCACCATGGGCGATCTGATTGGTGTTCCCATCTTGCCGCCTTATTACTCGCTGCGGCTGCTTCCCTATGTGGTGCCCAACATCTCTACGTGGAAGCGTCGCATGTTGCGCGAAAAAGACGTGTCCGACGCGATGTTCTGAAAGCGCCTCCACAGGCACTGGCAGTTTCGAACCTGCGTTCGGCTGAGGAATCCATGTCACTCAAAGACACGTTCGAGCAAAACAAGGACAGACGCTACATCATGTTTGGCGGCAAAGGTGGACTCGGCAAAACCACCTTCTCCGCTGCCACGGCCTTCTGGCTCGCTCAGCAAGGTCATAAGGTTCTGGTCTTCTCCGTCGACCCCCAGGCTTCCCTCAGCGACATCTTCCAAAAAGACATTTTCGGCAAGGGGCCGGTGAAGGTCATGGACAACCTCTACGCCCAGGAAATCGATGCCGATAGCCACATCCGCGCGTATCAGGAACAAATTCGCAAGAAGATTCTCGACATGTATGGCCTCGAACAAGTGCCCGATGAGATTGAGCAGTACATTCAGGCCGCCTCCGCCGAACCCGCCATGGAGGAATCCGCTATTTTCGACGCCGTCGTCGACATTGTCGTTGGCGGTGATTACGACTATTACATCTACGACCTGGTTCCCTTGGGCCACGCACTTTATTACCTGTCCATGGCCAAGGTGTACGACGAGTGGATCAACCGTATTACCAAGCTCCGCCAGGAAATGCGCGAACACGAAGAGATGGTGGCTCGCATCAAACGCCAGAAAACGACCGAAGAAGACCACATTCTTACCGAGCTCGAGTACATCAAGAATCGCATCAACCAATCCTCGAGCATCTTGACTGACCGGCAGAAGACCGCTTTCTTCTTCGTGGTCGTCCCCGAGGAGATGATCATCCTGGACACGCAGAAAGCTGCCCAACTGTTTGCCAAGTTCGATGTCCCCATTGCCGGCTACGTGGTCAACCGCGTGCTCCCCGCTGACTTGGCTGGCAAGGATATTCCCCCTTACCTCCGCAATCGGCTCAAGATGCAGGGAGACTATCTGACCGAGATCGACAAGACCTTTGGCAATCAAGTCATCGCGCATGTCCCTGAACTCGAGCGCGACGTCACCGGCCTGTCCATGATCGAAAAGCTGGCCGACATCATGTACGCCAACGGGAGACGCTGATATGCCGGAACCCAAACAGTCTTTGACCGATTTCGTGACCGCACACCCCAAGCTGAAGTTCCTCTTCTTCGGCGGCAAGGGTGGCGTGGGCAAGACCGTCATGGCCGGTGTCACTGCCCTGCAAATGGCCCAGCAGGGCCGGCGCACCATTCTCGCTTCCACCAACCCAGTCCACAGCCTCAGCGGGCTCTTGGACCAGGACGTTTACGGCAAGCAGACCCCTGTCACCGGCGTGCCCAATCTTTGGGCTTATGAAATTGACACCAAGGAGACCATCGAGCGCTCCAAGCAGGACATCAAGCAGAAAATCCGCTGGTTCCTGAAATTCGCCGAAATCTCCACGCAGGCCGACGCCTTCGTCGAGAGCGCCACCATGAACCCGGCGTTCGAAGAGTCCGCCATGTTTGAGAACATGGTGGACCTCATGTTCAAAAACGAGTACGACGTCTACGTCTTCGACACCGCGCCCACCGCCAATGCCCGTCGCTTGCTGGGTATGAGCAAGGTGTATTCCCTGTGGGTGAACAAGATGGTGAAGTCGCGCGAAGAAGCGCAGTCGCTTCGCGAACTGTTCTCGTTCACCAAGAAAAAGGAAGCCGATCCGCTCATGGAATACCTGCTAACGTTCCGCGAGCGCATCGGCCACGCGCGCGAGCTGCTCACCGACGCCGAACAGACCGCGTTCTTCTTCGTCACCTTGCCGGAGGCGCTGCCCATTGCGGTCATCAAGCGCTTCATCAACTGGTTCCACGATTTCGGAATCCCGGTAGGGGGAGTCGTAGTCAACATGGTCATCCAGAAGGATCAGGTGCGCGCGGATTCGCCCGACTTCGTCAGGAACCGCGTGGCCATGCAGGACTCCTATATGGAGGAGATCTGGCGCGACTTTGACAACGTGCGCGCCGTCCTTCCCCTTTTCGACAACGAGGTGCGCGGTACGGAAGCCCTGAAGAGAGTGGCTCGGCACGCGTTCCCGCAAATGGCAGCGCCCCGCAGCTAGATTTTCCGCAATCCAACCGGTAGAAGGCAGATGTTCCTTGCGTTAGGAGCGCTACCGAGTTAAATGGAACGCCTTGACCCACGGCACAAGGTTGGGTAAGAGATCACCCGCGGCGTGCACGATGACCACTGTTGCGAAATTCCTGGTGCGCATCCACAACACCCCAAGAAAGAGCCCCGCGAGCGAAGGCAGCACAATCGAGTACGCAACTGCCTTCAAAAAAGCTGGATGTGAACCAATCAGCTCCTGAGTAGCGGTCGTTCGCAAGTAAAGACCGGGGGCATGCACCAAGCCAAAAAGCAAGGCAGCCACGACCAAACCGCCCCAGGAAGAGTGCAGCACCGCTTCGAGCCGTTCTTGCAGCAAGGCCCGGAAGAAGAATTCTTCCACTACCCCGGCTTCAAGGACCAGCCAGCCGAAGCAAAGCGGTGCAGCAACAGCAAGGATCCAGACCGGCAGGTGTGCATCGCGAATATCCCGCAGGCCGCGCCCGAGGATCGACTGCATCAAGAGAGCAGCAAAGGACATCCACAGTGCGGGTCTCAGCTGGACCCAGTTAAGCGAGGCAGGGATGAGTTCGCGGATCGTGTACCGGCCTGACGCCACTAACAGCGCCGCCGGAATAGCAACAACTGTCACCAACTTCACGCCAAGCAGCACGAAGGAATGCAAGGGCTCGGTTGTGATGCGCGCCACGGCGCCAAATCCCCACACAAGCACGATTGCAATCACCACCAGATATGCCATCAGCACCCCGGTCTCGAACCCGGGCCGGCGCACAACCGAAGGCAAGGCCGGAACGCCGCGTGTGGTCCACAGCGCGAGCGCCGGGAAAATCAGCCCGAGAATCACGAGCGCTGCGAGTGCCTCGCTAACCTCAAAGCCGTAGAGGATTCGGAGCACAGGAAGTGCCACTGTCCATACCGCGAAATAAGCGGCTACATAGATTAGCGAGTGGGATGACCTGGTGTTGCCCATATCCGAAGCTACGCAACCTGCCGCAGGAAAGTTCCTGTGGAACGTAGCCAATCCTAGTGCTTGCTTGCAGCTGCCTGCTTGTTTTGCTCCGCGGTTAATTCCGCGCGGAACTTTGCCGCCATCTCTGGCTGGTTCAACCCGTCGTACTCGGCGGCAAGGTCCTTGCGCGCGGCCTGCAGAAAGCTGATAGCCGGATTCGTCTGTTTCACCAGAATCTGGTAACCGGCCATCGTTTCCTCCCGCGCTTCCTGGAAACGATTCTGTCGAAGGATTGCCCGCCCCAGCTTAATCCGTGCGATTCCCGTGTTCACGTTGTCGGCCGAAAGCGTTTCTGTGAACCGGCGCACCACATCCCGGAAAAGCTGCTCGGCACGCGGATAATCCTTCTTGTTCAAATAACCGTAGGCGACGTTCGACAAGGCGATCGCCACCAGATAATGGTGCTCGCCGTACACTCCCCGATAGATATCCGCCACGCGGCGGAATCGCGCTTCGGCCTCATCGTAATTTCCGCGCATCGACGCCACGTTCCCCAATTCGTTCAGCGTGTCTGCAACATCAGGGTGGATCGGACCGAATACTTTTTCCTGGATCGCCAGCGCCTGCTGCAGCGCCGTCTCCGCCTCGTCATACTTCTTCTGGTACAGGAGCGCGCGGCCAAGCATGGTGAGGTTGTTGGCCGTCTTGGGATGCTCTTTGCCGTAATAGCCTTCCGTGATATCGAGCGCTTCCCGATCGAACCGTTCGGCCTCCGTGTAGTAACCCAAGTCCTGTTGGATCGACCCGAGGTTGCCAAGATCACTTGCCACCAGCGGATGACGCGCGCCATGGAGCTGACGGTCCATCTCCAGGACCCGCCGGTACAGGGAATCGGAAATCTCGTAGTGGCCCGCAAAATACTGCGCGCTGGCCAGCGCGGAAAGACCCGCGGCCAGGTCCGCCGGCGCAGCTCCCGGAGCGGAGTCGATGCGCACAGCGTCGTTGAGCGTCTGGATTGCGGCATCGTAAGAACCACGCTGCGCAAGGACTTGGCCGAGAGCTACCATGCTCCGGGCAACAGCCGGATCTGCAGCGGGCAAACGCCGTTTCTGCATTTCCATGCCCTGCTGGATCAATTGTTCCGCCTCGTCCAAATGCGCCTGGTCCGAGCGCAAACTGCCCAGTGCAACAAGACTCTTGGCAACCTCCGGGCTGTCCGGGCCGTAGAGCGACTTGCGTTCCTCGAGGGCTGACCGAAAAAGCGAATTCGCCTGATCGAACTTGCCCAATTTTTGATAGAGGGTGCCGAGCGTTTCATAGAGGTCAGCCTGGACGGCGGGTTCTGCGCTGAGCGATTGCGCTTCCTGTACGCCGCGATCCAGTAGAGTCACGGCGCGCAGATTGTCGGCGGGCCCGGCGGCCGCGTCGCCAGCCTGAAACAGATTGGTCATAAATTTCTCGATTCGCTGCGCTCGCGCGAATTCGGCAAGCGTGGAGCTGCGCGCCTTGGCCAGCCTCACGGTGAAGAACACCACCAGGGCCAGAACCGCTGCCGCGACTACTCCCGCCGCAACGACAGCACGGCGGTTTCGCGTTACGAATTTTCGTAACCGGTAGCCGAGCGTGTCTGGTCGCGCCTCGAGCGGTTCTCCTTTCAGGTAGTGGTCGATGTCCCGGACCAAGGCCTCCACGGATTGGTATCTTCGCCCCGCGTCTTTGTGCATCGCGGTGAGACACAACACGTCCAGATCCGCCCAAGCCGATCTGCTTGCCGACACTTCGCTCTTTTCATGTTCCTGTGGGGCGAGTGTTTTCTGAGCAACCGCTGATGGTCTCTCCGCCTCTGTTTCGGTTATGGCCTTCTCTGCTTGCGCAGGCCTGCGATTCGAAAGATCGAACGGCAAGCGGCCGGTCAGCAGCTTGTAGAAGATAACTCCGAGCGAATAAACATCCGTCTGAATTCCGACTTGTTCCCCGCGAATTTGTTCGGGCGAGGCATAGGCGAGTGTCATCAGCCGCATTCCGGTCAACGTCTGCTCTGCGTCCTCTCCGAGATTTTCCAGGTGTTTGGCGATGCCGAAGTCCAGCAAGCGAACGCTTCCGTCTTCCTTCACCAGGATGTTGGAGGGCTTAAGGTCCCGGTGGATGACGGCGCGCTGATGCGCATAGATCACCGCTTCACAAACTTCACGGAATAGCCGCAAGCGCGTCTGCAAGGAGCAATCGTGCTCCGTGCAATATTCTGTCAGCGGCACGCCTTCCACGTACTCCATCACGAAGAAAGGAGTTCCGTCCGGCGACGTGTCGGCGTCGTACAACCTGGCGATGGAGGGGTGATTGAGTTGCGCCAGCGTGCGCTGCTCCATGGCGAATCGGTCACGCCGGGCTGGCGACAGCCAGGCATCGCGGAGTACTTTGATCGCTACCTGAGTGCCAAGATCCTCACGCTCTGCCAGATAAACCGCACCCATGCCACCCTGACCCAGCTCTTTCAGGATGCGGTAGGGACCGATCTCCTTGAACGGAAGTGGAGCGCACGCGGAATCAGCGAGAATGCTTTGTGCGGCTTGGGCAAGACCATCATCAAGCAGGGATGTGCCATGGGCATCCTCTTCCAGAAGGTCCAACACTTCCCCGACAAGTCCCGGATCGTCCGCACACCTGCTCTGCAGAAAAACCTGCTGTTCCGCAGGAGGCAGATCAGCCGCCTCGTGAAACAGAGTCTGAATGCGTTGCCAGCGCGCACTATCCATCGGCACTCTCGAATTGACGGGACGAAAGCTGAATCCTCTAGCACTCAGCTACGCGCAGTTTGTGTGCCAGCCAGGCCTTGGCGGCCCGCCAGTCGCGTAGCACCGTGGCTTCGGAAATTTGCAGCAGGGCTGCCGTCTCNGGGAATGTCCAGCCCGCCGAAGAAACGGCTCTCGACCATCACGGCTTGTCGTGGGTTCATCTGAGCAAGCGTATCCAACGCGTGGTCGAGTCGAATCAGTTCTTCTCCGCAAGCCGCGCTCTTCCCCAACGAGTCGTCGAAGGCAACGGTGAGTTCTCCCCCTCCACCTCGTTTATTGGCGNTTCCGGCGGCGGGCAGCTTCCACAAGAACCTGGCGCATAGCGCGCGCGGCGATGCGCTTGAAGTGCAACTGCGAAGTTGTCGCCACTTCTGGAGATTTTGCCAACTTGAGCCATGCTTCATTGACGAGCGCGGTGGGGTTAAGAGTGGCGCTTGGATCACCGCGGCGCACGCTGGAAGCAAGTCGCCGCAATTCCTCGTAAGTCACACTAAATAAATGGTCCAACGCCTTCCGGTCGGGATGGCCTGGCGCGAGCTCCCCGGGCACGGATGCCGCAGCCGCCCGATCCTTCGGACCGGGCCTGACAGTTTTTTCTTCCCTTTTGCGCATTGCGTAGTGAGAAGCAGCAAACCTGTACTTTCGCGGACTCGGGGACTGGAAAGTCAGCCCTTCTCGGGACGGAACTCTACCACCCGAGATGGCCATGCGGCAACGGGGGAGGAGCTGCTGGCCCGAGTCCGCCGCGGCACGGAGAATGGAGAGGGAACATGAATGGTCAAACCAGTCCCCGAGTGAGAAGCACGATCGTCAAGGTACCGGACGCCAGCCCCGGCCTGCTTTTTGTCGACGGTCAGCCGAAACAGTTCACCCTTGAGGGCGTCTGGAAATCTCCGGTAGCTCCCATGCCTAACATGACTGTGNGACGTAGATTTTGACGGTGCTGGCGCAATTGCAGCCATCACCGTCGTCGACTCGAAGGAGCTTGCCGCGCAGAAAGTGAACGAAGCACTCGGTGTGGCCAAACAGCAAGGCACACGCTTGGCCAAGTTGCTTCTGCCCATGCTGCGCTCGCTTGCTACCCGAATGGGTGCGGGCGCGCTGGCCGCCACAGTTCTCCTTTGGATTTCCTGGTTCTTCTTTCCCGCGGCCAGTGTCAATGCTGGCGGCTCCTTATCGTTCACCTTCTGGGAGCTTCTCGGTGTGGATTTCAATAATCCCGGGAGCGTTGCGAGCGGCGGCGGCGATCATGGGCTGTTCTCTTTTCTGGGGATCCTTGCCATCGCCGCGCCCTTCGCCGCGCCTTATCTCCGTATGGCCTGGGCGAAATATCTAAACGCCGCGCCTCTCGCATACTTCGTCGTCGCTTTGATCGCCGTCTTCGTGAACGAGCATCGTGCTTTCAGCGATTTGTCGAAAATGGACGTCCCGAATCCCTTCAGCTGGAGCGCCATGATCATTGTTCCTCTCATTGCAACGGTGGTTCTTGGGCGGGGTGCACTGAAAAAACCAGGAAGCGAATAAACCATGCGGCAAATTTCTCGGGAGTAACGCCAATCTACAACCAAAGAATGACATCAGGTTCCAAGGAGAGAGCTATGAACATGAATGCGCTTCGCAAGATGGCATTTCTTTTTGTCCTGGCTGGTATAGGTCTGGCCGTGGCTTGCGGTGGCGGCGGTGCCGAAGGCAAGTACCGCGATCCTTCCGGCCAGATCAACGCCGAATTCAAGGATGGCAAGGCGTACATTGCACTCGGCGGTTACGCCGTGGACGGCACCTACAAAATTGAAGGCAACAAAATCATCGCCAGGGGCGATTTCGGACCGATGATTCCCAACCCTTGCATCTTCACGATTAACAAAGACGGCACGATTGACGGTCCCAGGAACAGCATGATTCCCAGACTCGAGAAAGTGAAGTAACTGGCCTTCGCTAAACGGAAAGGCGTACCACCATGACAACGATTTTTCGCAAGACAGCGCTCATTGCCGCCGGGCTTACCTTGGCCTTCGGACTAATGGGTTGTGGCGGCTCCAGTTCGGGCAGTTCCTTTGGCTCGGATTCATCGTTCGGAACTCTTTCCGCTGCGGATCGCGAGGCACGCAACGCTGCCTGGGCCGAACTGCGGAGACATTTTGTCAAAGGTTCGGACGGCTGGACGACAGCCGTCACCTCCGGCACTGCCTACGCCCCTGATCATTTCCTTCGCCAGTACAAAGAGCTCGTGATCGAGAGCGTAGAATCTCAAGACCTCACGCAGTCGGATCGCTTAAATGGTTTCGAGTGGGTCGGCAAAGCCACCTTCAAGCGCACGGTTTGCCGCGAAGCCGGTGGCTTTCCGACCTTCGTTTTGGATGGTATGGCGGAAGGCCAACAGGCCTATGCCGAAAAACAGCGCGGCCGCTGGTCTCAGTGGGTGGACTATACGCCTGGCCCTCTGCGCTTCCAAAAGCACAAAGGCCAGTGGCAGTTTCAATGGGATAGCACGTATCTGCGCGGCCAGCTTCCCAGCGCCGCCGACTTTGCCTCGGCCGGCGTACACTAGGCAGCACAAAAGAGGTTGGCCAGGAGGATCGCAATGAACAGAAGACCAGTGATTTTCGGGACCGCAGCCATCTTCGGATTGCTTTCCGCGGCTGGCGCTTTCGCTCAAGACGTCCTCCAATTGCACGTAACCTATGTGTGCAACGGCGAGAAAATCTTTCTCGATAGCTGCAATATCCGCGACACCTCGGACACTTCCAAATGCATGGTGGCCCATCCCGATACCATCCTGCCCAATGGGCTTATGAAGTACACCTGGGAAACCCGCGGTGATCTGAAGAAGCTCCTTCCCACCTGCAAGCAGCCATCTGCCGAAGAGCGCGCTCGCGAGGCGGCCTTTGACAAAAAAGTTCAGGACAAACAAGACGCCTTGCAGAAAAAGGCCGAAGACGATCTGCGAGCCCAGGAAGCGCGCCAGGAAGAGCTCATCACCGGCAAGAAGCCGCTCTCGCCAGAGGAGCGCGCCCTCAACCGCTGCATCACAGCCGGGCGCCTCCCCGCTTCCTGCACCGGCAACTCACTTCTCGGAGGTTTTACTCAGATGATCGGCCAGGTCCTTCCCGACCTTGCTAAGGAGGCCCCTCCCGGCCCGAACATGGCGGGTGTGTTCCAAGGCCCCGGCAACTGGCGCATCGACTTCATTACCGATGGCGTCCTCGTCAACTGTTCCATGCTCGCCCCCGATCAACATAACTACACCATCCAATTCAAAGGCCAGCATCCCGCCATCGTCATCGACACTACACCCAAGCCCCTGGTCCTCACCCTCCTGCCCGACGGAACCATTGTCGCGCCAGGGCCAGTTGTCATCGATGGTGTCATTGCCTCTGGGTATGCGGAAGGAACCACCACGACGACCCACTACGGCCCCTCAGCCGTGAGCATGGACTCTGCCGGCAACAAATACGATGTTTACGGCAACCGCGTCTATGGTGATAACACCATCACCACGACCACGCCCGGCCATGCCACTTTCACTCCCAAACGAACGACCTGCCCCGCGCTGAACCTCACCACCAAGGGAGCCGGAGTTGGCGTAGAGACGATGCAAACCGATCTTCTCAAAAGCATGTTCGGTGGGGACAAAGGACCGCCGACGCCTCCCGGCATTCGCATGCATGGCATCTTCGCTGCCTCCACTGGTTTTAGCGCCCAGTTTTTCCCCGAGTCTGTAATCCTCGGTTGCGGACCCGACGCTGCCCGCGCCTATCCTTATTCCGTTGTGGCCGAAGGCGGTAAGGCCGTGATTCATGTTGCCGCGCCGGATCAACCGCTCACGTTCGCGCTTAGGCCCGACGGGTCGCTCGACCCCGGCAGCACAGGCGCTTATCAGGTGCACGGGCGCGTCATCACTGGGCAAAACAGCGATAGCGATTTCACGTTTGGTCCCCTGGAGCGCACCTGCAACCTGGCCGTGCTTGCTCCTGGCAAGACAATTCCTTCGAATGGTGGCGCCGCAACAATGACCGCCACGGCCCCTTCGGGTGCAGCCGGGAGCGCTGGCGGCCCCGTACTGTCCCCGCCAAACGCCCCGCTCGGCAACGCTGTCTTGACCATCGTCAGCGGAATTCCTGCCCAGCCCAATGCAATGAACCCGCTCGCGGGATATCCCTATGTACTTACGCGGGACAGTTTCGCAAACGCAGTGATCAAATCAGGAGTTCAGGTTCCTCCGGGCACGCCGCCTCTCAAGGTCTACGCCCAGGCCTGCCAGAGTCATTCCCCGAACTGTCAGAAGGTCGTGCAAACGTGGAAGGCGACCGCCGTTTCCGTTGTCAGGGGAGATGTCACCGGAAAGGCCACTCTTCCCGGCGTCCCACCCGGAACCTATTATTTGATGATTTCTATCCGCCACAATAATCAGCCCACCCTGTGGGATTTGAAGTTGGATCTAAAGCCGGGTGCGAACACCCTTACTGTCGACCAACGAAATGCAGTCCCGGTGAAATAACGCTTCACCCTGAATCCTGGCACCTGTGTTACCCGAGCCATCTCTGTCGAACATCCGAAGACGTGTGCTGCAGCGTCTGAAGTAACCATAGGAACGCCCTGCTCACAGCTATGATTTGAGGGCCGGCGAGCCGATTGCTCCTGCGGGTGTGGAGTATCACCAATGAAGAAGTACTTCCTTCTTGCATTTGTGTTCTTGGTCTTTGGAGTAGGCCGCATGGCCGCACAAAGCGTCGACTACACTTTTGACAAGAACGCAGATTTCTCAAAATACAAAACGTACAAGTGGGTCAGCATCAAAAACGCACAACAACTGGACGAACTGACCGCCAGCCAGCTCATGGGCACGCTCGAAGTGCAACTTGCCAAAAAAGGCCTGACGAAGACGGAGTCGGACGATGCCGATCTCTACATTGGCTATCAGATCGCCAGCGCCAACGAGAAGCACTTGAACAACGCCATAGGTTTGGCCTATGGGTCCGGAGTAGGAGGCAGTTCGGGTGCGGCAGAAGCGACCACGACTACCGTCCATTCCGGGAAGTTGGTTTTAGATATGTATGACTCCGGAAAAAGGCAGTTGGTCTGGCGCGGCGTGGTCAC
>OCOJ01042492.1_pt3 | contig 20322 bp, 18 predicted proteins | sample 1539251 | NCBI WGS metagenome assembly OCOJ01 (sample SAMN01911457, study PRJEB22624) | soil metagenome | biome: Soil | place: Malaysia | collected 2012-04-30 | depth RA_metagenome m | reverse complement strand
GAAGGAGATGACCTCGGAGGAGACCAAGTGCAGGCTGAGAGGAGACAAGGACTGCGAGTTCGTCCTGACGGACAAACCAGACGAAACGCCTGGCATCCTTCGCACCGCTGCGTGAACACCAAAATCACCCCGGACAAACGTTAATCAGTAGGACCCGGCCCTTCGCCAACCTCAGCGGCGCATTTGAGGATCAGCGATCCCCTGCTGAGGGGCAGGATTGCTCGGGCGCTCGAGGATACCGACTCGTCGAAGATCCTGCACTGCATAAGGGCTGTGCCCAAGAACGCCGAGGTCATCTCAAGCGAAGTCCAGGTCCCGCTCAGCTCGATTTACCGTAAGTTGGCGGTCCTAAGAGGCGCCGGACTAATCTTCGTCAAGTCGTTCGAAATCACCTCTGAAGGCAAGAGGCAGGAAATGTTCCTCTCTGCGGTCACTGAAGTCAAGCTGATTGTCTCAGAGGAGAAGGTGGAAATCGAGCTTATGCCCACCAGCGAGAACGCCAGCCGTGCCTGGCTGAAACTCTTCAGCGGGGGCAATGGCTCGGCAGTTAGACAGCAGGCTGGGCAGACAGATTCATCGACTGGTACGTGAGGCGCACAAGTTACCCAAGGGATTCCCTAGGGGACCATCTGACGCAGGATTACGTCCGCCCCGCCATGGAAGATGTCGGTCAGCCCTGCGACGACTGCCCTGGGGTCAGACCTCCACTTAGGGGGCATATAGTGGATGACCACCTCGGCCTCTCGCCTGCCAAGAATCCTAGAGAGATCCTCTGCGATTCTTCTCGAGAAGCAGCCGNGCTTGGAAGCCGCACCCCTCCGATATTTTCTGGAGCCCCTGCTCGTAGCGCTGGGCATCCTTCAAGCGCATCGGGGGCACGCCTTCTACCAAGTGAATCGGTCTCTACGGACCCGTGAGAATCGTCCTAGGGCTAAGGACGGCCGCGTCAAGATATTGTGCTCAGCTGCTCCGCTCCCCTTGACCGGGCCACGGGGGCGTTGAAAAGATCAGTCGGAATCGTTGCCTATGAACGCAGGCTGGGGGAGGGAGGCACCTGCAGGGTTCGGCGTGGACCTAGACCCTTGGAGGATGTACGGCCCGATGGTCTTCAACTGCTGCGGCGTGAGACTGATGATGTCGGGGGCTAGGGGTTGCTGGTTGAAGTTGAACGCACCTAGGAGGTTGTTTGCGTCCGCGTCTCTGGAAGTCAGAGACGGGACCCCGAAGCGCCACTCGATGAACCTCAGTGTCGATTCGAAGTCGTAGACCGTGTTGTCGAGATATCCCGGCTTGGAGTAGGCCGATATGATAAGGGCGGGCACCCTGAAGCTCAGGCCGTAGCCGTCCACCGTTGGGGGAACCACAGTGTCGAAGTATCCCCCGTAATCATCCCAGGCCACTATTATCGCCGTATTCTGCCAGTACCTGCTCTGCATCACCGCGTTTACCACGTCCGTTATCCACCACTCCCCCAGGGTCACGTTGGCCGGCGGGTGGTCGCTGATCCCCCCGCTTGGGATGATCCAGCTGACCTGGGGGAGGGTCCCGTTGCCTATGTCGGAGAAGAACTCCTCCCTCGGAACTATGTTGCTCCTGTACTGCATGAACTCATATGAGCTGTTCTTCGCGAGCAGGGGGTTCCAGTAGTCGAACGCCTCCCCGAACTGGATTGCCTTGGCGAGGGTCCTGTTGGCTGGTATCGGGGCGTCGTAGTACTTCCATGAGACACCACTCGTTGTGAGTTCGTCGGCCATGGTCTGGATCTGCTGCGCCTCGTTGATGTACTGGCACCCGGACAGAGTAAGCATCCCGAGGGCCTTGTTGTAGCAGTCATCCTGCTCCTGGGTGTTCCCCTCGAAGAGGGACACTTGGGGGGACTGCCCCGCTATCATGTACCAGTGGTTGGGCTGGGAGTAGGACTTCACCGACGAGAAGAACTGGTCGGCCAGCACGTAGTGCGAGGCGTAGGACCAGATGTTCGGTATTGTTTTGTTGTTGTAGTAGCTCATCGCGTTTGTGTTTTGGGAATCTGCAAGCAAGAAGCCGTTCATCGACCCGTTGTCGTAGGAGGTCCAAGACGAGGTCCAATCGTGGGGCATGTCAGGCTGGGTGGTACTCGTCGCAAGATGAGGGCGGATACACCCCTGCGCGGGCTTCGCCGGGTTCACTGGCATGCACAGGTTCGGTTCGTACCCAACCTGCCCCGGCCAGGTCCAGAAGAAATTGTCGAACGATCTGTTCTCCTGCATCAGGATCACTATGTGCTGGATGGGATTCGAGGGGGTTGCTGGAGGGGTGCTAGCGCTGATCTGGTAGAAGACAACCAGCGCCATAATCGCGAGCGCGGCGGCAATTGTCACGAACGAAGTCTTCGCCGTGAGCCTCATGCTTCGGGACCTTCCACTTTGAGGCCTGCTTGCAAGACCGCCAAAAACCTGAGATTCGACTTTTAATCGTTGGGGACTTTGGATCCACTCGAATGCCTGACGTCTAGCTGGCCCGCTCGACCCCCTCTCGGCAGTTGGCGCGTTCGGTGGCCCCGATGAAATCAGACTCTTACCGTGTCTTCGCCCGATGCCTAGATAGCTGTAAATAAGCGAAGACGGGAAAAGGTGCGGGCTTGATCCCACATCGCCCGAGTGACAGGCTCGATGGATCTTTGCGTCTCACAACAATCTCGCTACTGCTCCTCCTGGCTTTGTCAACGCTTTCGTTCCTCCCATCTGTTGGCCGGGCTGCATCCAACGTAGTCTGCGGGGAAACAATCACATCGAGTATTGCTCTGACCGGCTCGATAATTTGCACCGGGTCGGGTCTCACTGTAAGCGGGAACGGAATCACTCTGAACTGCGCCGGGTACAGCATCACAGGGTCACCCGTGCAGCCCGGGGGAATCCCCTATGCGGGTATCGAGGTGGCGGCGGGTTCGAACGGTGTCACCGTCGAGAACTGCACCGTCCTTCACTACGAATGGGGAATCTACGTCGTATCCGCAACCCACACCCTGCTGACCCACAACGTGGCGATGGGAAATCCTGCATTCTGGGTAAAGGGAGGGTCGTTCAACAGCTTGACGAGCAATACTGCGCTCAACGTCGACGAGCCCCCTTGCTGTTACTACATCGGCGCGGCAGGTTTTGTGCTGTCTTCAACCTCCTCTGACACTCTGTCAGGAAATAGTGCGGTCGGAACGTTCACCGGCTACTACCTTGCATCGAGCAATAGCAACTCGCTCACCGGAAACACTGCCAACGCGTTCTGTTGCGGATACACTCTCGACGCAAGCTCCTACAATACGATCCAAGGGAACAAAGAAAACGGCGTGCTCGGTTCAGAGGTGTGCTTTGTAGCGAGCTTCGGGTTCTCAGCCACTGACTATTCATCCTACAACAACTTCGTCAACAATTGGGTCGGAGGGGTCGGGGATGGGTACTTCGTCTCGAGCTCATCATCGAACTCCTTCAGAAGCAACACTGCCACCCTGACCTGCAACGGCTTCGAGATAGACTCTGGCAGCTCGAACCGTCTCGTATCCAACGTTGCCAACTTGAACGATCGTAACGGGTTCTACCTTCCAGGAGGTGCGTCAAAGAACGTCATGCTCCTCAACACAGCCGACGGCAACAGCGGCAACGGCTTCCAGCTCTCAGCCGGGACATTTTCGAACAAGGTCTTCGAGAACAAGGCGAACGGGAACAGCGGCTACGGGTACTACGATGGCAGCCTCGGCCACGAAACTGCTGGAACAGCGAACAGATACATCGCCGACAGCTGCTTTGGCGACCTCACAGCAGGGTCAAGCCCCTCCGGGCTCTGCATCTAGTCGAATAGCTTACCGTATCGCATTGGGTCTCGGTCATGATGGACGACAATCTCCCTCATTAGAGGGCCCAAGGAAACTTGTTTCAGAAAACGGAGGGAAGGCGTGCCTTCGCACGCCATCTCAGGTTCTATGGAAGAGATGGGTAGGCTGCGATGAAGTTGGCTACGTTGGGGGTGCCCCACCCGGTGGCGAGGTCGTACTTCAGCACCGAGGNTCGTACTTCAGCACCGAGGTGTAGCCGTCCACAGGCGCGCCTAGATTGAAGCAGAAGGCGTAGTTGCATGGTGCTCCCTGGGTGTCGCTGTTCTCTCCGTGGCTTATGTCATGGAACGCGTGTGCGCCCGCCGGGCCTGATCCAATTTGGTAGATTTCCGCGTTGACGAAGCCGACCGGCCCGCCCTTGGCGTCGTCCAGGACCGCGATGATCCCTGCCCAGGCCGGAGATGCTGCACTCGTCCCGCCGAAGACGCCCCAGGTGCCGCTGAGGCCTTCGTATCCAAGGAAGGCGAGGAACCCGCCGTCTATGGCTGCGTTGAACGAGACGTCAGGGGTGGCCCTACCACCGTATAGCCCTGTGAGACGGACTCTGTTGCCAAGGAGGGTTGTCACTGATGTGGGAATACGAGACTGCCAGCTGGGTCTGCTGTAGAGCATGCTGACTCCTCCACCAGACGAGGTCCTTATGCCGAAGGTGTTGAATTCATTCCACGTTTGTTCACCGCCATACCCTGTTGGGTAGCAGCTGGTGGGGACGCCTGGGCGTGTCGCCGTGGAGCATCCGCTTGCTCCCCCATTTATCACGACCAACCCAGTGTTGCACTTCTGGTTCGGAAGGCAGAAGTTGCTGCCTCCGGGCCCAGGAGGACCGCCATACTTCCCGCCATAGGGGTACCCTTCGGTCCCTCCTGCTGCAAGAACGAGTGGACTGGTCGAGGGGAATCCTGGCGTCAGTTCGGATGTCCCAAGGACTGTTTGATCCTCGTTGGCTCCGTCGTCTCCTGTAGACGCGATAACAGTCCAGCCGTTGTTATACGCGTCCTGGAAGACAACGTTAGGGCAGCCTATGTAGTAGATATTGGTCGGGTCGCAGTTGTTGAGTATTGAGTTGTCGTATAGGACGCACTGGTTGTTGGCGTTGACAGCCAGGCAGGTCACCAGGTCGTCTGGCTCCCCGAAGCTCTGTGACATTATGCTACCAGCGTAGTCTGGGTTGTTGACGACGTTCATCTCGGCCGTATAGAGGTCTGAGTCATAGCAAGAGTTGGCTTCCACCAGCACTATGTGCGCACCCGGCGCAAGGCCGATAGACATGTCGACATCCAGAGTCGTCTCTCCAGCCCAGCCTAGGGGCTGACATTCAGGATGTGGTGGATTGTGCCAATTGATGCACGGTGCATTGCCGGGGGACGGAAGGCCATCCTGACACACTATGGTAAAGTCAGGATGAGGGGTAATGTTGAAGGTATTGTTGAAGGTCGCCAGATCATTTACTATGGTCGGGCTTCCATACGCATCAACCAAGACAATGGTGGCACCGGTGCCGTCAGGTGCACCTTCTCCAGATGGGAAGTTGTACGCTGTCTTGAGGAACGAGGGGGTGTAGCAGATTATGGACCCGAGTGAGCCGCTATGGCAGAACGGCAAACCTCCGGTCGCAGGGTTGAACCCCTTGTCAAGGAGGGTCAAGACCGAGTTTGTGCTCGCCATGTGCGATACGGGGGTTGAGACGGTGGTCTTCACTCCGCCTGAATTCGCGAAAGTGGGGCTGACGAAGAGGATTGCGAGGACGATTGGAGCTAGGATTGTGAGGTGTTTGATTCTTTCGTTGGCAAGATTCATTTTCTGTTCGTCGGCAGGAGTAACACTTCAGAGCTTAAGAACTTTGTAAGAGAGCGAATATTCGTTCAGGCTGCGGCGCCCAAGTCAGGCATCCGGTACATGCGAACTCCGAGTCCATCCTCAGGGGCCCGAAGCATCGGTGCCAGGGCGTCGATTCATCCGGTTCCAAGGACTTTGGCTCTAACGGCCAGGTGCTCAGTGGGAAAGTATTTCTTGAGCAGGTTGGAAACGGGCGACCATGCGAAGGTCATCGCCTAACAGCAGGTTGAGGAAGCTCTACGTGCTGCTTCTTCTGGTCCTCCTTCTTGCTTCAGCTCTCGTCGGCATCCTGCTGCTAAGATGATTCTTCTCCGAATGCCCTTATCCCGGTAGCCCGGTAGCCCAAGCCCAGGCTTCTCCCCCTACCGTGGACGGGTAAGACAAAACAACTTTAATAGTGCAAATTCCAAACCTCTGTTGAACAGCCCTGACATACAGGTACGTTGGGTCATCTGGGACTGCGCGCGGATTCTCTCTCACTAATACGATTACTTCGAAGAAGTTTCTGTTTGCGCTAGCGGTGGGAGTGAGCCTGGCGCTGATGACTTTGGCTGTTGTCACACCGCCTCCGGCCCACGCCATTGTTGCATGTCCGGGAGGCAGCGGAACCGAAGACCTGACTGTCAACCTGAGCCCAGTGTCGGACGCTATTGGAGTTTCAGACTACTTTCTGCTGACGGGGACTAGCGGTGGCGGCGGGTTCAGCTGTGGGCTATCTAGCGGGACGACGACGGGGATCATGCTTGACCCTGGCACCAGCTATACTATTTCTGGTGCTTCACAGGTGCCTCCTGCCAATGAAGAGTTCTGCATAGCCGGACCGCCTGGATCATGTACCGATCAGACGAACACACTTGGGAGCTCCGGCACCGACACGGCGACGTTCGTCTACTTCCATCAGTACCTGAACCTTTTCAGCTATTACACGAACGATGCCTCTACCCCCACACTGGCTCCGAAGGTCAGGTGTCCCGAGTTCGGAGTAGGGACGTCGTTCGACCTGACCCTCGCGGGAGTAACGGTGTGGTGCGACGCGGGTTCGACGGCTTACACACCTAACTCTGTCATAGGAGGTAGCCACGAGCAGTGGACTGACACTGCGGACAGCTCTTTTCCCCCCATAACCAGTGGTGGCGCCACCCCTTCTTTCCTCTACTACGATCAGTTCACGCTGACCTACTCATACATAGTCAATGGTGGCGGCAACCCGGACGCCCCGTGGTTTACGTGCCAGCAGCAGGGGTACAGCGCCAGCTTCACTCTGACTGGATCGCCCACTTCGTACTGGTGTGACACTCCAACGACCAATCCGTCACCCGTACCTGGCTCCGGTACCTGGCAAGTTCAGAATCCCCTTAATCCGAATGGATCGTTCCGCAGATGGATCACCACGGATACGACAGTGGGGACCGTCGCTGGGCCCATCAATGACCGCTTCCAATACTGGCATCAGGTGATTCCCATCTTCCAGATTAACGCAAATGCACAGACGACCTTCGATAATGGGTTCACTGCGACCCTCACAGGAACCCTGTTTGGTGTTCACGTCAGCGACGTTTGTACAATCACAACCTTCTCGACTGATTCATACGACCAGTGCACGGGAACCTGGGTGGACGCCGACTCGCGTGTAACCTTCCCTGCGACCCTGGCTCCAACCGGGGTATCACCGCCCGCTTGTGCCACTTCAGTCCCGACAACCTGCCGGTGGATTACAACCTCAGGTCTCCCCACGAATGTTGAAGTCACCGATGCCGCTACCTACTTTGTCGACTACTGGAAGCAGTGGAACAACCAGTTTGACTACACGGTTGTCAACGACGGCACCACCGCCAGTGGCATCATGCTGTGGTGCAGCCAGCAAGGGACCGTCTCCGCAGCTGGCACGCTCACAGAGTCTCTGCAATACTTCTGGTGCGACAACGGCGCGACTGCGACCGCAGGCAGCACGAGCAGCGACGGCCAAGTACCAACACCGTCGCCAAGTCTTCTGGCACGATACATTGACTTCTCTCCTCCAGGTGGTCAATCCTTCACAATAAGCTCTGGTGGCAACTCCTACACCTTCGACTTTTACCATCAGTTCGCATTCATCCTCTCATACAAGGTGATGGGCGGAGGTTCCCCTACCCCTCCAGCGTTGACATGCTTCCAGTTCGGCTCAAGCGGAGCGCTTTCACCCGCCCTTCCACTGTACCCGAGTACGCCTCAAAAGTACTGGTGTGACAACGACGGCGCCTGGATGGTGGATAATCCCATTGCCGGGGCATCGGGAGAGCGTTGGTATTCTTCCCAGACCACATCTGGCACAGTTGGAACGTACCCTGTCGGTAGCCTCACTACCGTGTTCGTATACTACCACCAGTACGCTGTGAGCTTCGCCTACTCTCTGGACGAGGTCTCGTCACCGACCGTGACCAATGCCGTTGAGTATTGGCAGAACGGCAATCCACTTTACGTCACTCCAGCGAAGAACCCGCCTGGGCCCGGCGCGGCGCAGGTCTGGGTCGATGCCGGCTACAATGCGTTTTACAGGATTCTCCCTACCTCGGGACTGACAAACGAAAGATGGGTGCCGGCAAGCGGGGTGCAGGACATCTTGATCTCCGGACCGTGGACCACAGGGTCCCCTCTCACCATAGAGTACTTCCACCAGTTTGAGTTAGTCTTCTCTTACAGCCTGCATGGTGCTGGGGTCCCATCGACGCTCCCTACGCTAACATGCACCCAGCTCGATGTTCCAATGAATCTCGGAGGCCTTTCTACGTCACCAACTGGTTACTGGTGCGACGCAGGACATGGCTGGAGCGTCAGCGCTTCACTCGCTGTTCAGAGCGCCGACCCCAACTTCGAGGCTTGGTATTCTCAGCAGGCAACGAGCGGGACCGTGGGTTCCGCCCTCACAAGGAACTTCGTCTACTGGCACCAGATACACCTCATCTTCTCCTACTCGGTGAACGACAACAGCGTCGACAGCGATCCTCAGATTACAGTCACACAGTTCGGCGCGACTAGCGCCCCAATCACGATAGATAGAAGTGCTGACGGTGGCACCCAGCTCTGGGTTGACCTCTCCTCTACCTACTGCTATCCAGCAACCCACGTGCTCCCAGCTTCAACTGGGACAGAAAGGTGGTACTCACCGGTAGGCTGCGCCACCACGGCTTACTCGAACATCAACGTAGTCTACACGCACCAGTATCATGTGATCTTCGCCATCAGCCCGGTTGGGCACGGAACGGCAACTCCAGGCACCGGCTGGTACAATGCGGGGTCGACCATCACCATCTCAGCGACTGCTGGGTCTGGCCACAGGTTCGTTGACTGGACAGCGACTGGTTCAATAGCAATAACCAATGCCGGCAGGAGAACGACGACTGCTACGATAGGCAGCAGCGGGACGATAACCGCAGTCTTCACTTAAGTCTGACCGCCTTTACGCCTTCCAGTGTTTCCGCCTTCCGTACTGCAACGACCGCATCACACAAAATCGGATTCTGTAGAGTGAACCGAACTAGGGGGTGAGCTTGCCGAGTCGCCGAAGGCCTGCAAGTATTCCTTTGACGCATGACTCGGGAGTCTCAACCTCAGTATCTACGACGATCTCCGCGTGCTCAGGAGGCTCGTAGGGATGCTGGATCCCTGTCATGTTGTCGATCTCTCCGCGGCGAGCCTTCGCGTACAGTCCCTTAGGGTCCCGCCGTTCGCACTCTTCGAGCGAGGCTTTGACGTAGATCTCGACGAACCTTGACGGGCCGATCGTCTCCCTCGCTTCTGCCCTGGACCTCCTGTAGGGAGAAATGAGCGCCACGATTGATACAACGTCGTTGCGGGACAGGAGCTTTGCAACGAAGGCAACCCTTCTCGCATGCTCTTCCCTGTCCTCCTTGGAGAGCCCGAGGTCTCTCGACAGTCCCTTCCTAATCTCGTCACCATCGAGCAGCTCGACTTTGCGGCGGTAATCATTCGTCAACGTCTTGGCCAAGATTGCTGCCAAGGTTGATTTGCCCGACCCGGGCAGCCCCGTCATCCAGATTGTGAAGCCCTCGTCTCCATTCAATTCGGGTTCGTGCCTCCGATTCCCAGGGAGGTCCCCTGCCAGGAGCATAGGTAGAGCTTCCCAGTCGGCATCTTCAGAATCCGGAAGGAGCCTTGAAGTGCCGAAGAAAAAGCTTCCTCCTCCTCCGTTGAAGCCTACCTCCTTCTTCGGGAATACGACGGACGGTGGCCAGTCAACCTTTTGATTCCAGGCCACCCGGACCTCCGACTTCCGGGGGACGCTAAAAGACAGCGCACGAGAGGACCTGCCCAAAGCCGCTTCTCGAAACTATGACTTGTCAGGAGGAGGCGAGTCAAGTATTGCTTCTTGGATTCCTCCTAACCTTCTTATAGTCAACAGTCCGACTTTGAGGGCAATGAATAAGAAACTTGCTCTGCTCCTGTTGGTTCCAATTCTCTCCCCACTCTTTCTTGTGGTTCCAACCACACACGCCACCTCCCCAACATTCCTTATGGAGATGTACGTCTATTGCAACAACGACAGCGGCCCAGCCACCTACTCCACGTTGAGAGTCCAGGGACACACCCTTCAGATAACCTGCTCTGCCGGTTCGTACAACGAACTCTCGAAGACCGCCTGTTTCGTAATACCTAACGCGCAAACAAAGATCTTCGCAGAAACCAAGGTAGGTCCGACAGTACAGGTATCGAATGGTAGGTGGACACCAGGTAACTACATGAGCCACGACTACTCTGTCAACGGCGTAGGGGAAGCCTACTGGCACCTCGAGGACTGCTCTGAATAGGCTCTGAGAAAGGACCTAGCACCAAGCAGGCAATCGCTGAACGCGCAACGACGCCCGGCGTGGGGAGCGGGACCCCCCGCTTTTCTCGCTGGGCTACATTTGTTTATGTTGCTTAACCTGGGTTCTGAATTTTTGAGGTGGATCACACGACTCTGATCCTTTCCCTTCTTTGGCAGGTCTCCGGCAGCTTTGGCGAGGCTTCGTGCTGGGCAATGAACGTAGCAACGGGACAGCGGTTTGAAACGTTCTTATAACGTCTGGCTCGGTCCATNCCGACAATGAATAAGAAACTTGCTCTGCTCCTGTTGGTTCCTCTCCTCACCCCACTCTTTCTAGTAGTGCCAACCACGCGCGCCACCGGACCATTCCTAATGGAGATGTACGTCTATTGCTACAACGACGGCACCCCTCAAGGCGCCTACGCTTCTCTAAGAGTACAAGGACACACTCTCCAGGTTACCTGTCCGGCAGGCACTGGATACACCGAACTCTACAAGACCGCCTGCTTCGTTACGACCACCGCGCAAACAAAGATCTTCGCCGAAACTAAGATTGGACCGACTGTTCAGGTCACGAACGGTCGGTGGACGCCAGGCAACTACATGAGCCACAGCCAATATGGCGCCGACAGCGAGGCCTACTGGCACCTCGAAGACTGTACTGAGTAGGCTCTAGTCAAGGACCCAACCACAAACAGGCAAAGGAACGCGTAACAACGCCCGGCGCGGAGAGCGGTAGCTTCCGCCCTTCTCGCTGGGCTACGTTTGTTTTTGTTTTGCAACCTATGGTTCTAGAGAACGGGAGAGCGGCTTGGAATGTTCTTATAACGTCNTGGCTCGGTCCATCCGACAATGAATAAGAAACTTGCTCTGCTCCTGTTGGTTCCTCTCCTCACCCCACTCTTTCTTGCAGTGCCAGTTGTAAGAGCCCAGCCCCAGCCATTCCTGATGGAGTTGACCGCCTCCTGCTTCAACGACCGCGGCCCAGCCACCTACGCCTCGGTAAGAGTCCAGACACACACCGTCCAGATAACCTGCCCAGCCGGTTCATTAGGCGAACTCTACAAGTCCGCCTGCTTCGTCACGACCACCGCGCAAACAAAGGTCTTCGCCGAGGTTAAGGTAGGCCCTACTGTCGAGGCCACCAACGGCCGATGGACGCCAGGCAGCTGGGATGGCAACGGACTAAATGGCCCCTACGGAGGTGCCTTCTGGATGCTCGAGGACTGCACTGAATAGGCTCTAACCAAGGACCCAACATCAAGCAGACGATGGCTGAGCGTGCAACAACGCCCGGCGTGGGGAACGGGACCGCCCGCTTTTCTCGCTGGGCTACTTTTGTTCATGTTCTGGAGTTCTGCGTACTGCACTTTGGGCGCGAGTCCACTCCTTGGCCTTTTCTATTTGGCGGGATCCACGTCTGCTTCAGCGAAGGTTCCTTCGAGGCAACGAGACTCGTAAGTTAGGGAACAGAACCTTGAAACGTTCTTATAACGTCCGGCCCGGTCTGGTGGACGATGGAGAAGAAATTAGGTCTCCTTCTGCTAGTCCCAATACTCTCACTCACATTCATGATAATCCCCGTTGCATCGGCCAGCAGCCCCGTCTACTTTGTGAAGATGCATGTTCGTTGCGACACCGAGCCAGGAACCCCCGCCTCCTACGCTTCTCTCAGGTACGGCACGTATTACGTGCAGGTGAGCTGTACCTGGAAGAACGACTGGAGCTACCAAAACGTGTACCTTTGCATTAAGGCTACGTCAAGTGCCCGATACTTTGCCGAGCTCAAGATGGGAGGTACAATAGAGACATATTCGGGAACCTTCATGCCAACAAATGGCTGGACTGGTCACTACTGGTCGTACTACGGCTCTCAGGCCATCTGGGAACTCGATCCTGAATACGGCTGCTAGTCGCTCCATAGAACTCTCAGAAACGCCATAACCGCATCGGGTACCAAGGTGTCGCCCGGCGAGACGGAGTCCTGTCGACGCCAGTCTCGCCATGGCTTCGCTTTGTTTTTGCATTCAGTCTATTCTCCGAACGGTAGACTCAGCGAGAAGGTTACCTCTTTGGTAAGTCCCTTTGCCGGAACCAAAGGCCCCCGACGAGGCGAGGCAGTGTCTCCGGCATCGAACGGGGCCGATCAACTTGAAACGTTCTTATAGCGTCTGGCTCGGCATGATGAGCCTTGAACACGAAACTAAGCCTACTCCTGCTTGTTCCACTTCTCTCTGTGGTCTTTATCTCGATCCCAGTCGCGTCAGCGAGCGTTGCTCCAGCCACATTTAAGATGGAAGTCATTTGCCATTATGGTGGCTACAACTCTTACGCCTCCCTCCGGTTCAACGGTGTAATCATTGTGGCCGCCTGCACACACGGTGAGGATGGCCAATACCAAATCGAAAGATGCCTAACAGTGGTAATGAAATCCACGGGGTCGTCCCCCTACTACGCTCAGACAGTGGTCCACGGCTCGGACATCCAATTCGGGAAGTATTCCCCAGGAGGCACAACTGCTCAGTGGGTCGGTGACCGCAACTCATATGGAAACTCATGGGCTTTCTGGGAGATTGACGACGGCTCTTGCGGCGGCGGCAACACCTGAATTCGCCACACTCTAGAACAAGCAGAGACTAAGGCCAATACAACGACCAGCCCGGCGGGAGATGCGGTCAACCCCCGCAAGTAACGCCGGGACTTGGCACTTTTGAGAAAAAAGGTGAAGCGGAGTTGAAAGGTTCATATAGAAACCGGATTAGTCCTAGCGTGATGAAAAAACTCGCTCTGCTCTTGCTAGTCCCAGCTCTCTCATTGATCTTCGTATCGATTCCTGTTGCTTCAGCTTCAGCCTCTTATGCCACGGTGCGGGTACACGCCTCTTGCGTCGACTATGGCGGCCTTCCCACATACGCCTCCGTCAGATATGGCGGTGTCATCACAGTGGCTCAATGTGGCAGCAACGAAGACAACTCCGGCTTCCATCAACAGACCATCTATGTTACTGAGAAATGTATGGCAACTCCGTATTATGCGGAAATCAAGGTCGGAGATGGCCTCCAGATATACAGGGGGACGTTCAACCCATGCTTAGGTAGCCATGAAGTTAAGGTCTACGGATCTGCAGGCTACGCATTTGGCTTGTGGTCCCTCGAAGTCGAGACGTAACCAGAGCAATAGCCAAAGCTGACACACCATAGGACAGGCGGATTACGCCCCGCGGAGGGACACCCTTACGCGGGCGTTCTTCATTTTGGGTCACTCCTACGGCTTACCGAGAAGAGGGAGCTCTTCTCCCGGGCAGACAATGGTCGCCCGAAGGTTGGTCCCTGATTGGGAGAAGCGAATCCCTCCAAAGCGTGAATGTTCTTATACGATTCAACATCATGTTTCGGTCGATGTCGAAGAAACTCGTTCTGCTTATGTTAGTCCCAATCCTCCTACTCGTCTTCGCTTTCATCCCTGTCGCGTCAGCCACAGAGATTCCTCCAAAGGATGTCGGCGTGAAGGTCTGGGTACATTGCTATTCCGAGACAGATCAATCCACATACGCTTCTCTGAGGTTCAACGGAGCGTTCGTCCAAGTCTTCTGCCCACCCAACAGCGCTGAAGACGGTTACTTCAGCTCAACCTGCGTCTACATGAGGCCCGCTGGCGTCTCTCGATACTCAGCGGAGGTCAAGGTCGGCTCTCACATCTACGACTGGGGAGGAAGCTACTCTCCCGGACTGGTTCCCCACGAAATCGGTGGTGCGGCCTACCAGCCTGAATCATACACCCACGGCGAATGGGAACTCACCGCATGTCCACTGGTATAGAAGAATCTCAATAACCACAACCTAGGCAGAGCACGAAAGCAAACTGACAGCGCCCGGCGGGAGGAGCGATTCACCCAATCAACCCGCCTGGGCGACCCTATCTCTCTAGCCCGTTGCGAGAAGAGCCATTCTCGGCGCTTGACGGTTGGTCGCAAAGGGAGGCGGAGACATCGACAGGAGGCCACTCGCTTCAGTGTTCGAGGCGATTTCAACCGGGGCGCGAACGTTCTTATATGATTCAGGTCGAACAACATGTGATGTCGAAGAAACTCGCTCTGTTTCTGCTTGTCCCAATCACCCTTCTAGTCTTTGTATCCGTCCCAGTCGCAACAGCAGACGGGATTCCCCCCAAGGATGTTGGCGTGATGCTCGCCGTCGGTTGTTTCGCCCACACAGACAAATCCACTTACGCCTCCATACGGTTCGAAGAAGCTTTCGTGCAGATCTACTGCCCCCCGAACGGCGAAGGCGTATACGTCCGCACGACCTGTGTCTATATGAGACCTGCGGGTGTCACCCGGTACTTTGCGGAAATCAAAGTCGGTTCTCATGTCTTCACTTGGGGAGGAAGCTACTCACCTGGTCCATTCCCTGTCCATCAGATTGGGGTCATCGTCAGCGAGCCGCCTAATCTCGCCGCCAGTTGGGGGCTCGGCGATTGCATAGAAGCATAGAGTCTCAGCAGCACTAACCCTTACAGAGCTCATCGCCCGAACAGACAGCGCCCCGACGGGATGGCGGTCGCCGCTCCCGCCCGGGGTCCCCATGATGTTTGATTTCGAATCCCGCTAATGTCCTTCGGGGATAGGAAACCGCCACTCGGATGAAACACTGATTCCTTCCTCAGATGGCTCCAACCCCAGTAGACGAAGCAGGGTGGGTGCGACTTGAGTGACATCCAGCCCTTCGACTTCGCCCGTCTGGGGTTTCCACCCTGGCTTGCTCATCAGGAACACACCCTTCATGGAGTGAACCGAGTCGTCCGGCCCAGTGTCGTTCTCCGACAGGTACAGCGAGCCATGCCCAAGCGTCCCCGCCGACCTCCAATCAAGCCGGTCGAAGTACACCATGAGGTCTGGCTTGTCTCCTGTCGCGGTTCCGTAAAGCGCATCGGGCTCGTACACCTCGTTTGCCATCTGCCTACCTTTGTCGTCCTTGATTGAAGCGATCTTTGTTGCCAGGGCCTTCTTCTCTTCCTCGAGCTTCTCCGGAGGAACCACTCCTTCCTTTTCCCTCCCCTTCACGTTGAAGAATATCCTAGCGTAGTACCCTCCCCACCCCCATGCCTTTGTTCTCCCCCAGTCTATGTCTGCCTTCTCCAGTTCGGTCTGCGATTTCGGTTCTGTCCTGAGTTTCAGGTACCCCTCCTGCTTCAGCCACTCGTTCACGCAGAACGCCCCCTTCATGGCCTTCGACCCATGGTCAGACATCACCATGGTCGTGCAGTCGTCCCCGAAAATCTCGAGAAGCCTTCCGATTCTTCCGTCAACCATCGAGTAGTACTCCAGGTCTATGTTCCTGTACCTGTTCCCCTCGACGAACTTGGGGTGGGTGGGGTCGAAGAACTTCCAGAAGGCATGATGCAGCCGGTCGAACCCGATTTCGTGAAGCATGAAGAAGCTCCATGGCTTGCTCCTTGCTAGGTATTCCGCCACGTCGAACCTCTTCTCAGTCATCTCGAAGAGCTCGCGCTTTATCGAGTCCCTGTCCTCCGTCCTGAAGGTGACGTCGAACACGTACTTTCCTTCTGCGGCCTTCAGGACCTCCTGCTTCAGCGCCTCGGGGTATGTGAACGGCTTCTCGGCTGAGGGGGTTATGAAACATGAGACTATGTTGGCGTTGGAGACGGGCTTGGGAGGGTACCCCGGAGGAACCCCTATGATCACAGATTTCACTCCATGGTCGGAGAGTATCTCCCAGACAGTCTTCGCCTTCACCTCTGTGGAGCTGACTATGTAGCCGTCTGTGTACGCCGCACCGCGCCTGTGCCTGAACCCGTAGATACCGAGCTCCCCNTGGATTCTTCCCGGTCATCATGACCATCCATGCCGGGACTGTTATTGGCGGGTGACAGGTGGTCAGGACCCCGTGAACTCCCTCTCTGTACATCTTCCCCAGGTTAGGGAGCTTTCCGATCAGCTTGTCAAAGAGGATTTCAGGCGGCACAGAATCCAGGCCGATTATCGCAACTTTCAATCCTTCTACTCACCGGTCCCAATCGAACTCAGGCGCCGCCATTCTCGCGCAGGGCATGGCACTGTCTGCTCCGAGGGACTCTTAGAGGTACCCCAGCGCCTGCAGACGTTGTTTGATCTCCTTTAGATCCGAGCTGGTGAAGGGGCCCGGTATGTCTTTCGACTCATGCATTGCGACCACCTCGCGCAGTACGTAGGTCACGTAGTCCGAGACTGACTTGAATCCTGGCTTCTTGGAGATGAGTTTTGCAATCTTGGCGTGAAGGGGCTGCGGGATCGATACAGTCGTGTATTTCGACGGCAATTCAACCGCCCCTGCGCCCAATTATATATAACAATAGGGTTGTGCGCCGATTAGGCTCTCTCGGTTATAATTACCCCTAACTAGTTAGCCTTAATTACCCCTAATTAGTCAGTCTGGAATAGTCAGAGTAGAACTAGTTGTTTCTAGGCATAGAACTCCTTCTGCCGCTGGCCCTCCTGTCCTTCTTCGCTTCAACGGTAAACGGGGGGCTTGGCTACGGGTACTCGTCTCTCTCGACCCCCCTGGCGCTGCTCGCCCTGGTCAACCGGATAATCAACCCAGTTTACGTAGCAGTAGAGGCGTGTGTGAACACCGTGATGCTCGCTTTCTCAGGCAAGGACAACGTCAGGTCTACCTACAGGCGGGTCCTCCCNCATCGTTGCAACACTGGTTCCGGGCGTCGCCATAGGGAGTCTGGTGCTCACGGCAGTGAACTCAACTTGGCTGAAATTCGCAGTGTACGCGACCATCCTTCCTTTCATCCTGCTTCAGGCTGCTGGCCTGAGGCGCCCCATCAAGTCGGAGACCAGGGCGGGAATGCCCCTTGGGTTCGGCATCGGCCTCCTCTACTCGATTACAACCATCTCTGGCCCTCCCATAGCCCTCTTCTGGAACAACCAGGGGATCGTGAAGAACGAGTTCAAGGCCGCCATCGCCCAGATTCGAATTGCCGAGTCCTATCTCACATTCGCGTTCTACTATTCGCTTGGTCTCTTCACTGCAACAAGCCTGCAGCTCTTCACTTGGATAGCGCCTCCAGTCCTGGTAGGCATTCCCATGGGTATCTTCCTGGTTAGGCATATCCGGGTCGAGACCTTCAGACGGGTGTGCATGAGCTTCGACGCCTGGATTGTGGGCTACGGCCTAGCGGTCGTCATAGGAACTTTGTTTGGAGTCGTGCAGGTCGGATACACCATCTGGGCAATCGTCATAGGGATTGACGCCTGGCTGTTGTACAGGTTCTTCACAGGGAAGCAACTCCTTCTGGCTGAGAAATCCAAACTCGTCCCCTTGGTTGCCCCTCCTGTCCGGACGACACGGCAGGCTCTCGAACAGGGCGCTGCCGAAGAGCCGGTCAACAGTCAGGACGATCCCCACTGAAGCATGCCTCTGAATCTGCCCCTGTGTCTGGGGTCTGGCCCAAACCTAAATACCTCGATGTCAAACTGACCTTAGATGCGTGGCGGGTTGCGCGGTTTTGCGGCCATGGCGATCGCCATGGGCCTGTTCGTATTGCCAGGAATCGTGGGAGTCCAAGCTGCCACAGGGCTCTCAAAGACTGATGCACTGTTTGGACCGAGGCCTTTCATCGGCACCTATAGTTGTGGTGCGCGCCTCCCATGCCCCATGGGGGTTGCTGACTACGGAGTAAACGGCGGCTCTTCGTACTCCTACACGGCTGCAGAATTCGTGTCCTGGGCCAACTTCACCGCTCTAAGCCTCGGATCCTCGAACAAGCATAGCGGCGCTGCCTCCATGAGCATCCAGCAGAATCTGGTCGACTACAACGTCTATGAAAAGGGGCATGGCGGGGAGTACTGGGCCCAGGACGTCCCGGTTCTCAAGCAGGCGGGCGCAGGCGTCTTCAAGGTTCAGCTCGTCGACAACATCTGGAACTTCTCTTCCCCGAAGGCCAGGATGGCAGGTCCAGTGGCAGGCAACCAGCTCGGGCTCTGCAAGTCGTCAGGGGGCGCCCCCACGTACTACTACTGCACGGCAAGTCTCTCCCTCACCGTAGCGCTTCCAATGGAGATCAAGATGGTGACGGTCACTACCACGGCCACTTCCGGGGCATCTTCGGTGGAGTTCGGGATCTGGGTCTATCATGCGGGAGTCCTGGTGAACGGAGAGTTCTACGACCAGGTCTCCTTTTCCGGGTCCGCGGCCTCAGCCCCTGCGTTCTTGGTGGGGGGGACCAACCCGCTGGGCCTCTACAACGACGCTGAGACCGTCCTCTGCGGACCTGGCGGAGGCAAGTCAATAGTCATCAGCTCGATAAGCGCCAGGATGTCAGAGTCTTACGCCATCAGCCCCAGTTCATCTGCCTTGACTCCAGTCCCTCATGCCTGGTCCGCCGGAGCGGACACGGCCGAGACAGTATCAGGCGTGGTCATGTCCAGTCCGTCGTCAGGCTTCGGGCAGGCCAACACCGGGACTGACAATAACATCCAGCTCTGGTAGACCACGGCATATCCACGCGGTCTTCAGGCTAAGGCTCAGGTCGGTTCCGCGGCGTATCGAGAAAGTATACTTATAATCCGGTTGAGGGGCGCGCCTCACTGGAACGGATGAGGTTGTCCTCCAGGGGCTCATTGGCGACTCTGCTGCTTTGTTTGTTCTCACTCTCTCTGATTGTTTCCGTCCAGACGCTACCTCAAGAGGCCTCCTCTGCCACTGCCATCAGTGCCCAATCCTGGCCGATGTCCCAGCAGAACGCTGCATACACTTCGGCCTCCCCGCTGTTGGGTCCAACCGGGCCCCAACTCCGCTGGACCTTCGGCGTGGCCGCTCCCTTCCCATACTCTCCACTGGTGGGCGGGAACAACACGGCCTATGTCCTCAGCAGGAGCCGCCTGTACGCCCTAAGGCCCGACGGGTCCGTCCTCTGGGCCGCAAAGGCGTCGAGGGGTGCTGCCTCCCCTGCCCTCGGGCCCGACGGGACTATCTACGTCCCGCAGCGGAACTCCGTGGTCGCATTCACTCCCGATGGAGTTCTGAAGTGGAACGTTTCGCTCCCAATTCCCAACGTCGGAGCAGGCCTGACCGTTTCCACAACCGGCCAGGTTTACTCCGTTAACGACGGCACGCTCTATTCGATATCTCCCTCTGGCGAGCTGTCTTGGTCTCTTGCAGTAGGTTGCTCATTATCCTCTGTCTCAATAGGCCCTACCGGGACGTTGTACTGCGGAGGGAGAGAGGTGAACCAGGGGGTCGTAAACGCAATTGATCCGCTTGGCGCCCTCCTCTGGAGGTATGCAACAGACTCGCCCGTCGACAGAACCCCCATCGTATCTGCAAATGGGACCATTGAAGCCGTCGCCGACAGAGGGGTGGTATACCTGCTCTCCGAGGCCGGGGCTCCGGTGAGCTCTGCGTGGCAGAATGGGGTAGACCTTGGGTTCCCGGCAAGCAGTGCGGCGCTCAATAGTGCGGGAATATTCTACGTCGGGGGGACGGAGCTGGCGGCGGTGGCCTCGAATGGCACCTACCTTTGGCACCACAGTTGCTACAACTCGACTTCCACAACGGTGTGCACCCCCTACGGCATAATCCAGGGAGTGAACATCGACGTTAACGGGACACTTTACGTGAGATCGGTATCAGGTAACTCATCAAGCCTTGTTGCCCTGGTAGGGAAAGGCGCCTTCGCCTGGTCCTACAATCTCCCCCCTGGCGAGGTCCTTTCGACCGGCGCGGCCATGGCTCAGAATGGGACCATGTACTTCGGGTCCGTCTGCAATTTCTGCAACCAGGGGTTGCCGTCGGGTCACTTCTACGCC
>OCOJ01033557.1_pt5 | contig 20325 bp, 18 predicted proteins | sample 1539251 | NCBI WGS metagenome assembly OCOJ01 (sample SAMN01911457, study PRJEB22624) | soil metagenome | biome: Soil | place: Malaysia | collected 2012-04-30 | depth RA_metagenome m | reverse complement strand
CCGGTTGCTCGACCGGCGGCTTGGCAGGCTGCGCTGCGGCGCCTCGAATCCTTTCCTCTTCGATGGCCCGCGCTGCGGCACCATAATGCCGCTGGACGGTACCTTCTTCCTTCGCCTTCATGCGCTTGCGGAAAATGTCCTGATACTTCGCATAGGTTTGCGCCAGGTTGTTGTAGCGGAAGCGCTGCCCGTAAGACATATCGGCGCCGCGCTCGGAATAGCGCTTGATGAGCTGCTCGATGCGCCAGGTGGTGTCGTTGGGCGGACGCGAACGCCCTCCGCCGAAAAACTGTTCGTACTCGATTTTCAGCGTGCGGATGTCGCGCTCGAGCTGGCCCAATTCCTCGTCGATTTTATCCATAGGGCAATAAGGGCAGGCGACACCCATCCTAGAGCCTGGCGTGGTCTGGGTCAACCACCGTTGCTGGCAGGAAGCGCAGGGTAGGCACGGGTTGCGCCCGGCGAGACCCCTGTGCTGGAATGGAACTCCGATGTCTCCCCGCGAACCGGATTCGGGCGCACTCTTGCGCCGCCTGCCCTCTGTGGACGAGCTGTTGCGGCGTCCTGTACTGGAAGAACTGGCTGCGCGCGCCGGCCGTGGCGTGGTGCTCAACGCCGCCCGGGCGGTGCTGGACCGGTTGCGCTCAGAAATCGCTCTGGGCGCGGTGCCGGCGGAAAGCAGCCTCGATCCCGCGATCCTGGAGGGCGCGATCCGTGACGAGGCCGCCCGCGACACGTCCTTCTNCGCTGCGCCCGGTCATCAATGCGACCGGGGTAATTCTCCATACGAACCTCGGCCGCGCGCCCATCGGCGCTGCCGCACTCGCCCACCTGGCCGAAGCTGCGCGCGGCTACTCCAACCTCGAGTACGATCTGGCGGCCGGCCAGCGCGGCAAACGCGACGTGCACACGGCGCGCCTGCTCGCCCGCGTCCTCGGCGCGGAGACTGCTGTGGTGGTGAACAACAACGCCGCTGCAGTCTTCCTGGTGGTCCACGCTTTGGCTCGCGGTGGCGAGGCCATCGTCTCTCGGGGCGAGCTGATCGAAATTGGCGATGGGTTTCGCATCCCGGACATCATGGCGGCGAGCGGCGCGAGGCTGCGCGAGGTGGGCACGACGAATCGCACGCATCTGGCCGACTATGAAGCCGCCATCGGAGCGGAAACGCGCCTGCTGATGTCCGTCCACCCCTCGAATTTCCGCATCGTGGGCTTTGCGGGGCGCCCCACGCTTGCCGAACTCGTCGCGCTAGGCCGCCGCGCCGGCGTGCCTGTTTATGAAGACCTCGGCTCCGGCTGCCTGGTGGATCTGAGGCCCTACGGCCTGGAGGAACCTCTGGCGCAGGCCAGTCTCGCCGCGGGCGCCGACGTGATCAGCTTCAGCGGCGACAAATTGCTCGGCGGCCCCCAGGCCGGGATCATCGCCGGGCGCCGCGAGGTGCTCGAACACATCCGCCGCAACCCGCTGTATCGGGCGCTGCGCGTGGACAAACTCACAATTGCGGCCATGGAAGCAACCCTTTCGGCAGTGCTCCGTGGCGCACTGGATGAAATTCCCACGCTGCGCATGATTCGCCTGCCGGCTGCGGAAATCGAGCGGCGCGCGCGGACGTTTGCTGCCGCCCTGGGCCCACGCCTGCCGGCCGGGGAGGCTGAATTTGAAATCGTGCCCGGACAGTCCGTAGTAGGCGGCGGATCGACGCCGGCGCAACACCTGCCGACATTTGTGGTGCGCCTCTCCACACTCCGATACTCCGCGGCGGAGATCGAAGCGCGCCTTCGCGAATCGACCGTGGACGCGCCGCCAGTAATCGCTCGCATCGAAGAGAATCGCCTGGTGCTGGATCTGCGCACCGTGGATCCTGGCGAGGAATCCGCGCTGCTCGAAGCCCTCCTGGCAGCCCTCCGCTGAGGTTTGGCGGCGCCGGCTTCCAGCGGACGTATTTGCGGTACGATCACGTCCACCCGTGGCGTAGTGAAGCGCGCCCTCTCCGTTGACGGACGGTGAATCCTCGCGTAGCGTGGAACCTGTCTCCGAGAGGTATCCGAGTTTTCCCTCTCCAATGTACATCCTGGGGGTTGTGGTGTTTCTCTCCGGAGTCGTTCTGGCGCATAGCTGGGCAGTCAAAAGGGCGATACGAGGAGCGCGGGAGCAGCCGTGAGTATCACGCTTGGTTCACCGCAGCCACCGGACGTCTCCGGCAAGCCCGGTCTTCGCCGCATCCTGTTGACGATTCTGGGCGGTATCTCGCTGTCCTTCTGCTCCTGGGTTGCGTTTTTCAGCTTTCCGGGGACAGGGGTCGCCGAAAGCGTGGCCGCGGTTACTTATGCTTCCTTGTTCTTGGCGGGTTTAGTCCTGCTCCTCGGGGGCTGCGTTCAGGCCGCCGGCTTTCTCTATAGAAAATTCAAGGGGGCCTCATGAACGCGCGGTCCCCCAGCGCACTCCAGCCATGATTCACTGAAGCGTGCTCATGCTGTCCACTCGAATCGAACAAAAACGTCTCATCGTCATCCGAAAACCGCTGCCGAGGCTGCGTCCGGGGTGGGCGCTCGTCCGCGTGCGGCTGGCCGGGATTTGCAACACCGACCTCGAACTCCTCCGCGGCTATCACGATTTCCAGGGTACGCCGGGCCACGAATTCGTCGGAGAGGTAATGGCCTGCGGCGGAGGTGGCGCCGCGCGCGAGCGCGCGGAGACTCGCTGGATGGGACGCCGCGTGGTGGGCGAAATCAACATCACCTGCCGCGGGCTGGGTCTTCTTCCCCTTTGCCCGTTCTGCCGCCGCGGCCTCCCCACGCACTGTGCGCGCCGCCGCGCGCTTGGCATCCTCCGTCATGATGGCGCGTTCGCGGAATACCTCACCTTGCCGCTGGTCAATCTCCACAGACTGCCGGACAGCGTAACTGACGAGCGCGCGGTGTTCACCGAACCGCTGGCCGCGGCATGCCAAATCCTCGAGCAGGTGCCCGCGATGGCGCGAGGTGCTTCTGTTGCCGTCCTTGGGGAAGGAAAGCTGGGGCAGTTGATTGTGCGTGTGTTAGCGGCCGCCGGGGCGCGAGTGACCCTCTACGGTCGCAGCCGGGAGAAATTGGCGATCGCTGCGGGGCCTGGCATCGCCACCGTCTATCGTCCGGCGCGCGCAGAGGCGTCGGCCGCGCGCGGGGTGCGCCGTTTCCCGTTCGTCGTGGACGCCACCGGCTTGGCGGAAGGCCTGGCGCAGGCTATTCGCATGACGGAGCCACGTGGCACACTGGTGCTCAAATCCACTGTTCACGGCGCCGCGCGCGTGGAGACGTGGCCCATCGTGGTGGAGGAACAGACCGTGATCGGCTCCCGCTGCGGTCCCTTCGCGCGCGCGCTCGACCTTCTTCGCACCGGACGCGTGGACCCGCTGCCGCTCATCTCACGAGTCTTTCCGCTACGGGACGCTCCCGCCGCCATCCGCGAAGCCCGCGCCCCTGGCGTTCTGAAAGTTCTGCTCGATCTCCGGGCCTGACCGAATTCTCGTTTTTCGAGTTTCTAGGTCTGATTGATGCAGGTGGCTACGCACGCGGCGCCGAAACCATTGTCAATATTCACCACGCTCACATTCGAGGCGCAACTGTTCAGCATGGCCAGCAGCGCGGCCACCCCATTGAAGCTAGCGCCATATCCAATGCTNGGTGGGAACGGCAATCACCGGCGCGGCCACGAGTCCCGCCACCACGCTGGGCAGTGCTCCTTCCATGCCCGCCACGCAGATGATGACCCGCGCCGAGGTGAGTTGTTCGCGGTGTCCCAGCAGGCGGTGTAGCCCAGCCACTCCCACGTCATAGATGGCCTCGGCGCGGTTGCCCAGCGCGCGCGCCGCGATCAGCGCCTCTTCCGCCACGGGAATGTCGCTGGTTCCCGCGGAGACCACCAGAATGGCGCCTTTGCCGCGAATCGTGCGGTCGCGTTCGATGACGATGGCGCCTGAAAGCGGATGGAACTCCGCGTTGCGCGCCAACCGTTTGACCGCGGCGTGGATGCGGCGGTTGGCGCGCGTCACCAGGATGTTGTGCCGCGCGTCCTTCCGGGCCAGCATGCTGCGCACGATTTTCGCCACCTGCTGCGGCGTTTTCCCGCGGCCGAACACGACCTCCGCGAACCCCTGGCGCAGCGGCCGGTGGTGGTCCACTTTGGCGAATCCCAGGTCCTCGAATGCGAAGTGCCGCAGCCGTTCGATGGCCGCCGATTCCGTCAGGCGGCCTGCGCGCACCAAGCGCAGCAGTTCGCGCAATGTTTTTTCATCCATGGCGGCCTGATTCTATCACCGCGCCCCTTTCGATTTGTTCGGCGCCGCCGGAAGCGCTGAACCGGCAGAACCACGCCGCGCCTCAGCCGGAGTGGATTTTTTGCGCGCGGCCCGCGGCTTGTATAGACTGCAGTGGATGGCTCAGTTGCGCGGGTATCGCTTTGTCGTCCTGCCGGTGGCGCTGCTCGCCGTTACGATCGTGTTAACAGAGGGACGGCCGTGGACAGCGATGCGCGTGGCCGGGCTTGCCCTGATGGTCCCTGGGCTGGTGCTGTGGGCAATCGCGCACGTCCAGCTCGGGGATTCCTTCGCCATCCGGGCCGAGGCGCGGCAACTGGTGACCAGTGGCATTTACTCGCGCTTCCGGAACCCGATCTATGTGTTTGGTGGAATCGGCATCGCAGGATTTTTTCTGGCAGTCGAACGCCCGATTTTGCTGCTGTTGTTTCTGGTGCTGATTCCCATGCAGATCGTGCGAAGCCGGCGCGAGGCGCGCGTCCTGGAGGAGAAATTCGGCGACCAGTACCGCGAGTATGCGCGGCATACATGGCTCTAGAGGAGCGCATCCGGATGCTTATCTTGACTTTCGCGGAAACGGCTGCGTAGCATGGCGAATCCAGCGTCCATGGCGAAACGGCACGAAGGGAAAGCGGTCACAGTGGCCGTAACCGGCGCGAGCGGCGCTGTGTGTGCCCAGTCCCTGCTGCGCATGCTCGATGCGGACGCCCGCGTCAGCGCCATCCACTTCATCGTCACGCCCAGCGGGATGCGCGTCCTCTCCGACGAGCTGGGCATCCGCGCCGCCGATCCACGGCGACTGCCGGCGACACTCACAGGAACCCCGGCCACGAAATTCACGGCCCATCTGAATGCTGATATCGGAGCCTCCATCGCCTCCGGCAGCAGCGCAGTGGACGGAATGGTGGTGCTGCCATGCTCGGTGGGCACGCTGGGAAAGATTGCCAACGGGCTCGCCGACGACCTGGTGGGCCGGGCCGCGGACGTCTGCCTGAAGGAAGGGCGCCGGCTGGTTCTGTGCGTGCGCGAGACGCCGCTCAGCCGGGTCCATCTGGAAAACATGTTGCGTGCGCAGGCTGCGGGGGCGGTGATCATGCCGGTGATGCCGGCGTTCTACGCCGGCGCGAAAAGAATCGAGGATCTCGTCGTCCAGTACGTGTGCCGCGTGCTGGCGCATCTGGACCTGCCACAGGAGGCGCAATTCCGCTGGCAGGGCCGGGCGGAAACCGCCGCCGCACGCCGCCTCGAGATCGCGCCGCGCACCCGGAGGTAGCGCCGGCCCCTAACCTCGCGCCTCAGCGAAGCAATACCATGGCCACACTCGCTGCCAAACTGCGCACCACGCTCGAGATGATCAAATTCGAGCACTCCGTATTCGCGCTGCCGTTCGCCCTTACCGGCGCGTTGCTCGCCGCTCGCTACGCCGGCCCGGGCTGGCCCCAGTGGCGCCAGATCGGCTGGATTGTGGTGGCCATGGTCGGGGCGCGTTCTGCCGCGATGACCATGAACCGCATCGCCGATCTGGAATACGACCGCCGCAATCCCCGCACGGCGGCCCGCCCGCTGGTTACCGGCGCGCTTTCGCTCCGATTTGCCTGGGCGTTCACACTCGCCGCATCGGCGGTGCTGGTTCTGGCGGCCTGGCAATTGAACCGCCTGGCCCTGCTCCTGTCGCCCGTCGCTCTCGCAGCGCTGCTGACGTACTCCTTCACGAAACGATTCACCGCCTGTTCGCACTTGGTCCTTGGATTCTGCCTGGGCATGGCGCCCGCGGCCGCCTGGATCGCCGTGAGCGGATCACTCGACTGGCGCATGCTGATCCTGTGCGCCGCGGTCACTTTGTGGGTTGCTGGTTTTGACGTCCTCTACGCCCTTCAGGACGTGGAGTTCGACCGCCGCGCGGGCCTGCACTCCATCCCCGAAAAATTCGGGGTGCCGCGCGCCTTGCTTCTGGCCCGCGCGATGCACCTGGGAGTGGTCGTCCTACTGGCCTGGCTGGCCTGGAGTTTTCGACTGGCTTGGCCTGCCTGGGTGGGAGTCACCGTGGTCGCCGCGCTGCTGCTATATGAGCAGTCGCTCGTGGCACCGGACGATTTGTCACGTCTGAATGCAGCGTTTTTTACAACCAACGGCTTTATTAGTATCCTGTTCTTCGTGTCGTGGGGCACGGCGCTGTGGGTGGCGCGGTAGAGCAGCCGCTCCGAGAGGTTGGACAGCAAACGAAAATGTCCGAACTACAGATCTCCGACGCGCGGCTCGAACCGATAGCCAAAAAGGTTCTTGCCGGAGAGCGCCTGGACGCCGCGGACGGGCTCGCGCTCTACCGCTCGCCGGATCTGCTCGCGGTGGGCTGGCTCGCCAACTACGTCCGCGAGAAGCGGCACGGAAAGACGACCTACTTCAACATCAACCGGCACATCAATCCCACGAATGTTTGCACCGCGCATTGCCGCCTCTGCGCGTTCGGAAGGTCTCCGGAAGCTCCCGGGGCTTACACCTACGCGCTCGACGAAGTGTGGCGGCGCGCCGCGGAGGGTGTGGCCGAGGGCGCGACGGAGTTTCACATCGTCGGCGGGCTGCATCCCGACCTGCCGTTCGAGTACTACCTCGACCTGGTGCGCGGGCTGAAGCAGCGATTCCCGCACGTGCACCTGAAGGTGTTCACGATGGTCGAGATCGGCTACCTGGCGCGCATAACCAAGCTTTCCGTGCGCGACGTGCTGCTGAAATTGAAGGAAGCGGGCGTGGACTCGATGCCCGGGGGAGGCGCGGAAATCTTCAATCCGCGCGTGCGCAAAGTGATCTGCGACCACAAGACCAGCGGCCGGCAGTGGCTCGATATCGCGCGCACGGCGCATCAGCTCGGCCTGCGCTCGAACGCCACGATGCTGTTCGGCCACATCGAAACGCTGGAAGAGCGCGTGGAGCACCTGCTGTTGCTGCGGCAGCTCCAGGATGAGACCCACGGGTTCGTCGCGTTCATCCCGCTCGAATTCCATCCGGAAAACACGGCTCTCGCGCATCTGCCCAAACCCACGGGGTTCGATGACCTGAAGAGCATCGCGGTGGCCCGGCTGTTGCTCGACAATTTCGAGCACATCAAAGCCTACTGGATCATGCTGACGCCGCGCATCGCGCAGATCGCGCTGAAATTCGGGGCGAACGACATGGACGGCACCGTAATCGAGGAGAAGATCTACCACGATGCCGGCGCCACGACTCCGCAGGAGCTGACCCGCGCCGAACTCGAGCGCCTGATCCGCGAATCCGGGTTTGAACCGGTCGAACGCGACACGCTCTACCGCCCCGTGGACCGCTCGAAATTTCCCCCGGCCGCCGTGCGTCCCAACTCCACTTTTGTAACTCTCAACACCTAGGGGAACAGGAATGAAAACCGCGCTCCTTGTGGCCCTCCTGGTGGGCGCCGGAGTTCCCGGGACTGCCTCGGCACAGACGGTGGACGAGATCATCGCAAAGAACCTGGAGGCGAGGGGCGGGATCGAGAAGCTTCGCGCGATCCGATCGATGTCGATGACGGAGAGCTTGAGCACACCAGATGGAAAAAGCGCTCCGCTGAAGGTCCTGATGCTGCGTCCCGGCCGGATCCGCGAGGATTTAACGGTGGGTGGGGGCAAATCCATCAAGGCGTTCGACGGCCATTCCGGGTGGATTCAGAATCCGGGGCCTCGCGGGGCGTCGGTGCGGCCGCTGACCAACGGTGACCTCCAGGAACTGCGCGATGACGCCGAGAACGCGATTGACGGGGTGCTGGCCGACCACGCCGCCAAGGGCAGCCGAGTGGAACTCGCCGGGACGCAAACCGTGGATGGGAAGCAGTGCTACAAGCTCAGGGTGACGCTGCATACCGGCCACACACAGTATCAATACATTGATACGCGCACGTATCTCGAAGTGCGACAAGACATATTGGGCACGATGGACGGGCAACCATCAGCCATCGAGCAGACGCTCGGCGACTACCGCAGCGAGGGTGGCGTGCTGTTCGCGCACTCAATTGTCAGCGTAGTGCGCGGTCAGCCGGGGCGCAGCACGGTGACGATCCAGAGGATCGAAATCAATTTGCCGATCGACGAGAGAATGTTCAGCATGCCGAGACGATGAGAACGCGTGGCGCATCACGCTGCCGCTTTACTTGAGGACCCAGCCGAACGGAATGCCTGCCAGAGGAGAAGCGCGTAGAAGGGCGCGTATTCGAGCCAGAGGAAAAAGGGGTCGAACTTCCACACGCTCAGGATCCCGTAGCCAATCAGCACGTGATAGGAGAGAAACTGGAGAATCGTCAACAGCAGCCAAGCCGGATTCGGGAAGAAGACGAGCAGCGGCGCCACCCAGAGGAAGTACCACGAGAACGCGTTCTGCGAAAAGAGGGGCACCGCGCCGAACAGCAAGTAGGCGGCGCGGAGAGGTTCCAGGTTCCTCATGGCGGCCCAAAGGGCAATGCCGGCCACCACGCCCACACTAATGCCCCAGGCCCAATCGTCGGAGCCGCTGAACCACTTCAGAACCAAATAGAGGCTGGCATTGTTGACCCAGTGCTTGCGATAGGGTTGAAAGAGTTGAAGAACTCCGGGCCACGCCGCGCGGTACGGCCACCAGGTGGCCGCAGCCAGACCGCAGGTCAGCGCCAGTGCGATCCAGGCCCGCACGCTGCGCGGCCAGCCCGTGTGCCGCAGCCACAACGGCGCCAGGAGAATGGGAAAAAATTTCGCCAGCACGGCCGCGGCCAGCGCCAGCGTTGACAGCACTGCGCGCCTCTCTATAATGAGAACGAGCGCTGCGACGGAAAACAGCATGGGCAGCGGGTCGTTGTGCCCGCTTGCGGCGAATTCCACGACCACCAGCGGATTCCACGCATAGATGGCCAACGTAAATCCCCTTCGGCCCGTGCGGCGAATCCAAAACGCGAGCAGCCCCACAAGCAGGCCTTCCGCAGCGAGCATCGGCGCTTTGAAGGCGAGCAGATTTCCGGAAGCCGTAGCGGTGGCGCGAAGAACGAGTTCCGTGACCGGCGGGTAGATGTTGGGCATCTCCTGATTGGAGACACGCTCCCAATATCGATCCCGGAACCCGGCCAGCCGGCGGTCTTCCGGGGCGACGGTGTACGGATTCCAGCCCGCGCGCTGGATGAGGCCGTCCCAGCGGTAGCGATAGAGGTCATCGGAGAGGCTGGGCTCGAGCGGGACGAGCGTGAACCGGAACAGAAAGGCCGCGGCGAGCACGATCCACAATACAGAGCGGCGTTCTCCGGCGCGTTCCAGCGCGTAGAGCGCCACCAGGTACACGATGCCCGCGGCGAAGGCGACTGCGATGGTTTCGACAACGTGCATCTTCAAGTCGTTGAGGCGCAGGATGACCAGAAAGGCCGCTTCGAGCGCCGCGGCGCCGACGAGAGCTACTGGCAGGGGCGAATGAGAGTGGGAAGGATTCTCGCGGGAGACTGCGGAAGGTGAGTTCACTCTTTAGCTCGGGACTGTGGCTGGCGGCCATGCAGGGGCCGCTCTCCGGCATCTGGCAGCGCCTGACGGACAAAACCTTCCGGGGGCTCTATCAGACCAACGCTTTCGACTTGGCGATCCTGCTGCCGTATTTTGCGGTGCTGATTGTGCTGGCGGCATACGGCAGCCATCGCTACTGGCTGGTGTACAATTTTTTCAAACACCGGCACGTCGAACCGGGCCCTCCCCCTGAAGTTAGCGAGTGGCCAAAGGTTACCATACAGCTTCCCATCTTCAACGAACGGTACGTAGTGGAACGCCTCGTGGAGTCCGTCGCGCGGCTCGATTACCCGCGCGAGCGGCTGGAAATCCAGGTGCTCGACGATTCCACCGACGATACCGTCGAGGCGGCACGCGCCTGCGTGGAGCGCTATAAGGCGCTCGGGCTCGACATCCACTACCTGCACCGCGACAACCGCGAGGGCTTCAAGGCCGGCGCGCTGGGCGAAGGCATGAAGACAGCCGGCGGCGAGTTCATCGCCATCTTCGACGCGGATTTCCAGCCGCATCCGGATTTTCTGCGGCGCACCATTCCCTATTTCCAGGACCCGAAGATCGGAATGATCCAGGCGCGGTGGACTTACGTCAACCGCCATTATTCCTCGCTGACGGAGGTGGAGGCGATCCTTCTCGACGGCCACTTTGTGATGGAGCACGGCGGCCGCTACCGCGAGGGCAGCTTCTTCAACTTCAACGGCACGGCCGGAGTGTGGCGCCGGGCGGCCATCGAGGATGCAGGCGGCTGGGAGCACGACACGCTGACCGAAGATACGGACCTCTCCTACCGTGCGCAGCTCCGCGGGTGGAGGTTTATTTACCTGTTGGACCTGGAATGCCCTTCCGAGCTGCCCGTGGAGATGAATTCCTTCAAATCCCAGCAGGCCCGCTGGGCGAAGGGCCTAACGCAGGTGGCGCGGAAGAGCCTGCCGCGCATCCTGCGGGCGCCGATTCCGCTGCGGATAAAAGCGGAGGCCTTTTTCCACCTTACGGCCAACATCAGCTACCCGTTGATGATGCTGCTCTCCACACTCCTGCTGCCGGCGATGATCGTGCGGTTCTACCAGGGCTGGCTCCAGGTGCTGGTCATTGATGTACCGCTGTTCCTGGCCTCCACCTGCTCGATTTCCAGCTTCTACCTGATGTCGCAGCGCCAGCTCTATCCGAAGACGTGGATGCGCAGCATCCTGTACATGCCGTTCGTGATGGCGCTGGGCATCGGCATCGGCGTGCGGAATTCCATCGCCGTAATCGAAGCGCTCCTGGGCATCCCATCCGAATTTGTACGCACGCCGAAATACCGCATCGAAGGCCACGCGCGCGAGAACTGGATCACCAAAGCGTACCGGAAGCGCTCCGGCTGGATGCCGTGGCTGGAGGTCGCCCTGGGGATCTACTTCGCCATTGCCGTGGCTTACTCGCTGCAGAACGAAAACTACGCCACCGTGCCGTTCCTGCTGCTTTTTGTCGGGGGTTACGCGTACACGGGCGCAATGTCGCTCGGGCAGGGTTATATCGAACGGCTGCGGTTCGGGATCGCTTCGGGAGAAACACGTCCCGCGGCCACAGGCGCGCCCAGCTTCTGAACCTCCTTCGCGGCGTCCGCCACATTCCGGAACAGTTCGAACGAAAAAACGGCGAGGTCTGGCGGCCTCGTGCCACCGCCTGCGAGCCCTATTCGCGATTTCGCCCGCTGACCCGGCCACTGCGGTATGATTTCGCGTCGCCGCGGCTCCGGTNTATCGCGATTTCGCCCGCTGACCCGGCCACTGCGGTATGATTTCGCGTCGCCGCGGCTCCGGTTGGGCGCCCGGCGGGACCGAGCAACCGAGACGAAGCGAAAACTAGCGGATCCATGCGCGCAGTGATCACCGGCGGCGCGGGCTTTCTGGGCTCGCACCTGAGCAAAGCACTCCTGGACAACGGCTGGGATGTTCTCTGCGTGGACAACCTAGTCACCGGAGCAGAGCGGAACATCGCCCACCTGCTCGCGAATCCCCATTTCCGAGTGCAGCGGCACGACGCGAGCCTGTACATCGACGTCTCCGGTCCGGTGGACTACGTCCTCCACTTCGCCTCCCCGGCCAGCCCCGTAGACTATTCGCGCCTTCCGATCCAGACGCTGAAGGTGGGAGCGCTCGGCACGCACAATTCGCTGGGGTTGGCGCTGGCGAAGAATGCGAAGTTCCTGCTCGCTTCTACTTCAGAATGCTACGGGGACCCGCTGGTCTCCCCGCAGCCGGAGAGCTACTGGGGCAACGTGAATCCGATCGGGCCGCGCGGCGTGTATGACGAGGCGAAGCGGTATGCGGAAGCCATGACCATGGCGTATCACCGGGCGCACGGGCTGGACACACGCATCGTGCGCATTTTCAACACCTACGGCCCGCGCATGCGGCTGAACGACGGGCGCGCGCTGCCCAATTTCATCTACCAGGCGCTCACCGGGCAGCCCATTACCGTCTACGGCGACGGGTCGCAAACGCGCAGCTTCTGCTACGTGAGCGATCTGATTGCAGGCATCTGCCTGCTGATGCAATCTGACGAGCATTTGCCCACGAACCTAGGGAACCCGCAGGAAATCACCATCCTGGAGTTTGCGCAGCGGGTGAAGACGCTCACCGGCTCGGCTTCGCCCATCGTGTTCCAGCCACTGCCACAAGACGACCCCAAGCAGCGCTGCCCGGACATCGCGAAAGCGAAGCAGCTCCTCGGCTGGGAGCCGAAAGTGCCCCTCGAAGGAGGCCTGCGGCTGACGCTCGAATTCTTCAAGAAGCAATTGGAGCGGGAGAGGGTCGGCGAGAAAAAGGGAGAGGGCTAGCGCTGAGAGGTGGCTGAGAGGTGCGAGCAGGGAGGGTGGAGAGCAGAGAAAAGCCGCGGGGCTCGGCCGCCGGGGGCCAGGGGGAGTGATCAGAGGGAGGATTCGATAGGAACGGGATAGCCGGAGGAGGCGGATTCGAGGAGTTTGAGCGTGGCGCGCGTGGAGGCAATCGCATCGGATGGGGTCTGCGGGGCGCGGCCAGCCAGGAACGCGGCGATGACCGTGGCAATCATTTCCTGTTGTCCTTTGCCGTGGAAGAAGCGGCGCTTCCGCCCTGCTGATGAATGAAAGGTTACAGAACGGAAATCCTCCACGACAGCAATGCGGCTGCCGCGCGAAATGTCAATTCGTTCTTTAGGCAGGCCCTGGTTGGCGACGGGATCGTAGGTGATCGAGGCCTGGCCGCCGCCCGCGAAGTCCAGCGTGGCGTGCAGCGATTCGTCCGGGGTCCGGCCGCGCAGGCTGGCAAATACCCGCACGAGCGGCGCTCCCGCCATGGCCATGCACCAATCCACGAAATGACACACCTCGCCCGCAATGCGGCCGCCTTCGGCCGGGTCGTGCAGCCAATGCTCTGGAGCCAGCAGTCCGGCGCGCACCGTATAACGCACGATTACGGGCTCCTGAGCGTCCGCGGCAAAGAACTCACGCAGCGCTTCCGTGGCCGGAGCCCAGCGGCGGTTGAATCCCACCACCAGGGGGAGGGGATGGCGCGCCCAGGCGCCCTCCACGGATTCCAATTCCTGCTGCGTGATGCACAGCGGCTTTTCCACGTACACGGCCTTGCCTGCCTCGAGAGCCGCCACCACCATGCCGGCATGGAGGCTGTGCCGCCCGGCGATGAAAACGGCGTCGCAATCCGCGTCGGCGAGGACCGCCGCCGGATCGGTGGAACAGCCGGCGAAGGCGAACTGGTCCGCCACCCGCTTTGCGGAAAGCCCGCGCGCGTTGGCCACCTGGAGCAGCCGGACGCGCGGGTCGGCGGCGAGATGCGGTAGCAGCGAGGTAACCGCGTAAATCCCTGCTCCGATCCAGCTCACTCCGAGTGAGCCTGCGCGGCGGGGCTCGCGCGCGCGCAATTCGATGCTGCGCTCGCGCACAGGCTCCGCAGCAGGATATTCGATCACCACACCGAGCGAGGGTTCATCGCCGGAGACGATTTCGTAAGCGCGCGCGGCCTCCGTGATGGGCAGGCGGTGCGTGATGAGCGGAGCGAGGGCCATTTGGCGACGGGCGAGAAGATCGAGAAACGCCCGCATGTTCCGCTGCGCCGTCCAGGGCACGTAGGCGCGCGGGTAATCCTGGCCCTGCTCCTCGTAGGCCGGGTCGTAGCGTCCCGGGCCGTAGGAGCGCGCGTAGATGATGCTCAGCTCCTTCTCGTAGCAGGCGTTGCGGGGAAAATCGGTGCGCACGTCGCCCACCACAACGATGCGCGCACGGTCTCGCGCGGCTTCCACGGCAAATTCGACTGGCTCGGCGCTGCGCGAGGCGGCGCACAGGAACACGCGGTCGAAAGTTCCGCCCCGAGCGGCTGGGGCGCTGAGCGCCTCCGTCTCGGCGACGGCGATATGGTCCACTCCCAGCCGTGCCGCAGCCGCGAGGCGGTCCGCGCGCAGATCAAACCCCGTGACCCGGCAGCCTGCCGCGCGCAACGCCTGCGCCAGAATCAGGCCGACCAGGCCCAGGCCGATCACGGCAACGTCTTCGCCGAGCGCCGCTTCTCCCAGCCGCAGAGCGTGAAGAGCGATGGCGCCGAGGGCCGCAAACGCGGCCTCGTCCATGGAAACGCCCTCCGGCACGCGAGCGCAGAGATTGCGAGGAATGAAGTTGATCTCGGCGTGAGTGGCCGCGCCCGTCCCAGCGCAGGCCACGCGATCGCCGGGAGCGAAGGGCGCATCGCGGGATTCGAGCACCACACCGGAGGAGCTGTAACCCAGCGGGCGGTCCACATCGAGACGATCGCGCACCTTACGCAGCGTGGCGCCCAGCCCTTCGCGCCGCAGCGTTTCCAGCACTTTGCGCACCTGGTCGGGGCGGCGCAGCGCCTTTCCGAGCAGGGTGGAGCGGCCCAACTCCACCGCCGCGCGTTCCGTGCCGGGACTGAGCACGGAATACGAGGTCGCGACGAGCACTCCCGGGCCGCGCAGGGCCGGCGCGGGCACTTCGGCTACGGCGATTTCACCGCTGCGGAGGTTTTGCGCCACCTGTCTCATGAAAGTGTGCCGTCCGCCACGTCAACAAATCGCGGCTCCACGGGAGTAAACACGAAGTGCACCTCCGGGCGGCCCGAGAAACGTCCGCGGAATTCCAGGATCTGCGCGGGCACTTTCCGCCCGAAGCGCGGCGCGACCCAGCCGGCGCCGGTTTGCGCTTCCAATTCCGACGGAGTAAAACTCGTCCACACTGAAAGCAGAACCGGCCCGAGGCGCCAGCGGGAATGCAGCGCCGTACCCGCGGCGGGAGGCGTGGCTTCATTGGTGTTCCCGGTTTCGGGGACGATGCCCGGCGCCAAATGAAAATACCAGGCGAGTGTCGCGGACCCGGCCAGTTCGACGGCGTCCTGAACCGTGAGGGTATCGTCTGAGGTGACGCGCAGTTCCCGGCGGACCGCCGCGCGCTGCGGCAGCCGCAGATAGCCGGAATGGAAGCCCGCGAAGGAAGCGCCCGCGGCATCCGCGCGCCACTCTTCGGTGCGGCTGCGCGTGTCGTCCACGATACGGAAGAGCAGAGCAGGCCAGAAGCGATTCTGTTCGGCGCCCGCCACTTCTACCGTGTTGTGATAGCGCGTGGAGCGGAACAGATTCCGCGCCGCAGGATCTCCTGAGTAGCAGGGGAGACCGGGGTCCACGACGATGCCGCGTCCATCGAGAGCAAACTCGAAGCTAAGCTGGTCGTTGTGGGCATGATTTGCCCAGCCGCCCGCTCCCAGCGGGCCGCAGTGCACACTGCCGCGCAGGCGCGGCGAGGAAAAGAAATAAAAGCCCGAATCGGGGAAGGCCTGCGAGCGGTGCGCGGGTTGCTCGTGACGCGGCACACCGGGTTCGGGCCCGGGCCCGAAGCGCCAGAAAATCTCCGCATCCACGGCGGCGCATCCGGTGGAATGCGTCTTCCCCGCGAGCGCCTCGCCGACGGCCGCGAGAATGCGCAGGGGCGAAACCGCTGTTCCTCCGAACGGCAACACGCGCCCGTCATCCCCGTCGCCCCAAACGGGCGGTTCCTCGCGACCGGCGCAGAGCGCGGAGAGAAAGTCGAACAGGCGGGAGAGCCTCGCCGCGAACGCATTCGATGTGCCGCGCCCGATGGCCGAAGCCAGATTGCCGTTCGTGGTCTCGCCCAGGCCCTGCCCCTGCGCGCGCGCCGTGTGCCGCGCGAGCAGCAGCGCCGTGGAGAGAAACAGCTCGGCCACAAACGCGTGGTACCCGCTCGAGCTTTCGCGCACGACGCCGTCCGGTCCGGTCTGGCAATCCATTTCGCGAAGCAGTTCGCGGCGGCTGAAGTCGAACCACTGGCGGCCTTCCGGCGTCTGTTCAAACAGCGCGCCCAGCCACACGAGGCCGGCGACGCACGCCAGATAATGATTTGCGCGCGCCACAGGATTCCACTCGCGGTAGGCCCACAGGTGACGTCCGTGCAGGAAGAGACTGCGCGAAAGCTCCCGAGCGAAACCCGGATCCAGTTGCCCCGCAGCACCGGCCAGCGCCGCTGCTTGAATCCAGTTCACGGCGCGCAGGGCCACCTCCATGGGCATGGCCCAGTGAATGCCCTGCGGCCAGGGGTTCTGCTCGATCCAGCTTCGCACCAGCGCTGCGAAAGTGCCGGCGAACCGCGGGTCACCGGAGAGCGCGGCCGCGGCGCCGAGCGTCAGCCCGTGATGAAATCGCGCCATCTCCCACGGCCGTTTCACGTCGGCACCTGGAGGCGCATCGAGGACCCGCAACCTTCCTGCGACCTCGAGGGGCCAGCGATGTCCCGATTTCCAGTCGCCGTGCCAATCCGGCGCCATCCCTAACGGCACCCATTCGTCGAACACTTCCACCTCGCCGTGGCAGATACGGTCGGCACGGGCGAGAGTCGCTGCCACCCAGGGCGCGGTGCGAAGGTGCGGCTGCGCAAGGTCAGCCGCGGGAAGAAAAAGAGGCGCAACGAGGCGAAATACATCGCCGTCGAACTCCGCCAAGCCATCCGACAGCGCCGGATGTAAGCGCGCGCGGCCGCGCCGCCAGAATTCACCGGCTACGAAGCGTAGCGTCGAGCCGGGCTGACTGCGGGCCTGTGCGGCGAGGTAGGCGAGAAGCTGGCTCATCGAATGATCAAGGCTGCAGGATGAGACATCGAGGCTGAAAGCGCGCGCAATGTGCCAGAGGAAACCGCCGGCGGCGCAACCACTGCCTACGCACGGCCTTCCCCCTACTTCCGGTCAGCGGCGTACGCCTGCGGCGGCCTTCAAATGCGCCGGGGCGAGAGGCGCTGGAGCGAGGTGCGGCGCGACGGGCCGCGGATCGCTGAGGCGCGCCATCAACCCAGTGCCAAAATTTTCGGAAACCAACTGCACCAGCGACTGCATGCGGAACAGCGGCGCGCGCCGGTCGAAGGCGTGACCCAGCCGGAGCATTCCATTGATCCCCGCAGCACCGGACAGCGGGATCTCCAGCGCCCACAAGGACTCACGGCGGTAGCCCGCGCTGCGCGAGCCATTCTCCACGCTGGCAGACGGGGGAGATGCGCATTTCCATTCGAATTCATGCGACAGTTCGCCACCAGCGTCGCGAACCTCACAGCGCGCCTCGGCAAAGCCCAATTGGCCGAGCAGGCCGGAGAGAGAGGCCCACAATTCCTGCGCAGTTTCGGCGCGCTCCAGCTCCCCCGTCGCCTTGCGGATGGCGATTTGGTTGCGCAGCACAGCCGGCTGGCTGCTCAGCGAGAGGCGGATGTGGGCGTCGAGTTCGGTGAATTCCGGATAGCGCATCTGGGCCAGGACGATCCAGGCGAAGGCGCCGCAGAGGACGGCAATCAGCGGAGCCACAGATCCGGAGTAGTTCACCAGGAGGATTGAACTCAGGGCAAACAGCGCGGCCAACCCGTACAACACGAGGACAGCGAGGCGTTTCGCCACGCCCACTTTCAGCAGGCGATGGTGCAGATGGTCCTCATCCCGGCCGAACAAGGGGTGGCCGCTGAGGAGCCTCCTCATGGTGGTCACCGCGACTTCCAGCAGCGGCAATCCAAAGATCAGCAGTGGGATGGCCATGGTCACCATCACCGGTCCTTTTTGCTCGCTGACGATGGACAGCGCCCCCAGGGCGAGGCCCGCGGTGAGGCTTCCGGAATCGCCCAGATAAATCCGTGCGGGGTGGAAGTTGTGAGGGAGAAAGCCCAGCAACGCCCCGGCAATCGCAGCGGCGACCGCAGCGACGAAGACGTTGGAACCGAGCGCGGCCAGCAGAAACAGGGAAACACCGGCAAACATGCCCACGCCTGCGGCCAACCCGTCCAGACCGTCAATGAGGTTGAATGCGTTCGAAATAGCGGCGAGCCAGAGCACCGTCAGCGGTAGCCCCAGCCAGCCCAGAGAGAGCGGCGCGTGAGTGAATGGATTCGACAGGAGATCGATTCGGAATCCGAAGGCATAGAGCGCGACCGCGGCGACCGTTTGGACGGCGAGCTTCTGCCAGGGGCGCGCACCTTTCAGGTCGTCATACAAACCGATGAGAAAGACGGCCAGACACCCGAGCGCCAGCGCCACGCCCAGTTTGCCCACGGCTAGCAGACGGTCGGTGACCATGTTGTGAAGCAGGACCACCACCCCGAGCGAAAGCAGTATGGCCGCGAAGACAGCCAGCCCACCCAGCCGCGGGATGCCGCTCGGGGCGGCGTTGTCGCTGTCGCGCCGCGCCCACCCGTGTTCCGCAGCCAGACGCGAAACCCAGAAGGTGACCAGGTAGGAGAGAGCGCTGGCACTGAGCAGGATCAGTATGTACGTTCTCATCCGGGCTCCTCGACAGATGGAAGTGGACTGCACGATTGCTGGGCGGAAACCTGTGCCGGAACCGGCGGGGCGACCAGACGGGCCAGAAGTTCGGCATAGCGCTCCGCGAGCTTCTCCCGCAAGAATTCACGCGCCGCGAATTTACGGCCGTTCTCCCCGAATTGCCGGCAGAGAGAAGGATCGGCCGCGAGGGATCGGACCGTGGCGACGAGCTGCGCGGCATTCTCGGGTTCGATGGCGAGGCCGGCGCCGGCGCGCTCCAGCAGAGCGCGCGCTTCACCTTCAACGCCGAGTATGATCGGCCGGCCGACGGCCATGATTTCGAGGAGTTTTGAGGGTACGACGGTACGGAAGACTTCATTGCGGCGGAGGAGCACGGCACAGGCGGAGGATTGCGCGATCCAGCGCGCCACCTCGCCGCGCGGCCGCTCGCCGCAGAATTCCACGTTGGCCAGACCGCGCGCGCGTGCCTGGGATTCGAGCGCCGCGCGACGCGCGCCCTCCCCGACCAGGCGGAAGTGGAATCGGGGATCGTCCCGGAGCAGGGCTGCGGCTTCCAGCAACGTCTCCAGGTGATGTGCCATGCCGATGGTGCCGATGTAGGTCACCTCGAAGCGGCGCTCCCCAGCCACCTGCGCCGAATTTGACGGTGACGCATCCGCCTCAAGAAACGCCCGATCCACTCCATTCGGAACAACGCTGACACGCTCGGGGGGAAATCCCATGCGAACAATGACGGCGCGCTGCGAATCCGTTACGGTCACAATGTGCGCCGCCCGGCGGTAGAGCCCTCTCGCAATGCGTTCCAGGCTTCCGACCAGCAAGGACCGTCTGCCGGAAGCGCCTACCGCGATCAGAGATTCGGGCCAGAGATCGCGCACCTCCATCACCAGCGGGGCGCGGAATCGCCGCGCCAGCAGATAACCCGCGCCGGCACACAGGAGCTGCGGCGAGGTGGCCACAATTACGTCCGGGCAAGGCAGGCGCAGAGATCCCGAGACGGTGGCAGAAGCCATGAACGATGTGTAGTTCAGCGAGCGGCGCACTTTTCCGCGGTTCGCTGCCGGGAAGATCCAAGTGCGGTGCACGCGCACCCCGTCCGTTTCCTCCCTCAGGTAGCCGCGCCGGAATGCGCGGCGATAGTCGGGGTGAATGCGTCCCGTGGGATGATGCGGGAATCCGGTGAGCACGTGGACCTCATGGCCCGCGGCGGCCCAGAGGCGTCCCAAACCGGCCACGCGGCCCGCGGGCGCCCCCATCTCCGGAGGAAAATAGTGCGAGACGTACAGAATTCTCACGCCAGCGCCTCCGCCTGCTGCGGCGCCGTCTCCGCCGGAGGCATGCCATCGAGATATTGCCGTGCCCATTCTTCCAGCACGAGCAGGCCCCAGAGGTGCAACGAGTAATCCCTGCGGCCGCTCGCAAATTCCTCGCGCAGCCGGGCCACGGCCTGCGGCTGGAACCATCCGCGCCGGCGGACCGCCTTAGAGGAGAGATAAGAGTCCACCAGAGGCGCCAGCTCACCTCGGAGCCAGCGACCCAGCGGGGGGTTCAGCCCCAGCTTCGAGCGCCGCAGCGTTTTTTCCGGCAGCAGGTGCCGCAGGGCACTTCGCAGCAGGTGCTTCGTCTCGCTGCCGCGGAGTTTCTGGCGGGTCGGAAGCCGCAAGGCAAATTCCACCAGGCGGTGATCGGTAAACGGCAGGCGGAGCTC
>OCOJ01023643.1_pt1 | contig 20361 bp, 22 predicted proteins | sample 1539251 | NCBI WGS metagenome assembly OCOJ01 (sample SAMN01911457, study PRJEB22624) | soil metagenome | biome: Soil | place: Malaysia | collected 2012-04-30 | depth RA_metagenome m | reverse complement strand
GACGACGACGTCAGATTCCCTTCTTGCAGCGTGTGGGATGTTGTCACCTTCAGTGGCAGGCCAAGCGTTGGCTCTGGACTACATGGAGCTCGAACAGCAGCGCCAGATGACAATCAAGGCCGCAAACGTGACGCTCTACTACGAGGAGGCAGGGAAGCCCTACGTCATCAACCTCATTGACACACCGGGCCACATCGACTTCACCGGTAAGGTAACCCGTTCACTCAGAGCTGTTGACGGGGCAATCGTCGTTGTAGACGCCGTGGAGGGAATCATGACGCAGACCGAAACAGTCACCAGGCAGGCCCTCGAAGAGAGGGTGCGCCCGGTTGTCTACATCAACAAGATTGACCGCCTGATCAAGGAGCTCCGCCTCACTCCGGAGAAGATGCAGGAATGGCTCTTCAACATAGTCAAGGACTTCAACAGGCTCGTCGATATCTACGCCGAGCCCGAGTACAAGCAGAAGTGGAAGGTTTCGATCCAGGACGCCCAAGTGGCCTTCGGTTCCTCGAAGGACAAGTGGGGCTTCAACTTCGATATGGCGAAGGCTGCAGGGATGTCCTTCAAGGACATCATCAATGCTTACAACACTTCGACCATTGAGGAGCTGGGGAAGAAACTCCCGCTTCACGAGGCGCTGCTCGGCATGGTCGTCAGGCATCACCCGCCCCCCCACGTTGCTCAGGCCTACCGCATCCCAAAGATCTGGATGCAGGGAGACCTGAACAGCGACGTCGGCAAGTCTCTGCTGGCGTGCGATGAGAACGGTCCCACAGTCATGATGGTGACCAACGTCGTAGTCGACCCCGCGGCTGGCCTCGTGGCAACGGGGAGGCTCTTCTCCGGGAGCGTCACCAACGGGGACCCGGTCTACCTCCTGAACTCGAAGCGCGAGGGAAAGATCCAGTCCGTCCAGCTTTTCATGGGCTTCCAGAGAGAAATAGTTGACTCTCTCCCGGCGGGGAACATCCCTGCGCTGCTCGGCCTTGACATCAGGTCGGGCGAGACAATCTCGAGCAGGAAGGACGTGGCGACCTTCGAGTCGATTCACTATGTCAGCGAACCGGTCGTCACGGTGGCTGTCGAGGCGAAGCACCCCAGGGACCTCCCGAAGCTGGTCGAGGTCATGAGGAGGCTGAACATCGAAGATCCTAACCTGGTGGTCACAATCAACCAGGAGTCGGGGGAGACGCTCATGTCCGGCATGGGGGTCCTACACCTCGAAATCGCCACCACTCAGATACAGCAGGCAGGGCTAGAGATTATCACGTCCCCGCCCATAATCAACTACAGGGAGACGATCCGCTCGAGGGCAGGGCCGATAATGGCAAGGTCCCCCAACAGACACAACAAGATCTTCATGGAGGTAGAGCCGCTGGAGCCCGACGTAATCGAACTCATCCGCAACGGCACCATAAGCGAGAACGCCGAGAAGAAGGCGGTCATCAAGACGCTCCGCGACCACGGGTGGGACCCCGACCAGGCCAGGAACTTCCAAGCCATAGACGACAAGGGGGACATACTCACCGAGGTCACCAAGGGTGNTCCAGTTCCTCCAGGAGTCCATGGACTCCATCCGGGCGGGCTTCGACGACATAATGAAGAACGGCCCCCTGGCCTACGAGTTCACAAGGGGTGTCAAGGTGGCCCTCACCAACTTCGTCCCCCACGAGGACCCTGCCCACAGGACCTATGCGCAGCTGATGCCCGCCTCTCGCAGGGCAATCCTCGGAGCGATGCTATCAGCAAACCCCACTCTTCTGGAGCCCATCCTCGGCATCGAAGTGAAGGGCCCCTCCGACCTCATAGGCGCGGTGACGGGCGTGATAAGCGCAAAGCGCGGGAAACTTGTCAAGATCGACCAGAAGGAAGTGATGACCGTGGTAGAGGGGGAGATACCCGCTTCGGAAACCTTCGACCTTAGCGAGAAAATGAGGGGCGCGACCGCGGGGAAGGCGGTCTGGAACACTCACTTCAAGACATGGCAGGCCGTCCCCCAGAACATGCTCTGGGGACTAGTTACCGAGATCAGGAAGAGGAAGGGCCTGCCGCCTGAACCGCCCAAGGCTGAAGAGTTCATCGATAAGGAGTAAAAAGAGAATACCCCCCCCGCTGATGGTGGAAAATCTGACGGTGTCGTAAGGCGTAAAGAATACAGAGCCATGGATGCTTGTCACATTGAGGAGAGCGCTGCTCGGCCTGATTGTGATCTTCGCGGTGTTCCTAATGGCATCAGGTTCGGTTCATGCTGTTCAGGCATCAACCTACACGGACCGAGTGCATCCAGGCGCCGCAAGGCTGCCGCCTAACCCTAGTCCAGGTTCAACTGGTCCATCTGTAGCAAACTATGACGAACAGATAGGGCTCACCTTCACCCAGAGTTTCACAACGATAGTTTACAACGTGACAGCGCTTGCGCAGTCAGATTCGGATGGCTATGGCCCCGGTTACCTTCTGAATGGCCTATCCAGCGGCGGATACTGGTATCAAATCGGGGTCGTCTACAACTGGCCCTACAGCACGGGAGGATATGATTCAGGATTTCATGCGATCTATACCGTGTTCGACTCGAGCGGAACAGTGGTCGCCCCATCGAACAACCACTATGTGTTTTCGTTCTCGGGGGCCGTTTATTCGAATGATGTCATCCGTCTCGACTTGCAGATTTCGGGAGGGAATGTTCAGATGGAGGCGTACGACTGGAACACCGGCGCAAACGCCTCTCAGAGTTACTCTGCCGAGGGTTCCGAGTTCGTTGGTCTGAGCAATACGGCAAATTCGAATGGATTCTTCAGTGGGCTAATGACGGAGTGGTACCACGTAAACGCGTATCACGGAGGAGAATCTGCTGTCACGTATTCGAATCGGACGCTTGCGCTTTCATCGGGATACATCTGGGCCGACGAATATGAGCCACCATGTTGTTCCAATTCTCAGTTCGCCGACTATCAACTCATGTCTTTCCAAAACCCTCTACAAATTCAGACTTTCTCAACAAATGGAGCCGCCGCGACAGCCGACGCGTACGAATTCATCACTGGGTCCCTGACCACAGGAATCCTCACTCTGAGTTACTCCGTCCAAGGTGGCGGCTACGGGTATATCGCACCGATCCTAACCTACACATACAATGGTGTTCAGAACACAGCGAGTCTGACGAACACGCCCACAACCTATTTCGTCGACATCGGCTCCTCATGGTTGGTTTCGAACATTCTCTCAAGTGGTTCGCCTTCGGAACGTTGGCTGGCCGGAAGTGCGACGTCAGGCACTGTCAATTCTTCGGTAACGGAGAACATCTTGTACCAGCACCAGTATTTGGTCAAATTCTCCTACTCGATTCATGACGGCGGGTCGCCTGCCTCGGAGCCAACAGTGCAATACATGCAAACGGGAGCGACAGAATCAACCACCCCTGGACTTCCTGTCTGGGCTGACGCCGGGTCTGCTTACATCTTCCAGAATCCACTTCCAGGTTCGACTGTGTCAGAAAGATGGGACGACAATGGGGCGTCAGGAACTATCGGCGCCGCTGGAACACTCAACGTAACCTACTACCATCAATTCGCCGTTGCTGCGTCGTACAAGATAATCGGCGGCGGGAGTCCGGTTCCCCCCAGCGAGACCGGTAGAGAGTTTGGTTCTCTTTCAACCACCCAGTTGGGCTCTCAGAATACGACGGTTTGGTTCGATTCCGGCACTGAGTGGAACATAACGAACCCACTGAATGGAAATGGCGCGAGGGAACGATGGCAATCCGCTGCCACCGAGGGATCGATAATAACGGCCAGTTTGTCGGTCTCTGTTGCCTACTATCATCAGTACGCCCTCAACCTGACCGGTTCGATTCTGGGCGGTGGGACCCCAACTCCGCCCACCCTCACCGGAAGCCAGTATGGGAAGCCCTTCGCGGTGGTGTTCACTAAAACAGTCACAGATTTCTTTGACGCCGGCGCCAACTGGACCTTGCCAATGACGTTGGCAGGGAGTTCATCCAGCGAAAGATGGATCACGATGGGTCCTACGTCCGGAGTGGTGGTAGGACAATCTGCCATTCAGGCGAATTACACTCACCAATTCTATGTGACCACCAGTATCAGTCCGGCATCAGGAGGATCAATCACGAATTCGACCGGCTGGCACGATGCCGGTGCCACGGTTCGGTTGTCTGCCTTTGCGGACTCTGGATGGAAGTTCGAGGGATGGGCCGGGTCTGGTAACGGGGCTTATACCGGGTCCCTCAACCAGTCTTCGATTCAAGCCAATGGCCCCTTTTCTGAGAACGCGACGTTCTACCCTGGGTTGAAGATAACTGCGGGTAACTACGGTGGGGTGAACTACAGTTACGGGGCCCAAAGTGGCACCGTTCCTGCCGGAACAACTTCCACAATCTACGCCCCGCTTGGATCTGTCGTGTCCCTCAGCGCCAATCCCTCTTCATTTCTGTACCAGTTCAGTGGGTGGGCACCTGTTTCAGCCGGGTCGACTGGGCAGACAACGGTTAGGCTCCAAACCCCCGCCTCGATCCAGGCCAGTTTCTCATTGAGCCTGTTAACACTGGGAGTGATAATCGGCGCGGTTGTGGCGGTCGCCTTGATTACGGTCTTTGCAATGAGAAGAAGATCGAAACCGAGCATCCAAAGCCCATGACACCCTGGATGACCACAAGGTCTCCACCTTCGAGCACATGTATTATGCGTGGGCCGTTGACTATCCTCGTGTCAGCCTGAACGAAAGAGGCCCAGAAGAGCAGGAGGGCGAGAGCGGCAACATATGTCGCTGTCCCCTTTGGCACACCACCAACCTCGGCTGGCCTACCTCACCTTCTGTGTTGCTTCAGATCTTGTTCACTACTTCGGCCTTTGACCAATCCCCTTCCCGTCTGACCAACCCCGCCATGATCATTCCAGAATGTACCTCGTTGCGAACGCCTCGAGCCTTTAATTCCCCCTTTCGTCCCCCGTGAAGCAGGCGAATTTCTTCTGGAGATAGTATCCTACGATCTCAAGCTGGACGTTGATTTCGCGAAAGCCCTCGTGAATGGGAAGGCCGCCGTCACCATCAAGGGTGCGAGCAAGCCCCTCGCCCTCGACGCCTCTGAGCTCTCCGTCACATCTGTGTCCGTGAATGGGCGTCCCGCTAAGTTTGCCTTTGACGAGAAGCGTGCGAAGCTGAAGATCCCCGGGGTCCCGGCAAAGCAGTCGATTGTGGGAATAGACTACTCCAAGCAGGTGTCCGACGATGTCATCTTCGGACTCTACAAGTCGAAGTACGGCAGGGACTACATCCTCGCAACGGACCTGGAGCCTGCCGGAGCCAGGACCGTGTTCCCCTGCGTCGACGAGCCCGCATACAAGGCGGTTTTCAGGCTCCAGATTACTACCGAGGACGGGCTGGGTGTCATAGCGAACACGCCCATGGTTCGCAAGGACAGCGCAGGGCCAGGAAGGACGACCTACACCTTCCAGGAGACCCCCAGGATGTCCACCTATCTCTTCTTCTTTGCCATAGGCCGGTTCGAGGAGGCAAAGCTTACCACGGACGGAATCGATGTGATAGCGGCTACCCGTCCGGGTCAGGCAGAGAACTCCCGGGTTGGACTCGAGATTTCGGCAGAGGCTCTCGTCGCGTATCAGCGCTACTATGACGTCCCCTATCCACTGAAGAAGCTACACATTGTAGCGCTCCCCGAGTACCACACCGGGGCGATGGAGAACTGGGGAGCCATAGCTTCGCGGGAAAGCTACGCCTTGATAAGAGAGGACACCAACTTCCGTCTAAAGAACAGGGGAGCGATGTCCCTGGTTCACGAAGTGGCCCACCAGTGGTTCGGTGACCTGGTGACCATGAGGTGGTGGGATGACCTGTGGCTGAACGAAAGTTTCGCCACTTTCATGTCATACAAGACGACCCAGAATCTCCGCCCGGACTGGGAGATGTGGGGTGCCTTCCTCAGGGACGAGGTCTTCCTGAACGTTGGTGCAATGACACTTGACGCCCTCTCTACAACACACCCCGTCCAGGCTCCCGTCAAGGATGTCGCCGAAGCGACCCACACCTTCGACTCGATAAGCTACGGTAAGGGCGCCTGCGTGCTGCGGATGTTGGAAGGCTACATCGGCGAGGAGGCGTTCAGGAAGGGGGTGTCGGACTATCTGAAGAAATTCAGCTTCTCAAACGCCACTGGGAAGGACCTCTGGAATGCTCTCGGCGGAAGGTCAGGCCTCCCAGTGACGAGAATGGCCAGGGCATGGCTCACTCGTTCTGGTTACCCCCTGGTCAAGGCCAGAGTCGCCCGAAACAAGATCGAGCTGACGCAGCGCCCTTTCCGCCTGGATGGAAGCAGAGCCTCTGGAGTGTGGCCGATTCCCATCAAGATGCGAGCCGACGGGGAGGAGACGTCATTCATGCTGGACCGCGAGTCAGCAAGGCTCGATGTCGCCGCCACCTCTGAACTCCTCCTGAACCTGGGGAGGACAGGCTTCTACGTCACACTGTACGACGAAGCAGCCTACGATCGTCTCGCGTCGAACTTCCCCCGGCTTTCGTCCTATGACAAGGCAGGCGTTATGAACGACCTCTATCTCCTGCTGCAAGCAGGTCTGGTGAAGCCTGAGCTTTATGCCCGGTTCATTTCGCTTTGCGGCGCGAACCCGGATTCGGTAGCAGTCCAAGTCGTGGCGGAACAGCTAAAGACTGTCGGGGCGATCGCATCTGACTCTCCCATCGTTCAAGATATCATCCACAGCTTCTACCCCCCTCTCCTAGAACACTTCGGAGAAACTCCCCAGCTCGGGGAGCCCCCATTCGTAGGCACAACCAGAGAGTATCTGACGTCCCAGTTTGCACAGGCGGACGTCTCCTACGCGGGAGAAATGGCAACGCTATTCGACCACTACGAGGACCTGGACCCAAACCTGAAGGCAGCCGCAGCAATCGGATTCGCCGTCACCAACGGGGCGAGGGCCGAAAAAATCCTTGAGGACATGGCGACAACTTCCCAGAGCGAGGTAGAGAGGGACGTGATATACAGGGGCCTCGGCGCGTTCAGGGACCCGGATCTCATCCAGCACTCTCTCGATCTCGGCCTGTCAGGACTGGTGAGCAGGTCGGACTTGCGCTACTGCATGATCTATGCCGCCCTTAACCCATACGCGAAGGAGGTTCTATGGCAATGGACAAGGAAGAACTACGATTCCATATGGAAGTTGTACGCAGGATCACAGCAGTTCTACACCGACGTTGGTCGCGTCATCTCTCTGTGCGCCATCGAACACGAATCAGACGCCAAGCGCTTCCTGTCTGGGAAGCGACTCAGGGATGGAGGACCCAGCGTTACCCGAATCCTAGAGATGCTGCGTGTCAACTCAAAGCTTCGGAAGCGCCTCCTCCGTCTCGGCAACTAGGATTAAGAGGATGCCCCGTCGTCCCGAGCCACGTGGACTCGGACGACGTAGCTTACAAGAAGAGCGTGAGGAACATGGGGCTCTTCCTCGCCGCCATCGCGATAACAATATTCGCGGCCATCTTCATCCCTCCATACGTCAACCCTCCCCACACCGCTTTCCCGCAATCCGTCACCTACCCCTCCGGATTCGGGTTCACGATGCACCTGACTGTCAACTACTCTTCTGGTTCTTCGGCCTGGAGCGCCCTACTCGACGGCTGGGTCAACAGCACTTCGCCTTCGATCGAGAACGTCACGGCCGCAGATTCCTGGGCTTTCCCTCCGGACGATCTCTTCACAAGGCTCTGCACGCCGGGGTGGCCCATAGGCATTGGAGTGATGCAAGGGCACTACACCCAGGACAACTACACACTAGGGACTTTGCTCCCACTGAACAGCAGCCAGTCCCGTTGCCCGGGTGCGTCCCATTCGCCCACTTCCTTCGCACTCGAACCACAGACGTCGAGGGCCCTTGTGGTCCTGGGGGGCGAGCCGACCTTCTGGACAATCCAGACAGTCCTGCGCTTCACTGGGACCACGCCCGGTTACGAGTTGCCCGCGGGGATCTACACCGCCGTGTTGGCCGACGAATGGGGGGATGTGCTCACCGCCAGCTTCCTTGCCTCATAGCGACCTCCTTAACTAGCCAGAGATTCTCCGGCTCTCCCGTTGAAGGTAGAGCCCTCGCTTATCCACAGGCTCTTCTACCCGCAGGTTCCCGCCATCCTTTCTGCAATGGCAGGAAAGAGGGTCTCGGCAATGCCTGTCGTTTCCTACACCTCCGTCTCCGACTCTCCTCCCATGGTAGCCGTCTCGAGCCTGCCGTCGCACTACACCTGCAAACTAGCGCTGGACGCGGGGTGTTTTTCGCTCTGCATCCTTGACAGGGACCACGCAGGTGCCATCGCTAGGCTGGCAAGCGCGAGCGGCGCGAAAGTGGAGGACAAGCTCGCAGACGCCGGATTAGTGTACTCAAGAGGGGAGAGGCTGAAGGTCCCGATAATCAAGGGCTCAGCCGCGACCCTCGAGTGCTCGCTTGCCGCAAAGCGGAGGTTCGGCGATCATGTGTTGCTGGTCGGCGAGGTCAAGGCAGCTTGGGCAAGCGGGGCATTCGACGGGTTCTGGGACTTCGCCAGATACAGGCCTCTGCTCTACACCGGCTGGCGCGAAGGCTTGACGACCCTGCCGGGCGCCTAGGAGTAGGACCTGATCACTTCGGCGGAGAATAGCTTCAGGTCTGCAACGATATCCCCTGCCGACGGGTGATTGATCGAGGCGCAGTAGTACTCCAGTCCCGCCTTCGCGTAGTCGTCGATTTCCTTCCTAATTTCGGCTGGACTCCCCGACACAGCAACTCTCTTCTCGTTGTTCGGGCCCACGTAGGGCGCCCTCCTCTTCCTCACGTCCGTAGTCATCCTCATGGAGAGCGTCGCCTCCCTCCTCGAACGCCTTATCTCCTCAGCCCCTCTCCTGAACCCCTCGACCTCCGGCCCCACGGGGTGCCACCCGTCTCCGAGCCTTACTGTCCGACTTATCGCCGACCTGCCGTTTCCCCCGATCCAGACAGGAATGTCCTTGTTTGCTGGTTTCGGGAAGAAGAGCGCCTCCTTCACATGAAAGAACTCTCCATCGAAGTTGACCACCTCGTCCCTCCAGAGAGATTTCATCAGCCTGATGCTCTCGTCCATCACCTTCCCCCGCCTGTCGAAGTCGGCGTTCAGGAAATGGAACTCGGGTTTAGCCCACCCGGCCCCGAACCCCAGTATCACTCTCCCCTTCGAGAACACGTCGAGGGCCGCCGCCTGCTTGGCAAGGAGTATCGGGTTCCTCTGGGGAAGGACGATGCACGAGGTGCCGACCCTGAGCCTTTCTGTGGCCGAAGCGATTGACGCCAGGGTGATGAGGGGCTCCAGCAGTTGGCCATAGGGCTCCCTCAGTTCGGTCGGCATTATGATGTGGTCCGTGGCCCAAACAGAGTCGAATCCGATCTCCTCGCACGTCCTGGACAACTCCACGAGCTGCTGAGCGCTTATCCTGTCACCGTAGTTCGGAAGTATGTACCCGAACTTCACAGTTCATTCATCCCTTGCGAGTGACGAAGCGGGTCGTCAGCGCCTTCGTGCCGTTGAGGTTCGCCAAGTTCAGCACCAACGGTGTTATCTCCTCGACTACCCGCGCCTCCGTGAGGGGGCCGGCGTAGAGAGGGCGCATCTCCCTGACGCTCGCGACCAGCTTGGCAGCCTCCTTGTAGGTTTCGTTCGAATCGGCTGCGATCAGTATGTCGACCGGGGGCACCACCTCGTCCTTCAGGAAGCCCGAGGGGACATTGTTGAAGGCCGTGGCCACCCTGCTGTGAGGGAGAATGCGTGCGAGCTCCTCCGCCGCCGAGCCATCCTTCAGGGCATACCTCAGCAGTCCCCCTTCCATCTTCATCGGATTGATGACCGAGATGACAAGCTTCGAGGACACCTCTCCGGCCAGATCTGCCACAAGGCCCATCGCCTCGTAGGGAACCGCGAATATCACGGCATCCGCCGTTCTTGAGGCGCCCCTGTAGTCGGTCCCCGAGGCTCCCCCTATGGCGGAAGCCACTGCGGCAGCCCTCGACGGGTCTCTCGAGCCGATTATCACTTCGTATTCCCGTGAAAGGTGCCTAGCGAGCGCCCTCCCCATGGCTCCGCTCCCTCCTATCACTGCGATCTTCATTCAGGTTCGAGCCTCGCCTGGGCTGCCCCTTGCTGGTGTTTTGAGAACGTTGCGTCCATCATGTTCCTGATTCTCTCTGCCTTCTTCCACCCTATTCCCTGGGTCATTGCGAGCTCTCCTGCCGTCAGGCCCATGACCCTCCTCGGCGTCCCGTACTTCGAGAGAAGTTTCTCCGCCAGTTTCCTCCCTATCCCGGGCATGGCAGACACCAGGTAGAGCTGCTGCTGGGGGACGCTCTTTGCCTTCGGGGGGAGCTCAGACGGCATCCTGGCCAGCGGCTTTGCCCTCGCGTGGCTCAGCAGCTCCGCTATCGCCGTCGCTGTCTCCCTCGAGTTGGCGGTGTAGAGGACCCTGAGGCCGTAGGCTAGGGTCACGTTCGCGATGGCGCCGTAGAACGACTTCAGATTCCTGGCGAGGGACTCCACCTCCTTCGAGTCCCCCTCAACCAGTAGGAACGGCTTTGCGTAGGCGGCCGAGAGCTTCGCAGCCTGGTAGAACAGCCGGGAGTCGTAAACCGACGAGACCAAATCCCTCACCGACTTCCTCTCGACGGCCAGCTCAGGATTGAGGACGTAGTCTGCCACGGGCAGCCTGCTGAAGTAAACCCTCACATTCAGCTTCGACAGCTCTTCGGGGACGCCGCTCGCCCTCTCCCTCTCGTCAGCCACGACCCTGGCCGGTATCACAGTATCCGAGCGGGAAGGACGAAATAAAAGGAGTAGGCGGCGACGGCGAAAAGGATGACCGCCGCGACAGCGACAACCTTGTCCGTCGCTCTCGCCCTGTACTCTACCAGGGAGGTCGGCCTAGAGACGGCGCCGTAGGCCCTGGACTCCATGGCCTCCGCCAGCTCCCCGCTCCTGACCACGGAGTTGACCACCAGGGGGATAAGGATGGGGATCATGTTCCTGACCCTCCTGAATACGTTCCCTTTTTCCAGCTCCAGTCCCCTTGACTTCTGGGCATCCATTATCTGAATGGTGTCCAGGAACATCACGGGGATGAACCGCACTGCCGTAACGAATGCGAATATCACATCCCTGGGAAGTCTGAACGTCTTCATGACCTGCTCCAGCTCGTCGGGGGATGTGGTGATGAAGAAGAGGCTGGTCGACACAACGATTGCNGCGACGAACCTCGTCGCATAGAGCAGGGACGTCTCCAGGTTCCTGGTGATTACGAAGTTGAGCACGAATATGACCAGAGAGAATGCGGCGGTGAAAAGCATAGTCCTGGCGACCCTCCTGAGGACTGTCGCGATTGCCGCGACGACTATCATGAAGGCGAGGACCGCAGCCAGCTCGTAGAGGGACCTCACGAGCAGCGTCGTTGCGAACATGAGAACTGAGATGAGGAGCTTGACGCGGGGGTCAAGCCTGTGGTAGACAGATACGCCCCTTCTGAATATGAAGCCACCGCTCAGCCACATCATGGCGCTGTTCCCTCCGCCCAGCGCCTGGCCTCAAGCGGGTCAACGAAAGGCGCGTTGGGCCGCCGTCTCAGTCGCTCATAGAACTCGACGAGCTGCGGTTGTGCCACCCTCGCCGAATCGAGGAGACCCCTGTCCTGCATAAGCTCGGATGCGGGACCGTCTCCCAACACCCTGCCTGCCTTCATCACCACCACTCTCGGCTGCATCGGCCACAGGAACTCTATGTCGTGAGATACGACCACGACTGTCTTCCCGGACGATGTAAGCATCCTGATGGTCCCAACCAGTTTCTCCTTCTGGATGGAGTCCTGGCCCACCGTCGGCTCATCCAGAATTACAACCTCTGGGTCCCAGGCGAGTATGCATGCCAGCGTCAGCCTCTTCTTCTCTCCCCCGCTCAGAACGAGCGGGGAGGATTTCCTGTACTCTTCGAGCCCGAAGAGCTCCAGCCCCCACCTGACCCTCTGTTCAACAAGTCCCGGCGGGAATCCGAAGTTCCTTAGGGCGAACGACATCTCCTCCTCGACGCTCTCCGAGAAGAGTTGGTGGTCGGGGTTCTGGAAGGCCACCCCCACCTTCCTGGAAAGCTGGGCGGTGCTTGTCGCCCGTGTGTTCTGGCCGTCCACGAGGACGTTCCCCGTCGCCGGTTTCAGGAGCCCGGTGACGTGCTTGACGAGGGTCGTTTTTCCCGCGCCGTTCTCCCCCACAATTGCCACTGTCTCCCCGGATCCAATTGACAAGCTCACTCCGTCCAGCGCCTTCACTCCGTTCTGGTGCACGAATGTCACGTCCTGGAACTCTATCATGGGCGCGCTCCCTCCACGGCCTGGGCCAGCTCACCAGGGCTCAGCAGCCTGCCCATCGCGAGCGCGCCGTCCACCGTGAGCATCTTCTGCACCTTCGTAATCGAAGGGACGGAGACGCCATAGGCCTCGGCCTCGTCGCCGAACAACACATCCTTCGGCGTCCCTTCCAGCGCCTTCCGCCCCTCGTTCATTACTACAATCCTGTCCGCCACCTTCACGAGCAGGTCTAGCCTGTGCTCCACCACAACGAAGGTGGTCCCGAGCTCCCTCCTCAGCCTCCCGACCAGGCCGACCAACTCTGCCGCAGTCTTCGGATCCAGCAGGGACGTTGGTTCGTCGAGTATGACCAGCCTGGGGTTCATGGCGAGCACCCCCGCCAGCGCTACCCTCTGCTTCTGACCGTCGGAGAGCTCATGGGGCGCCCGTAGGGCAAGATCCTCTATCTCCAAAAGGCGCATGGCCTCGTCCACCCTGCTCCTCATCTCCGCCCTCGGGACTCCGAGGTTCTCGAGGCCGAATGCGATGTCCCTCTCCACGGTGAACATGAATATCTGGTTCTCCGGGTTCTGAAAGAGGAAACCAACTTTCTGCGCCAGGTCCCGCATTGTCGACTCCTTCACGTTACTCCCCGCGACCAGGACTTGGCCCGAGTAGTCCCCGGTGTACATGTGGGGGATCAGCCCGTTGACAGCCCTGAGTAGGGTGGACTTGCCGCATCCGGATGGCCCAGCCAGGACAACTATCTCCTGCTCGGGGACCGAAAGGTCGAAGTCTGACACTGCCTTCTTCGGCGAGTCAGGATACCTGAAGCTTAGCCCCGATATCTCCAGTATGTCTGCCATAGCGGTCCGCTCATTGGCTCCTGGCCAGGTCTTTGGCTCCACCTTCCCCGGATCCCAAGAAGACCCTCCCGTACCTCGACTCGATTGACTTCGCCAGGGTGTACGCGAGGGGAACTGTGTACAGCGCGATGGTGAAATTGAACGCCCCTATGGGGAGCAACAGTCCCGGAACGTCGGCTTGCGTGATTGGGAAGAGGCCGGAACCGAAGCCGACAGGATACGGGAGAGGGAGGATTATTCCGTTGACCACCGTCATCACAGCTGTGCGCAGCGCTGCCCCCGCTCCGGTGGCTATCGGAACCAGCTTCTTCCCCTCCCACCCTCTCGCCCGTGCCGCCCTGTCCACAGGAAGCACGCCTGCAAACATCGAGAGCTGCGCGGCCAGGTTGTAAAGGGGGGCCACAGGAAGCGCCCCCGGCCTGTACGCTTCCAGCAGGAGAGTGTTGAGCACCGCTACGGTCGTCCCGTCCCAGAAGCCGAGTATGAGCACGCCCAGCAGGATGGGCACCTCCCACACTTCATAGAACAGGAATGGCTCGTAGGGGGCGGGAACGGCGACCGCCAGGTTCAGGACCACGGCAAGTGCCGTAAACAGGGCGATCAGGCTCAGGCGCCTCGACCGAGAGAACCTGGCCATGTTCGGGCCCGATTCCGTTATCCTTTTAATGGTTTGGTACCCACAAGCCTGCTTGTACATGCCCAAACGTCGCTCCCGTATCGACTCGACCCAGATCCTCACTCTCGTAGAGCTGGTCAAGCTCGGGGCAGGGAGCACTCCCGTAGTCGTCTCCTCCTACAGGCTAGGTGGGGCGTTCGGCGTCACCCAGCAGGCGGCTTCGTTGAGGCTCGTGAAGCTCGAGAGGGCGGGTCTGATCAAGCGCGCCCATTCCGGCCGAGGGCTGACGGTCAGGTTGACCGACGCGGGCCTCAGGGTGGCAGGCTCCTTCTATTCGGAACTCAAGGGGGCCCTGGAGCGCCCCCCAGGACATCTCGACTTCCGAGGGACCGTTTTCACGGGCTTCGGCGAGGGGGGATACTACGTCTCCCTCAGGGGATATGCCAAGCCTTTCGTAGAAGCCCTCGGCTTCCAACCCTTCCCCGGCACCCTGAACCTAAGGCTCTCCAACGAATCCATGATCGAGCAGAGGACGAGCCTCAACCACCTTCCGGGAGTCGAGGTATCGGGGTTCAGAGACAGGGCGAGGACCTACGGTCCTGTAAAGTGCTTCAAGGCTCTTGTCGGCGCCAAGTACCGAGGGGCTGTCCTCGCCATCGAGAGGACACACTATGACAGCAGCGTGTTGGAGGTGATCTCCCCAATCAACCTCAGGAAGGCGCTCGGGCTGGAGGACGGGGATGAGTGTTCGGTGACGGTCTATTTGGAGCGCGGGGGTCGGGACGCAGGATGACCAACGATTCCCTTATCTAGAATCGCCAGAGTCAGGGCCCCGTTGCCAGAGCGTGAGATCCTCATCCTAGTGGATGACAATGACAACGAGATAGGAACCGATACCCGGGAGGCGTGCCACTCCGGGAAGGGGAAGCGGCACAGGGCCTACACCGCCCTTCTCTTCCACGATGGCAGGATGCTTCTGCAGCAGAGGAGCAGGAAGAAGCTCCTCTGGCCGGGGGCCTGGGACGTCTCCTTCACTAGCCACGTCTACCCTGGTGAGACATACCAGCAGGCGGCGTCCCGGCGGGCCCTCCAGGAGCTGAACGCGCGGGTGGGCGAGCTCGAGGACGTGCACTCCTTTGTCTACTTCGCCCCCCAGGGGGCAAACGCGGAGAACGAGTTCTGCCGGGTCCTGGTTGGCGAGTTTGACGGGAAGATCAAGCCCAATCCAGACGAGATGACGTCCGTCCGCTGGGCGACCACCAGCGAGGTGAAGGCCGACGTCGCCTCAAACCCCGACGCCTACACTCCCTGGTTCAGGCTGTCCTTCGAAGGGTTCCTGAGGAGTCCTGCCTCGAAGAAGTACGCCTAGACTATCTCCTTGAGATCGCCGAGGAGCTGCCCCGCCCTCATCAGGGTCGCTGCCATGGTCTCCTCTTCTCCTGCGACAGTCGAGAAGGACGCGGCCGTCGCGTGCCCACCGCCGTGCCCCCCGAGCCTCTTTGACATCTCCCCCGCCACCTGGGTCCCGAGCCGAATATCCGTCCCGTCCAGGAACCTCTGGGTCGACCTCAGGCTGACCCTGGTCTCCCCCTCGGACTCCCCTCCCACTATGGCGAGGTCAGCGCCGAGGTACACCAGTGACCGGGCCACGTGGGCCTGGAACGACCCGACGGTGCTGGTGGCCACTATCCAGTCCCCGCCCCTGTAGATCTTCAGCCTCTGGGCCCCTTTCAGCTTGGCGAGCACCTCCCCGTAGTCCGGCTCGCTCCTCAGCTCCTTCCTCGCAACGGCCACGTCGGCGCCCGCGTCCATCAGCTTCACCACTGCCCTGAGCCCCTGGGGGCTAGCGATTNTGGGGGCTAGCGATTGCCAGGTGCGACGAGTCGAACATTATCGCCTCCAGGAGCGCCTGGGCCGTATCCGCGTCGACCTCCACCCCCAGCTCCTGGAAGATGCTGAATACAACTTCTGCAGCCGACGTCGCCCCCTCGTCCACTATCACCCTGTCATAGGACGTGTTGTCCCTGAGCGGATGGTGGTCCACGAGCACCCTGACCCCCTTCGCCTTCTGCATCTTCTCCTTCCAGTCGTTGAGAAGCTCCTCGTCCCCCACGTCCACGGCCACATAGAGGTCGTAGTCGTCCCCGCTCTTCTCCACCGTGGCGTGAGGGAACCTCCTGCTGAGCTTCTGCGTCAGGAGTGTCATCCCTCCGGGGGTGACTACGTCGACCCTACATTCAGGCGCCAGTGCGCCGATGAGCTTGGCAAGGGCATAGGCTGAGAGATAGGCGTCAGCGTCCGCGTTCCTGTGACAGACCACTGCCGCCCGCCGTAGGTCCTTCGCCGCGATAAACGGGAATTTCGTCAGCTTCGTTTCAAGGGTCAACATCCGCCACGGTTCACGCGTCTCCGGGCGGCGGCGGCTGTGCCTTGGGCTTCACTGCCTCGNTTTATCTTCGTCTGCAGGTCGTTCAGGCTCTCCCTGAACCTCGTCTCCTGCTTGGCAAGCACCATCTTCCTCGTGTTGGCCAGCTCCTTCCTCTCGTTCAGCTCTTTCGTCACGTCGTCCTTCTTCACCTTCACCAGAAGGTTCCCGGCGAACTTGTAGACCGCCTCGGTGTCGCTCGCTTTATTCAGCTCCTCTAGCGCTTTCTCCGTCTCCCCCAGCTCCAGTTCAACCTGCTGCTTCTGAGCGAGGACTGCCTGCAGATTCTGCTGGGCCTGTTCGTACCTCGCCAGCTGCTCCCTCAGGAGGGGCGGAAGTTCTGGCTGGCTCAATTCTCGTCACTGCGACCTTCGAGTCTACTTAAAGCCTTTCGAACCTTACATGACGGCGCGGAGTTTCTCGAGGATTTCCCTCGCCTTCTCTGCCATCTCTGCCGGCTCCTCCGCCTCCAGCTCGACCCTGCAGACGCCCCCCCGGACCTGTACCGAGGGGAGTAACTCCCTGATCTTCGCCGCCGATTCCCTGTTCGCCCTGAAGTCTATCTTCAGCGCTAGGGACTCTATCGGCCTATCTTGCCTTTGCCTGCGAGAGCTCATAGGCGCCGCCAGCAACAGTATATCCGCACGACTTGCACCTCCAGATGCCAGAGGCTGTCCTGCTAAGCCTCATCCTGGAGCACGCCGGGCACTCCCTCGCCTGCTTCTGTGTCCTGAACACCCTGGCGTACCTCTTCCTTAGGGTGCCCCCGTACTTCGCCCCCAGACCCCTTACGTTCTCCTTTGTCTTCACCACTACATGGTCGCCTCAACGATCCGTTCCCTCAGTTGCCTCCCGACCCTAATTGAGGTGTCTGCCGCCTCCAATACCTGCGCCGGGGCGATGGTGCTCGCCTCCCCCTTCTGGCTGGCGCAGATGTGTGCGTCGTCATCTGTGGTGATTGTTATCCTCATGTCCATGGACGCCTCTTCCTCCGTGTTGGGGTCGACCACCATCCTGTCCCCTATCCTAGCGAGAGTCAGAGACACGGGAATCCTCTCCACAGGCACAGGGATCCACTCCTCGGTGGCCTCCACTTTCTCGTCCTTGACCACGTACTTCTTCATCTTCGACGTCCTGAGGGCCGCCACCACCGCATAGCTTGTCGCGTCGAACAGGTTCCCGTCAACGTTCATGACGTTGCAGTCCACGAACACGGTGACCACGCTCTTGGCCGGAACGAGGCAGAGCTTCTTCAGGTCTACCATCTCGGACTCGCGTATTCCCCTGTCCACCACCCTGGCCAGCTCTATGGCTTCCTCGCTTGGAGGTCCCGCCTCGGCGTAGGGGGAGGCCATGGGGAGGATTTCGGCGTTCACGACAAGGAGCCCCTTGTCGGGCGTATCAGGGAAGGGTGTACCCGTGGCTATCTTGACTCCCGCTATCACCTGGGTGTTTCCAAGGGTGACTCTCGCAGACCCATTGGCCTTCTGAATCAGCCCCGTCTCTATCTTGAGCGGCCTGACCTGGTCGAGCGCCCTTCCGTCGATGCGCTTCCCCTGGGCGAGTAGCTGGACCATCTGTGCCTTCCGTATGGTCTCGACCACATAGTTCTTCTTCATCGACATTTACTCTGCACTCTCCTCAACGTGGGAGCTGGTCGCCTCGCCGCCGAAGAAGCGGTTGGTGAGCGCCTGCCTCTGCATGCCGTAGATCAGCTTCCCCTTCTCGATGGCGAGCTCGAACGCCTTCTGGAACTGTTCCCTCGTGTAGATTCCATCGACCTGCAGCAGCGTCACCTGCCCCAGATTCGGCATTATGGCCACGGGCATGTCCCCGCTCCCCTCCTTGTCTTCGGTGTCGTCCAGGTCCGCCACGACCGTGTCCTCCACCAGCCCACAGGAGCAACCTACCACCATGTCCCTCATGTTGATGCCAGCGTCAGCCAGAGCCAGGGACGCCGCCGTTATGCCTGCGCACCTCGACCCTCCGTCTGACTGGAGCACCTCCACCCACACTTCTATGGCCGTCCTTGGATAATCCTCCACTATTACCGCGGGCTCCAGGGCCTCCCTGATCACCTTCGAAATTTCGATCTCCCTCCTCGAGGGCGCCGGGTTCTTCCTCTCGTCCACGGAGAAAGGCGCCATGTGGTACCTGCACCTCAGCAGAGCTCTGTCCGGCAGGACCTGGTGCTTGGGGTGGACTTCCTTGGGCCCGTAGACCGCCGCCATGATCTTGTTCTTCCCCCATTCGATGTAGGCCGACCCATCGGCGTTCTTCATCATTCCCACCTGGAGGCTTATGGGCCTGAGGTCGTCCCACTTTCTCCCGTCGAGCCTCTTCCCGTCGGCGTCCATGAGCTGCTTCTTAGCTTCCCCCACCGCTCTCCCCTCCCAGGTAGGCATCCACCTTNAGCCATCAGGTCGGCGGCGTGGGCCTCCTCCTCCACCATCTTCACCGCCATGGCAGTCTTCACTATGCCGTCCGGGGGCCCATTGACAACCACTATCCCGTTCTGGCCGACCCTGACGTCACATCCAGTCTTTTCACTGATCAAGTTGATCATCGCACCTCTCCTCCCGATAAGTCGCGGCACCTTCGTTGGCGATATCTTAATGATTTCTCCAGAGTCTATCTTCCCGTAGCCGTGGCCGCGTATGCTCAGCTGGGGATCCCTGGATCTCTCGAACGATTCGATCCGGGCTCCTATCATGTCCCCCACCTTGAACTTGCTCGAAAGATCGTGTGTCGAGGGTGAGAACTCCCTCCCGAACACGAAGGACGCAGGCAGGAAACCGTCGAAGCACGAGTTGATGTCCACCACCCAGCCAAAGCCGTTAATGTCCACCACCTTCCCGATCACGTCGTCTTCCGCCCTCGGAATGTATGGCCCGGTCAGCGGGTTCAGCTTCACCCCGTCCCTCCCCACCTCTGCCAGTCCAACCCTGAGGGCGATGTACTCGTCCCCTCTCTTCTCGATGTAGGGCCCGTACCTGTGGTTCCCCCGGGCTATGACATCCCCCGGTATCACCTGCTTTCTTTCTATCATTGGCATTTCTCTATTTCACCACTGTAACCTGCGCCGCTCCCTTGGTCGTCGAGCCCAGGCGGTCCAGCAGGCCGGGCTGTCCGCCGGCCGGTATTTCTACTATTGCGGACAGGGTCCCGTCCGCCAGCCAATCCTCCTTGATTATCTCTCCGTAGTTCTTCAGCACCCCTATGGTCTGCCCTGAGTACTGGGCAGCCACCTTGACCGAGAGGCGGATCTTCTCCGACTTCAGCGGGAGTATTGTCCTCAGGCTCTCGACAACTGCCTTCATCTGCTCGTTGGGGTCCTGGAACGGGTCCACCGTCACCCTCGCCTCCTGCATCGCCTGCTCTATCCTCAAAGGCGGGTGAGGGAGCAGGGTCCTGGGATCGACGAAGTTCTTCGAGATGGCCGCGACTATGGCCTTTCTCTTCTCCTCTGTCAGCTTCTTCCTCTGCTCCTGGGTGAGGTTCAGCTCTCCCCGCTTCAGGATTTCAAGGGCCGCCTTGGCGTGGTCGTCCGTTCCGAAGTGCAGCTTCAGCTTCTCGCTGCTCGCTCTCAACCCCTTTCTGGGGTCGGAGTACACTTCGTCCACTGCTATCACGGCTGACGGTTCCACGTTCCTCCCCTGCTTGAACGCCAGGGCGGAGTCCGGATTGACGAGTATCTCGTATTGCTCCCCCCCTATGGTGAGCCTCACGGTGGTGAACTTCGATGCCTCGTGGGTCCTTGGCTTGAACTCCCCGCCGCCTCGCTCGCCACGGCCGAAACCGCTCATCGGGCCAGCTCTTCTAGGAACTCTTCGCTGGAGGCTTGTCCGACTTTGTCTTGGCCCCGGACGCGCCCTTCCCTATCTCGGCATCCGTGAGGCGCCTCCACTTCTTCGTCTCGGCGTCCACCACGGCGACCTTTATGTGCGAGGTACCCGTCTTGTCCTCGCTCACCAGATAGATGCATTCGATGGCCAGTGTCACGGCAGCGTCCAAAGACAGGGTCTCTGTGTAGTTCTTCTCCAGGTAGTCGTTCACCTGGTCGCTCCCCTGCCCTATGGCTATG
>OCOJ01033840.1_pt1 | contig 20389 bp, 23 predicted proteins | sample 1539251 | NCBI WGS metagenome assembly OCOJ01 (sample SAMN01911457, study PRJEB22624) | soil metagenome | biome: Soil | place: Malaysia | collected 2012-04-30 | depth RA_metagenome m | reverse complement strand
ATGTCTAGGAGCTCGGTCGAACCTGTTTTATTGTTTGACAAAACACACTTCGGCGCGGGGGTAGTGGAGGCCAGATGGTGCTAACCTGCGAAATCTGCGGCAGCCCCATAAGGACTGCGCCTAGCCGAGTCAAGATTGACGGGGCCGTTCTACAGGTCTGCCAGAACTGCGCACGTCGCGGCACTTCCCAGAGGCCCGCACCACCAGACCCTATCCCATTCAGGCCTCGCCCCGTGGCTCAAAACACATTCCCACAATCCGAACTTGAAATCGATCCCGAATACAATTCCATCGTAAAGCGTGCCCGCGAGGGGATGGGCCTGACCCAGGAGGCACTTGGCCGGGCGATTAACGTGAAGCCTTCGGTCATAAGCCACGTCGAGTCGAAGAAGCTGAAGCCCGACCTGGTCTTGGCGAGGAAACTCATGCACCACCTGCATGTCAACATCTTGGTTTCGAGCAGCGAATTGGATTCACCAGGTTTCTGAACGTCTATTACGAACCACACCAGCATCCGGTCATCTACTTGTCTTCGGCGAAGGAGCGACAGCAACGCAGAGCCAGCGCATTGTTAACAGCCTCAGACTCCTAGGTGAAGTTTTCAGGGCGGAGGAGCCACGAACCAGGGGCCTGGACGCCCAACCTAATATCAGGGGAGTAACGAAAGGGTTGGTGTGACCAAGAAGGATGGAGGAGGCGTCGACGAACAAATGCTACGAGCCTTCTTGGACGCGTTCAATCGGCACGACTTGGATGACATCATGAGCTACTTCACGGAGGACTGCACGTTTGACATGCCCAGGGGTCCGAACTCCTTTGGTACACGTTATCGGGGAAAAGCCGGGGTTCGTGAAGGACTGGCGACCCGATTCAGTGGTATTCCTAATGTCCACTATGGAGAAGATCGACATTTCGTCTCGAAATCAGGAGACCGCGGTGTCTCAGAATGGCTGCTAACCGGAACGACTGTAGCCGGAGAGAAGATAGCAGTCAGAGGGTGCGACCTCTTCGAATTCAGCAAAGATGGAAAGATAAAGGTCAAAGACTCCTATTGGAAGATTGTTAAGCCCGAGACCTGAACTTCTGAAAACAAATCTGGAGCCAGCAGATTACGATTTCGGCGGCTGTGGTGAAATGAACCTAAAACTATCTCGAATTGCTGCCAGCGTTCACAACCTATCATGGATTCTGAGATTAGGGCCTTTAGAAATGAGGACCTGAGCCAAGTAATGGCCATTGAGAAAGCGTCGTTTCCTGACCCTTACAACGAACCGTTCTTCTGGTGGTTGAAGCTCCAAGTGGGAGAGAGATTCATTGTTGCCGAGAAGGAGAAGATTGTAGGTTACGCGATTTCGGAAATACGCAGAGGGAGAGGCCATATTATCTCGATGGCCGTTTCTCCAGACTGCAGACGAGCTGGAATTGGCAGTGCACTACTGCGCGAGTCAATTGCGCGATTANGCTGAAGGTCAGGGAGATCTACTTGGAAGTTCGATCAGGAAACGAGGCCGCGATTAAGCTCTACGAGAAATTCTCGTTCAGGAGGACCTCCGAAGTGAGGAAACGGTACTACCCTGATGGGGAGGACGCCCTGGTCATGACCCGTCAATCAGAAATCGCCTCACGCAGTTAGAGGTTCGGGTACCCCCTGCAGGAGGGCAATGAACCCTACGAATGGCAAGATCAACCNGAACTTTCAGCGACGCCTCCAATCGAATCGAAGTTCAGAATCTACAACCTGTAAATAGCCGGTGGCACTTCTTGGGCCGAAGTCATGAACAAGTGTGGTGTCACGATTGCATATCTGTCCCGATTAACAGGCGTCAGCAGCAAGACTATCGCGGATTACGTCAAACTGCTTCGACCGCTCGTGTCTCAGATGGATGAAGACGGTGCTTCGGCTGAATAGCGATGCTCTATTGTCGAAGCTCTAATCTTAGGAAGCCACCCAATGAATTGGAACGGGTTCCGCAGGAACGTTGACGTGTGTCCGGCGACCGGCTGAGGGAGGCATGGTTCCTCCGGTACTCTGCTTCCTCCTCCTTCTAGGTCGCAGTCGATAGCCAGTCAGGAACCCATCAGCAGGTTACGTGCAGAATGGCATTCGTTTTCCGAAGGTCTTTCCCTAGTTCCTCAACGGCTTCGGCCGTTGGCAGGATCACCATACTAATCCCTCGACGTTCAGCCTCCTTCCTGACATCTTCCATGACGGGCAGGGCCCCGTTCGCTCCCGTGCCAATCACCAGACGAGAGCACCCTTTCCAGGGTATTTTCTCCTCGATTGAAAGCGGCGTATGGCCGAAGTCATCCTTGAACTTCTTGGACGGTTTCTTCTTGCGCTGGTAGACGTCACCCCTGTCAATCACGACGTCGTGCTCGTAGGTGACGCCATCGATTCGGATGGATCCGAAGGAGAATTTCTCGAAACGCACAGGATCATGCCCACCCATGTTCGCTGCAATTCAGACCATCGTTATAGGGATTAGACTAGGGTTCAGCACTCGACCAAGTTATGGCACCCAAGACGCTTGTGGCGATCCCGGGCGTTCTCAGCCTTAGCAAATGTCGTCTTCCTTTAAGTATGAGAAGGTGGCCCGAGAAACCAGCGTGAAGGCATCATTCGTATTCATTCTCCTTTCGGTGGTCGGTGTGGCAGAAGCCTTCTATCACGCATGGCTTGAAAACGCATTCACCACAAACTATTCCCTGGTCCCCAATGCTCCCTATTCCTCACTTTATGGGGTCCCCTACTGGTCTCTCGGTGTCGTCTGGTATCCAATTATTCTGGTCGTAGGACTCTGGGTTACCCGGCTGGGTCGTGCCAATCTGAAAAGCTGGCTACTGATCCTGCTCTCCGTTGGAAACGTTACGACAATCTATTTCTGGTACTTGGATTCAGCGATTGTGCACGCCTACAACTCTCTTTACGTCGGACTCTACGTAACGAACTACGCGCTGACAGGTCTGGTGCTTGCTGAGAATTGGTCGAGCGTTGTTATGAAGGATTTCACCGTGGGCACTGTCATCGGATTGGTCATTGGGGTCATCTTCGGGCCGTTTGGCATGGCGGCCATAGGAGTTCTTGGGGGCTTGCTCGGAGCTCTCAGCGGATACACGTCGACACAGCAGTAAGAAGGAACCACGGACTACGACTTCATTGCGGCATGGAATTGACTAGTCCGATGAATCCTCTGACAAGAGGCTCAGCTTGGAAGACCACCGTCTGGCCGAACTCACTTTAATTAGCAACCGCAGGAAAGAAAGCTGGAAATGAAGTACGTTAAGCTCGGTCCAACCGGAACCAAAGTCTCCCAGTTCGCGCTTGGGACATGGCACCTGCCCGGCTCCGGCGAGTACGATCAGTGGGGGGTCGAGAAAGTCGACCGGGATGAGATGGCGAAGATCATCAAGAAAGCGTTCGACGCAGGAATAAACTTCATCGACACTGCCAACGTCTATCATGGAAGGATGCAGAACTCAGACCCGCAGCACGCGGGTAACTCCGAGCGCCTGCTCGGCGAGGTCCTCAAGGGCTGTGACAGGGATTCTCTGGTGCTGGCAACGAAGGTCCGCGGCGCTCTGGCGAGCTGGCCCAACGGCGAGGGTCTCTCCCGGAAGCATATCCTGTGGCAGGCTCGGGAGTCGCTGGCCAGACTTCAGACCGACTACATCGATCTGTACCAGATTCATTGGCCGGACCCGGACACGCCGAAGCTCGAAACGCTCAGAGCCCTCAACCACCTGATCAATCAGGGCTCGGTCAGATACATCGGGTCGAGCAACCACTCCGCGGCCGAGGTCGACGAGTTCATGCAGCTTGGGTATGACTACCTGATGGAGGGGTTCGTGACGCTCCAGGAAGTCTACAACCTGATCGAAAGGAAGGCGGAGAAGGAAATGCTTCCCCTGGCGAAGAAGTATGGGTTCGGCGTGCTGGCTTACTCCCCCATTGCCCAGGGGGTCCTCTCGGCGAAGTATCTTGGAGGCATCCAGAAGGGGACCAGGGCCAGCTACGCTTCAGACATCGCCAGGTCCTACCTCAACCCACAGACCCTCGAAGCAATACGCGGGTTGAGTGAGATAGCGAAGCAGAAGGGAATCACCCTTCCCCAGCTCGCTCTCGCCTGGTTGCTTCACAAGCAGGAAGAACTCGGAATAACCATAATCCCATTGCTAGGCATCACACGCCTGAAATATCTTGCCGACGGGCTGGGAGCGCTGGACGTCCATCTCTCGCCTGCGGAAGCGAAGCAGATGGAGGAAATCTCGTTAAGAGCTAACGTCCTTCCATGGTGAGCGGGCCAGCTATCCAAGGTCAGGGACCTCGGCCATAGAATGGATATGAGACCTCCCCCGGTGGGGCACAGCCGCCATGGCTTCCGCATTCTCTTTCGTAAATGGCGTCATGAACCCTCCCATTCGCGCAATACTCAGGTCTCCATTGCGTTTCCTTCTTGACAGCAGCCTGATCGCATTGACTTACACAGGCCGTAGGTCGGGCCGTAAGTTCTCTCTGGTAACGATGTACGCGCAGTTCGGCAATGAACTGATTGTGCTTGTTGGGCAACCTGAGAAGAAGAAGTGGTGGCGCAACTTCCACGAAAAGTCCTTCGCGGATGTCCGCTTCAAAGGTCGGCGATACACCTGCGCCGCCCAGCTTCTTGGGACTGATCCTTCGAGCGTAGTCCCACGGTTAGAAGCTTACTGTTCGAAACACCCTTCATCCGCCCGTCTCTACGGATTACGGAAAGGAGAAGACGGCAGGTTCAACAGCGAAGACATCGCCAGGGCAGCAAAGCAGGCAGTCATGGTTGTCTTCGAGCTACCTTCCGGGGACGCTCCCGACCACCCGCCGTCCGTCCTGTGATCTCGGTGCGCCTCCTATACTTTGGGGACAACCCGACCCAGTTCTTCATCCAGGAACCATAACACCTCGGGAGTGCCCCAGTACATCTTTCCGTCTATGAAATATGTCGGCGCACCGAATACCCCTCTCTCGTACGCCCTCTCGGTATCCTTCCTCAGCATCAGTTTAGTTTCCTCTCGCTCTATGAACTCCAGAAACTCATCCCTGTCCAAGCCGAGGGATGCGGCCATCGCGCCGAGGCTCTGGTGGTCCGAAATGTTGGTCCCCTTCACCCAGTATTCCCTGAAGACCCTCACGACGTAGTCGTCCACCCTCCCTCTCGCCTCGGCAAAGTAGGCGCCCCTGAGGGCCCTGACCGAGTTCACAGGGAAGCTCGAATGCGGGAAATTGAGCTCGATCCCGAGGGTTCCTGAGATACGCTCCAGGTTGGCGACCATGTAGTCGTACTCGTTTGTCCCCCTCGGGACGGGCGCGTCGTTGGTCATCTTGAAGAGCCCTCCGAGAAAGAGCGGCATCGGGCGAACGTCCAGGTTCCGTTTCGCTTTCAACTCCCTCAGCTTATGGTAGGCCACATAACAGTTCGGACTGGCGAAGTCGTAAAGGAACTCTACCTGTGTCACGGCAGAGGGCAGAGCGGGGAGAAATAAACAGGCATCGTTACCCCAAACTCAGGATGAGGTATTCTCGGCCGGTAACATCCAGAAGAAGAGTGGAGTGCCCCGCGCTTGAAGCGGTCAAGATTGGGCGTGACACGATTCTTCGTTAAATGATATAACTTCCACGGTGCATCATTCTTCGGCCGTCCACGAAGACATCACAACGCTCGAGTAACAAATCAACATGCGTCTTTGAGATCCAAGGAGCTCCGGTCTCATGCTGGTATGGATCTCCAAATGCAATATGTGGTCTTGCTTTTTCATCTTGGAGGAGATTACCAATGGTTGGCAAAGAGATGAGCAGGGGATTGGTTGGCAGGGCGAATTCGCTCGCTCTGTCACTATTCTCGTCTGTCTTAAGATACTTCGTAATTTCATTTTTCAGCACCTGGTTCTGGCAACTGATTGAACTGAAGTCAATTCGTGAATCCCTTACATCGAAGCTCAAGGGATCTTTGAAATTGCCGTACTTCTCCGAGAACCAATCCCCAAGAAGATTCGTTACGAAGTGACCATTCACTAGTCTTGGAGCGGTGAATGTTTCACCCTCGGGCAGATTCCCCCATTGGCCCTTCTTGTGATATCTACCGTCGCTCGGAATCCATCGCCACGTCTTGTCGAACTCGCCTGTGATACTTGCGCCTAGATCGTTTCTAATCTCGATCTTGGAAGCTTTCCTCACAATATCGTATATCTTGTGGGTCAGGTCATACACTTGGTCGTAATCCGCACACATACCCTGTTCCATGAGTTTCCTAGTTATGCCCGGCATGTGGCCATGCCTTGCGTTCTGAACCGCTCTCCTAATGAAACGTCCTCGAGCCGGAAGCTCGCCTTTCAGACTGGAGGCAGCCCAAAATGTCACCGTAGCCCAAGGGATTGCTCTTTCAATTTGCCGGGGCAGTTTGTTCAGAGGCCGGGAAGCCAATTCTTCAAGTGTGAACATTTTGGCATTCGACTCTCCTACGATGCTTGTGGCTGCCTTTCCTAGGGCAGCGCCTACCTTTCCCTGACTCCTATCTGTGACAATCAGAACCTTATCCTCACGTCCAACGCCCATGCAAGTCTTGACAGCGTTGAATGCGCCTTGCTCAATTGAGCCCATGACTCGACTCGAGTATTCGGACGTTATATGAACTGAATCTTCCGCGCACACTTTACAGCTTCAACTGCGCCCGATTGAAGATGGGCATCTATGCAAGTGCTCTTGTGCCCGGCCAGGGCGCAGCGAATTCTTAGCACGGGCTCCTAGAAAGACGACATCTCGCTAGTGAATGTGGGCCCCCTTGCTTTACGATGTGTCAGTAATGGTCAGGTACCGGACCGCCCCAAGGTTCCTCCGGATGGTCATACAGACAGAGGAAAATCCCGTTGGGGTCCTGAATGTAGGCGATGTTATGTCCCTTCTTGGTGACCCAAACGTCCTCTTGCATGACCTTGCGAGCCCTGGGGTTTTTTCTCAACTTGCGGACTGCCCTGCTGTTTACCCAGAGCTTCTTCGTCGCCGGCTTGATTCCAAGTTTCCCTAGTTGCTCAAGGGTTCTGCCAAGGTCCTTCACGCGGACTTCGAAATGGTCCAGAGCTTCCCCTGTGACATAGGGAACTGCAAACGGACTCGACTCCGCATACCAATTCAACTCCAGACGCTGCCCCGACCATGTGTCCTTCAACAACACGTAGGTACTCTCCTCATCACCGCCCCGGTCGATTTCCACCAGGCCCAGAACCTGGGTGTAGAACTTCAGCGATTCCTCGAGGTTCTTCACCCTGATTCCGACATCCCCGAGCCACTTCTCGGACAACAGGCAGTGTGTAGGGAGGGTCTTGGAAAAGGCTTCCCATTAAGGAAAACAAAAGCAGGCGCCGCACGATCTTGGATATGGGTGGCTAGTGTCTGATACGTCTCAACAGTTTTTAACCGCGGTCAGGGAGAAGGGTACAGAAAGTTGGCTGACGTCATTACCGCCGAAGGCCTCACCAAAGTCTATCGTGGGAAGGTGACGGCCGTTGACCACATCACGTTTCAGGTCCGGGAAGGAGAGATCTTCGGATTCCTCGGACCGAACGGGGCCGGAAAGACGACCACCATCAAGATGCTCAACACACTGGCGTCGATAACCGAGGGGCGCGCCACCGTGGCTGGTCACGACGTCTCCAAGGAGCCCGGCGCAGTCCGCAAGAGTATTGGCGTGGTCCCGCAGGAGCTTACTGCCGACGACGAGCTCAGCGGAACTGAGAACATGGTGCTGATGGCCAACCTGCATCAGGTGTGGAGGTCGACGGCGGATTCGAGAATCAGTTCGCTGCTCGCCCTTGTGGACCTGCAGGATGCGGCCGGCCGCAAGGTGAAGACCTACTCTGGCGGGATGCGAAGGCGCCTGCAGCTCGTAATGGGGCTCCTGCACGAGCCTAGGGTTCTCTTCCTCGACGAACCTACGCTAGGCCTCGACGTGCAGACCAGGACAAAGATGTGGGATTACATCAAGCAGCTGAACAAGGAAAGAGGACTCACAGTCTTCATGACCACCCACTACCTCGACGAGGCGGACTCGCTCTGCGACCGCGTTGCGATCATCGATCACGGAAAGATTAGGATATCGGGACCGCCGGCGGAGTTGAAGGAGGCCCACGGCGGGGACATTATCACGCTCACACTTTCCAACGACAGAGATGACCTCACGGCGTTTCTCTCCAGCATAGAGGGGGTAAAGGGCGTGACGCGTGACGGCAGGGTGTACAGGATTAGGCTCCCGAAAACGGAGAAGGCCCTCCCTTCGATTGTGGCCGGGGTGGTCCAGAAGGAAGCCGAGATTGAAGAGATTTCCTTCTCGAAGCCCACCCTTGACCAGGTCTTCCTGGACGTGGTGGGCAAGTCGATGCGGGACGAGGAAGCCTCCGAGAGCGATTCAGCGTGGGAGAACATAAGGATGGAAAGAGCGAGATAGTTCATGTTTCGCGAGACATTCGCCCTTACCCTCAGGGCCCTGCGCAAGTGGGTCCGCAACCCTGCGTCCATAATGCCTGGACTCTTCACTTCGCTCTTCTATCTCGTTCTCTTCGGAAACTCGTTCAACCCAGCCAACCTGTTCTCATCTGGTGGTGGCCCACCCTCATCCGTTTTGCAGACGGCCTTCGGGGGGGCCCCGACATACATCACTTACCTGACCTCCGGTGTCATCTGCATCATACTGGTCTTCAACATGGCATTCGGCGGCATCGACTTGGTTCTCGACAGGCAACTCGGCTACCTCAGCTCACTCTTGACCGCTCCCATCCCTCGAGCTGCCATCTTCCTCTCAGGAGTCGCACAGAACCTCGTAAAGGTCCTTTTGCTGGGCGTGCTCACCTTCATAGTGGCATTGATCATCCCGAACGGCCTCGAGCTCCCCAGTTCTTTCGGCGCTCTGGCCTTCATCGGCGTCTTCGGCGCTTTCATTTTCCTCGGGCTCGGCCTCTCTTTCATCTTTACCGCCCTGGCCCTCTCGGTGAGGAGCATCGATTCGCTGGTCGCCATAGTCAACTTCCTGACACTTCCGATAATGTTCATGAGCAACGCCTTCTTCCCTCCTTCGTCTTTCCCCGACTGGCTGAAGACCATCGCCAACCTGAACCCAGTGACGAAGGCAAATGAGGCTGCGAGGCTGCTCCTGATCAATGGGTCGCTCACTTCGGTCCAGTTAACAACTTACGAGATGGACATGGTCTACCTCGTTGGCTTCGCGGTACTACTTGGTTTCCTGGGTTACCTCGCTGCGAGAAGGGCGCTCAGACCTGAGTGAAGGGCATTCGCTCAGAACCCTTGTCATAGCTTGCCGAGTATCACAACGCCAGATGAGCGTCATCAGTTCAGGGAACCTAGGTCTCGCTTATAGAAACGGTGTAGCTTATTCCGCCGGTCAGAACCGCGGTCGCCTTCGCCGGGAACGAGTTCAGGTCGAGCCCGTTCGGGTAGACGCTGAGATACGTCACGGGATTGTTCGACGTGTAAAAGCCCACGGTGGAACCCTTGCATGACAGCTGGACCATTACCGTGGACGGAGTCGGATTGTTGAACGCGATGGTTATGTTCTTTGTTCCCGGTACATTCACCGCTTCGATGGCGAAGGTGTACGGGACCGTGTTGCTTCCGGTGCAGTAGCCCCGCGTCGACACAGTGACGCTTCCCTGACCGCTACCGCTGCCGATATAGGTGGACGAATCGATCGAGAAACTGAACGATCCGGTCGCAGTCTGGGTGGAGTTCCATTGAATCGGCTTTCCGGTGCTGTCGTTGATTCCCGAGGGGCCAAGGGGAACCGTGTAGGTAAAGGTCCCGCTGAAATCCTCGTAGCTCTGGGTACCTGTTGTCGAGCCTCCAATGGTCACGGTGGTGGTCGGGACGCTTGACGTTGCCGTCCCCACGATCAATGTCGAGGTGGTCGTCTTGGCTCCGGGAGAGCTTGGACTGGTGAAGACGAAGACGTAGGTGACTCCGGCGACAGCCACGACGACGACTACTACGATGACCAACATGATAGTTGTTATCGCTGGGCGCAGTTTCATGGTCTTACCTCAAATTGAACTGCGCATTTGGGAGTCCTCCGTCGCTGGCTAGAGGATCATGCCCACGTGGAAGGCAGCCGATGTAATGACCCCTATTATCGCATCGAGGACGAAATAGACTATGAGGGTCGCGACTACCACTGCCACGACGTAGGTCACCACCCTGTCCTTTGGAGTCCCCAGGATTATCGGCAACCCCAGATACAGAATGTACAAGCCATACAGAATCCCGAGGAAGGCCAGTATCCCTAGGAACGGGATTATGTCGAGAATGCCGATCAGGAATGCGGGGGTGAAGATGAAAGCTGAAAGCTTGAGGCTCTTGATCTGGTCGGTTGAGGAGCCGAAGGTCGGCGCCAGAAATCCAATCACCAGCGCGACCACGTAGACCGCGACGATGTCAAAGATGTAAAACAGGAAAGCATACAGGAAGGCATAGGCGACGAAGGATCCCGCAAATCCGAACGGGATGTACAAATCATAGTACCATAGGTATCCTATCAGACTCGCGAAGAACGGAATCGCAGCCAAGACTGCGACGTAGTTCACCATGATCCCCCTTACCGTGGCCGGGGCGTCCTTGTTCTCGGTGAGGTAGCTCGCGGGGTTCCTCACCAAAGAAATGGCCGAGTTTATCGTGCCCATGACGAATCCTGCGGGACCCGAGCTGCCTGCACTGCCCGCACTGCCGGGGGCAGATGATGGTGCTGGAACTGGCCCGCCGGACGTAGGAGTATCACGCAGTGACCTCTTGGCTACGCCGTTATCGGGGGCGGATTTTGGAGCAGAACCCGTCTCTCGCAATTTGTGACCAATCCAGCCTTTCGGCGTTATTTAAGCCTAAGAGGTTAGGGGAACCGTAGGAACAATCCCCACCACAACTCAGCAGCAAGCCTCGCGAGGATGAGCCTAACCCTTTAGGCATAAATGCAAGCATTCTGGCAAATCAACAACGGGTGTGCGCTGGAAGCATTGGAAAAGTGGAGACAAACAGATACGGCCACAGTCGTAATCGACCACCGGTTCAACGGTTTCTCAGATATCGCATTGGGCGGCTACGTCGGCGGGGTCCTTTCCCAAGGGCGCGTCAAGGCGGAGGTCGCGCTACGTCGTCCTGTTAAACTCGGCAAGCCCTATCAGCTTGTGACCGGTCCCGATGGCTCTCGGACGCTTCAAGAAGGGGGGGATGTCCTTGCCATAGCCCGTGACGCTTCGGTTGACCTCGAGGTACCACAACCAGTGGGACTTGAGGCCAGTAAGGTTGCGGCAGAACAGTACCCTGGCCATAGAAAGCACTTGGTCCCTACCTGCTTCACGTGCGGCCCACTGCGTTCTGAGGGAGATGGACTCAGAATCTTTCCGGGGAGCGTGGCTGGACGCTATGTCGTCGCAGCTCCTTGGACGCCATCAGCGTCGTTGGGAGATTCTAATGGTATTGTCAAGCCGGAGTTCGTCTGGTCCTCCCTTGACTGTCCAACCATCTGGGCACTGGTCCTCCACGGTCAGCCCGACACCGAAGAGCGAGCGGTCACAGGTCGCTTGGCCGTCGAACTAATCTCCCCCATTGTTGCAGGGGAACCTCAGATCGTAATGGGATGGAAGGTAAGCGAATCTGGGCGCACTCGAATAGCCGGTGGCGCGATCCACTCGACCAATGGACGACTGCTGGCCAAGGCAAGGCATACGCTCGTCACGGCCGACTGGGGGGTGCCCATGGGGTTGAACCGCTGGCGATGAAATCAAAACCTGATTTAGTCCACCCAAGCCTGGCCTGAGGTCTCGAATCTTCATGGAGCGGGTGAGTAGAGGGACGTGACCGAGATCGTGAAGGGCGTGCAATACGTCGATGGCTCCAACGCCAACAGCTACTTGGTCGAGGAAGGTGACGGCGCGCTGACGCTCGTCGACGCGGGCATGCAGGCAGACGGTAGGAGAATACTAGAGTTCATTGTCTCGAAGTTGAACCGGAAGCCATCAGAGGTGAAGACAATCGTGATTACCCACTGCCACGTCGACCACACGAGAGGGCTCGCCGCAATCAGGGCCGCGACGGGGGCAAAGGTGGCTATTCACGAAGCGGACGCAGGCTTCGTTTCGGGCAAGAAGAGATACCCCTCGCCGGGAGGCCCGATGGGTTTTGCGTTCAGTGTGGTGTCCCCGTTCTTCAAAGTGACCCCTGTTGAGCCTGACCTCATGTTAGAGGAGGGGGACACAGTCGGAAGGCTTGCAGTCCTTCACACCCCCGGCCACACCCCGGGGAGCATCTCGCTCTATGACAGGCAGGATAGGGTGCTGTTCGTCGGTGACGTGGCGAGATTCATGAAAGGAGAGCTGGAGGGTCCACCTCCTCGGTTCACACAACGCATGGACCAGGCCAAGACTTCCATCGAGCGCCTTTCTTCTCTTGACTTCGACGTCATGCTCAGTGGGCACGGAGAGCCTTTGCGGTCGTCTGACGCACCGAAGATGATGAACGAGCTTTCCAAGAAGCTGTAACGTCCGCCGGGCGCCACGAGCCCCATGCTGGGGGTCGCCCCGGGCTAGGTTCGTGCTCCCTTGAGCTCGGAGCGCTGTTGACGGTGGCTCCGTATCTTCAACTCTCTTTCCTTCCACGGCTTCATCACGATGTCCCAGGGAGTGACGACCTTCCCACTGAAGACCAGGCACTGTCCGGGCTCGACCTTCAGCAAAGCAGCGGCCTCCCGAAGCTGCATACGCCCCTCTGCCTCCTTCGCGGTTGTTGCCCTCATCTCTGAGATCGGAATCTCGAGGATATTTTCCGACTCGCGACGCGCGGCTCGTGCGAGGACCGCCGGGCTGAACAAACGTTCGATTATGCTTCGGTCCCAAACGAACTCGTGAGTCTCGGAAATGAAGACCCGCCTAATCCCTCTGCCGAACATCTCGACAAGGACCTCCTTAATGGTCGACTCGCCTGGCACTGAAAAGGCAGTAGACCCGACATCCTCCAGAGTGAGGGCTGACCTCAGCGTGCCGTCCTGGTACAACCCGAGGACATCTGGCAGAGTCAGGAGAGCACCTGCCCCTTTTCTTTCCACCACGCGTGCGAAGCCGAATCGTCTTCGTAGGAAGACATCCAAAAGGCTGGACAGAGGCCAGTCAGCTCGAATCGTGGCAAGAGGCTTGGACACAACCTCGCATGGCTGTTTTAAGAAAGAGCTGACTTCTTCAGGTCTGACCTTCATCAGCGTTGCAAGACAAGAGAATCCGGAGACGCCCTTCTGTCTCCTTTCATCATCAAAAGACAGGGGCAGTACGTCAATCTCGTGAAAGTGCAGCAAGGGAAGGACCGACAGTATCGGAGTCGTCGGGTCAACGGCAGGGTACGCCTTCTCGAACATCTTTGGAAATGCTTCCCTGATTTTCAACCGGGCCTTATGGCCGTCCGGCGTAATTATTTGTTGCCCGAACGGAGTGGAGAAAGAATCATTAGCAGCATCCCTTGTCATGGGCCCGGGGGGTCTTGCTCCTTTGATGCAGCTCCAGTTTCAGGCGCGGGCTGATGATTGGGTTAAGCAGCTGTGCATAGACTATTCAGCCCAGGTGAGGATCCTGGGGCTCAAGTTCGTGGGCCGGGGCCGAGAGGTCGCACACTTCGTTGACATCGCGGTGGGGACGGGAAGTCTTGGAGAAGTACGTCAGCAACTGGGCTCCATCCCCTCAGTCATGAGCACGGAGTTGACCGACCTCTCCGAGCAGCACATGATGGGTGTGGTCGTAGCGAGCAAATGCATGGCGTGCCCCTCCATCTTGGGTCCTAACTTGGCAGTGTTCGTCTCTTCGGCCAGGACCGGGGACGACTGCACCGTGGACTACAAGGTGTTCACGGGTAACGAAGGAGTGCCCCTGCTCCTAAGTCGCCTCTCCAAAGAGGGAATAGGCTACGCAGTCAAGGACATTGGGCCTGTCTCCCCAGACTTCAAGCTCACCACAAGGCAGCAGGGTATTCTCAGGTCAGCGATGAGGATGGGCTTCTACGACTTTCCAAGGAGGATAAGTCTAACGGAACTGGCAGGGATGATAGGGATCAAGCCAAGCACTCTAAGCGAAATTCTTAGGGCAGCAGAAAAGAACATCCTTGGCAGTTTCTTGAGCGAAGGGGACTAAATAGCAGGGTAAGGCAAGCTGGGGCTGCTCGCGCGATTCCTAACGGGTTAGGGTCGAAACATATCCCTTTCACGTTAGCAATCTGCAATTGTCCTAATATGCAAGCAGTGGAATCAAGTCTCCAAGTCAACTCGCCGGTCGCACCGAGGACCCTTGTTACGGAGGCGAACAGCGAGATGGGGCTGGCATTCTTGAAGGCGCTATCAGATGCCCCTTGCAACATGATTATGAGGTCGGCGGTATCGAAGGGAAAATCCGTCGAGGAGATATGCTCAGAGACAGGCGTGCCTCTAAGCACTGCCTACCGAAAGATAAGGGAGATGACAGAAAGCGGCCTCATCTTCATCGAGCGCGTACTAGTCTCGGATGCGGGGAAGAAGCGCCTCGTCTACAGAGCCGCCTACTCGAGGGTGGCAGTCCAATGCGATCTTGGTAACTTCGTTGTGGAGAGCACTCCCAATGCCGATGTTCCCGACATCTTGTATAGGCTGTGGCAGTTCGCAAGAAGCCGACCGGGGCACTCCAAGGAATGAAGAAAAGATGCTAAGAAGAAAGGCTTCGAAGAAAGATATTGATCCCCTCGACCATCAGGTGGCCCTCACGGCGAGACAGGAGGAGGTATTGGGGGCGGCTCTGGCCCAGGGGTATTTCGAGTTCCCACGAAGAATCAGCCTCACCAACCTCAGCGAGTTGGTCGGAGTCAAGCCCTCGACCCTCAGTGAAATCCTGAGGGGCGCTGAAAGAAGAATCCTGGAGAGTACCATCCGCGCACGAAACTACGAGCGGCAGGAATCAGCACACTAAGCGGCAGTCTACGCCAAGTTTGCTGTGAATCCAAGACAGATCCAGAATATCCAAGGCGACACGAGACAGTCAATGTCAAAACTATCTTGTCTAAGTCGCAGTCCAAGCTCTGATGTTTGCACGAATGTGTAGAATATCGTCGAAATGGTAACCGCATTTATTAGCCAAACTCTGAGCGCAGGTGCGCGTGTCCGGCCCCGGTTTGAAGGCAGTAGCTGTGATTCTGGCCGTCCTTGTGGTAGCAGGATTCGGCGGGTTTGCTTACGAGTATTACGCAAACACGTCTTCGGGCACCCCCCATCAAAAAGGCACTCTCGCCGATGCTACGCCGCGGATCGGGGTCGTGAACACCTACGGAGGAGAACAGGCTCCCGTCTTGGCCGCGATGAAGGTTCAATCCACTCTGAACATCAGTGGGTACACGTTCTACCTTGGAACGTTGGGCGGAATGAGCATCGTTGACGTGAGGAGCGGGATGCAGTCATACTCAGCAGAGCTCGCCACCTACATCATGGACACGCGCTTCAATGTCACGGCGAACATCCTCTGCGGTGAAGCTGGATCAGCAAACGTGAACGTCCACGTGGGCGACGTGGTAGTCAGCGCCTTCGTCGTGGACAAGCAGAATGTTCACTACTATGGCACGACGCCTGCGAACACAAGCTCCGACTATCAGGGCCCGTACTACCAAGGTCCCTACGATTTCGAACTGGTGGCTCAGCCCACCAGTTTCTACAACAGCTCATACATCGCTGGGTACGACGAGGCCCCGCCTACCCCCCAGAATGCAGCCGAGTACAACAATCCTAGTTTCCCCTACGTGAACAGTACGAATAATGTCATGCTGACATATCTCCCAGCTTCCCAGGGCTTGGACGAAATCGCGGCTGGTGCTGCCGTTTCTCTTAGCCAGACCCCGTTGTCTTACGTCACAGGCAATAGCAGCGCAACGGGGACGGAATCCTCAAAGGTGATGGTCGGCGTGAGCGGCGAGTCCAACGTATGGACAGAGCCGTTGGCTTGGAACGCTGCCCAGAACGCGCTTTACCAAACCGACAGCGAAGCGAACGAAGGAATGGGGTTCGCTTTCGCCAACGCCCAAGCAGGAGTTCCCTGGATTGTTGTGAGAGGGATATCTGACTCTCCTTGGGATCCGAACACCTACCAGGGGGTCTGGGCAAACGTCGCGGCGGCCAACGTCACGATGTACGTCGTCAGCCACTTCAGCACGAAGGACCTCCATAGGACCGCCACAATGAATACGCTGTCTGCGGACTCGAACGCCGCAATTCATGGTTACATCGTCGCCCAATCTGTCTATTACACCATCAACAATGCGACAGAGGTCCAATACGTCGCCCAGAACGGGCAGCTAGTGACAGTAACGAATCCCAACGGAAACGAATACGATTACCCGTAGCCACAAGACGCGTCTCGGCGGAGGTGCAATGAACCTATTTGCACGGTCGGCGCGTTCTTTCCACATCAGCGGCGCGGGCGTCATCTCATGCCGGTTGAAACCGCTTAAATCGGATTCCGAAGTGGCGTTGCCTGACAGATGAGGGCAGCTCCCATGGGGAAAAAGGTGGATGAAGAACCAACCGTTTCACCAACGCAAGATTAGGATCCAAGAGACCCCAAAGCTGGATTTCGACCAGCTAAAGGCTAGGACCATCAACGCCCTGAACAAACTCGGACAACAGAAGTTCTCCACCGAGCTGGGGGGCTACGCGCTTGATAACTGGATTAAGGGAGTGAACGTTCTTCTTAACGAGTTCGAGGAGAAAGTGGGCGCAGCGAAGCTTTCCCCAGAATACCTGGCCAGGCGCCAAGAACTGAACGAGCGGCTGTCCAAACCCATTCCTGTCTCGTCAATCGATGAGGACGCGTCTAAACTCGGTGCGAACATCTCTGACGTCGAAAACAAGATTGAGGCCGAAAGAGTTCTGATAGTCTCAAGGATTTCGGAACTCAAGACGGCGCGGGCAAGTTGCTCGGGCGAATTAGAGCGTGAGCGAAGGCGTGTCGCCGATGCCTCTGCAGTGCAGAGCACCGACTCGCTCTTCAACCGTCTGTTAGGCAGAGACAGGACGCCATCAAAGAACCCTGAGAGCAGAATCACGGAACTCGAGTCCAAGCTGGCCACCCTGTCGAACGAGATGCTCGAACAGCAGAAACAGTTGAACATGATTGACATTCGTTCCCCCAAATCCCGACTTGCCGCGCAATGGAAACAGCTGGAATCAATGCAGACCAGGCTAAAGCAATTGGAGAAGGAGAGGTCGGACATGATCCAGTTGGTCAAGGAACGGGCCGAGGCGACTGGCTCGATAGCCGACGCAATCTCAAGAATCAAGTAGGGCGGACTCGCCCAAGTCTAGCTCCGGGTTCTGACAGGGACAGGGGGGAGTGTGACGCGTCTAGCTGCTCAAACCCTTGCCGACGTGGCCTTGTAGTCCGCTTCGAGGTACTTCCCAAACGCGTCCCATTCCCGCTTTGTATCTCGCACCCACTCTCGAACACCTTCTGCTTTCTTCGGGTCGTCGTAGGTCACGCGGAAGACCATATCGAGCCGGGTCTGCCTTCCCGCCGGCGTGAGCTTGTAGTCTCCGATTTCTCTTCCGTCACCACAGGTGTCTAGATGCCAGCCATCTGGTGGCCTGAGCCACACAGCCCTAATCCCCTCCACTGTCCTCCTGCCCTCCTTGTACGTGTTTACCCAGACGAACCTTCGGCGAGATCGCTCGAGGAAGTGGCGCTTTGTCTTCGAGCCGGTCATCTTGTTGTCGTCAACACGGAAGTCTGTGCACCAGGCAAAACAGAAGTCTAGAGGAGCCTTGAACGTTTTCGAAACCTTGTAGGTTTTGGTGACCGGTCCCGCCAACGCAGGCAGTGTCTTTCGGCGTTTCTCTTAAGTGTTCGAACCGAACAGGAACGGTAAACTGGCATACTTCTGGGTCCAGTGGAATCCTGGGCGCGTTTATAGGAACGTTCAGGCACTGCCTGAAGATCGAGATGAGGCCAAGTCCCCCCACTGGCGGTCCAATAATCGGTTCTCGACAGGCCCACAGTGATACAGAGGCGGCCGTCGCCTCAGTCAGGCACTTCTTCAGGCCTAGGAGCATAGCCGTCATAGGAGCATCACGGGAGAAAGGTACGATCGGCGGAGAGCTCTTCCGAAACCTAATCGACGCAGACTTCAACGGCCCCGTTTACCCCGTGAACCGGCGGGCGACGGTCGTTCAGTCAGTCGCTGCCTACGATTCTGTCCTGAAGTGCCCCGGCCCCGTGGATTTGGCGTTCATCGTCGTTCCAGCGAGTTCTGTTATTGAGGTGGCGAAGGAGTGCGCCCAGAAGGGGGTCCATGCGCTGGTCGTCATCTCGTCGGGGTTCGCAGAAACAGGGGCAGAGGGTGCCGCTCTCCAAGAGGAGCTTGTCCGGGTCTGTAGGGAGTCGGGCATTCGAATGATAGGGCCGAACTGTATGGGAATAATCAACACCGACCCAAAGGTGAATCTCAACGGGCAGTTCGCGCCCTACAGAGCAATCCCAGGGCGGATCGGGTTTTGGTCCCAGTCAGGGGCGCTCGGTGTGGCAGTCGTTGACCTCGCCGACAGACTGGGGATCGGCCTCTCCGAGTTTGTCTCCGCGGGTAACAGGGCGGACGTCTCGGGCAACGACATCGTGCAGTACTGGGAAACCAACGACAACGTCGATGTGATTCTGCTGTACATCGAGTCGTTCGGTGACCCTGGGCGGTTTGCTAGGCTCGCGAAAAGAATCACTGCCAAGAAACCAATCGTCGCGGTGAAGAGCGGACGTTCTATTGCAGGCTTCAGGGCAACACAGTCTCACACCGGAGCTCTAGTTGCCGCCTCTGACATCACGGTCGACGCCCTCTTCAGGCAGTCCGGAGTCATCAGGACCGATTCTCTGGACGAAATGTTCGACGTAGCAGCACTTCTGTCAACTCAGCCCGTACCAGAGGGGGCCAGGGTAGCGATAATCACCAATGCCGGAGGAGCAGGGATCCTTGCAGCCGATGCCTGCGAAAGTCTGGGACTTGAGGTGCCAGAGCTGTCCCCTGAGACACAGGGGCGGCTCAGGAAGTTCCTTCTCCCCATTGCAGGCACGAAGAACCCAGTCGACATGAGCGGCGCCGCAACCCCCGCGGACTACGCCCGTGCTATCCAGACGATGAGCGAGAGCGAAGAGGTAGACAGCCTCATGGTGATATTCATTCCCCCGCTGGCGGAGCGGCCCCAGGAGGTGGCGGCTGAGATACTTCGGGCGGTGAGGGGGATGCGCCGGAAGCTCCCGGTCATAAGCACCTTCATGGCGACCAAAGGTGTCTCCGGACAGCTCTCTGATGGCATCATCAGGATACCATCATATCCATTCCCCGAGCTGGCAGTGCAAGCACTTGCCAGGGTGACGGACTACGGAAAGTGGCTGAATGCTCCCCGTAGCATCCCACCTACTTTCGCAGTCAACGAGGGTGAAGCTGCTTCGATTGTGGCAAGAGCGATTGGCTCCAAGGAAGAGTGGCTGAGCGCCGCTGACACCGAAGCCTTCCTGAAATGCTTCGGAATCTCAACCGTCAGGTCAGTGCAGGTCAAAAGTGCGGAAGAGGCTGCGGAAGCGGCACGCGGTTTTCCCGGGAAGGTCGCTCTCAAGGCAATCGCTCCAGGCCTGCTTCACAAGACAGAAGCGGGGGCAGTGGAAGTTGGACTTGCAGCCGAAGAGGTGAGGCGCGCAGCGGAGGACATGCGCAAGCGCGTTCTGCAGAGGGGGTTTACCGTGAGCGGCTTCCTGGTCCAGGAGATGGTTTCAGATGCCGTGGAGATGTTCGTCGGCGTCGCCCACGACCCAACCTTCGGCCCCCTGATTGCCTGCGGAGCCGGAGGGACTCTGGTCGAGCTTGTCAAGGACGTCTCTGTTGGTCTCCCTCCTCTCACGAAGCAGGACGCTGAGAGAATGGTCCACTCTCTCAAGACCCACCAGCTCCTCGAAGGCTATCGAGGAGGGGCGCAATACGACGAATGGGCGCTCGAAGAGATCATCCTTCGCATCAGCCAGATGGTTGAGGAGATCCCCGAAGTTGCTGAGCTTGACCTCAATCCTCTGATGGTGCTGCAGGACGGAAAGGGGGCCATCGTTGTTGACTCTCGGCTCCGGGTGGCTGGGAGCCCACGACGAAACTGAATCCGTCAGTCGGAGTCAGCTCATTCTGTGAAGTCGCAGGTCTTCTGTCTTTTGAAGCTCTAAATATCTAATCATCGGGGTATTCAGCAATGGCATCGTCCAGGCACGCGGCAGGGAATGAGAGATCGATAGTGTCGGAACTAATTGCGGCCCTTTCTGACAAGCACACCCAGATTGACATAAACCT
>OCOJ01035288.1_pt5 | contig 20482 bp, 22 predicted proteins | sample 1539251 | NCBI WGS metagenome assembly OCOJ01 (sample SAMN01911457, study PRJEB22624) | soil metagenome | biome: Soil | place: Malaysia | collected 2012-04-30 | depth RA_metagenome m | reverse complement strand
GGTGGAGATTGGTGGCGGCGGTTGGACTCGAACCAACGACCTACGGATTATGAGACCGTCGCTCTAACCACCTGAGCTACACCGCCACGGTGTGGGGACAACTGCATTTCGATTCTAGCGGCTGATGCGCGAAGCGCGCAAATGACGGGTGATCCGCGACGCACGCCCGTGAGGAGATCCCACGTCTGGCAAAAGCGGCGAGACGTGGGGCACCCAAGGAACTCGGGACTTGCGAAACGGAAAAGGCCGGCCCCGGCTTCGTGGGGCCGGCCTTTCTCCCTCCTTACCTACCATCCTTGTTACTGCGCCGGGGTTTCCGGAGCGGCGGACTTCTCCGTCGCGGGCGTGCTCGCGGTCACCTCGGGAGCGGCCTCGACGGGCGTGATCTTCAACGTGTCCAGAATCTTCTCCAGGCGGCTGAAGACCTTGTTGCGATCGACCGGCTTTACGGGAGCGTCCGAATCCGGCGCGACCGTGGTCACGTTGAGCGCGAACTCATAGCAGGCGCCGTTCTGGAAGACGTGGAAGTACTTGATGTCGCTCTTCTTGCTTCCTTCCCCGGCGATGGTTTCCGTTCCCTGCAACTCCAGCTTCCCGATGATCAGCTTGGAAGGCTGTGACTGAGTTGCCGCCGGAGCTGAGGTGGAAGCTGGCGTTGGAGCCGAAGCCGGCGCGGCTGGGACTGCGGAAGTCTGATCGGATGTCTCCTGCGCAGTCTGAGTCGAAGCTCCGGTTGCGGCTGCTTCGGTCGATCCCACCTGGCTCGGCGCGGCTTGCGTCGAAGCTGTCTCGGCTGATCCCGTTTGCGCCGGCGAATTCTGCACTGCTGACTCCGCGGGCTTCGAAGCGTTGGGGTCGGCAACCGAAAATTTTCCGCAGGTCTCGGCGGTGAGCGACTTGTTGACGCTCACGTTGAAGAACGCGGAAGAGAAGTCGGTGTTCGAAAAGCCGGTCATGGGCAGTTCGACAGCGGCTAGCGCGACTCCGCCGGGCTGGACGAAGTTCATGGGCAGCGGGCTCGAAGCTACAAGATCCTGAGCCGCGTTGCCGGTCTCAAGCGCGTAGCGGCGCGAATATGCGAACGACACGCCGTAGTTCTTGTCGGCGTAGGTCACGGTCGCCGGACGCTTCTTGACGACTTTCTTCGGAGCCGGCTTGGCCGCGGCCTCGGTCACCGGCGCCGATGCGCTCGGAACCGGCATGGGGCTTGGGGTTTGCGTGAGCGGCAGCGGATTGTCGCTGACCGGCTTGGGCTTGTCGCTGTTGCATCCGACAGCCAGCGAACACGCGATGAGCAGCGCGGCAAACAGTGCAACGCTGGCGGTTTTGGTGTTGAGAATCTTAGTCTTGATGCTTTTGCCCCACGTAACGCAGTGGCGGGGCTCTGCAGATTGAGCAAAGTTGAAACGGGTCATGGTTGGTCACCTCCTGCTGACTGGCAGCGCCTCAAGAGAATGCAGGAGATGGGCCAAGCGCGCCGGCGCTGATTCGACGGGAGTTAGAGGATGGTCGCGTTCGGTCGGCGTGTTGATCGCAACACAGGGTGTGGGTCGGCAAACACGAAACCCTTGAACCACGGAGGACGCAGAGGGATTTCTGTCGAATCTTGAGGACTCTTCAAAATCCGGTGCGAATAAGCCGGCACCACTCACGCCGCGAGCTGCCCGCCTTCGCCGGGCCGGACAGCTCCTTGGACTTCGCTCAGGACAGCCGAGGGCGGCTGTCCCCACACGGGCACATTCGGGGTTGACTCACGCCGCGGCGATGCGGCGGATCAGGTCCTCCTGCTCGGCTTTGCTTTCGGCTCCGATCGTGAAAGCGTCGAGAAGGCCGAGCGACAGGGCGTATTTGATGGCTTCGTCCTGGCGATGGCGAAGCTCACCTTGGCCGAGAATTTTCATGCCGACCACGGCCTTGCCGGCAGCTTTCATCTCTTTTAAGACCCCAANTCTCTTTTAAGACCCCAACAACCGTGGCGGGATCGGCGTCCATATAGGCGCCGATGGGATTGATCCGGGCGAGATCAATTTCGACCCAAGGAGACTTCGTGGCGGCGCGCAAGGCTTCAATGCTGTGACAGGAGCAGCCGTGGGCGCGGATCGTTCCTTTCTCCTTAGCTTCGGAGAACACGTCCATCACGCCGCAGAAGCGCTCGGTCCAGTTGGCTTCGGTGACACAGTGCANTCAGGCAGATGTCAAGATAGTCGGTGCCGAGTTCACGGCGAAAGCGATCCAGATCGGCGCGTGCGGTCGCGGGATCGCGAGCCCAGGTCTTCGTAAGCACCGTGACTTTGTCGCGCGGCACGTGCTTAAGCGCCTCGGCGACGTGCGGATGGCTTCCGTAAGAATCGGCTGCGTCGAAGAAGCGCAGGCCGTGATCGTATCCGTTAAGCAGAAGATCGGAGAGACCCTTGATGCCGAGCGCAGTCTGGTGCGAACGGTGTCCAGTGCCGACCGTGCCTGTGCCCATGGCAAGACGGCTGGTCTTGATGCCGGTATTGCCGAGCGTGACTGTGTCGGAGGCAGCGAACCTAGTGGGCAGTGTTGTTTCTGCGAGCGTGCTGAGGATCGTCTGCGAAGTGAGCCAGGCCGCTCCCAAGCCGGAAGCAGAGCGAATGAGGAATTCGCGGCGACGCATGGTGGCCTCCTGGAAACGGGCGGCGCGTTCAGACAGGTTACAACAGGAAGCGCGCGGGGAGAATCCCTCGCACCGTCAGAATCCTGCAATTCGACAGGTAGCGATCCACGTGGCGCCGGATCAGAATGACAACTTGTCGACCGAAGCCTATAGTTTCTGTAGCTCTGAGGTGATCCGGATGCGATTGCTTCTGAATTGGGTGTTGTGCGCGATTGCGGTCTGGATTGTATCGCGGATCGTGCCGGGCGTTCACGTCAGCGGCCCGTGGGCGGCGCTGATCGCGGCGCTGGCGATTGGGTTAGTCAATGCCACGATCGGCCTGCTGCTGAAGATTGTGACCTTCCCCCTGACGCTGCTCACGTTCGGACTGTTCTGGCTGGTGATCAATGCGCTGATGCTGGAGCTCGCATCCGCGCTGGTGCCAGGATTCCAGGTGCACGGATTCTTCGCTGCGTTCGTGGGAGCGATCGTGCTCAGCCTGGTAAACATGCTGCTGAAATGGCTGGTCTACCCATCGGCGGACCGGCGATAGATTCGACCCGTCATTGTGCTGGCCGCGGGGCATCGTCCAGATGCGCTGCGGCGCGGATTTTGGCCAGCACCTTTTCCGCATCGAAACGCCCTTGCATCCAGCTGCGATACCACTGGTAACGGCGCCCGGTCCGGGTGTGAACGACGACAGCGGGCGCATCGTCACCAGCGCTCTTTTCGATCTCGGCGGACGCAACCTGATTGTAGGGGATCATCTGAAACTCCTGGCCCGAATCGTAGACGAGAAAAGTCGACGTGAAATGAAAAGGCCGCAGAACCTCGACCCGTCCAGCCATTTCATGATCGAGACGCTCAGCGACCTGGGGCAGATGACCATAGCGCAGGAGTTCATGATTCACAGGATGTTTCTCCGGGAAGCGCGCCCAAATTGCCGGAAAGGCCGTAAACAACAGCGCAGCCACGGCCAACAGCCCGAAGCCTGCAGTGCTGCCGGCGCGAAATCCGCGCGGCCAGCCGTACCAGGCGCAAACGAGCGCCCAGCACGCGAAGATGAAGCCGGCGAGCAGGAATGAAAAGTTGATCCTACGAATTTTTTGTTTGGTGTATCCCATTTAACTTTTTGGGCCAGGCTTCTTGGGCTTGAGCGCCTGCCAATCTGCATCGGTGAGAATGCGACCGAGGCTGCTGAATTCTCCTGCTCCTTGCAGAAACTCGCCGCCATCCATGCGGATGACTTCGCCATTGATGTAGCCCGAGCCGTCACTCACGAGAAACGCCGCTAGGTTGGCCAATTCTTCGATCGTGCCGAAGCGGTGCTGCGGGTTGCGCTCCAGCGCGATCTTTTCGAGATCGGGCCGAGGCAGAACACGCGAGAATGCGCCTTGCGTGGGAATGGGACCGGGGGCAATGGCGTTCATGCGGATGCCGCGGTCTCCCCATTCGACGGCAAGGCTGCGGGTGAGGGCTTCGACTCCGGCTTTGGAGATCGCGGACGGAACGACATAAGCGGAACCAACTGGCGCGTAGGTGGCGGAGATGGTGAGGACCGTGGCCGGATGTCCGGCTCTAAGCCAGCGGCGTCCGCAAGCCAGCGTACAGTGCAGCGTTCCCATGAGCACGATTCCGATGACAGACTCGAACGCGCGCGGCGATAGCTCTTCCGTGCGGGCAATGAAATTTCCGGCCGCGTTGTTCACGAGAATGTCGAGTGGACCGTCTTTCCAAACGGAATCGATCATTGTTTCGACCGCGTCGAGTTGGCGAACGTCGCAAGGGAAGGCGTGGATCCTGCCCTTCGTCGCTTTCGCGAGTTCGGCGGAGGTCGTTTTCAGCACATCTTCGCGGCGGCCGCAGATGTAGACGACGGCACCGAGTTCCAGGAAACGCTGCGCCATTCCCTTGCCCAGGCCGGTGCCGCCACCGGTGATGAGAACTCGTTTGTCGCGGAGAAGATCGGAAGTAAACATGAAAGGATTTCGTAATTTTGTAACTTGAAAATTTTGTAAGTTGAAAAGCCCGCGTCTCGTGCGCTTCAAATTACAAAATCACCAAATTACCCGATTACAAAATCACACGCGACACGAAACCCGTAATCGGCGTACTGGAACTCCGGCGGGATGCTCGACCTCGCCGAGCAGCGGGCGACTTTGATGTGGTGACGCCAGGAGCCTCCGCGGGACGCTTTGCGCTGACCTTGTTCAGGGCCGCCGGGATTGCGATCGGGCGAGACGGCGTAGTAATTGGGATCGTACCAGTCGCTGCACCACTCGTGCACGTTGTCGCACATGTCGTACAGGCCGAAAGCGTTGGGAGCGTACCGAGCGACCGGTTCCGGACCGGTCTGCCACCGTGTCGCGTAGTTGGGGAGAGACTGTGGCGGCTCGTCGCCCCACGGAAATTTCTTCTGTTCCACGCCGCCGCGGGCGGCGCGCTCCCATTCGGCTTCCGTGGGAAGGCGATAGTGGCGGCCAGTTTCAGCGCTCAGCCATTCGCAGTAGCGTTCGGCCTCGAACCAGCTGACGCCCGCGACCGGCTGCTCGGGACGGCTGAAGTTGGGATCGGCCCAGAAGGGCGGAGGCAGGAAGGACGTGGCCCGCAGGAAGCGTCCATATTCGGTGTTGGTCACTTGCGTCGCAGCCAGCAGGAATGCATCAACCCTTACGCGATGCACGGGACGCTCACAATCCTGGCCGATGTCGGAGCCCATAAGAAACCAGCTCTTGGGGATGGAGACGAGGGAGGGTTCAAGCGGAATCGAGGTTGAACCTTCCGTTCGCAATGAAGCGAGGGTCATGGCCTAGGCAGGGAGCAGTTTTCCTCTGATTCCGGCGCTGCACGCGCGATCCTTCGCTCCGCCTGAAAAACGGCTTCGCTCAGGATGACTCCACTGTCGTTGTGGATGCATGAAATCGCACCACGCCACTTGCAGGCCGTTCCCCACGAGTTTAGAGTTTACCAGCCCGGCGATTGGGGGGTTGCGATGGCGATCGAAAAGCTGCGATTCCAAACGAAAATCCTGGGAAGGGAGGCGGGCGTGGTCGCTGCGATCACTCCGCCGGTAGAGGTGCCTGAAGTATTTGGCACACGCGGGCGAGTCCTGGTGCGGGGAACGATTAACGGCTTCCCGTTTCGTTCGTCACTCACGCCGTGTGGCGACCCGCATATGATGCCGGTGAACAAGGCTCTATGCCAGGGCGCGGGCGCCAAACCGGGCGACATTGTCGAGGTGGTCATGGAGCGGGACGACGAAGTGCGCACCGTGGAACCGCCTCCGGAGCTGAAGCGGGAGCTGGCGAAAAACAAGAAAGCCGCAGAACGATGGGAGAAGACGTCGTTCACGAACAAGAAAGAGATGGCGCGGTCCATCATCGAAGCGAAGCAGGAAGAGACGAAGAAGCGCAGACTGGCGAAGGTGATGGTGGTGTTGAAGACGGGAGCGAAGTGGACGGGGTGAAGGACAGTGGTCAGTGATCAGTGTCAATTCATTTTCTGCTGACCACTGGCCACTGATCGCCTAGCCACTTCTCGATTATCCACGCAGAAACCGCACGACTTGGGATACATCGTTTTCCTGAAACAGCCGGATGGCAGCGATGCCGGCAGCTCCCGCGTCGAGGCAGGATTCAGCGTTCTCCAGAGTGACTCCACCCAGGGCGAGCACCGGGATCGTTGCGCTGCACGCCTCGCGAAGCAGCGCGAGTCCCGTAGGGCGGGCGCTAGGCGCGTCTTTTTTCTCGAAGACCGGAGCGAAGACCGCGAAGTCTGCTCCTTGCTCCCCAGCTCGGTTCACTTCTGCTGGAGAATGGCAGGAGACTGCGAGGAGAGGGGCCTGTGGGCCTTGGCGGGCGGGGATGCCCTCAGCTGCGGTGCTTCGCATCGCCGGACAGCCGGGGGCGGCTGTCCCCACATGGCCTTTTCCCCAGATTGTTCTGACCTCCTGCGGGGATACATCGTCAGACCGCAGATGTACTCCGTCGGCTCCAACGGCGAGCGCGACATCGGTGCGGGAATTGATGAGCAGAGCAGTTTTCAGTTCTCGGTTCCCAGTTGTCAGCATTCCCGCTTCTCTGACTGCCCGCATCGCTTCCCTAGCCAGAGATTCCAGCTCTCGCACAGACAGATCCTTTTCGCGAAGCTGAATGTAATCCACGCCGCAGCATGCCGCCTCACTGATTTTTTCCAGCAGGCGACGACGGCGGGAAGGTTCGTCCTCGGCGAACGCCTTGCGGTCGGTGATGTAGTAGAGAAGGCAGCGTTGAGCCATCGGCTTTCAGCTTGGGCAAGACGAGCCAGACATCTACTCGTGCAGACGAGCTGACCAGTGGTCGCCAGCCGGCCATGCTTTGTCCTCCGACTATTGCCGCAGGGCTTCGCCCGGCCGGACAGCCGAGGGCGGCTGTCCCCACACTGAAGCCCTTATGGTCTCGTCTTTGCGATCTCCGGCAGGACCTCTTTCTCCTTCTTCGGTGGACCGCCGAGGTGGTACTTCGTCAGTCCTTCTTTCAGAAATTCGAAACCTTCCTCGGGAGAATTGACGAACTTCAGCAGGTCGAGGTCTTCCGGAGAGACCGCGCCCGCATCTACGAAACCCTGAAAGTTGATGATCCGGTTCCAGTATTCGCTGCCGTAGATCAGAACCAGGATTTTCTTGGCCAGCTTGTCGGTCTGTGCGAGAGTAAGAATTTCGAAAAGTTCGTCCATGGTGCCGAAGCCGCCGGGAAAGATCACCAGCGCCTTGGCCAGATAGGCGAACCAGAACTTCCGCATGAAAAAGTAATGGAACTCGAAGTTGAGCGAGTGCGTGATGTAGGGATTCGGATTCTGCTCGAACGGGAGATTAATGTTCAAGCCAATGGTCTTGCCGCCGGCTTCGTGCGCTCCCAGGTTGGCGGCTTCCATGATGCCGGGACCGCCGCCGGTCGTGACGACAAAGCGATGACGGCGGGCGGGAATGTGCACCGACCACTTCGTGAGTAGATAGGCCAGACGCCGGGCGTCTTCGTAGTAGCGGGCCATGTCGACACCGGCGAGGGCGCGCTTCAAGTTTTTCTCCTGCTGGGCCAGCGAGGCATTGCGATCATCTTTCTCGACCGTGGTCAGGTTCTTCTTAGCGGCCGCGTGTCCCTGAAAACGGGCGGAGCCGAAGAAGACGACCGTGTCCTGGATCTGCTCGCGGCGAAAGCGGGCCAGCGGCTCGATGTACTCCGAAAGAATGCGCAGAATGCGGCCGTCGGGGCTGTTGAGGAAAGGTTCGTTCTGGTAGGCCAGGGGCGCAGTTTTGATCTTCTCGGTCATGAGCGAACTCGCATGCGGAACTTTTCTGGAGCTTTGGCGCAGACTATCAGCATACCGAAGTTGCCGGGCTGCCGGGAATGGGGGGATGACACCCGTTCATCGGCCACACTTGGAACTCCCACATTGGAGCTGACTACTCGTGGTAGTGGAGCGCCTCCCAGAAGCCGATCCAGATATCGAGCAGGCCGAGACCGCTGCAGACGCCACGGAAGAAGCCGTTCGCAACCACCGTTCGCAGGCTCGGGTAAGAGAGCAGCAGATAGTTGTCGGTCCAATTCGGGGTCCAGGGCAAAATCAGCAGCAGCACCCCGGCTACTGCGCTGACTAGGACAAACAAGAAGACAGAAATCCGATGCAGCCAGAGCTGCGTCCCGGTGTGCGGCTGGGGTGAATCCGTTTGCGACGCGGGATCGAGGAGCGCAGTGGGGGGTTCTGCCTGGCTTGGCACAGGCTCGGCGGGCTTGGAAGAGTCGGAGGACGGCGGCTCAGTCGAAGTCAGAAAAGAGTTTTCCGTCACGCGCGGCTCCGTTCCGAGGGAGCTCGGGGAGATATCTGGCGTGAGGGGAATGCCCAGAAAAGACAATTCGGCGCGAAAGGCATCGGGCTATTCTACGACTTCAGGGCCTTAATGCGCTCGGCCACGTCGCGGTAGTCGATGTTGCTGCCGTAAACATCCATGAAGTGTTTGAGGGCCGCGGGCTTGTCACCGGCGGTTTCGTAGGCGGAGGCCAGCTCGTAGCTGAGGGCGACGCGGGTCTCGCCGTCGATTCCAGAGACGTTGAGCGCCTTGTCGTACCAGCGGACGGCGGCCTCGGGCACTCCCTTTTCGAGGAAGCACTGCGCGAGCCAGGTGTAGGTCTGCATGACCTGCGGAAAAGGATGACCGCGATCGACGGACTGACAGGCTTTCTGCAGTTCTCCGATGGCTTCGTCGAGCAGACCCATTTCGCGGAAGGCGATGCCGAGGTTGTAATGAGTCTCGGGATCTTCATCGGCGGCGGCAACGTCGGCTTCAAGATCCTGCTTGAGCTCGCCAAACATTTCGGCGAGGTCGACTCCAGGTTCTTCGCCAAATGGCGAAGCCTTGGCAGCGGCAGGAGGCGCCGGCGCGTGAACAGGTGCGGGTTGCAGTTTCGGTGCCGGGGCAACCGGGACCGACGGTGCCACCACGGCTGCCGGCTTGGGCGCAACCGGCGGCGCCACGTGAAATGAGGTCGCTGCGGAGGCGGCAGCACTCGCAGCCATAGGCGCTGGTGCCGAGGGCTTTGCGACGGGCGCTGGGGCAGGCGCTTTGGCCACAGGTGCGGCTGGCGCTGGCTCGGCGGCCGGGGCGGACTTCAGGAAATCATCGCCCACAGAAGCATCAAGATCGGCGACAAACTCACCCAAGATCTGGCCCTGGCGTCCTGCAGCAACAGCTGCGGCAGGCCGAGCCTGTGCGGCAGCTTGAACTTTCGGCTTGGGAGCCTCGGCCCTGGGTTGAATTTTTGGCGCCTGGACTTTCGGCGCCTGGGGTTTCGCAGGTTCTGGTGCTTTCGCGGCACCGGGAAGGAAGCCATCTCCAAGCGAAGACTCCAGGTCCGCAACGAATTCCTTTAAGACACCGGGAGTGTGCGCAGGCGCTGGGTGCTCAGGTTCAACTTCAACTTGCGGCTCAACCTCGACGGAGGTTTCAGCCTGGGCCGGCGCTTCTTGGACTGACGGATGAACCGGTTCGACGGATTCCTCAGCCTGGACGGGAGCTTCCTCAACCGCAAATTCCGCGGAAGGAATGTCTTCGACGGCCGCTTCCGAGACGACTTCCGGCTCACTGACCGCGTCCCGCTCGGCGGCGGCCGCCTGCGCGGCTTCAACTTCGGCTCGAATCGCCGCCAGCTTGGCATGATCGCGGGTCAAGGTCTGGAGCTTAGCTAGTCCAGCCAGCGCCTGCTCCACCATTCCATTGGAAAGATAGAAGCGAATTTCCTCGATGGTCTCGTCGGTCTTGTTCGACGCTGCCGAGGCTTCTTGCGCGCTGGCAGTCCCGACTTCCGCGTTCTCTGCCGCGGGCTCGTCCGCTTCGACGGTGACGGTGTCCTCCCATTCCGACGACAGATCGATCTCCGCGGGTGCCGCTTCTTCTGTCGGAACTTCCGCAACGGGTTCGGCGGCAGACTCGTCGACGACGGCGAACTCCGCTGGTGCACTTCCCTGTACGGCGGCAACTTCGGCTTCCGGCTCCGATGCCGCGGCAGGCCACGGAGAAGTGGCTGCAGCAGGCGCGTGGATCTCAATCGGCGCTTCCTCCTGGGCGACGGGCACGGCCGGCGTTGCGGAGCGCTCGTCGTAGCGGTCTGCCAGTTCGCCATAGCGCGTGGCTTCGTCGGGATATCCCGCGTCGGAATATAGGTTCTGCAGGGTGCGGCAGCACACGGCAGCTTCCGCAAAACGTTCGGCGCGGGTATGCAGGGCCGCCAGACGCTGGTTTAGGCGAAGGTCGTTGGGCGCCTGGGGCAAGGCCGCGACCAGCGGCCCAAGCGCCTTGGCCGGCATGTTGTACGAGATGAAGAGTTCCGCATCGGTCAAAGCCGAGCGAATCGCTAGTGCGACTTCGTCGGAATAGTGCTGATGAAGAGCGGGCGCCGTGGCTTCCAGTTCGTCGACGATGACCGCGGCCTCTGCTGCCGTAATGAGCTTGGTGCCCGACGTTCCGCCGAGCTGGCCCACCACCTGCTGGTAATTCTGCATGTGCAGGGGATTCTGCGGCTCAATCGTGGCCAGCTTCTGGTAGAGGTCGCGTGCCCGGGCCAGATCACCCGACTGCACGCTGGCATGGGCCAGCAGTTCCGTGACTTCGCTGACGTGCGTGGTCTCCCCGGCCTTGTGGAAGAGTTCAAGCAGTTTCTCTAGCGAGGCAGGATTCTCCCGCACGTGGCCGATGATGCTGTGCAGATGCTCCAGCACCTTCTGCGAGTTCTCCGCCAGCAATCGGTCGGCATGCTGATCGTAGAGCTGCAGGGCGTTCTCGTACTGACCCGCCTGCATGAGAGCGTCGGCGAAGTTGGAGATGGCCGACAGATCGTTGTGCACCGTCAGCAGCTTGTTGGCGATCGTCCCCGCATCAGAAAGGCGCCCGGTCTGCAGATAGGCCTTGAGCAGATCGCGCAGTCCTTCGGGGTTGGAGTCGATGTCGGCAATCTTCTGGAACGAGGCGATGGCGCCCTCGGCATCGCCGGACTCAAGCAGATTCTTGGCCTGCATCAGCAGAGCATAGGTGTTGCCGGGATCGAGCGTGAGCATGCGCTGCAGGATCTCCTCCGCGCCGCTCAGCGATCCCTTCGACCGCATGCTCTCGGCGGCCGCGGTGAAAATCTGCCACGCGTCGTTCTTCTTGCCCAGCCGGACATAGACTTCCGCCAGCCGCACCCGCATGTTCACGTTTTCCGGGTCCATCTCCAGGATTTTCTGGAAGATGCGGACGGCGTTGTCGAGCTCGCCAGACTTCAGGAACTCTTCGGCTACCTGCAGGTACTGCGCGCGGGCGTCATTGAACAGTCCCTGCTGGGTGTAAAGCTCGGCCAGCTTCAGCACATTCTCAAGCGAGGGCTTGAGCTTGCTGATCTTCTTGTACATGGCGATAGCCTTGACCGTGAATCCCTGGCTGGCATAGGCATCGCCCACACTCTTGAAGCAGTCGGTGGCCTTGTCGTTTTCGCCAATCCGGGCGTAAAGGTCGCCGACGGTGTTGGCCACCGTCAGGTCCTTGGCGTCATTCTTGAGGATTTTTTCGTATTCCGCGATGGCGTTCTGCAACTTGCCCTGCTGGACGTACTTCTCCGCAGAACTGAGGACTTTCTGTTTGTTGAAACCGAAGCCAAACGCCATATCGTGCGGACTCCAGAGCCTGGTCGTCAGACGAAACGAACTATAGCCGCGAACCTCTCAGACCCAACGCGTGTCGCCCAAGTAGTCATCGGGCAGACCATCGCGCGACTTAAGATGGCCGACCGGACAAGGCCCATTGTACGACCGGGGGTGAGGAACCGCATGGTTACCAAGGGTTACCAAAAGGGAGTNGTACGAGTGGGTTACCAAGGGAATCGGGGGGCAGAATGTCTGGCTCCGTCGGTAAGTCTCCGGAAGGCAACAGACGCGATATTAGAATGTGCCTTGGTACGTCTCCCAAGATATGCGGGAATTGACCAATCCGACCTGGATTAAGATCAAAGGCCTCCTCTTTCTCTTCCTGGGTCTGCTGTCGGCGACAATGTTGTTCCTTGAGCATCCCACGCGCCGGGTGCTGCTGCTGTTGATGCTTGTGATTTGGTGCTTTTGCCGCTTCTACTACTTCGCGTTTTACGTAATCGAACGCTACGTGGATCCGAATTATCGTTTTTCCGGGCTGTTGTCGCTGGTGCGCTATTTGATCGGGAAGCAACTAGAGCGGTCTTGAAGAAGCGGGGGAAGCAAACGCCAGATGGGCACTTGGTGAGGGTTGCCGTGCCTAGATTCCGAATCCACGGCACCGGGGAGCGCAAGACATCAAGACCTATCTAGCCCAACTGTGCAGAACCATGACGCCCCAATCGCACGAGGTCACCGAAAGTCAAAGATATCACTGCATCCTCGGATGCTTGCTGGGCACAGCCGTAGGCGACGCACTAGGACTGCCGTACGAAGCCCTCTCCCGTAAACGCCAGCAGAAGCTTTACCCACAACTTGGGGGACATCACTTTATCTTTCGGCGCGGGATGATTTCCGACGACACCGAACACTCCTGCATGACTGCACAAGCGCTAATTGTCTCGGGCGGTGAACCAAGTCGATTTTGCCACAGCCTTGCCTGGCGGCTGCGGTGGTGGCTGTTGTCATTCCCGCCCGCGATTGGGCTTGCGACCTTGCGATCGCTTTTCAAGCTGTGGGCCGGTTTCCCACCCAGCAAGAGCGGGGTATTCTCCGCGGGCAATGGACCCGCCATGCGCAGTGCGATTCTTGGGGTGTGCTACGGGAGCGATATGCCCCGGCTCCGCAAACTGGTAAAGGTCTCTACCCGGATTACCCACACAGACCCGAAGGCGGAGTGGGCAGCTCTCGCGGTTGCCATGGCATCGCACATGTCATCTTCCGGCGAAGTGTCGCCGCACGAGTTTGTCTCAAGTTTTCGCAGCGCACTGGGCGACGAGGCTCAAGCGGCGGACGAGTTCCTCCGCCTCCTCCATCAGGCTGCAGACAGTGCTGCGCGCGGTGAGAGCACTGCGTCTTTTGCGGAGTCACTCGGCTTGGCAGCTGGGGTGAGCGGTTATTCCTATCACACTGTGCCGGTCGCCCTACATGCCTGGTTGCGTCAGCCCAGTGATTTCTCCGCGGTTTGGGATGCGATTCGTTGCGGAGGCGACCCCGACACGGTGGCGGCTATCGTGGGTGGGATTATTGGAGCACGAGTGGGAAAGGAGGGCGTCCCTTCGCAATGGTTGGAGCGAATCTGGGACTGGCCGAGAAGCACGGCCTGGATCGCGCGGGTGGGAAGCCGATTGGCGACCGTCTGCACAACAGGTGTTCCGCAGCAGGCGGTCTCCTTGCCGGTATGGGCACTCCCCCTACGGAACATCGGATTTATGGCGGTGCTGTTAGCCCACGGCGTGCGGCGCCTCTTGCCACCCTACTGACTTAACTGACTTACACGCCGTTCACGGACGGAATAGTCCGCTTGGCGCTTCTAGTATGAATCAGCTATAGGGTGGCTGCCGAAAGACAGTGTATCTTTCACGGAATTGTCACAACACTCGAATAGGGACGAGAAACGCTATGACCTGGATTCGAACTCTCTCATTGGCTGAGGCCGACGAGAAGCTGCGCAAGGCGATCGAGGGCGAGAAGCTGCTTTATCCCAAGGAGTATGCCGAGCCGGTGCATCCGGACCCTTCGGGGGCGTCTTCGATTGTGGGTTCGCACACCCTGATTCCGGACGCGCTGTATCACGCCTTTTCGACCTTCGGCGCGTTGATGTCGCCCGATCTCCCGCTCAACCGGGCGCAGCACGAAATGATCGCAACCGTGGTTTCGGTGACCAACCGGTGCGTGTATTGAATCGAGTCACACGCAGAGTTTCTGCGCAGGGTGACGTTGGACAAAGCGCTGGTCGAATGGCTGGAGAAGGACTACACGACCGCGCCCATCTCGCCGCAAGATCGCGTCATGCTCGATTACGTGGTCAAACTGACCAAGGACGCAACCAAAGTGTGGAAGAACGACATCGACGGATTGCGCGCCGCTGGCTTCGATGACCGCGGCATTCTGCAGATCACGCTCATCGCCTCGTGGTTCAACTACATCAATCGCGTCGCCGACGCCCTGGGCGTAGGGAGAGAGTAGAACCGCGACGACATCTTCGTCGTCCCATTACGACTGAAGCTGTTCTTCTCTCGCTTGCTGGACAGCAAGAACCATCCCCGGCATGCTCGCTGCTCGATCCGTCGCCCACTCCCAGACGCGTACTCCCTGATCATCCAGGAAGGACCGCGCCTCGCCGTAGGCAGTCAACCGGTGAAACACGGTCGTAACGGACGCCGTCAGATCCTTGTGGTGCCCAGCCAATTCCGGAAACAACTGCTGCAGTTGATCGGAGGCCTGCCGGGCCCGCAGCGGAGTGCGAGATTCCATTAGCACCCGCCGGCAGGCGCGCGTCAAACCCTTCCGGCGGCTGGGTGTCGCACGATCGAGCACAAGCAGCAGTTCACGGTTGAGAATGGAGTTGCCGAAAAGGTTCGCCATGCCGGCCAGCGTCTGCTTGACGGTGCCGATGCGCCGTACGATCTCGGCCTTGCGGCGGAGGAGTCCGGCTAGCTCTTGCTGTGCCGACCGGACCACCTCCACTACGTGCGCGGGCTGAGTTTGGGCAAGGCTCGTATTGTCTCCTTCTGCAGTGTTCATCAACTTCTCCAGTGGCTAACTCGTGCGAATGCATCATTGATTCCCGCCGCCACTGATCTCGACGGGCTTTCCTTTGCTGCGCCTCGCGACGGCGGTGGTTCCTGTTGGAGCTGGCAGTTCGTTGCCGATCAGTTCACCTTCGAACCATACCTGGGTCAAGGCATGGCCGCCTCCCTCGGTCGAAAATTCCAGCTTCGTCGACGCACTCTTGTCGAGCGATTGCACGGAGTGGGTGATCAGCGAAGCCAGCACGCGGCCACGCGAGTCGCGCACGTCCAGCCGATCAGGTGCCGTGCGCACAATGGAATACTGCCCTGCCCGGAAAACCTTCTGGTTCGCGGTAAATTCGAACGGGACTTTCGCCCGGACGATCTGCTGAACGAATTGCGCATGGGCAAATCCTCCGAGTAACAAGACAAGCAGCGATAGTGGTGTCAACACACGAGTGATCAAGCTCTTCATAGCAATCTCCCCAGGTTAAAACGATGTGTGATCCGGCGGACGGCTTTGACTCACACGAATGCCAGTGTGGGACAAAGTTTTTTGCGACGCTATCCGCTTCTTGCGATCAATGTCTGTCGACCGCTTCTGCAGCATTTGACGTTTCGGTGCGATATGAAGATTATTGTTTGTTTTCATCCCATGGATGAACCATGTTCATGCTCACGGTCTTCCGAAAGGGGCTGTTGTCGTGCCGGCTACGAATGGGTTATAGCCTCTGCTTTGTTTGGAACCACAGCAACGGCTTCGATCTCGACCAGGAATTCCGGTCGAAACAATCGCTCCACTTGAATTGCAGTGCTGGCTGGCGGGTTCTTCAGATCGACGTGTTGGTCGCGAACTTCCCTGAATTCCGACAGATGGGACAAATTTAGGAAGTAACTATTCAATTTGATGATGTCGTGAAATGTTCCTCCAGCGCTCTCAACGGCGGCCTTCAGATTTTCAAATACCTGTTGAAGCTGTGCTCGGCAGTCGTCCTTGCCGACAATGTTGCCGGACTTGTCGAGAGCGACCTGGCCAGCGATGAATACTACGGCTCCCCCGCTCACGCGAACTACGTGCGAATACCCTAAAGGCGGGGCATGGTGCCAGGAGTGGGGAATTGGACAATGCTTTCGTTTGACACTTCTGCTCTCTCTCCCTGAAATCTCGTTGTTGACCTGCGCGGAAACCCCATCATTGCGGAAAGGCATCGTTCTGCGTATAGTCTGCAGTGATCCGCATGATTCGTCTAATCGATTGATGATATTGCTGATATTCGTGCCATGAATTTAGCCTCGATCGATTTGAACTTACTCGTTGCCCTTGACGCGCTGATTTCCGAAGCACATGTCGGCCGGGCAGCCCGCAAAATTGGATTGTCTCAGCCAGCCACGAGCCATGCTTTGAACCGGCTTCGCAATCTCATTTCTGATCCTCTGTTGGTTCGGGTAGGTTCCCGGATGAAGTTGACACCACGGGCGACCGGTCTGCGGGAGCCGCTGAAGGAGGCATTGCAGCGAGTTCAAACTCTTCTTGTGGCGGACTCGTTCGACCCGAGAACAAGTTCTCGGCATTTCTCAATGATGATGCAAGATCACGTAGCTCACCTGATTGTCCCTGGGCTTGTAAGGCGGGTGCGATCCGGCGCACCCGGAGTCAGGTTGACTGTTCTCCCCTGGAAAAGTCCAGCTTTTCTGAGACCGGAACGCCTCCAATCCGTGGATCTGGTGATCTGCTGCTCGAACAATGAGATTGCAGGTTTAGAGTGTGAGACCTTGTTTACCGACACGGAAGTTACGGTCGTGCGGAAGGGACATCCGTCCGTATCGCGCATGAAGAATCTAAAGGAGTTCCTCAATGCAATGCATGTGGCCGTTGTAGGTGAGGGAGTAACCGCAGACCCAGTTGACACTTGGCTTCGGCGGGAGGGAGTAGCCAGACGAATTGTCTTGCGTGTTCCCAGCTACCTGCAGGCCCTGCAAACGGTGGCTCAATCCGACCTTGTCGCTTTTGTTCCCAAGCGATTGGCTGAGTCTTTGGCAAAACCACTGTCGCTGACGCTGCTTCAGCCACCGATGGCTCCGGGAACCTATCAGGAATATCTCTTTTACCCACGTCAGGTAGCACAAGATCCAGCATCGCTTTGGTTGCGAAAGCTGATGCTAGAGATTGGCGGGCAGCTCTACTAAATCCGGGATCGTTCTGGATGGTGGCTAGGAAAGTAATCTCGAGGCCTCAATCACGTCGCACAACCAGCTGCCCAGCCACGGGCGAAACTGTCTTGTGTCATCCGCCGAAGGAAGAAGGCACGCTATGGCTGAAGGTGCCGCGTCCGGCGAGTTCATCGAGGCCCTCGCGGTCTGTTTCACTCGTTTTGAACGGGTTACTTGTTTCCGCCGCTGCTCACCTCGACCGGTTTTCTTGGGTTCGAAGGTGCCAGCTCGTTGCCGATCAGTTCACCTTCGAACCATACCTGGGTCAAGACATGCCCGCCTCCGGCACCGGAGAATTCCAGCTTGTTTGCCGGAGTTTTTACCGCCGACTGCACTTGGTGAGTGACGAGTGAAGCCAGCACGCGTCCGTGCGCGTCACACAAGTCCAGGCGGTCAGGTGCCGTGCGCACAATCGAATACTCCCCGGCGGGGAAGGATTTGTCGTTTACTGTGAAGTCAAAGGGGACGTCCATCCGGGCCGTGCGCCGTACGCGTTGTGCCCAAGCCGTTCCAGCGACCAACAAGACACCGAGCAGTACTGGTGTCAACGTGCGCGTGATCAGGTTCTTCATAACAATTCCTCCAGTTTATGGCTTTGCGATCCACTGCATCGCGGTCGCTTTGCCTCTCCCGAAGGGTGGGACAAAACTTTTTGCGACGCTATCCGCTTCTTGCGATCAATGTCACTAGACCGCTGTTGCAGCATTGGACGAATCTTCTTCGTATGAGGATTATTGTTTGTTTTCATCTCGTGAATGAGCTATGTTCATGCTCGTGGAGATGACGCACGAAAGCTCGATCCTCCATCGTGCGTGAGAGACTGGATAAGAAGAGAGGATGGCGATGAACAACGACGTGAGGCTGGAAATCCGCCATTTGAAACTGCTGGCCGCCGTGGCTGAAGAGGGCAGTGTGACGGAAGCGGGCCGGCGTTTGCACGTCACGCAGTCGGCGCTGAGTCACCAGCTGCGCGATGCAGAAGAAAAACTGGGCACGGCGCTGTTCCTGCGTCTGGGCAAGAAGATGGTCCTCACGCCCGCGGGTGAAAAGTTGCTCGGCTCCGCCCGCAAGGTGCTCGACGAGCTGCGTGGCGCGGAGACGCAGATTGAAGGGTTGAGCGGAGGCACGCGCGGCGTGGTCCGCGTCAGCACAGAATGTTATACCTGTTATCACTGGCTGCCGCCGGTGCTGAAGAAATTTCACAGCAAGTTTCCCAAGGTTGAGGTGGACATCGTTCTGGAGGCCACTGCGCGTCCTGTCGCGGCTCTGCTCGAGGGAAAACTTGACGTGGCGGTGGTGAGCTGTCCTCCACGCAACAAGAGCCTCCGCCTTACTCCCACCTGTGAAGACGAGATGATGATCGTGATGGGGCCACAGCACCGGCTGGCATCATTGACACACATCCAACCGCGCGACCTCGCGGGCGAAATCGTTTTGTGTTATCCACCGAAGGAAGAGAGCACGCTATGGCTGAGAGTACTTCGCCCGGCGGGCGTCGTACCCGAGCGCATCATCACCATCCCGCTGACCGAGTCGATCGTCGACATGGCGTCGGCGGGGCTGGGCGTAGCACTCTTGGCGCGTTGGGCGATTGGCACCTACGTGCAGGCCGGCCGAGTGGTGGCGCGGCCACTGGGCAAGAGCGGATTCCGGCGGCAGTGGTACGCGGCGACGTTGCGCAATGGTCCGGTTCGGCCTTATCTCACGGAATTTGTGACCCTGCTGACTCGCACTTGCGCCCTCGATGCAATCCGCAACTAACGATGGCGCGATCTCTCGGGAGCAGCGCCGTATGACCGACCGTTCCTCCGTAGCCAATTACCTGCGCGAGTTCCAGAACCGCGGCCAGGCGTGCGCTTATATTCAACATCGCGGCTACCGCACCGAACGTTGGTCTTATCAGCGGGTCGCCGAGACCGCCTTTCGCTTTGCCCACGAACTCGAAGCTCGCAATGTCCGCAAGGGAGATTGCGTCGTGCTCTGGGGAGAGAATTGCGCCGAGTGGGTCGCGGTTTTCTTCGGATGTGCAGTGCACAGCGCTGTGGTCGTTCCCATGGATGATGCGGCATCCGAGGACTTTGCCACCCGAGTCCTACATCAGGTCGAAGCCAAGCTTTTGATCTGCGCAAGAAGGCATGCGGCGGAACCGCCGGGCGGCAGTGGTCGCACGATTCCCACAATGATCCTTGAAGACTTGGCACAGACTGTCGCCCATCATGTGCCCTCTGTGTCTTCTGTGGACGGCAGTCGTGACGACATCCTGCAGATTGTTTTTACATCTGGAACGACCGCTGAGCCCAAGGGTGTGGTCATCACGCATGGCAATGTGCTGGCCAATATTGCTCCCCTCGAAGAGCAGATTCGAGGCTATTTGAAGTATGAGCGCTGGGTGCATCCGGTGCGTTTCCTCAACCTGTTGCCCCTCAGCCACGTGTTCGGCCAATTTCTCGGAATGTTTCTCCCTCCCCTGATGGGCGGGATCGTCATCTTTCAGGAGGAACTCAAGCCTTCGCAGGTGATCCGCACGATCCGGCGGGAACGAGTGTCGGTGTTGGTGAGTGTGCCGCGGGTCTTGCAATCGCTCAAGCAGAAGCTAGAACGCCATCTGGAAGATTCCGGGAAGCTGGAACAATTCGGGCAGCGTTTTCGTTCCTCGGAGGGCAAACACTTTCTGCGGCGCTGGTGGATTTTTCGCGACATTCATCGCCAGTTCGGCTGGAAATTCTGGGCGTTCGTCTCGGGCGGCGCTACGCTCGACGGCGGGACCGAAGATTTCTGGGGGCGCTTGGGCTACGCCGTCATTCAGGGATATGGCCTGACGGAAACGACCTCGCTGATCAGCGTCAACCATCCTTTCAAGCTGGGGAAGGGCTCGATCGGCAAGGTGCTGCCAGGACGCGAAGTCAAACTCGCCGACGATGGCGAGATTCTGGTGCGCGGCGCAGGCGTTGCATCCGGCTATTGGAACGGGCGCGCGAGAGAGCAAGTCACCGACGAGCAGGGATGGTACCGCACCGGCGACATCGGCGCGCTCGACAGTGAGGGGAATTTGTATTTCAAAGGCCGCAAGAAAGAAGTCATCGTCACTCCGGGCGGGACCAATGTGTATCCCGAGGATCTTGAGGGAGCATTGCGGTGCCAGCCGGAAATAAAAGACTGCGTCGTCGTCGGGATCGAGCGCGGTGGAAATGCCGAGCCGTGCGCGGTCGTGATTCTGCGTGACGACGCCACGACAGAGGAGGTAGTCGAACGCGCGAATCAGTCACTGGCCGAGTATCAGCGTATGCGGATGTGGCTGCGCTGGCCGCAGGAGGATTTTCCCCGCACCAACACGCAAAAGCCTCGGCGCAACCTTATCCGCGAGATCGCACAGGCACAATTGCTCCAGCCTGCATCGGCAAGCGCCGCTCCTGGATCGGAGAGCGGTTCACTTGCCGAGTTGATCGCGCGC
>OCOJ01032918.1_pt6 | contig 20534 bp, 18 predicted proteins | sample 1539251 | NCBI WGS metagenome assembly OCOJ01 (sample SAMN01911457, study PRJEB22624) | soil metagenome | biome: Soil | place: Malaysia | collected 2012-04-30 | depth RA_metagenome m | reverse complement strand
GCCGTGGCGGAAACTGAGGGCGGACATACGAGTCCGCCCCTACGAGGAACGGGCAAGAGTAGCCCCGCCGCGGCGGGGAAGGGCCGCGCCCCTCTCTGGCGGGCCTCTATTCCTTTTTCAACAATGGCCGGATATATTTCCCCCGCTGTGAGCACTCCTTTCGAGGCCGGGGAGCACGGGCAGATCGCCGTCAAAGTGATTGACGACCGCGGCAACGAGCTCCTGGTGGTGAAATGCCTTTAGGAGGCCAGGTAGCCGCGGGGCGATGACAACTACCCGCCACTTCCTCGAGCAGGTNTTCCTCGAGCAGGTTCTGCGCAAACGCCCGTATATTAAGCTAGAGTGGTGTGAGGCCATTGTGCGGCACCCAGTGGCGCGGGAAATCCAAACGGACGGCAGGATCCGCTTCTGGGGCGCCGTGCCGGAACTCGAGGGGCGCGTCTTGCGGGTGGTCACGCTCGAGGATGGAGAAACCATCCACAACGCCTTCCCGGACCGCAACTTCACGCTGCCCGGCGCCAAAACAGGCTAAGCCATGAAACTCCATTACTACCCGGAAACCGATTCGCTCTACATCGAGCTCAGCCCGCAGCCCAGCACGGATTCCCGCGAAATCTCGGAAGGGCTCGTGGTTGACTTCGACGCCCAGGGCCGCGTGGTGGGCCTGGATATCCAACACGCCTCCGAAACCATGGACTTGCGCACCCTGGAGGCGGAGTCGCTTCCCGCCGGCCGGACGCGCATCGCCTAGAAGTTCCGCATGTAGTGCCGACCCTGCCTGCCGGCAGGCACGGCTTTAGGTCGGCAATTGGCCGCGCCTGCCCCGCTGTCCGCATCCGACCAGGATGCCGACCCTGCCTGCCCTGAGCGAAGCCGAAGGGAGCGAATCTGGGAGTCGAAGGGTGGCGGGCCGGCCCTTTTTCCTTCCCGGTAGGGGCGGATTCGCCGCGGCGAATGTCCGCCCGCCCTGCTATNGCCGTGGCGGAAACTGAGGGCGGACATACGAGTCCGCCCCTACGAGGAACGGGCAAGAGTGGCCCCGCCGCGGCCGAGAAGGGCTGCGCCCGCTCCGGAATGCGGCCCGCTGCTGTTCCATATAGCGTTTATTGGCCGAAATCAATAAAATCTGCGACACCGCTCCGAGAAGGACGAAGAAGGTCGCTTCCTCCATTACGGTCCGGCTTTCACCACTTCGAAGCGCGCGAGATGTTTGAAGTGGTTAATGACCACGCTTTTCCGTTCTTAAGGGCCCTCGGTGGCGATCAGTCGACGTATGCCCATCACATGAAGGATGCCCGGTTCACCATCCCCACTCCAGCTTTGCTGGCCAAGGTTGTGGACATGATCGCCCAGGTGCCGATGGCCGCCCGCGCTTTCTTTGGCCTTTGAATTTCCAGTTTGTGGTTTGCAATCGCTTGCGGGGCGCGCATTGTCAAATCCGCAGCCAGGGTGCTAGTGTGATTTTTTCGTCCTGGAGATAACGGAGGGTGGCGCCATGAGCGGCAAGGGAAAATTCTGGGTAATCGTGGTCATCCTGCTGGTCCTGGGCACTACCGTGTATCTCGCGGTCAGCGGCCGGGTGCCTGCACATTCCGTGCTGGTAATTGACCTCTCCGGCCCCATCGAGGAGCAGAAGCCCACCGGAGTTCTGGCCGCGCTGTTCGGGGGAGACGTGGTGGTGCTGCACCAGGTGCTGGACGCGGTGGACGCCGCGAAAACGGACCCGCGCGTCGAGGGCCTGCTGGTCAAGGTTGCCTATCCGGAAGCGCGCTGGGCCAAGCTGCAGGAAATCCGGCAGCATCTTCTGGATTTCCGCTCCAGCGGGAAACCGAGTATCTGCCTGCTCAGCGGCGACCTGAACCCGAACCGGGACTACTACACGGCCACGGGCTGCCAGCAGGTCTGGCTGGTGCCCACGGCGCCGCTCACTGTAATCGGAATGATGACGCAATCCGTTTTTTACCGCGGGCTCTTTGACAAGCTGAAAATCGTTCCGGAATTCCTGCAGATCGCGGAATACAAGACCTACGCCAATCAATACATGGAAAAGAAGTACACGGCGGCGCACCGCGAGATGTCCGAATCCTTGCTGCGCAGCACCTACGGCCAGTTCCTGGGAGATCTGGCCGCGGCGCGCAAACTGGACCGCGCCCGGGTGGAAGAACTCGTGGCGCAAGGACCCCTCAACGCCCAGGAAGCGCTGGACGCCAAGCTGGTGGACCGCCTGGGTTATTACGACCAGGTGCAGAAATTCTTCCGGGATCGCACCGGAGCATGGAAGCCGGTGACGCTGGCGCGTTACGCCAAACAGCTCAAGAACGCCGGAAGCTACAAGATTGCCGTGGTGGTGGCTTCCGGAGACATCCTGGTGGGGCAATCGGAGTGGACGCCCTTTTCCGGATTTCTGATGGGCTCGGATTCCGTGGCTGCAGACCTGCGCCACGCGCGCGAAGACAGCTCCATTAAAGCCATCGTCTTTCGCGTGGATTCGCCGGGAGGCTCCGCCGTGGGGAGCGACATCATCGGCCGCGAGGTAGGTTTGGCGGCCAAGGCCAAACCCGTGGTGGTTTCCATGTCCGACGTGGCCGGCTCCGGCGGCTACTGGATCGCCATGTCCGGCACGAAGATCCTGGCGGATGCGGGCACGCTGACCGGTTCGATCGGCGTGGTGCTGGGCAAGTTCAACCTGAGCGGCCTCTACGACACCATTGGAATTTCAGCGGATCACCTGCAGACCAGCGAGAATGCCACCCTGTACTCCGAACGGCAGAATTTCTCGCCCGCGCAGCGTGAAAAGATTCAGGCCATGATGAACAGCCTGTACCAACAGTTCTGCAAGGGCGTGGCGGAAGGCCGCCACATGAAGGTCGAGCGCGTGAATGAAATCGGCCGGGGACGGGTGTGGACCGGCGAGCAGGGCAAGGAGATCGGCCTGGTGGATGAGATCGGTGGCCTGACCCGAGCCATCGCCGTGGCCCGCGATCTGGCGAAGATTCCGCCGGCGGCGGGCGTCGAGCTGGTCTATTTCCCCCATGAGAAATCATTCTGGGAAAGCTTTCTGCCCGAGGAAGAAAAGCCCACGAGCGCGGACCTATTTGCCAGCCTGCGCGGGATTGCGGCGCGCCTTTCCGCACCCATGGAGCTGCGCATGCCCATCGATGTGGATATCCGCTGAAGCCGGCCGTGGGAATGGCGCGAACAGCCGGCCTGCGGCGTCGCGCTGCTGCTCATGAACACGCCGGCCCGCGCGACCGGTGCATCGCGCGGGCGGCAAAATGGGGGGCTGGGACGGGCTGGGCAGCCCGCTCGCCGCGGCGAGCAGGCGGGAACTCGAACTCCATCGCTTTCTTACAGAATGCGCCGGCCGCAGAGGCGGCATCCCCAGGCGGCCTGATAATCCACGGTTCCGTCGCTATGCAGGAGCGCGCGCCGCAGCAGCAGTTGCATTTCCTGCCCGCAGCATTTCGGGTTCTTGCGCTCCCGGGGCACGCTCAGTGCCGGCGCCGATTGCGGTTCAACGCTTTGGCTGACCTGCATCCTTACTCTCCCGGTGCCAGGGGCGGCGGGCGGCCCGCCTGACGCCCTCACCATACCCTCCAGTTTCATCCCGGTGCAATCCAACCAAAGTTGCACTCTGCCAGTACTCCGGCTTCGTACCGAAGTACTAGAGCGGCCGCTCCGGGCAGTGATACGCTTCAAGTGTCCGATTGTCGGCACAGCGGGACTAATTGCTTGCGGGTTAATTTCGGGCATTCCTATAATTCCGAGAGGGGCCGGCGGGACTCCCTTCCACACCGGCAGAGGCTCAGAATCCTCCAAATACGCTGATGCGCCGTCCGGGAATTACCGCGCGCTTTCTATACGTCTCCTGCGGGGTCATCGCCGGGGTGTTTCTTCTGGCCGCGGTCATGGACCGTTACCTGGGCGAGGGTTCGGTACCAGCAAAGGAGCTGCAGCGCCTGGTGTGGGTGTTCGCGCTGGTCACCGCGGGCCTGGTGCTGGCCGCCAGCCTGGTGCAGGCGGCGCTGGTATTGCCGCGGCTCCGCCGCATGCTTCGCGGGATGGAGGAAGTGCGCAGCGGAGGTTACCCGCGCATCCTGGCTGAGGGCAGCGACGAGCTGGCGGAAACCATCCGCGGATTCAACGAGACGGTGAACTCGTTGCGGTCGCGGGACGAAAAGCTGCGTGCCTGGGCCGGCCACCGCGAGAGCGAGTTGGTGAAGCTGACTCACGAGCTGGACCAGGAGCGCGAGCGGCTGGACACCGTGCTCTCCGCCATCGGCGACGGCGTGATCGTGCTGGACAGCGACAACAAAGTGCTGATGGCCAACCGGCGCGTGAGCGAGGTGTTCGGCGTGCCCATGGAGCAGCTCCAGGGATGCGACCTGGCCGTGCTCATCGAGCAGGTGCGCCATCGGCTGTTGCGTCCCGACCTGGTGGAAAAAAAGGTGATGGAGCTGAAGCGCGCGCCCAGCCTGGTGGACGAAGTCACCCTGGAGCTGGATGATCCCGGCCGCCAGGCCATCCGCCTGTACTCGGTTCCGGTGCGTGGCGCAGACGGCTCCGTAGTCGGCCGCATTGCCACTTCGCTGGACCTGGGCCGCGAGCGCGAAATCGAGCGCATGAAAGCGGAGTTTCTTTCCACCATTTCCCACGAGCTGCGCACCCCGCTTACGTCCATCAAGGGCTCGCTCGGCCTGGTGTTGGGAGGAGCGGCCGGGGCGTTTTCCGCGGACGCGCGGGAACTGCTGGATATCGCGCGTTCCAATACGGACCGGCTGGTGCGCGTCATCAACCAGATTCTGGACATGATGCTGCTGGAGCGCGGCCAGGCGCTGATCCGTCCCGTGCCCATGCCGCTGGAGTCCTCAATCCAGCGCGCGCTGCGCGCGGTGGCCGCGCCCGCGCAGGAAGCGGGCGTGGAGCTGCGCGCGCCAATACCGCCGGATCTGCCCAACGTGCTGGCGGATGCGCGGCGCGTGGAGCAGGTGGCGGTCAACCTGCTGACCAACGCCATCAAATTCTCGCCGCGCGGCCGCGAAGTGATCGTCTCTGCGCGCGTGGAGGATGGGGAAGTGCGCGTGTCCATCCGGGATTTCGGGCGCGGCATGAGCCCGGAATTCCTGGGGAAACTCTTCGAGAAATTCGAGCACGCCGATTCTTCGCTCACCCGCGAAGGCCAGGGCCTGGGGCTGGGTTTGGCCATCTCGCGCCATATCGTCCAGGCGATGGGCGGGCGCATCTGGGCGGAAAGCAAGGAAAACGAAGGCAGCACGTTTTTCTTCACGCTTCCGAAGAGCATCTCGCCGCTGGCGGAGCCGGAGATGCCCGCGCCCGCAATGGCCGCGGATGCCTCCGCGGCCCCGCGGCTGGTGCTGGCCATCGACAACGATGAGGACGTCACCCGGATCCTCTCCTACATCTTCGAGACCCAGGGGCACCAGGTGATCTGCGCGCACAGCGGGATGGAAGCCATCGAGCTGGCCCGCCGCCACCGGCCGGACCTGATCACCCTGGACCTGAACCTGCCGGACCTGGACGGCTTTGAGGTGCTGCGCACCCTGCGCGCGGCCGAGGAATCGCGGCACATCCCGGTGATCTGCATTTCCGTGCGTCCCGACGTGCGCCTGGCGCAGGCCCTGGGCGCGGACTTCTGCATGGAAAAGCCCCTGGATATCGACCGGCTGCGGGAGATTTCCGGAAAGGCGCTGGCCGCGGTGCGCTGATGGAACCTGCGGCCAAGCTCGCGCGCGTGCTGGTGGTCGAAGACGACCCGGACATCCAGAAAGTGGTGCGCATGAGTCTGAAGATGCGCGGCGTGGGCGAGATCGTGACCGCGGAAAGCGGGCTGGATTGCATCGAAAAGCTGGCCACGTTTACGCCCGATGTGATCCTGCTGGACGTGATGATGCCCCAGGTGGATGGATTCGAGACCTGCCGCCGGCTGAAGGAAAATCCGGCCACGTCCTGCATCCCGGTGGTGTTCCTGACCGCGCGGGCGCAGAAAGCAGACCGCGAGCGGGGCCTGCGGCTCGGCGCGCTGGGGTATGTAATCAAACCGTTTGATCCCATGACGCTCCATGACCAGATTGTTTCGTTGCTGGGAGGAAAGCGCGAGGGCTGAGCGGCCCTAAAGGCATGAATCCGGAACAGCGCATCCTCGACTCCCTCGGCTCGGGCGTGGTGGTGCTGGACGCCCAGGGGCGCGTGGCCATGCTCAACCGCATGCTGGCCGAGATGCTGCACGTCTCCGCAGCCAACTGGATTGGCCGGCCAGCCGCGGAGTTGGCCGCGCTCATGGGCCGCTTTGCGCAGCCGCCGGCGGCCCTGAGCTTCGACTGGCCGGACGCTCCCGGGAGCCGGGACATCGAATGGCGCGATGGCGAGCTGCTGCGTTTCTTCCGGGAGGATTGCGCCCCGCTGGAAGCGGAAGGGGCGGCCACAGGCGCGCCGGCGGCAACGCGCGGGCGCGTGCTCGCCTACCACGACGTGAGCCATGAGAAGGCCGTGGACCGCATGAAGTCCGAGTTCATTTCCGTGGCCTCGCATGAGCTGCGCACTCCCATGACCTCCATCAAAGGCTCGGTGGATCTGATCCTGAGCGGCTTTGCCGGGGACATGAGCCCGGAGATGCAGGAGCTGCTGGAAATCGCCCAGAAAAGCTGCGACCGGCTGGTGCGCCTGGTGAACGACATCCTGGACCTTTCCAAGATCGAAGCCGGACAGTTGAAGCTGAACCTGGTCCGCCTGGACCTGACCGAGGTGGCCGTGCGCGCCATTTGCTCCGTAAAAGCGCTGGCGGACAAGGCCCAGGTGCGCTTGCGCGTGGACCGGCCGGCGCCTTTGCCCATCGTGGAGGCGGATCCCGACCGCATCGAGCAGGTAATCACCAACCTGCTCTCGAACGCCGTAAAGTTTTCACCGCCCCATGGCGAGGTCAGCGTGGAGCTCTCTTCGGACGGGCACTGGGTGCGCTGCGCGGTGCGCGATCAGGGCGTGGGCATCGCGGAAAAGGACCTGCCGCGTATCTTCGGGAAGTTCCAGCAGCTTTCCGAAGGCCGCCGCCGCGGAGGCACCGGCCTGGGCCTGGCCATCACCCGCGGACTGATTGACGAGCATCGCGGCAGCATCTGGGTGGAAAGCCGGGCGGGAGAAGGTTCGAGATTTATCTTTCGCCTGCCGGTCGCTCCCGCGGCCCCGGCAGCAGAAGCAACTCCCTCCGGGGGCGGGGAAGCGGCCATCGCGGGGCAGCCCGCCAACACCTGAATTTCCTCCTCTTCCCACCATCCGGAAGACGAGCGAAAGCTGGCGAATGCGTGCAGCGTGTGGGGCACGCAACTGGCCTCCGATGCGATGGCCACGTTTCTGAAGGAATTCCGGCCGGAACTGCGGCGCAACAGGCACCGGAAGGCCGCGGGCTAGCCGCGTTTCGAGGGTTGGCGCCTCAGGATGCCGCCACAGCCGAACTGGCAACCGGTGCAGGGAAGGAAATATTCCAGAAATTGGTCACCGGCCCCAGGAACTCAATGCCCACGTGCCGCTTCTCCTGATGTTCCGGCCCTAGGTACACCACCCGGCATTCCTGGCTGACGCGCGAAAACGGGTTGGTGAGCAAGAGGCTTTGGCCCCAGTTGACGCTCGAGCGCAGCGCGATCAGTCCGCCGTGACGGCTTACCGACAGGGTGTGCGTGCGCTCCAAGGGATGGTGCGAACTGGATTCCGGCTCGGAAACCACAACCGGCATACTCAACGTGAGCCGGAGGCTGCGGCGTCTGCCAAGTCTGGAGTTGCTTTTCACGGAGATGCTCCTTCCGCAAATGGTTAATTGGCCGGGCGAGACACGAGACGACGCGGAGAGTGGTCCACGTGGCGCAGACCGCTTGACCGAAGCAGGAAGCAAACGGAACCGGAACGGCACTTGCTCAGACCCCCTCAAAATGACCATCTGGGCGGGACGGTCGGTGGGCTGGAAAGCAAATCTTAGACTGGCGCAGTGCCGGAGTCAAGACGTAGCCCGGCCTCGCGCTTGACTGCCCCTCGGGGGTACCCTACCATCGCTCACAAGAGGATGCGCCGCGGCGGCGCGTACTGATGCCAGAAACCCCGTACGATCCTGGGATCGAAGACCGCCCCTTGCGCCTGCACCGGCGTGACTGGCAATTCTGGTCGTTCCTGGTGCTGGGGATAGTGATTCTGGGGATTGGCGCGGCCATTTACGGCCTGCTTTCCGCCCCGGCCTCCTCGTGGAGCCTGCAGGGCATCGCGCGGCTCATTCCGCCCATGATCTTCGGAGTGATCGCCCTGCTGGTGCTGCTGAATTTCTACATCGCGCAGAAGGACGCGGTAATCAGCGGCCTTGAAAAAGAGCTGGTCCAGCAAAAAATCGAGGCTGAACTGAACCGCGAGCTCGCCCTGCAGGACCCGGTCACCGAAGTCTACAACCGGCGCTATCTGCGCGTGCTGCTCTCGAAAGAAATCAGCCGGGTGAAGCGCCTGGGCAAGAGCCTGGCCGTAATGCTCGTGGATATTACCGGCTTCCGCCGCGTCAACGAGAGCCTGGGGCACACCGGCGGCGACGTGGTGCTGCGCCAGATCGCCCAACTGCTGCAGGGCAAAGTCCGCAACTCGGATATGGTGGTGCGCTTCGGCGGAGATGAGTTTCTCTTGATCCTGCCGGATACGGACGACAAAGGGGTCCAGATATTGAGCGGGCGGCTCCGCGAGTCGCTGGCCGATTGGAGCCGGCGCAGCGGAATGACCGAATTCAATTTGCGGTTTTCTCTGGGCTCGGCGCGGTACACGCAGGACCGCCCGCTCGATGACTTGTTGAAGGCTGCCGAGCAGCGCCTGCAGCAGGACCGCCGCAGCGGCGGAGAAGCCGTGGGCGTGGCCGCGGCGGCCGCGCCAAAGTAGCCGCGGCGAAGACAAGACTCGGGCGCCGCAGGGCTCACGATGAGCCGCGCCAGGTTTTTGCACGCAGAGACGCAACACCAGGGTCAACGGACGACGCGCCAGGGCCGATAGAGAAAGAGACGGGCCTCCCTTCCGGCCCGCCCCGCCCCCAGGCCGCCTCCGGCTCCCCACCCTCGATCCGGCAGTTTCGGGATCGGGGCTGGAGCCGAGGCTTGCAGGGAGAAGCGGGGCCGGAAGGCGCCCATGGAAATCGTGCGAGTTCACTGCACTACCTGCGGGAACCGGTCCGAGGTGGCCCTCGGTGGAATGGAGACGCACGACCTGCGCGGTCAGAAGTCTGTGCGCCGCTTCTGCCGCATCTGCCGTGGCGCCACGGTGCATGAAGTAATCCAGACCGAATCCTTTACGGTGCAATCCTCCGAGGGCTTTCTCGGCGCGGACCTGGAAGAGACGGCCGCTCCCCGCGCGCTGGTGATCGAAGATGATCCGGAGGCGCGTGCGGTGCTTTCCAAGGCGCTGGCCGCCGCGCGATTCGATGTGGTTTCCGCCGGCGACGGCCAGGAGGCGCTGCGCATCCTGGCACGCGAGGATTTTGCCGTAATCCTCTCCGACATCCGCATGCCGGAGCTGGACGGCCGGAAGCTATTTGAATTCCTGGATCAAAACCTGCCGGAAGCCCGCGGGCGGGTAATCTTCATAACCGGGGACGCCTCGAATCCGGAAACCCGGGATTTTCTGGAGGCCACGGGACAGCCGTATCTGCCCAAACCCGTCGAGCTGCCGCTGCTGCACGTGCTGCTCGATAGCATCCGCGGTGGCACCACGTAAGCGGTGGCGACCAGCTCACCTCCGCTCATTCTGACACCCGGAAGCAGAAAGAGGCTCCCGGGGGCCGGCGCTCAGCGGCCTGCTGCGGCTCCATCCCCGCGCGAATCTGCTAGACTAGTTTTGCCGGGGCGCGGTACCCAAGCGGTTTAAGGGAGAGGTCTGCAAAACCTCCATGCGTGGGTTCGAATCCCACCCGCGCCTCCAGAAATCCCGTACTGTTTTCATTTTGTTAGGGTAAACTCTGCGGGCTTGCGGTCCCCGGTTGGCTGCTCTCGGCCCGGCTCATGAGCTCACGAGTCTGCGTTTTTTTGCTTTTGGCGCTCAGCGCGGGCATCTACTTAGGCGCTGGGATGCTCTCTCCTTTGTCCGACGATGTGGACGCAGCTCACGCCCTTGCCGCGCGAGAGATGCTGCATGGCGGGGACAAGTTCGTACTGCACATCAACGGCATCCGTTATCTGGAGAAGCCGCCCCTTCAATATTGGCTGGTGGCCGCATGCTACTCGGTTCTGGGCGTAAACGAGTTTGCCACCCACCTGCCTTCCGCGCTTTCCGTCATCCTGCTGGTGCTTCTGCTGTACTACTTCGGCCGGGAGTACTTTGGCTGGCGCGCCGGCCTGTACGCGGGATTGGCGGCCTGTACGAGTCTGGGGATGTTCGTCTACACCCGGACGATGATCCCCGAACCTCTTTACGCCCTGGAATTCACGCTGTTCTTTTACCTGTTCTTAGAAGGCTGGACGGGACGCATCTCTCCAGGTCTTGCTTGCCGGTCTTGCGCCGTTCTTTTGGCCCTGGCGGTGCTTACGCGGGGCCTGATCGGCCTGCTGCTTCCTGTGATGGGAGTCGCCTGTTTCCTTTTATTGACCGGGGCGTGGACTCGCTGCCGCGAGGTGCCGTGGAAATCGTGTGTCCTGATTCTCCTGGCGCTTGCCCTGCCCTGGCACATTGTGGTTCAAGTTCGCGCGCCGCGCTTTTTCTGGTTTTACTTCGTCAATGAGCACCTGTTGCGGGCCATCGGAGCGCGTTATCCGCATGACACCCTTGGCCTGCCTTTGCTGTTCTGGTGGGCCGCGCATCTGGTCTGGTTTTTTCCCTGGATATTTTTCCTGCCCCTCGCGCTGCGGGGATTTCCTCGGCCTTCCACCTGGCGAAGCGGACTTGGGGCCGGCGACCACGCGCGGCTGCTCCTGCTTTCCTGGGCGGCGGCGGTGCTGGTCTTCTTTTCCATCACCAGAACCCGATCCGAGTATTACAGCTTCGGCGCCTGGCCAGCCATCGCCCTGCTCATCGGCGCGGGAATTGCGCGTGCGGAAGAGCAAAATGACTCGTGGCTGCCCAGAGCGCAAGCCGCTTTGGCCGGAGTGGGAGTGGTGATTGCCTGCGGCCTCGGAGTGTGGTTCCTGGCGCCATCCGCTGCATCAGCAGGCGGCAACCTGACTCAAATGGTCTTGCTCAAGGGCATTCCCTGGTACCAGCCAAGAATCGCTGAGAATTTCGTCGCGCTCACCAAACCCATGACCGGACTTCGCGGCCCGGCGCTCGTGGCTTCTTGCTCCTTGCTCGCCGGCGTTTGGGCAGCCTTCTGGTTTCGGAGGAGAAACCCATCCATCCAGGGCGGTTACAAAGCCACTTTGGCAGTCGCCGCCGGCATGGCCGGTTTACTGTGCTCCGCAGGATGGGCGCACGCGGTTCTCGCGCCGTATCTCTCGTCCCGCGATCTGGCGCGAGAGGTTCGCCGGCAACTCCGCCCCACAGATCTGGTGGCCACGTATGGCGATTTTTACCTGGGCTCCTCTTTCGCCTTTTACTTGAATCGCCAGTTGCTCCTTTACGACGGACGCAAGAACAGCCTCGAATTCGGGTCGCATGATCCCGATGCTCCGCCGATCTTCTACTCGGATGCGGACTTCCCGCGCCTGTGGCGGGGGCCCCAGCGGGTGTTTCTGTTCCTGTCTACCGACTCGCGGAGTGACGTTTTGTCGCGTCTGCCGTCTGAAAATACCTACCTGCTGGAAGAGAGCGGAGGCAAGGCTGTTTATGTCAACCGCCCGGTCGAACCCATGCCCGAGCCTTCGCATGCGGGAACAGGATCACCCAGCGAGTGATTTGCGTCACTTATGAAATAAAAACGCGTTCCTCACACCTTTCTAATGCCCTTGCCGCCATGCTTGTCCGGTTGCGCTGAGGGGCGGGGGACTCTGCTTCAGGCCAACTTCGAGAGAAGAGGGACATGCTGCAATTGATCTATCTGGGACTTAATGCTGCGCGCTCAGGATTCCTGGTGTGTCTCCTGCTGCATCTCGTGCACCGCGGCGCGAAACCAGGCGGCGCAAAGCGCCTCCCGCCCGAAAGCTGATTTCCGGCAATCCGGCAGAAAGCCAGAGCAACCGCTCCGAAGCTGGGGGGGCGGTTTGCTGCTCTACGGCGGGGGTCTGCGCGATCCGATGGCCCGGGTCCATCTCCCTACTTACGAAATTCTGATTCCTCCATTACCCTTTTCTTACGGCCGGAGGTGCACTCTGGCGGATGCGCCCATGGACGCGAGCGGCGTAGTGCGTCCGGGCCCGGGGAGGTCGAGGTGTCCACCACATTTGCGCACTACGGAAGGTGTGTGCGTCTGATTCTCTTGCTGGGGGCGGCGAGCATTCTGCCGGCGAGAGCTCTCGCACAGAATTCTGAAGCTGGGTCCAGCTCCTCCCCCGCCTCTGCTTCAGCCGCGACAACGGCCACCCCCTCCGCGGGCACCTCTACGGCTGCGCCGGATAGCGAGCGCGTGGCTTCCCAGGTCCTGCTGGAACTCGAGGCCATGAAGGACCGCATCAGCGCCCTGGAGGCGGAGATCCGCCGGCTGCGCGCGAATGAATCCGCCCGCACGGCAACCCCGGCCGTTCCCACGGTGGCGGCCGCGCCGGGCGCCGCGCCTGCCCCCGCGTCCGCGGTGAGTCCGGCGGCCGCAGGGACCACGGCCTCCCAGGCGGAAGGCGCCGCCGTGGCCCAGGACTTCGCGGCCGACAAAAAGCCCCCCAAGCAGGACCCGTTTGCCTTTGCCGATTTCTCCTGGCTGACGGGCAACAGCCGGCAGAAGGACTATCCGCTGAGCACCAAGTATTTCACGCCGGAAATTCGAGTGGACGTGGACTACGTCGAGGACTTCAATCATCCGAAGGACGACACCATAAGCGGGTCCAGCGAGATTTTCCGCTCGAACGAGTTCCAACTGACGCAATTGGGCGTCGGGGGGGACTTGCACATCGACAACGTGCGCGGGCGGCTGCTCACGCAATTCGGAATGTACTCGCAAACTCAGCCGCGGAACGACGCCAGCATCGGCCGCGGGCAGTGGAACCTGGACGGGGCTTATCGCTACCTGGCCGAGGCGTACGGGGGATACCACTTCGACGTGCTGCACGGCGTCAACGTGGACGCCGGGATCTTCATGTCCTACATCGGGCTGTACAGCTTCTACAATTACGACAACTGGGCCTACCAGCCGTCCTACGTATCCTCCAACACGCCGTGGTTCTTCAACGGGGTGCGCATCCAGATCTTCCCAACGGAAAAGCTCAAGATCGAGCCGTGGTTCATCAACGGCTGGCAGTCCTACGGACAATTCAACAAAAGGCCTGGAATCGGCGGGGAAATCCTGTACCGGCCCACGGGATGGCTCTCCATTGTGGGCAATCAATACGCCGTCGGGCGGGACACTCTGGGGGCACCCAACCGGACGCGCTGGCACACCGACGACAGCATCCAGGTGAAGTACTACGACAATCCATTGAAGATGCTGGATAAGTCCGCATTCACCGTCACCGTGGACGCGGGCTGCGAAAGCGGCAGCGGAGTGGCCTGCTTTGGGACGGGCAAGCACGGCGAGCCCAAGCAGAGTTTTCTTGGCTACATGGTGTACAACCGTGTGTGGTTGCACAAAGATCTTTTCGGGTTCACCGTGGGCGGCGGGCAGATCAACAACCCCGGACGCTACCTGGTGCTGCTGCCGCCGATCAATGGCGCCACGGCGCTTTCCGGAACTCCCTATTTCACCGAAAACCCGGGCGACCCTTTCAAGGCCTGGGACGTATCCGGAACATTCGACTACATGCCCAGCCAGTTCATTACCTTCCGCTGGGAATTCAATCACCGTTCCTCAAACGTTCCCTATTTCTCCGGCCCGGGCGGTGTGACCCCTCCGGGAGGAAACACCGGCGCCCTCGGCTCGCAGGTCACGCTGCCTGGAGGCGCCATCTGGCAGCCGGACCTGCGGAAGTTTGAAAACCGGGCTACGTTCGCCATCATGGTCAAGTTCTGAGCTACGGAGGACAAAAGAGGCGGGAATCCGCACAGAGACCTGCAGCCCGGCCGTGCTCGGCGTCCAAGCGCGGCAAGCATGGTGCGCGGGCAGCGGGCCGGGGGATTCCGTCCGGTCAGCGGCCCGTGGCCGGGCGAACGGTGGGCATCTCGGCGCTCCACACCTCGCGCCCACTGGCGTCGAAGAGCCGGAGTGCCGGGCGGCCGCTGGCGTCCAGAGAAAACGTCCCGCGGACCGCACCCTGTTCGTTAACCAGCAGGAAACTGCGGGCACGCAGCTCGGTCGGCGCCGCGGGCGTCTGCGCCTCTACGGCGGGGGGCGCCAGGTAGTGCGATAGGGCGCCACCCGCAAATCCGGCGGCCAGGGCCAACGCCCAATTGAGTTTTTTCATGGAGGGGCCTCCTTGGCGCATGATAGAAAAAGGGCGGCGGCAGGGCCAGCATGAAGAAGGGCTCCGCCATGAAATTTTTTTATCCGTTGCATCAGCCATGGTGCTGACGGTCACAGCCCGGCTCCGTCGAAAATGAGAGAATGTGCGCTCTGGCTGGATGGTCACGGCCGGGGGGCTCTTGAGCTTTCGCATGGCTGATGCCGGCCTATAAAGCGGATGAATCTTTACGCAGCACTGCAATACCTGATCTTCGTGCTGATCCTGACCGCGCTGGTCCGGCCGCTGGGCGGATACCTGGAGCGCGTGTTCGCCGCGCAGCCTACCTGGCTGGACCCGTTATGCCGCCCGGTCGAGCGGTTGATTTACCGCGTTTGCGGCGTGGACCCCGCCTCGGAAATGACCGCCGCGCAATACAGCGTCGCCTTCCTCCTGTTCAGCTTTGCCGGGACCCTTCTGCTCTACACCTTGCTTCGGCTTCAGCACACCCTGCCTTATTTCTTTCCGCAATACATGACCACGCCCATGAATCCGGACCTGGCCATGAACACAGCCGTGAGCTTTGCGACGACCACGACCTGGCAGGCCTACGGCGGCGAATCCACCATGAGCTATGTGGCGCAGATGGCCGGCCTGACCGCGCAGAATTTCCTGGCTGGAGCCGCGGGCCTGGCCGTTGGCATTGCATTTGTTCGTGGATTGGCCCGGGAGAAGTGCGCCACGTTGGGAAGTTTTTGGGTGGATTTGACCCGGAGCCTGCTTTGGGTGTTGCTCCCGGCTTCCATCCTGGTGAGCGCGTTGCTGGTGTGGCAGGGCGTGCCCATGAATTGGCACCCCTACGTCCTTGCCAGCGGGCTGGAACACGGCAGCCAGGTGATCGCCCAGGGTCCGGTAGCAGCGCTGGAAAGCATCAAGAATCTGGGCACCAATGGCGGCGGATTTTTCAACGCCAATGGGGCGCATCCGTTTGAAAATCCCACCCCGCTCGCCAACCTGATCGAAATGCTGGCCATCGCCGTCCTGCCCGCGGCTCTTACCAACACGTTTGGCCGCATGGTGCGGCAGCCCCGGCAGGGATGGCTGCTCTTCGGAGTGATGTTGTTTCTATTGCTGCTGGGATTCTGGGTTTGCGGCCGAGCCGAAACCGCCGGAAATCCGCTGCTTCCGCGCCTCAACCAGCGCGCGGGGAACATGGAAGGCAAGGAAGTGCGCTTCGGGCCGGGCGGCAGCGCGCTGGCAGCGGTGGTCACCTCAAACATGGCGACGGGCTCGACAAACTCCACGCACAACAGTTTCACCCCGGTGGGTGGTTTGGTGCCGTTGGTGAACATGTTGGTGGGCGAGGTCATCTTCGGAGGTCTGGGGACCGGAATCTACAGCATCGTGCTAATCGCCCTTATCGCTGTTTTCCTCTCCGGCCTGATGATTGGCCGTACCCCGGAATATCTGGGGAAAAAAGTGGGCGCTACGGAGCAGAAACTGATCATGCTGTATACCCTTGCGGGACCTGCTTGCGTGCTCGCGCTCACGGCTGTTGCCTTGGTTACGCGCCCGGGGCTCGCCGGCCTCGCCACCAACGCGGGTCCGCATGGCTTCACCGAGATCCTGTACGCCTTCGCCTCCTGCGTGGCCAACAATGGTCAGACCTTCGGTGGACTGAACGCGAACACGCTGTTTTACAACGTGATGACGGTGGCAGCCATGCTGGTAGGCCGTTTCGCGCTGGCCATTCCAGCGCTGGCCTTGGCAGGCCGCTTCGCCGCCCAAGGCCGGGCGCCGGCGCATGCCGGCACCCTGCGGACGGACACGGCCACCTTCGGCGCTGTGCTCGCAGTTTCGATCTGCCTGGTGGGTGGCTTATGCTACTTCCCGGCTCTGTCGCTCGGGCCGTTGCTGGAGCGCACCCTGCTCGTGCACTAAGGAAAGGTCCGGCCAGGAATTGTGGCGCTGTCCAGCAGAGTTCGGAACGGGTTCCGTCTGAGCCGGGTGGCGATGTTTTGCTCGATTTTGGTGGCTTTCCGTGCCAACCCCGTGGAGGGCCGGCAAGCACCCGGAGAATCCCAGCCGCCGCAAGAGGCTCGGCCCCCGGCCGAGCCTGTGCAGCAGCCTGCGGCCTCGCCGTGGCAATACGGCGCGTTTGCCGATTTCGGCTACCTGGTGGATTTTAACGATCCGCCCAATCATCTGTTCCGCAGCCGCAGCACCACCTTCAAGGTCAATGAGCTGGCCCTCAACATGGGCCTGGCCTACCTGAAGAAAGACGCGACGGAAAAGTCGCGCTGGGGCATGGAGCTGACGCTACAGGCGGGCAAAGATTCCGAGCAGTTTGGTTTTTCGGCCACCGCCCCCAATGTTCCGGATGCCCGCTGGCTCCGGCATTTCGGCCCGCTGGACGTTTCCTATCTCGCGCCCGTTGGCGGCGGTCTCACCATCCAGGCTGGCCTCTTCAGCAGCCTGCTGGGCTACGATTCGCTTTACGCCCGGGACAATTTCACGTACACGCGCCCCTGGGTAGCCGACTACTCCCCCTACCTGATGTTCGGCGTGAACGCCTCTTACCCCTTGACGAAAAAATTGACGGGGGTGTTTTTCCTGATTAACGGCTATGCGCATCTGGCCCAGGTGAGCCACGGACCCAGCCTGGGCGCGCAGATTTCCTATAAGGTATCGGACCGCCTAAACCTCAAGGAAACTCTGTTTTACGGTCCGCAGCAACGGGATGCCTGGCTGCCGTACTGGCGGTTTCTCTCCGATAGCATCGCAGAGTGGAAGACGGGCCGCGCGACCGTGGCATTTGAATTCCAGGCGGGCACGGAAGGCATCGCCGCCGCACCTTCCTCGCGCATCTTCTGGAGCGCAGGGCAATTACCATTCCACTGGGCGTTCAGCCGCCACTGGAGCGCCACCGTGCGGCCTGAATATTTCTGGGATGCGGATGGACGCCTGAGCGGCTCGAAGCAGCGCATCGCGGCGGATACGGAAAGCCTCGAGTATCGTTGGACCGTCCACCGCTGGAACGCTATCGCCAGGTTGGAGCACCGTTTTGACAATTCGCAAGGCTCGGGCGGGGGCTTTTTCAGCGATCAATTTTCCGCTCCGGGGGTGGTGGCGCTCACTCCCTCTCAGAATTTGCTCATCCTCGGGGTGATTCTCTCCTATGATTCCAAGGCAAAATAACCAGCGGGAGGAAACTGCATGCCGCGAGTGGCAAGAGGCCGTGGGGCTTACAAAAAAGATACGCCTTCCTCACGACTTCTTTATCTCGCTCCGGCTAACCTTTCCGCTTGTAAGGGTCGGGCCGGGGCGCGTCTGGCCGCGGGATCCTGCCGGGACGAACTACAGTGGCAACGCACATTTTGCTGGGCATTTCTGCGGCAGGGATTGCATTTATGGTTTTCGTTCTGATTCAATTCCTGCGGGAGACGGGGGAGATCCGCGGCGGGCACCCTCCCGCCAGCAACCAGCCCCCGGCAAGCGCAAGGAGCGCCCGCGCGCTGCGATTCAGGGATTCCCGAGCCTGCTTACGATAACGGGAACCCGGTTCCCGGCAGGCTGAGCCGATAAGCTCAACGAGGTCTGTATGCTGGACATCATCTTCATAGGTGCGACTCTCATGTTCGTCTGTGTGGCGGTACTTTACGTTCGCGCTTGCGAACGCCTGCGATAGGAGCAATCCCGTGCGACCGGAAGATGCCGTACTGCTTACGATTTGTGTGTTGCTTCTGGGGTACCTGCTCTTTGCCCTGTTGAAGCCGGAGAAGTTTTAGCCGTGACGCCGAATGGGTGGTTTCAAATCGGAGTGTTCCTGCTGGTGATCCTGGCGATCACCAAGCCCCTGGGTGTGTTCATGGCGCGGGTGTTCAACCGCGAGAAGACGTTCCTGGATCCTGTGTTGCGCCCGGTTGAGCGCCTGATTTACCGCGCTACGGGTGTGGAAGAATCCCGCGAAATGGCCTGGACGGAATACGCCACCGCCTTGCTGCTCTTCAGCGGCGTTTCCCTGTTGCTGCTCTACGTGCTCGAGCGGGTACAGAAGTGGCTGCCCCTGAACCCCGAGGCCCTTGGCAACGTGGCGCCGGACCTGGCCTGGAATACGGCGGTCTCTTTCACCACCAACACGAATTGGCAGGCCTACACGCCGGAAACCACCATGAGCTATCTGACGCAGATGGCCGGCCTGGCCTATCACAATTTTGCGTCCGCGGCCGTAGGCATCGCCATGGCCATCGCGGTCATCCGTGGAATCGCGCGCCACGAGTCGAAGACGCTGGGCAACTTCTGGGTGGATCTAACCCGCAGCTTCCTGTGGGTGTTGCTTCCCATCAGCGTGGCCGGGGCGCTGCTGCTCGTCTCGCAAGGCGCGATCCAGAATTTGAAGCCATACACCACGGCAACGATTGTGGAACCGCAGACCGTACAGGTGACCGGACCCGACGGCAAAACCACCACCCAGGTGGTGCGCGAGCAGAGAATCCCGCAGGGACCCACGGCCTCGCAGGAAGCCATCAAGATGTACGGGACCAACGGCGGCGGCTTCTTCAACGCCAATAGCGCCCACCCATTCGAGAACCCGACTCCGGTTTCCAACTTTCTGCAGATGGTGCTCATTTTTGCCGTTCCGACCGGATTGACTTACACGCTGGGCCGTATGACGCGCTCTCCCGGCCACGGCTGGGCCGTATGGGGGGCCATGGCCTTCCTGTTTCTTTGCGGCGTGACCGTGGCCTACTGGGCCGAGGCGAGCGGGAATCCATTGCTCGCGCAGGCGGCCCGCGCCCCGCAATCCGCTCCGGCGCCAGCCCCCGACAACATGGAGGGCAAAGAAGTGCGCTTCGGCATCGCCGGCTCGGCGCTGTTTGCCACGGTCACCACGGATGCGAGCTGCGGCGCGGTGAACAGCATGCATGACTCCTTCACGCCGCTGGGCGGCATGGTGCCGCTGATCAACATCATGCTGGGAGAGATTGTGTTCGGCGGCGTGGGCTCCGGCCTGTACGGAATGATCGTCTTCGTGATTCTGGCCGTGTTCATCGCTGGGCTGATGGTGGGCCGCACCCCGGAGTACCTCGGCAAAAAGATCGAAGCCTACGACGTCAAAATGGCCATGCTGTTCGTGCTGGTCGCTTCGTTTACCATCCTGTGCTTTTCGGCATTCGCTTCCGTGGAGAAATTCGGTCTCGCCGGCATCAGCAATCCGGGCCCGCACGGTCTTACCCAGCTTCTGTACGCCTACACGTCGGCCACGGGAAACAACGGCTCGGCGTTCAACGGTATCAATGCAAACACCCTGTGGTTTAACTCCAGCCTGGGCGTAGCCATGCTGCTGGGCAGGTTTTTCATGGCCATCCCGGTTCTGGCGATTGGCGGCAGCCTGGCCGCGAAAAAGATCACTCCGGAATCGCTGGGCACATTTCAGGTGCGCGGCCCGCTGTTCACCGTCTTGCTGGTCTCCACCATCGTCATCGTGGGCTCGCTCACCTTTTTCCCGGTGTTGAGCCTGGCGCCGATTCTTGAGCACCTTTTGATGCATGCCGGCAGGGTTTTCTGAGGCTTTATGACCAGCTCAACGCACGTCAAAGCGAAGGCACTGGGCGACCCGAAGATACTGCGGCGCGCCGTGCTGGATTCCTTCCTGAAGCTCCATCCGCGCACCATGGTGAAGAATCCGGTGATGTTCGTGGTGGAAGTAGGCGCGCTGCTGACCACGCTGCAGTGGGCGCGCGATCTGGCGCACCACGTTTCCGGCACCGGCTTCGGCCTGCAGATCAGCCTCTGGCTGTGGTTCACCGTCCTCTTCGCCAATTTTGCCGAAGCCATGGCCGAAGGCCGCGGCAAGGCCCAGGCGGAAACTCTGCGCAAAGCGCGGACGGAAACCAGCGCGCGCCGGCTGAAGAAAGACGGCACCACGGAAACGGTTGCCAGTTCCGCCCTGCGCGCCCTGGATCTCGTCCTGGTGGCCGCCGGCGAATTCATTCCCGGCGATGGCGAGGTAGTGGTGGGCGTGGCCTCCGTGGACGAATCCGCGATCACCGGAGAATCCGCGCCGGTCATCCGCGAGGCCGGCGGGGATCGTTCCGCGGTCACCGGGGGCACCCG
>OCOJ01060960.1_pt3 | contig 20577 bp, 22 predicted proteins | sample 1539251 | NCBI WGS metagenome assembly OCOJ01 (sample SAMN01911457, study PRJEB22624) | soil metagenome | biome: Soil | place: Malaysia | collected 2012-04-30 | depth RA_metagenome m | reverse complement strand
CCCGCTTCTGGAACTGCACTTGTATTCGTCATGGAATTCTCGTTGCTTTCGACGGATTTCCAGTATCAGGTCGCCCGCCTCGCTCACAATAACACCGAACGGCCTTTCGTGGATTCAGAGGTAAATGTAGTCCGCCTCATATGCTAGGCAGACCGGCACCACGTAAGGTTGGTCGTTGAATGAGCAGCGCAACCTTCCGAGCACGGCGCGCTCTAGAGCCCCGCGACACTCGTTTTCATTCATTTCAAGAATCAGCATTTGTCCCTCCGGTCCTCCTCAGCAGGAACATGCTTTGGTGTTCTTCCAACAATGCTGCGTTCTGGGTTATTTTACAGTGCAACGAGAGCTCCGATTGAAAGGTCAATTCAGTCGAACTGCTGAATGACCAGGTCGCTCCTGCCCAAACCGATTATTGTTGTCCACGGCCTTTTATCAGACTTGTCCTCGTGGACTTGCTTTGTGGTTCAAGACCTGGTCTAGGCATGTGGGTGAACGCAACGCGCTTATTTTGGGCTGAACACATCGTGTGTTCCTGTGTTCTCTCCTTTCGGTGCACGGGCTGCCATCTAAACTGATCGCTGAAATTGCAAGTCAGTGCAAATCAGGCTGATGGTCCTCTCCGGGCTGCAACGCACACTGTGTTTCACTCGGAAGGGCCTTGGGTGTATAAGGGTGCCCATCCGGGAGATCAAAATGGAAATCCCAGCTAAATTGCTGCCCTCCTCCTTATGGACTCCCGGAAAGGGACAAATTGTCTGTGCACACTCACCCGCGCAGTGCCGCTTGTAGTGGAGCAGCCTTCAGAATTGATTGCTGCAACGCATCCGCCAATCTGCGCCGGGCTCGCATGATTCTGGATTTGAGTGCACCTTTGTGAATGCCCAGGGCCTGGAGTNCTGGAGTGATTCCATCGTTGAATATCCCGCAATCTCACGAAGTCGAAATGCAGCTTCAACTCCTGGACTAAGTTCACGGAGTTCCTGTTCGATGAGAGAGTTCATTTCGGTAGCCACGCAGATTTCCTCGGGATTCGGCCCCTCCGCCACGATTCCATTGAGAAGCGATCCTGATTGAGAATCCAGAATCTCGTCCAAGGGAGATTCTGTGCGGACGCGTTTCCTTCGGCGGAGCATCAAAGCTGAATTGATCGCGATCCGGGTAAGCCAGGTCGAGAAAGCTGATCGACCCTCAAAAGAGCCTAGCTTCGCGTAAGCCTTGCACCAACTTTCTTGCACCGCATCTTCTGCGTCTTCTCTATTCCGCAACACGGCATACGCCGCCTGATAAAGCCTGGGTGTGTACGTCTTGAAAAGTCGTTCCTGCGCGTCCGCGTTACCCGCAATGGCCAACTGGACCAGATCCCAATCTTTTCCGATGATAGGTTCGAGCGAGCGACAGCGTTCGAGGAGATCGTCGTATGGGTGACTCGGGTGTTGGGTCGTTAGCTCAGTGTCCTTCGTCATGATTGAAGCATCGGCCGACCAGCATCGGCGCCCTTCCGGCACTGTAACTGACAGCGCATCGTAGTTACTGCTTCCGCGTGTCGCTCATGCACCAAACTCCTTGATCGGGATAGTCAGCTGGGTTGTGCTTATCGTGCTCAGTTTCTGCTTCATTTCGGGCAAGCGGGGTTGATCCGGCTTTCGCGTCGACGCCCAGCCTCTTCGAAGCGCCGCTGTCCCATCTGCTGACCATCGATTGAGAGATGGTCGTCTGTTCGAGGCTCTAAGTTCCGCGCGGAACTCGTAGCCACTCAGATACTCGGTTGCAGCTTTCCGCTCCGACGCGCATGTGCAAGCAACAGCGCCACCGCACAGGACCCCATTCGAGTGCGCACACTATCGGCGCGGCTGGTCAGGATGATCGGAACCCTTGCCCCTAGCACCACACCGGCAGCGTCGGCATTCGCCAGGAAAATAAACTGTTTGGCGAGGATGTTTCCGGCCTCGAGGTCCGGAACGACCAGGATGTCGGCATCCCCGGCGACCGGAGACACAATGCCCTTGGTTTTCGCTGCCGCGGAGCTGATCGCGTTGTCCAACGCCAGTGGTCCATCCAGAACGGCTCCCGTAATCTGTCCGCGGTCGGCCATCTTGNCACAAGGCTGCTGCGTCCAAGGTCGAGGGGATCTTCGTGGTCACTTCTTCGACTGCTGACAGGATGGCGACTTTGGGTGCCGTCAGACGGAAGCTGTGAGCGAGGTCAATGGCGTTCTGGGAGATGTCCCGCTTGTCCTCGAGCGAAGGCGCGATGTTCACCACCGCGTCCGTAATGATCAACGGTTTTGGATAACTCGGAACGGCCATCACGAATGCGTGGCTGATGCGGCGACTGGTGCGCAGCCCTGCGGCTAAGGGGACGACGGCGGTCATCAGCACGTCGGTATGCAAGCTCCCCTTCATTAGGACTTCAGCCCGTCCTGCTCCCACGAGGTCCACGGCTCTGGCCGCTGCGGTGGAGGCGTCAGGCACGTCGTCAATCTCGAATCTGGAGATATTTACTCTTGCTTCCCGGGCGATTTGAAGGATTTTTTGACGGGGGCCGATCAAAATGGGCGTAATCAGACCGGCGTCGGCTGCCTCCACTGCGGCCGTCAGCGCCGTGGCTTCACAGGGAAAGGCCACCGACGTAACGATGGGATCGAGCGAGCGACAACGTTCGAGGAGATCGTCATATGGATGACTCGGGTGTTGGGTCGTTGGTTCAGTGGCTTTCGTCATGATTGGGGCATCGGCCGATCAGGAATCGGGAAAGCCTGATTGAGCCGATTTTCGCGTCGACGCCCAGCCTCCTCGAAGCGCCGCTTCTCATCCTCAGTTTCCGGAAGAGCGGGGGCCACAGAGACCGGCCTACCGTTTTCGTCAATCGCTACGAACGTTATATACGCCGATGATGTGTGGTGGACGTCTCCTGTGTTGGCGTCCTCGACCCAAACCTTCACTCCGACTTCCATCGACGACTTGAAGACCCGGTTCACGCTGGACCTCAAGATGAGCAACTGACCGATGCGGACCGGATGTAGAAAGCTTATGTAGCCTACCGATGCAGTCACTACTGGTCTCCGTCCGTGACGCACCGCCGCGATTCCACCACAAAGATCGATCAACTGCATAATGTGACCGCCCAGCACGTTCCCAAGAGTATTCGCATCATTCGGCAGGGTAACCTGCGTGTACTCTGTACGCGATTTGCTGACGGGACGCCCTTGCAGTGCCGAACTACCCATTCGTGCTTCCTCCCTGGCGCAAAGGTCCAAGCGCGGGCTATACGACAGCATTAGCCGACGGAAATCACCGGCCTTGGAATTTGGGCGCGCGTTTTTCGAGAAAAGCCGAGGTGCCCTCCTTTTTGTCCTCGGTCGCGGCACAGACTCCAAAGAGAGACCTTTCGAGAACCAAGCCTTCTGTTTGACTTGTTTCCAAACCTTTGTTCACTGCCTCGATCGCGAATTTAATCGACAGGGGAGCATTGGCGCTGATCTGTTTCAGGATGGCTTGCGCCCGCGGGACGAGCCGTTCCGCGGGGACAACCTCATTGACAAGGCCAATGCGATAGGCTTCTTGAGCACTGATCATCTCGCCGGAAAGGATGAGTTGCAGGGCCAGGCCTTTTCCGACCAACCGCGGTAGCCTCTGAGTTCCCCCGAAGCCCGGAATGATTCCCAGTTTCACTTCAGGCTGGCCAAATTTTGCACCCTCTGCGGCCAATCTGATGGTGCATGCCATTGCGACTTCGCAACCACCGCCGAGAGCAAAGCCATTGACGGCGGCGATCACCGGCTTCCCCAGATTCTCGATTACATTAAAGGCTGCCTGCCCCTCTTGCGCAAACTGCTCCCCTTGGACGCCCGTGACGGCGGCGATTTCACTTATGTCCGCGCCTGCAATGAAGGCTTTATTACCCGACCCGGTCAGGATGACACCTATTACCGTGGGGTCGTTAACGGCATCCTCGAAAACCCTCGTCAATTCGGCAAGGGTCCTCCTGTTCAGAGCATTGAGTACCTTCGGGCGGTTCAGGGTTACATACGCGATGCCGTCTTTCTTTTCGTACAGGACGTTTATTAAGGTTGGTGCCGCAGCCGCTGAATTCATTGAAGAAACTCCCCTACGGTCAAAACTTCGAATCCATCCATCCCGGATAGAGCTTGTTGGCCACCCAGCTTGTTGGTCCCCCACGCCGTTACGGGAGATAGAATCGAACGGTGGAGAAAGCCACTATGTCCTGGCCTTGCGGAGTTCGGCCAATTCCGTCCCAAAGGCTGCGATGCATGTAGACCACCTGGTTTCCGTATTGGATCCAGCCGAATGGTCCTTGATACATGCGATACCAATAGCCCACAGTAGCTTCATAGATGTCGCGATTCGCCCCGCTGCAGGAGTTCAGCGCCACTTCGTTCGTGCAGGCTGCGTAACTGACAAGTCTAGAACCGTAACCGGCAGGCACCATCGCGCCCTCCGCATTCACTGCTGTGTAGGCGTAACGCGCCGCGTATTCGTTGCCTCCATAGGCGTACAACTTCAACCGGTTGTTGGCGCGATATTCAATACCGCCCATAAGGTGAGCTTCACGCAACGGTTTCATTGCCGCGGTTATTGGATTCAAGGTGACGTCCGGAAACTGTCCTGATGCATAGCGGCCAATGCCTTGACCAATTAATCCTTCAGCGATGACATCTACTTTTTTGAGCACCGGCAAGATTGCGCCGAAGCCGACGCCGTAGCCTTCGGTGTAATTGTCATTCCCAACCGTGGTTGCCGTTGAAGCAATCCGGTCACGGAAGAACCGCCCTAGCGTTTTGATTTCGAAGTGTCCCCAGCCCGGTTCAAAGGCGACTTTGCCGAGGAGGTCGGGTGCCATAGTAGTTGAGTTGCCGAAACTATAGTTGGCCAGGAAGGGTAGGAGCAATGTGCCGCTGGCCGTGTTCGGGCTGGTGTTGAGCCCCATGACGTTCGCAGGCGTAAAAGCCGCCGAAATAATGTTCTCCGAGTGGCCAATTTCGAACGCAGCCCAAATCTTATCGTGGAAATTCTTGACTACCCGGACGGCTCGGCCGCGTGTCCAATTGAAGCCCACCGCATAGCTGCCGTCGGCCACGTCCGGGATCCACTCGGCTTTGGTGGCGATGCCATGTCGATTCGTGGTGAGCAAGGACCACATTTGACCAGCGCTTACCGTCCATCCGGACTCCAGGTCGATTTGGGCCCAGGCTTGGCGAATGCGCGGCGTGAAGCTGCTCGTTTCTACGTAGTTGGAGGTGGGTGCCGNAGCCGAGGAAGTCCATCTCGTAGTACCCCGTAATCTTCGTGGAGCCCGAGTTACCTTGCAGCAGCAGGGACAGCCGTGAGTCGCGCGCCGACCCACGATATTCGCTCAACTTCGAGTTCGGGCTTCCGTTTAGGGGAATCCCGCCGTAGCTGTTTGCGATATCGGCGTTTTCGTTGCGCGTGCGCACCAGCTCTGTGGCCTCCAGAAATCCTCCCGGCGTGAGCGCAAGCCCCTTGTAATAGATCGCCGTCGGATTTTCGCGGCTTCTCTCCCTATCGTCTTGTGCCGGCAGCAACTCGTTAACAGGATTGAATGAACTGTTTACGTTCATGAAGTGCGCGTCGGTCAGCGTAGCGGTGTCGCGCGCCGCGCTGGCTTCCTCGCTCGCTTTTTGCACAGTCGCCTGCAACTGCTGCTGTTGCTGTTGCAACGTAGCCACACTGTCCTGCAATGATTTCTGTAGCCGCTCGATTTCGGTTTGCTGCTGCCGGATCTGCGCTTGCGCTTGATCGAGCTTGCCTTGCATCGCTTCCAGCTGTTCGGAAGTGTCTTTCGCGGGCTTCTTGCTCTTGGCCTTTTGACCCGCCGCGCTTGACTTTGGGGTCTCCTTGGGTGGGTCCGGCGCTTGCGCCAAAGCATTTACTGCAAACAGGGCGACCAGTACCATTGATGACAACGATCGGGCGATACTTGGCATCTGTCTCCTCCTGAACAAATTTCGCGCTTGGTGCAAATCCTTCGACAATCACACCCCGCGGGATTCTGCTTGGCCGCGCACTCGTGTCACACCCAATGAGTTAGGTAGTAAATTGCAATCACCACGAAAGTTGCTGTCGTCTTGATACAGGTAAGAGCAAAAATGTCTTTGTAGGACTGCTTATGTGTCAGTCCGCACACGGCCAGAAGCGTGATAACCGCGCCGTTGTGGGGCAGGGTGTCCATTCCTCCGCTGGCCATAGCGGCGACTCGGTGCAGCACCTCCAACGGAATATGTGCGGCATTGGCGGCGGCGATGAACCTATCCGCCATGGCCGCCAGCGCAATTCCCATTCCTCCGGAAGCGGAGCCCGTGATTCCCGCGAGTACGTTCACGCTGATGGCTTCGTTCACAAGCGGGTTGGGAATGTGCTCCAAGGCGTTGCGGATTACAAGGAAACCCGGCAGCGATGCGATGACAGTTCCGAACCCGTACTCGGAGGCCGTGTTCATGGCCGCGAGCATCGCCCCTCCAATTGCGTCTTTCGAGCCTTGGGCGAACTCGGCCTCTACTTTCTTCCACGCGAAAACCACAACTGTAAGGATGCCCAGCACGAGAGCGGCTTCAACGGCCCAAATTCCGCGCATTTTTGCCAGTGGCTGGACAATCGCTTTTGCCGTCGGGGTCAACTGGACGATGACAGACGGGGGATACAACTTCGGAAGCAGCTTGGTAAATACGATGTTCATGACAGCAACAACGAGGAGCGGCAGAACGGCGATGGGCCAAGGCCTCAGGTCGGTGAGTTCTATGGGCTTCGGTTCGTTGATGTGTCCGGCGCCGTAGCCTTCGCCGGCGGCCGCAGCCTTCACGCTGCGCCAGTGTATATAGCTAACGCCAACGACAAAGATGAAGATCGCGCCAAGAGTGCCAAGGACTGGGGCAGCCGTGCTGGTGGTGTTGAAGAATGTGGTCGGAATGATGTTCTGGATTTGGGGTGTTCCGGGGAGCGAATCCATCGTGAAGGTAAACGCACCCATGGCAATCGTCACCGGGATCAAGCGCTTCGGGATGTTCAGCTCGCGGAACGTCTCCACGGCAAACGGATAAACAGCGAAGACCACTACAAAGAGCGAGACGCCGCCATAGGTGAGCAACGCGCAGACGATCACGATAGCGCCCATGGCCTTTGAAGGTCCCACCATATGGACAAACGAGTGCACGAGCGACTTCGCAAATCCGGAAATTTCAATCACCTTTCCGAAGATCGCGCCCAGCATGAACACAGGAAAATAGTTCTTTACGAACACCACCATGTTCTCCATGAACAAGCCGCTGTAAGCGGGGACAACTGAGGATGGTTGGGTGAGAAGAACGCCCAGCAGCGCAGCGACCGGGGCGAACAAAATGACGCTCATGCCCTCGTAGGCCACAAAGATCAAGAAGCCTAGTGCAAGAAGACAGACAATGAATGTCATGGCATCCTCACGACGCGTGTGAGAGCAACGCGTAGGCCAAACGGAGAGATTTGCATGTCATTGATTCGGAAGCGGGATGTGAAAACCGTCCGTCAGATCGAAACGGAGACTTGAACTATTTCAGGCAACGCTGAAGACAAAGCTGCCGCATTTGCGGCAGACAGGCCTAACCAAGGAGCACGGGGCCCGTGGGCGCTACCTAATCAGTAAGCTACGTTAATTTGCCGCGGCTCTCTCATGGCGTGACGATCCCCAGGCTAGAGCGAATCGCTAGCGGGACTCAATTACTCATGAGAGAGGTTTCTCGACAAGTCCATCGGGGGAACACGGCCACGATAAGAAAATCCCTGACCGTGGCTGCCTCTAAAGACCGCCACAGCTACCGCAGCGGCGAAGCAAGCAAATGCCAAAGAGGAGCGGGAGATAGCTTCCGCGTTCCATCGGACATCGTCGGGATAAATGCTGGTGACGCTCTTCAAAGTTTTTAATCCTAATACTCGTTTTCCCGGATTTGCCCGAAGTACTTGTTCGTGTGGGAAGTCGAAGGCCGGCGGTGAGCGCCGAGCATACTATAGGCTGCATTATCACCCGGCCTTCCCAAATCGCTTTTCCCCGAAGGTAATGTTGATGTACTCCCTGGCCGCTTCCGCAGCGTGGTGCATTGCGATTTCCTGGTGGCCGTGGGCTAGAAGCGCATGATGTGCTGCCTGGTCATGCTTTCCTGCTTCGTAGTGCTTAGCAGCTTCCCTGTGGTGGCGTGCCGCCTGTTCGCAATGCTCCGCTGCCTTGAGATGATGATCTGCTGCCTGCTTGGACATAAATCGCCTCCTCCTGTGGGTAGCGCACTTCAGTCTCCATCTATGCGGCTTGCGGCTATTCGAGAATAAAGGTGACTGCCAAGGTCACGCGGTATTCCACAATCTTGCCGTGCTCGACTTTTCCTTTCAGATTATGCACCTCAAAACCGGTGATGCCGCGCAAAGTCTTTGCGGCGCGTTTCATACCTTCCTCGATCGCCTCTTCAAAACCCTTAGGGGATCCAGCGGTGATCCTGGTGACACGGGCGACAGCCATAGGATTCCTCCCTATTCCGTTTTTTGCTTGACGAGCCGACATTCGTTTGTTTGCATGCACGCAACAGGCCAATGCAACTCCGTGAAACCGGAATTTACGACCTGGACGTTGGACTCGCGCATCGCGCCCTTCTCCAGTGCTGGACATAACAATCTTTCCGCCAGAGCAGGTCCCAGCGAGATCAGCGAGCTTTCTGTGGCTCGTTTTGCTCATCTGGCGGTCCCGCGCTTACTGCTGCGCAATCGATTTCGCCGACGCCGCTCCTGCTCCTCCCTTGGTGCCGGATTTTTCCGACCGAAATCGGGCTCAGACCGCCCGGCACCCGATATGCGTGGAGCATTTAAGACAAGCTTGCGGGTCAAGGTGCCGCATATCGGGCACTGCCAGGAATGAACCGCAGCGCAGTGTTTGCCCATTGCCTCGAAGCTNGCCCTCGGATTTTTCCTGTATTTCCAACTACTTGCTGGTCCCCGGACAATGCTCCGAGGCATTGGCACGATGGATGCACTTCTTTGTGTTGTTTTGAACGCTGGCAGTTTGCGCGCGAAGGGATTATCCCTTCCAGGAGGCTCCCGTGTCGAAAGTCATCAGTGCGGAACAGGCAGCTGGGCTTATCAAGGACGGCGCCACGGTTGGCGCCGGCGCTCTTCTGATTGCAGGATGGCCTGAAGAGCTCGCAATCGCAATGGAGAAGAGGTTTTTGGAAACCGGTCATCCTTCCGGTATTACTCTCGTGCATGCCTCCGGAGTTGGCGATTGGAAGACGAGGGGGTCGCAGCACTTCGCTCATCCTGGAATGGTAAAGCGTTGGATCGGTGGCCACACCGGGGCGGCGCCCGCGATGGCCAAGATGATCATCGACGGTGAGATTGAGGGTTACAACTTTCCGCAAGGCACGGTTGCTCAGTTGTGGCGTGAGATTGCGGGTCACCGGCCTGGCGTGATAACCAAAATCGGTTTGGGCACGTTTGCGGACCCGCGGGTAGAAGGCGGGAAGATGAACAAAAAAACCACCGAGGATATTGTCAAAGTCATTCAACTGGAGGGGCAGGAATGGCTTCTTTATCCGACTTTCAAGGTCGATGTGGCGATCATCCGCGGTACGACCGCCGATGAAGACGGCAATCTCACGGAAACCACCGAGGGCTGTCTACTCGAGTGGCTGCCGCTTGCGCAGGCGGCGAAAAACACTGGCGGCATCGTCATCGCGCAGATCGAGTATCTGGCCCAGAGGGGAACGCTGCATCCCAAGCGAGTGCGGGTTCCAGGCGTTCTGGTTGACTATTTGGTGATAGCGCCGCCCGAACATCATTGGCAAGCCGCTGGCACGTTATTCAACCCTGCATTCTCCGGTGACATCCGCGTGCCGATGGATGCACTCCCGGCGATGCCGTTGGACGAGCGCTTGATCATCGGACGCCGTGCAGCAATGGAGTTGGAGCCGGGATCAGCGGTGAATCTCGGGATTGGCATGCCGGAGGGCGTCGCGGCAGTTGCCGGAATGGAAGGCGCCTCCGATCTGCTGACGCTGACGACAGAACTCGGCGCCATCGGGGGGGTTCCAGCCGGCGGCGATAACTTTGGCATGTCCAGCAACGCACAAGCCTTCGTCGAGCAGCAGGCACAGTTTGACTGGTACGATGGCGGCGGGCTGGACCAGGCTTTTCTGGGCGCCGCTGAAGTAGACTCGGTCGGCAATGTGAACGTCAGCAAATTCAAAGGCCGGGCCGTCGGCTGTGGCGGCTTCGTCAATATCACCCAAAATGCGAAGAAGGTCGTCTACTGCGGCACGTTTACTGCGGGAGGGCTAAAGGTCGCGATTGAAGGGGGCCAACTCGTCATCAAGCAGGAAGGCAAGGGCAAAAAGTACGTCAAGAAGGTCGAGCAGATCACCTTCAGCGGCGCTTATGCGACCGCCACCAAACAACCGGTGCTGTTCATCACTGAGCGCGCAGTGTTCGAGCTGCAGGATGGCGGGCTCACGCTCATTGAAATCGCGCCCGGGATCAACCTCGAAAAGGACATCCTGGCTCAAATGGAGTTTACTCCACGCATCTCTCCCAATCTGAAACCGATGCTCAGCAGCATTTTCCAGCCAAAGTGGGGAGGGCTTCGCCAGATCATCGAATCAAAAGCCCGAAAGGTTGGGGCGGCCAAGGCGGCATAACACTGCATCACTTTTGACGAGCGACAGCACAGGTTATTCGCGCTGTCTAGAGGTCTTCAGACGCCGTGACAACTAACATCTATGGATACGATGGATCTATCCGGCAGGTTGCCTCGGCGGAGTTCCCCACTCATTGGGGTAGGTTTCACATATTGGGCTTCGAGCGAGACTTCGAGCAAGCCGGGTTGCGCCGGCGAGAAACGGCTCTGGCGCTGCTCATGGGCGACGTAAGGAGTCCGCCCCCGCTCGTGCGCATTCATTCCCAGTGTCTCACCGGCGACGCCCTCGGGTCCTTACGCTGTGACTGCGGCCAGCAACTTCAAACGGCGTTGTCAATGTTCTCGCAGGCGGGTGCAGGTGTTCTCATCTACGAAGAGCAAGAAGGCCGCGGAATTGGCCTCATGTCGAAACTGCAGGCTTACGAGCTACAGGATCAAGGACTGGATACGTTGGAGGCCAATGAGCAACTCGGCCTTAAAGCAGACTACCGCGAGTATGTGCTTCCCGCCCAAATTCTGAAGGCACTTGGCATCACCCGCGTACGATTGCTCTCCAGTAATCTGGACAAGGTCTTGGCTCTGGAGCGGGCGGGCATTTGCGTAATTGCGCGAATACCATGCGAGGCCAGGGCCGGGGCTTATGCGGAGCAATACCTGAATACAAAGAAAGAAAAATTCGGCCACCTGTTGACGATTAAACCGGAAGCTTTATCGTGAGTCCTGCGATGACACCTTCCCCTCCATTTACCGATGTAAGAACCGCGATGACCGAGATGCGCGCGGGGCGGATGGTGATCGTGGTGGACGACGAGGATCGAGAAAACGAAGGCGACTTGACACTCGCCGCCGAGAAGGTCACGCCCGAGGCTATCAATTTCATGGCGACCTACGGTCGCGGGCTTATCTGCCTGGCCCTGCCCGGGGAACGACTCGACTACCTGCGGCTCGATCCCATGACGGCCCAGAATACTTCACAATTTGGCACGGCGTTCACTGAATCGATTGACGCGATTGGGCGCGGCGTCACGACGGGTATTTCCGCCTACGACCGCGCTCAAACGATTCTGGCGGCCATCGATCCGGCGACCCGACCGCAAGACCTTGCCCGGCCAGGGCACATCTTCCCTCTGCGTGCGCGCAAAGGGGGAGTGCTGGTACGCACTGGGCAGACCGAGGCTTCGGTAGACCTCGCCCGCCTCGCTGGTCTGGTGCCCGCAGGGGTCATCTGCGAGATTATGAACGAAGACGGCAGCATGGCGCGCGTTCCGGACCTTGTTAAGTTCTGCCGTCAACACCAGTTGAAGATTCTCACCGTGGCCGAACTGATTCGTTACCGGATGGCGCATGAGCGCTACGTCGAGCGCATTGGCGAGACACTGGTTCCGACTGACCGTGGCGTATTCCGCATGATTGCGTACCATTGCGATCTCGACGGTGAATCGCATATTGCAATGGTTCTTGGCTGTATTGAAGACGCGAACGGCCCCGTCTTGGTGCGAATGCACTCTCATTGCGCCGCAGGCGACGTCTTCGGCGCCAGCAGTTGCGAATGTGCCGCGAATATCCGTGCTTCGCTGGATCGCATCGCGGCAGAAGGCGCTGGTGCGCTCATTTACCTACACCAGAGCGCAACTGGATACTCGGTCAAAACAGTGGCGGGCAAGGATTCTCTGATTTTCCATCCAAATCTGAAAGACCTTTCGCCCCTGGACCACGATCGCAAGGTTCAGCGCGATGTCGGAATCGGCGCACAGATTTTGCTCGATCTGAAACTAAGAAGGATCCGCCTGCTCACAAACCATCCTCGTCGTGTGGCAGCTTTGGAGGGTTATGGTATCGAGATTGTGGAGCACGTTTCCATTCGCGAACGCAAGTGCCATCAACGACGAGATTTCCGAAATGCTGGCATCAGGGGAAGCGCACGGCAGCAATGTGTGACAAGCGTCACAGCGCCAAAGGAACTGCTTGGTCAAAAAAGATCACGTCGGTCTGATCAGAATAGACAGGATGCCATACGGGCAGGCCCTCCCAAATTTCCTCAGAAGTTGAAGATCGAAGCAGAGCGGCCTGCCCTGCGCCTATTTGCAGCCCCAAAATCGAGGTGACCTCATGCTTAGTTCCCTCCTGACATCCTCGAGAGTCCTCGAAACCATCGACGAGCGCTTGCTGCGCTGTGGCATCAGCCGCCGCGACTTCGTGAAGTTCTGCTCCTCTCTGATGGTCGCCGCACCATTCGGCCTTGCGATCACCGATAAGAAAACGCCGGAAGAAGTCGCTCGGGGACTCGGAAAAGTCATTCGGCCTCCGGTGATCTGGATTGCATTCCAAGACTGCACGGGCTGTACCGAGACGCTACTCCGGACTTCGCATCCGGACCTGGGCGATTTGATTCTGAACGTCATCTCGCTCGAATATCACGAGACATTAATGGCGGGTTCGGGCAAGCAGGCCGAAGCAGCGCTCACGGAGGCCGTGTCCAAATACGCCGGCAAATACGTCTGCGTGGTTGAGGGCTCGATCCCCACACGGGATAAGGGCATCTACATGAAGCTGGCCGGGCGGCCGGCCATGGAAGTCCTCGCTGACGTTGCGGGAAAAGCCGCGGCTATAGTTGCCATTGGCTCATGTGCCTCTTGGGGAGGGATTCCTTCGGCCGATCCAAGCCCGACAGGAGCCGTTGGCGTTGTTGACCTCATGCCCGAGAAAACGATCGTAAACANTTCCGGGGTGCCCGCCCAATCCATACACACTGCTCGGGGTAATCCTGCAATTCGCCGACTCAGGAACACTGCCGGAACTCGATGCGGAGCGACGTCCGAAATTCGCGTTTGACCGCGACATTCATGAACATTGCCCGCGCAGGGCTCACTTTGATGCCGGCCATTTCGTAAAGCAATTCGGCGATGAGGGTCACCGCGAAGGTTGGTGTCTGTATGAAATGGGCTGCAAGGGCCCCGACACACATGCCGGATGCTCGACGCGGCATTTCAACGAAATTCCCGACGTGTGGCCGATCGGTATCGGCGCACCTTGCATCGGCTGCACAGAGAAGAGCATCGCGTTCCGTGTGCCGATGTTCGAGGTTGTGCAGATTCACACTATCGCGACGCCTCCGGCAACCTACGCACCGATAAACTCCCCGCAGGGCACAATCAGCCCCTTGGCAACTGGGCTCGTCGGACTGGCAGCAGGTGCGCTCGCGGGAGCCGGCTACGTTGCCTCTCGCAGGTTTTCGAAGGTGCCGGCCGACGAGAGCGTGCCCGGCTCCAACCAGCCCGGCGGTCCCGAAACGCCCGAGGGGGGCACGGGAACAAAGCCATCGCCATGAGCACCGCGATCGATCGCCGTCAGGCCCTCTTGGGCATCCTCGGAGCGGGGGGGGCTCTCTCGGGAGTGCTGGTACCTTCCGCTGTCGCCGAGGAGCACCCGGCGCACCCCGTGGCCCCGCCCGACGCCGTGTCCATGCTGTACGACAACACGATCTGCACCGGCTGCAAAGCTTGCATGATGGCGTGTAATGATGCTAACGGCTTGCCTTCAGACACCTCACTGTCCCGAGGCCTTTGGGATATGCCTGCGGACCTCAACTCGAAAACCAAGAACATCATCAAGCTCTACGAGGAGCCGGACGGGACANGGCTTTGCTTTCGTCAAAAGGCAGTGCATGCACTGCCTCGACCCAGCGTGCGTGACGGGCTGCCCGTTCGGGGCATTAAAGAAGAACTTGTGGGGTGCCGTTACGTGGGATGGTTCGCTCTGCATCGGGTGCCGTTACTGCGAGGTGGCCTGCCCATTCGACGTGCCAAAGTTCCAGTGGGACCACTGGAATCCTAAGATCGTCAAGTGCGAGTTCTGCTTCGACCAACGCCTGAAAGAGAACCGGCAGCCGGCCTGCACGGGCGTGTGCCCCACAGGGGCGGTCATCTTCGGCAAGCGCGTGGATCTCCTGGCCAAGGCAAAAGAACGCATCGCCGCCTCGCCGAATAAGTATTTCGAGAAGCGGGTGTACGGAGAGCATGAGGCGGGAGGAACTCAGGTGCTTTATCTCTCCAGCGTCGCATTCGAGAAGATCGGCCTCCCCAGACTCGGCGCGACTTCGCTCGGTCACTACGCCACCAAGGTGACAGCGGTGATCTACAAGTGGCTTTCGGGGCCGATTCTCGCGGCGGGCATTTTGGGCGCCCTGATCAAGCGAAACTGGAACCGGCATGAGGCTGAGAGACCTGAGCGTGAGAAACAGACAGGCCTTCCAGAACAGCTATGAACACGTGGGAGAAGTTAATCGAGTTGCTGTCTCCGATCGATGGTCATCATACAACTGCGAGCACCCATGACGAAAACGGCTCGACCTTTGTCAACCACTGGCAGCGCGGCGTGCCTGTGTATCGCGAGCCGATGGTTACGCCTACACTGCTATTTTTCGTAGCCCTCGCCGCGGTCGGCCTTGTCCTGGCTCTCGTGCGGTTCTTCTCCCCGCTTGGTCCATTCTCTGGGATGAACGATGCGTATGCCTGGGGAATCTGGAAGACCTTCAATGTCATGACTCTGACTGCCCTAGGTTCCGCCCCTCTCGCGGTGGGCATGGCAGCCTGGGTCTTCAACCGGCAAAAGCTGCACATGGTCATGCGCACCGCCCTCGTGAGTGGTTTCCTCTTCTATGCCACTGGCCTCGTTGCTCTCGGCTTCGATGTGGGGCGGGCGTGGAATTTTTACAACATTCTGCTCCCATGGCGCTGGAACACCGAATCAGCGATGCTCGAGATTTGTTTTTGCATGCCAGTCTACGCCGCGGTGTTCCTATTCTTCGAGAACCTTCCGCTGGTTCTGGAACGCTTCTACTATACGGGTACCGATGCAACCAAGGCGTTTCTTCGCAAATGCGCTCCCCCTCTGCGTCGGGTCTATCCATTTATGATTATTGGGGCGTATGTATTCCCCCTCATGCACCAGTCCTCCTTGGGAGGGCTGCTACTGCTGGCTGGCGACAAAATCAACCCCCTTTGGCAGACGCCATTCCTGCCGCTCCTCTACCTATTGGCGGCGGGTTTGTGCGGGCTGGGCTTCGTGACATTCCTCCTCCTCATTGGCTGTCTCCGCCACTCACGGCCGCTCGACCTGGGGGTGCTGGGGGAATTGGGCAACCTGCTGTCGTGGGGGTGCTTCCTTTTCCTCGCCGTCCGCTTCGGGGACCTCGTCTGGCGAGGAGAGCTCCATTCTGCCTTCGCACTCGACAAATGGAGCCTCCTCTTCCTATTCGAGACTGCGCTCATCCTTATCCCGGCCGTTGCTCTCAGGAGCGGGAAAAGTCGCGAGACGCCCCGAGCCCTGCTCAACATGGCCATGCTCGCCTGTTTGGGAGGATTGCTCTATCGTTTCATCCCTACCACCATCGCCTTTGCCCCGGCGCACAACGCAAGGTACTTCCCCAGCCTGCCAGAATTGGTGATGGCCATCGGGTACATCTCGCTTGCGATCGCAGCTTTCGGCCTTGCGATCAAATACTTCGCAATACTGCCCGGAGAGATCCAGGACTGGAATCACATGTTCAGACTTGTGCGCCAGCGCCGCGCGGCGGCTCGCCCTGAAGGAGAGACATCATGGCCCGCATCTCTATCGACCCCGTAACCCGCATCGAAGGTCACCTGCGCATCGATGTCGAGGTGGATGGCGGCACAGTGCAGAAGGCCTGGGCCTGCTGCACCATGTGGCGCGGGATTGAGACGATTTTGCGCGGGCGCGATCCCCGCGAAGGCTGGGTTTTTGCCCAGCGCTTCTGCGGAGTCTGCACCACGGTCCACGCCATGGCTTCCGTGCGCGCCGTGGAAGATGCCCTCCAACTCGAGATTCCTGCGAATGCGCAGTACATCCGCAACCTGATTCTCATCGCGCACGCCCTGCACGACCACATCGTTCATTTCTATCACCTGTCCGCTCTCGATTGGGTGGACATCACCACCATTCCCAAGGCCGACCCCACACGCGCAGCCTCCATCGCCGACGGCGTCAGCTCTTGGCCGGGAAATTCCCATCGTGAACTGGAGGCGGTCCAGAACAAGGTCAAAGGCTTGATTGCCGGCGGCCAGCTCGGGATTTTCTCCCACGGCTATTGGGGCCATCCGGCGATGCGCTTGAGCCCTGAAATGAATCTGATTCTGTTTGCCCACTATTTGCAGGCCCTGGAGTTTCAACGCAAAGCCTGCCAGGTCGTCGGAATCCTTGGGGGAAAAACGCCGCATATCCAGAACCTGGCTGTCGGCGGCGTGATGAACGCGATCAACTTGAACAGCCTCGCGACCATGAATATGGACCGCCTCGGGACATTGCAATCTCTGCTCCAGGACCTGGTCCCGTTCGTGCAACAGGCCTATTTCGTCGATGCCTGCCTGCTTGCAGCCTCCTACCCCGAGTGGTTCCGCTATGGAAGAGGCGTCGCAAATTATCTTGCTGTCCCCGACCTTCCGGTGGACGCGAAGGCCACGAAGTTTGATCTTCCCGGTGGCGTGATCATGGACGGGAATCTTGGTAGCGTGCGAACGATTCAAAATTGGCAGGACGAGGCCATCCGCGGGGCGGTTGCCGAAGATGTCACCCACGCGTGGTACGTAGGACAAGGTGCGCAGCCGCCCTGGAAAGGCAAGACCGACCCCTACTACACCGACTTCCGGGATGAGGGGAAATACACTTGGGTAAAAGCGCCGCGCTACAACGGTCATCCGATGCAGGTCGGTCCTCTTTCGAATGTTCTAGTCGGTTACTCTTCGGGCCATCCGCTCACGCGCAAATGGACGGACGCCGCTTTCAAGAGAGTCTCCTCGGTGCATGGTACGAATATGACGCCGGAGGACCTGCAATCGACAATGGGCCGTTACCTTTCTCGGGCAATCCGTTCCGCGATGCTCTCCGACCTGGCGCTCGAGCACTGGAAGTTACTCGCTGACAACATTCTCAAAGGCGACGACACCACCTACAATCCACCCCAATTCCCGGAGCATGAGGTTGAAGGTGTCGGTATGCACGAAGCGCCCCGTGGCACGCTATCGCACTGGGTTGTCATCGATAAGCGGGCTTTCTCCAACTATCAGGCGGTTGTGCCGACCACTTGGAACGCCAGCCCCCGCGACGAGAAGGGCGTCCCTGGGCCATACGAAAGCTCACTGCTTGCAAACCCCGTGGCCGATCCGGAGAAACCGCTGGAAGTGCTGCGCACTGTGCACTCCTTCGACCCGTGCATGGCGTGCGCGTGTCACACCCTCGATGCAAGCGGCCGCGAGATCGCCCAGGTAAAAGTCCTATGAACACAAGCACCGGCGAAAGTTACGCGCGAACCCCGGTTGCAACGAGGCGCCTGCGGCAGCGCGCATGCATCATTGGGTTAGGAAACGTGCTACTTGGCGATGACGGCTTCGGCCCGTTGGCCGTCGAAATGTTTCGTTGCGGGTACGCATGCGGTTCGAACGTTGAAATTCTCGACCTCGGCACCCCTGGGTTGGATCTCGCGCCGTATTTGTACGGCACGGATCTCGTCGTGATCGTAGATGCTGTTCATGCGGAAAATAAGCCAGGAACGTTGTGCATCTATTGCGAAGCCGATCTTCTGTCTCGCCGGGCCCAGCTTCATCTTACAGCCCACGACCCGGGAGTTCGGGAATCTTTGGCGCAGCTGAGACTAGCGGGTCGCGGCCCATCCGAAGTTATCATCATCGGAGTCGTTCCAGAATCGTGCGACCTCGGCAAGGGTGTAACTCCTTCCGTGCTGAACGCCTCCTTGGTTGCCGCTGATAACATTGCTCGCTTGCTGGTGGAGCGCGCGATCGATTGCCGCCGCCGGGATGTTCCCGTCCAGCCGAATCTCTGGTGGCTGTCCCGTGATCGACCTGAATTTGTCGCGTCGTGATGAAGTCTTGGCCCATGCACGAAATCTCCATCGCGGAAAGCATTATCGAAATCGCCGAGGCGAAGGCTCGCGAGCAAAACTCGGAGTGCATTCAAACAATCAAGATACGACTGGGGGAGTTCACAACGGTCGTCCGGGAAGCGCTGGAGTTCGCCTTCGAGGTCGCACGCAGGGAAACTCTGGCCGAAAACGCCAGGTTGGAGATTGAAAGCGTTCCTATTGTCGTGCGCTGCGTGGCGTGCGGCTCCGTGAAGGATCCGGTGCGGACAGTGTGCCTGATATGTCCGCAATGCGGGCTGCCACTGGAAGTCGTCTCGGGAGAGGAACTCCAGGTGGAGTACATCGAAGTCGAATCAGCAGCTGAGAGGGTGTGATGGATCGCGTATCGGTTCAAACGAACGTCTTGAAGGCCAACCAGGAAGCCGCCACGGAGAACCGCCGTCTGTTTGAAACAGGAGGAACGGTGGTGATCAACTTGATGTCTGCGCCGGGCGCGGGCAAGACCTCGCTGCTCGAGGCCACCATTCGGGGCCTGCGAGATCGCTACCGGCTCGCAGTGATCGAAGGCGACCTCCAGACAGATCTCGACTCCCAGCGGATTCGAGCTCTCGGCACCCGATCTCATCAGATTACGACCGGGACCGTCTGCCATCTTGACGCACGGATGGTCGCCCGCGCGCTGGCTGAATTTCCCGTGCAGGGACTCGACCTGCTGGTCATCGAAAACGTGGGAAACCTGATCTGCCCTGCCTCCTACGATCTTGGTGAAAGCCTGCGAGTTGTGATTTGCAGCGTGGCAGAAGGGGCCGAGAAGCCGAAGAAGTATCCCGTGATGTTCCACAAAGCGGACGTAGTCCTCATGAACAAGACGGACCTGGCCGCGGCTTCGGGGGTCGATCTACGAGAGCTGGAGACAAACGTGAGGGAAGTGAATCCGAAGACTACGGTGTTCGCGGTCTCATGCAAGACCGGAGTAGGACTCGATGCCTGGCTCGCATGGCTGGCAGATGCGATCGCATCCCGCAGCATCGCGGCCGCGGCAAGGACATAAAATTGGCAACCACTGCCCCAATTCGCATCGAGCGACTGCGCGTCGTGTTGCGCGGAGCCGTGCAGGGAGTCGGGTTTCGTCCGGCGGTTTATCGCCTTGCAGAGAAACTGCGTCTCGCAGGTTGGGTGAGGAACTCGGGCGCGGGGCTTGAAATTGAAGTCGAGGGCAGCTCGGAACAACTCGACCATTTCTTGGACGGGCTCAAAGCGGAGCGGCCACGAGCAGCAGTGGTAACTGCGGAAGAGGTTTCCCGAATTGCGCCCGCGGGATCCGTTTGGTTCGAAATTCTTCCGAGTGACGAAAGCGTTTCCAAAACCGTTGCGGTGTTGCCGGATCTCGCCACGTGCCCGGAATGCCTTCGCGAATTGCTCGATCCGGCTGATCGACGATTCGGGTATGCCTTCACGAACTGCACACTCTGTGGCCCGCGCTACACGATCCTCGTCGACATTCCGTATGACCGCCCAAACACGACGATGCAAGGTTTCAATTTGTGTCCCGTTTGCCGGCGGGAATATGAATCGGCGCACGATCGCCGATTTCACGCTCAACCGAATGCCTGCCCCGCCTGTGGCCCGCATCTTTGGTCGGTACCGGAGCAGGCGGAAGGCTCCAGCGCAGTCGTCTGCGCCGCCGAAGCATTGTCGCAGGGAGAAATCGTCGCACTCAAAGGAGTCGGCGGATTTCAACTTTTGGTGGACGCTCGCAATCCCGTTGCTGTGATGCGTTTGCGCAAACGCAAGCATCGGGAAGAGAAACCGTTCGCGCTCCTCATGCCTTCCCTCGGGGTGGTTCGCCAGCACTGCATAGTGACCGCAGCGGAAGAAGAGTTACTCGTCTCGCCGGCGGCGCCAATCGTTCTGCTTCGGCCCAACGAGGGGTGCGATCTGGCGCCCGAAGTGGCGAAATCTTCACCCTACCTGGGCGTGATGCTCCCATATTCGCCGCT
>OCOJ01036369.1_pt1 | contig 20583 bp, 25 predicted proteins | sample 1539251 | NCBI WGS metagenome assembly OCOJ01 (sample SAMN01911457, study PRJEB22624) | soil metagenome | biome: Soil | place: Malaysia | collected 2012-04-30 | depth RA_metagenome m | reverse complement strand
CCGCTCGTGCGCTCCTTCGTCCAGAGGACGACCGACCGGCCGTCGTCGCTCTCGGTGATGTCGAGGAGCCAGCCGTCCGGCTCCGACGGCGGGGAGGCCGCCGCCATCGCTACCGTCGGGAGGCGGGAGCCGAGGTCTCGGAGCGGACCCGGACCGCGAGGTCGGTCAGGACGGAGAGCAGCAGCGACTCGAGGAGGTCCGGGCTCCCGACGTACGTCGCCTGCGCGACGTACCGGCGGGCCCCCGTACGGACCATCTCGAACGCCGCGCGCTCCTCGGGGCTCGTGAGAAGGCGCGCGAACTCGTCCCAGCGCTTCATCCTCTCCTCGAGCGCCTGGCGGTAGGTCGGGGCGGTACGTCCCACGTCATCACCTCCTCGGCGAACTCTCCGCCGAACTGTTCGATCCCCGTCTGGCCGGGCGGGCGGGGCACGAGGGCGACCCGGGCGTCGTCCCGGAGCGCGCGCAGACGCAGGGTCCCGGGGCCGCGGGCGAAACTGATGAGGTCCGCCCAGGGAGGTCCCTCGTCGGCGAGCGAGCGGAACCGCGCGAACCCGTCCGGAGGGAGCGTGAGAAGGAGCGGACGGCGGACCTCGCGGGCGAGGGTCGCCAGGGTCCGCGCGACATGGCCGAGGAGCGCGAACCGCTCGTCGTCCGGGATCTCGGCGTCCCCGAAGAGGGCGGGGAGGTCGTGGCCGACCAGGAGGGTCGGAGGGCGCCGCCGGACCTCCCGGGCCCAGCCGTCCACGAGCGCGACCATCTGATAGGCGGTGAACGCGCGGGCGAGGCGGATCCGGCCCAGCGTCTCGGTCGCATCGACCCCGAACGCTCGGCCGAGCTCGCCGATGCGGTACGGGTGGAACCGGTTGGCTCCCTCGAGCAGGGAGATCCGGCCCCGGGCGAGGGCGTTCCCCGCGTAGAGGAGCTCGAGGACCGGCTCGACCGCGTTCGTCGGTCCGGTCCAGACGGTCGCTTCGCCGGGGGCGAACCGTCGCTCGAGCCAGGGAAAGAGCGCCGGCTCCGGAGGAAGGAGGGGAGTCGCACGGGGCCGCCGGGCGCGGGGGGCGAGCCGCGGACGAACGGACGCGGCGGAAAGCGAGGCGCGAGGTTCGGGCCGGACGGGGGATTCCTCGGGGAGGAAGAGGTCCTCCGGCGCGAGCTCGGGCTCGGTGAGAAGAGCGTCGACCATCATCGATCGATCCGGGAGAACCACCGGCCGCGGTGCTCTAAAGCCGTGGTTCGGGGGAGGTTGAAACAGCCCCGAGAAGGGACGGTTTCAGGGAGCGTTCTCCCGACCTCGTCTCGGGAAGGGCGAAGGGTTATCGGTCCCGCTTCTCGTTCTAGACGAGGAGAACCCCGATGGCGCTCCCCCCGACCACCCCGGCTCCGTCCTCTTCCCCTCCTGCTCCGAGTCCCCCCGTCCGTCGGAGACGAACGGTCGCGTACGTGGCCGGTGTCCTCGTCGCGGTCGCGGTCGTGCTCGCGCTGGTCCTCTTCGTGGTCCTCCCGGGGCTGACGGTGTCGGCGACCTCGCCGGCGGTCCTCACCTACTCGGGAGCCCGTCCGGTCGCCGACCACGCCGCCTCCGGGTTCCAGGGCGGAGGGTGGACGCTGCTCTTCGCGGCCGGACTCGTCTCGTCCGCCAACGAATCCCTCCCGGTGAACGCCTCCACGCTGGGCGGCTTCTCGGGATGCACGTACGTCCTCAACAGCGGAGTCCATGTGTTCACGCTGCCCGGATTCACCGGCAACCGCTCGGCCGGGCTCTCGCCGGCCTGGGAGTTCGTGTACCGCAACGGCACGGACGCCCTCGCGATCGTTTCGGTCGTGGACGGCTCCGCGAGCGTCCTCGCGACCGTGACCGGGGCGACCTGCACGTTCTACGCCGGGCTCATCCTCGGGGTCCCCGGGAACGTCATCGACAGCTCCCGCGCCGCGGCGGCCGTGGAGCCGAGGGCGGCCGCGTTCCTCGCCACGAACCCGAACGCCTCCGCGTTGTTCGTCCTCTTCGGAGGCTCGCCGCTCCTCGTCGGGACCAGCGGGCCCGACTGGACGGTCGTCTACACGACCTGTTCCCTGACGTCCACGGGCAGCGCGACGGGAAGCGAGTTCAACGCGACCGTCAACGCGGTCAGCGGCGCGGTCGTCTCCTCCCATACGAACTCGAGCGCCTCCTGCGGCGGCACGTTCACGGCGCTGGTTCGCGAGCCGGGAACCCCGGCGGGGCGCGCTCTCGCCCTCGCCGTCTCCCGGGACGGTCCGCGCGCGGGAGCCTGACCGCGGACCTACGCGTCCAGCCGTCCGCGCCGGGCCGGTGGGGAAAGGCCCAGCTCTTCGGTCAGAGTGCGACAGTTCGCGGCCGCGTCCCCCCGGAAGTGGTTGTTGAAGAAACCGTAGACGGTCGCCGCGCTCTCGGTGAGCGTCCGCACGCGAGGGACCCACTGCTCGAGCTCGGGCGCCGAGTACGTGTAGTCGTACCAGAGCGGGCTCCCATGACCGTGCCAGCGGACGTAGGCGAACGGTGCCGTCACATCGAGCCGGATCGGTAGATGGGGGCCGTCGACGGTCACGTACGCCAGACCGAACTCCCGGAGCATCTCGATCGATTCGGGGACGATCCACGAGCGTTCCCGGAACTCGACCGCGACCGGGAGGTCGCGGGGCAGGGTCTCGTAGAAGTGGCGCACCGTGGTCGGCTCGAACGGGAGCGACGGCGGGAGCTGGAGGAGGGCGGCCGCGAACTTCCCCGCATCCCGGATCGGCTTCAGCACCGCGAGGAACCGCGCGAGCTCCTCCTCGGTCCGAACGAGACGCAGGTCGTGCGTGATCGTCTGAGGGAACTTTGCCGCGAACCGGAACCCGGCGGGGGTTCGCTTGACCCACGAGGTGGCCACCGAGGGAGGAGGGAGACGGTAGAACGTCGAGTTCACCTCGACGATGGGAAAGAGGCCGGAGTAGTAGCGGAGCTTGTCGCTCGCTCCGCGCGGCGGGTAGACCTTCCCGACCCACTCCGGATAGTCCCATCCGCTGGTCCCCAGCAGGATGTCGGTCATCCGGACCCTCGGACGACCGAACGTCGTCCCAGCCGGTAAAGGTTACGCTCGAGGGGAAACGGGGTCGGACGGCGCCGCCGACCGTCCGAGAACGGTTATTTCGCGGCCGGGGGTTCCGTCCGCACCGTGTACCCCATCTCGTACGTTCGGGAGTCGGCGGATACCCTCCGGGCCGGCCTGGTCGCCCGAGGACGCGACCCTTCCGCGGTCGACCGGATCCTTTCCCTCGACCGGGAGCGGCGCGCGGCGGGCGACGAGGCGAACCGGCTTCGGGCCGAACGGAACCGGGCGACCGAGCGACTCGCCGAGGCCGCGAAGTCCTCCACCCCGCCGGACGACGCCGACCGGGCCCGTCTGGGAGAGCTCCGTGACCGGATCCGTGAGCTCGAGTCGACGGGGAGCGCGCTCGACGGGGAGATCCGCGAGCGACTTCTCCTCCTCCCGCAGACTCCGCACTCGAGCGTTCCCCACGGAACGGGTGCGGCCGACAACATTGAGGTCGCGCGGTTCGAAGCGAAGCGACCGGCGCCGAACGCGCCCCGCCCCCACTTCGAGGTCGGCCACGAGCTCAACCTGTTGGATGAGGAACGCGGAGCGAAGGTCGCCGGGGAGGGGTTCTTCGTGCTCTGGGGTGACCTCGCCCGGCTCGAGCACGCGCTCATCCGGTTCATGCGGGAGCTCCATCGTTCAAGGGGGTACGTCGAGGTGTCGCCTCCGATCCTCGTGAACTCCGAGTCGATGGTCGGCACCGGGCAGCTGCCGAAGTTCGCGGACGACTCCTACCAGGTGAGCCCCGACGGGCTCTGGCTCGTGCCGACCGCCGAGGTGCCGGTCACGAACCTCTTCCGGGACGAGGTGCTCCTGGCCGACGATCTCCCGCTCCGCCTCGTGGCCTACACTCCGTGCTTCCGTCGCGAGGCGGGGTCCCACGGGGTCGAGACCCGCGGGATCGCCCGGGTCCACCAGTTCGACAAGGTCGAGCTCGTCCAGTTCACGACCCCGGAAAGCTCGTACGATGCGCTCGAGGAGCTCCGGACCGAGGCGGAGGAGGTCCTCCGTCGGCTCGACCTTCCGTTCCGGACGATGGACCTCTGTACGGGGGACCTCGGGGAGAAGGCCGCGAAGTGCTACGACCTCGAGCTGTGGGCGCCCGGGAGCCAGCGTTGGCTCGAAGTCAGCTCGGTCTCGAACTTCGAGGCGTACCAGGCCGTTCGCGCGAACATCCGCTGGCGGCGCCACCAATCCGCGAAGCCCGGACCGCTCCACACGCTCAACGCGTCGGGGGTGGCGCTCCCCCGTCTCGTGATCGCCATCCTCGAGAACTACCAGACGGCCGACGGTCGGGTCGAGGTCCCCCCGGCGGTCCGGGACGAGATGGGAGGACAGAAGTTCCTCGAACCCAACCCGTTCGTTGGCGAGAAGGAGCTCGGGCGCGGGCGGCATTCTCGCCGGTCGTCGCGAACCCCCGGACCCGCCACGGAGAAACCCTAATAATCGGAGGCCCTGCCTCGCGGTCGGGAGACCTTCGGATGGTCCAGGTCGACATCGACATCGCGAAATGCACCGGCTGCTCCCACTGCAAGGACGTCTGCCCGGTGAACGTCTTCGACCTTCGCCCCCGCGACCAGGTCCCGGACGTCGTGGACGACCCGAGCGTCGGCGCGAAGTTCCAGTTCCGCGGCGAGAAGTCCCTCGCCGTCAACGGACCGGAATGCATCGTCTGTGAAGCGTGCCTGTTCGAGTGCGAAGGCGAATGCATCCTGATCACCGACGACGAGAACCACGTCCACTTCTCGGTCTACAAGTGACCTCTTCCTCGGCGCCGGTGCCGGCTCGCTTCTTCGCCTCGGTCGATGCGCTCCGAGCGTGGTTCGAAGCGCACCACAAGGGCGCCCCGGAACTTTGGGTCGGGTTCTACAAGGCCCACACCGGAAAGGGCGGCGTCGTCTATCCGGAAGCGGTGGACGAGGCCCTCTGCTACGGGTGGATCGATACCACGGTCCGACGGATCGACGCGGACCGGTACGCGAATCGGTTCACGCCCCGCCGACCGGACAGCGCGTGGAGCGAGGTGAACCGCCGTCGGTTCCGAGAGTTGGAACGGGGCGGGCGAGTCACAGAAGCGGGACGGCTGGCATTCCAGAGAATGTCGAAGAACCAACGCCTCCAGTACACCAGCGGGACGACGTTCCTTCTCTCGAAGGAGTTCACGGGTCGGATGCGCGGAGTGCCGCCGGCACAGCGCTTCTTCGAAAGCCGAAACCGAAGTTATCGAAACCGCGCGGCGTTCTGGGTGATGAGCGCCGTGCGACCCGGGACCCGGGAACGCCGGTTCTCCGCGTTGCTCGATGCCTCTGCGTCCGAGACCGTTCCTCCAGCCCTCCTACTTCCGGGCGAAGTCGCGCCCCGACCGGGCGCCCGTCCGGCCCGTCGTAATCCGAGCTCTCCACCTCGGTCGGACCGTCGCCGTCCCCGTGGTGCCGGCAGTCGTTAAATACGCCGGTACCCCGCCGACGCTACCGTGCCCGAGACGCCGAAGGAGCCGGGTCGCACCATCGTCGTGGGCGAGCGGGAGCTCGCCATCGGGTTCCGCCTGATCGGCCTCAAGGACGTGGTCGAGGTGACCCCCGACAACTCGGTCGCCGAGTTCGAGAAGGCGATGAGCGGCGACTACGCTCTCGTCATCGCGACGCAGTCGATCCGCGCGCTCCTCTCGGAGACTGAGCGGGCGGCCGCGGACGCTTCTCTCCACCCGCTCGTGGTCTTCGTGCCCACCCCCTCCGGGGAGTACGAAGTCGAGAGCATCGAAGCGCTCGCGAAGCGCATCCTGGGCGTCACGCTCACGGTTGCGAGCTAGACGCAGCACGGGAACGACAGTCCACCGAAGGAAGGAACATGGCAGGGTCTGTAGCGCGAGTTTCCGGCCCGGTTGTCATCGCCGAAGGTCTCGTGGACGCCAAGATGTACGACGTGGTCCGCGTCGGGTCGCTCGGACTGGTCGGGGAGATCATCCGTCTGGTCGAGGGAACCGCAACGGTCCAGGTCTACGAGGATACGACGGGAATCCGCCCGGGCGACCCCGTCGAGAACACGGGGCAAGCCCTGAGCGTCGAGCTCGGCCCCGGGCTCCTCAAGTCGATCTACGACGGGGTGCAGAGGCCGCTCGACGTCGTTCAGAAGTCGGTCGGCGATTTCATCACCCGCGGGACCGCGGCGGCTCCGCTCGATGAGAAGGCGGTCTGGGAGTTCACCGCGACCGCGAAGGTCGGAAGCGAGGTTTCGGCCGGGGCGATCCTCGGAACGGTCCAGGAGACGGCGCTCATCCTCCACAAGATCATGGTCCCGCCGGGCCTCAAGGGGACCCTCGCGGACCTCAAGAGCGGCAGCTACACGGTCCGCGACCGGATCGGTTCGCTTCGGACCGCGTCCGGAACCGTTCCCCTCACTCTTTCCCACAAGTGGGTCGTTCGCGTCCCGCGACCGGTCACGCAGAAACTCCCTCCCGAAATCCCGCTCGTCACAGGTCAGCGGGTCATCGATTCGTTCTATCCGGTGGCGAAGGGGGGAACGGCCTGCATTCCGGGACCCTTCGGGAGTGGCAAGACGGTATGTCAGCAGCAACTTGCGAAGTGGGCCGACTCGGACATCGTCGTCTACGTCGGTTGCGGAGAACGCGGGAACGAGATGGCCGAGGTGCTCGCCACGTTCCCGAAGCTCCAGGACCCGAAGTCGGGACGCCCGCTGATGGAGCGCACGGTGCTGATCGCGAACACGTCGAACATGCCGGTCGCCGCGCGCGAGGCGAGCGTCTACACGGGCATCACGATCGCCGAGTACTATCGGGACATGGGTTACGACGTCGCGCTGATGGCCGACTCGACCAGCCGCTGGGCGGAGGCGATGCGGGAGATCTCGGGACGGCTCGAAGAGATGCCGGGTGAGGAGGGATACCCCGCCTACCTCGGCCGACGCATCGCGGAGTTCTACGAGCGCTCGGGCCGCGTCATCACGCTCTCCCCCGAGGGTCGACCGGGGTCGATCACCGTCGTCGGAGCCGTTTCCCCGCCCGGCGGGGACACCTCGGAGCCGGTGAGCCAGAACACGCTGCGCATCGCCCGGGTCTTCTGGGCGTTGGACGCCTCCCTCGCGTCGCGCCGGCACTTCCCCTCGATCAACTGGCTCCAGAGCTACTCTCTCTACACGCGCGACCTCGACCCGTGGTACGCGGAGATGGTCGCGAAGGATTTCGGCGCCCTTCGTCAGAAGGCGCTCGAGACGCTCCAGAAGGAGGCGGAGCTCCAGGAGATCGTCCAACTCGTCGGGGTGGACGCGCTCCCCGAACGAGAGAAGGCGGTCCTGGACGTCTCGCGGATGCTCCGGGAGGACTACCTCCAGCAGAGCGCGTACGATGAGGTCGACACCTACACGTCGATCCGCAAGCAGGCCCTCATGCTCCGGATGATCCTCAAGTTCGGTGACCTCGAGCAGGACGCCGTCGCGAAGGGTACGACCGTGTCGAAGCTCCAGGCCCTTCCCGTCCGCACGAAGCTCTCCCGGATGAAGTGGATCCCCGAAGGCGAGGCCGACCGACAGTTCGCCGACCTCGGGCGCGAGACCGAGCTCGCGGTCGGTGCTCTCGCCGCCGGAGGTGCCTGATGGCCGCGAAGGGCGCCGCCTCCGCCCCCCTCGCCTCCCCCGTTCCCATCGACTATCGGACGATCGACCGGGTCGCCGGCCCTCTCCTCTTCGTCAAGGACGTGACGAACGCCGCGTACGGAGAGATCGTCGAGGTCCAGCTTCCCACCGGCGAGCGCCGGCAGGGGCAGGTGCTCGACTCGAGGAAGGGACTCGCGATCGTCCAGGTCTTCGGCGCGACGATGGGGATCAACCTCGAGCGGACGAGCGTGAAGTTCCTCGGCGAGGTCGCCACGCTTCCTGTCTCGGACGAGATGCTCGGCCGGGTCTTCACCGGCCTCGGGGAGCCGCGGGACGGCGGTCCGCGCATTGTGAGCGAGACCCGGCTCGAGATCGTCGGGAGCGCGATGAATCCCTACTCGCGCGAGGAGCCGAGCGAGTTCATCCAGACGGGGATCTCCACGATCGACGTCAACAACACCCTCGTGCGCGGGCAGAAGCTCCCCATCTTCTCGGGCGCGGGGCTTCCCCACAACCAGATCGCCGCCCAGATCGTCCGTCAGGCGAAGCTCCGGGACTCGACCGAAGGGTTCGCGGTCGTCTTCGCGGCGATGGGGATCACGAGCGAGGAGGCGAACTACTTCCTCAAGGAGTTCGAGTCGACCGGAGCGCTCGAGCGGGCCGTCGTCTTCCTGAACCTCTCGTCCGACCCCTCGATGGAACGGGTCGTGACGCCGCGCATGGCGCTCACCGCCGCCGAGTTCCTCNGCCTACGAGCGCGACCTCCACATCCTGGTCGTGATGACCGACATGACGAACTACTGCGAGGCGCTCCGCGAGGTCTCCGCCGCCCGCGAGGAGGTGCCGGGCCGACGCGGCTATCCCGGGTACCTCTACACCGACCTCGCGAGCATGTACGAGCGGGCCGGGAAGATTCATGGTCGCAAGGGGTCGATCACGCAGATCCCGATCCTCACGATGCCGGCGGACGACGTCACGCACCCGATCCCCGACCTGACCGGGTACATCACCGAGGGTCAGGTCTACGTCAGCCGGGAGCTCCAGCGCAAAGGGATCTACCCTCCGATCGACATCCTTCCGTCCCTCTCCCGTCTCATGGGTCAGGGGATCGGCAAGGGCCGGACGCGCGAGGACCACCGCGGGGTCTCCGACCAATTGTTCGCCGCCTACGCGACGGGGAAGGACCAGCGGGCCCTCTCCGCGATCGTCGGCGAGGAGGCGCTCACGCCGACCGACCGCCTCTACCTCAAGATGGCCGACCGCTTCGAGAAGGAGTTCGTCAACCAGCGCCCGGACGAGGACCGAACGATCGACGAGAGCCTCGCCCTGGCGTGGGATATCCTCGCCGACTTCCCCGACTCCGAGCTGAAGCGGATCCGACCAGAGTTCATCGAGAAGTACCGGCCGAAGAGAGGTGCCGCGCCTTCGTAGGCGCCCCGGACGCGACCCACGATGCCCGCCGAAATCGTTCGACCGACCCGCCTCGAGCTCATCAAGACACGCCGGCGCATCGTGGTCGCGAAGAAGGGGCTCAACCTCCTCAAGCTGAAGCGCTCGGCGCTGATCGTGGAGTTCTTCGCGCTGTCGCGCGAGGCGCTCAAGCTCCGCGGCGACCTTCGGGCGCGCGTCGAGCGCGGCTACGAGTCGATCCGGATGGCCGAGATGCTCGAGGGGCCGACGCGCCTCGAGAACATCTCGATGCTGCTCCCCGACATCGCGCCGGTCGCGGTCACGACGAAGAACGTGATGGGCGTCCGCACCCCGCGGGTCGACCGCGGCGGCTACGCGCCGGTTTCGAGCGTCGACCTCCTCGACCTCCCGGTCTCCGTCCAGGAGTCGGTCCGCCGGTTCCAGCGGATCTACCAGATCGTCCTCGATATCGCGGAGAAGGAGAACGCGCTGCGCCGGCTTCTCAAGGAGATCGAGAAGACGAAGCGGCGGGCGAGCGCCATCGAGAACGTCCTCATCCCGCGGCTCGACGGCATCGTGCGGTACATCAAGTTCCGATTCGACGAGATGGAACGCGACTCGTTCAGCATGCTCAAGACGGTGAAGCGCAAGATGGAGCGGGAGGGGAGCGGTGCTGCCGCCGCGTGACCACGCGAACGTCGCGGTCCGGCGGTTCTCCGCCGTCCGGGCCGCGAGCCTCGCGGTGAAGGGGGCGGCGGTGCTCGTGGTCGTCTACCTGGTCGCGAGGATTCTTCTCGGAGGACCCTGACGATGGCGACCACCACATCCCCGGCGAGCGAGCCGAACTCGGTCGAGGCGCTGAAGCGGGTGAAGGCGACGGAGAACGAGTGGGACGCCCGCCTCGCCGCGGCGCGCGAGGAATCGCAGGCGGCGCTTCAGTCCCTCCGCGCGGCGGTCGAGGACGAAGCGCGGACGACGAGCGCCGACGCGGAACGCGACCGCGTCACGCGCATCGAGACCGCCCGCGCGGAGGTCGGTCGGGAGGCCGACGCGATCGTCGCGGAGGGCCAGAAAGCCGCCGACGAAGCGCTCCGGGGAGAGGGACGGCGACCGTCCGATAAGAAGGACGCCATCCTGGCGGCGGTCCTGGGCTCGTTCGGCCAGGAATAATCGGCGCGCGGATCCGGTTCGATCGTTCGGGAGGAAGCGAGAATGGTCCTGCGTCCTCTCAAGATGACCAAGATCGGCCTCCTCGGCCTCAAGGGGGACGAGGAGCGGATCCTCACCGTCCTCCACGACCTTCGGGTCGCGCAGATCGAGATCCTCTCCCCGGAGACGATGGCCGAGCTCGGGCCCGAACGCGGCCCCGAAACGCTCCGCCAGGTCGGGGATGAGACGCTCCGCTTCCGCGGACTCCTGAGCGCCCTCCCGCCGGTCCCGGTCGGCGCGCCCCGACGGTTCGACTCGACCGCGGAGATCCTCGCCGCGGCGAAGACGGTGCCGATCGACGCGGAGGTGGCCGACCTCCGGCGCGAAGACGACCGCCTCGCGACCGAGGAGAAGGCGACCGCCGCGACCGCGGACCTCCTCCAGAAGATCTCGTTCTACCCGGACCGGCTCGAGTTCCTGAACTCGAAGAGCTTCCTGACGTTCTACGGGACGATCACCGCCGAGAAGTACCCGGCGTTCGCCGCCGCCCTTCCCGAGGAGACGGACGTCCACCTTCTGCTCGGTCCGTCCGGGGAGGCGATCCTCCGATTCCTCGTGCTGATCCCTCCGAGCGGGGCGGACGTCCTCGCCCGGGTCTCCCAGGCCCACGGGGTCCGCCTGACCGCGGTCCCTCGTCTCGAGGGGACGGTGCCCGAGGAGCTCGAGACGCTCAAGCAGCGGGCCATCGAGATCGTGCGGCGTCGGGCGGAGATCCATTCGCGTCTCGTCGCCCTCTCCCTCGATTGGTACCCTCTCGTGAGCGCCATCGCCGAGGCGCTCGAGATCGAGAACCGGAAGGCCGAGGTCGTCTCGAAGCTCGGGGCGAGCCAGACCGCCTTCGCGCTCGAGGCGTGGGTCCCCGACCGGGACGTCGCGCGCCTCGAGAGCGTCGTCGACCGGGAGAGCGGGGGCCGGACGTTCTTCTACCGCGTCCCGACCCAGGAGGAACCCCCGACGATCATGGCGAACCCGCGCGGGGTCCGTCGGTTCGAGTTCTTCGTTCGATTCTACTCGCTCCCGCAGGCGACCGAGTGGGACCCGACGCTCGTCTTCTCGATCGTCTTCCCGCTGTTCTTCGGCTTCATGCTGAGCGACTGGGGTTACGGCCTCACGATCCTTCTCATCTGCCTCTGGATGATCGCCGGCTTCCCGGCGGCCCGGTACCTTCCGAAGTTCGGGCGCAACTTCGTGAAGCTGATCATGGGCCCGAAAGGGATGCAGCAGCTCGCCTACGCGCTCATCCCGGGCTGTCTGCTCGCGATCGGGCTCGGCCTCTACACGGACCAGTTCTTCGGCTACCCGCTCCTCCACCAGCTCATCGGCTACGTCGGTCCGAACCCGGCCTCCGAGCAGTACCTGCCGAAGTACCTCCTCTTCGCCGGCTTCGTCGGCCTCGGGATGGTCCTCCTCGGGTTCCTGATGGGCGCCCTCAAGGAGTACGCCCACCACCACGTCCGCGGGGTCGTGGCGAAGTCGGGCGGGATTCTCTTCGCCCTCGGGATCGCGTTCGTCGGCCTCGCGTTCCTTCATAAGTCGGTCTCGGTCCAGTCGAACCCGTCGCTCCTCGTCTGGTTCGCCTGCCTCGGGGCCGGGCTCCTCATGCTCCTCTTGGGCGAGGGNGCTCCAGATGGGGATGATGGGGCTCATCGAGGTGGTGAGCCACATCCTCTCCTACACGCGTCTCGTGGGGATCCTGCTCGCGAGCGTCATCCTCGCGCTCGTCATCAACACGATCGCGGGCGGCCTCGTCCACGGAGGGACGCTCGTCGGGATCATCGCCGGGCTCGCGATCATCCTCATCGGCCAGTCGTTCAACGTCATCCTCGGGGTGTTCGAGCCCGGCATCCAGGGCGCGCGGCTCATCTTCGTCGAGTACTTCTCGAAGTTCTACTCGGGGAACGGAAAGCTGTTCCAGCCGTTCGGCGCGCCGCGGACCCACACCATCTCGCCGGTCTCGACCGAAGCCGCTCCGGCCCCCGCCGGGCCGATCATGAAGACCCCCGGCGAAGGGTAGATCGACGCGCGTCCTGTTGGCGGCCCTAGAGGCCGGGCGACACGAGGAGCGACGTGAGCCGCTCAGCGGGGACTCCGTAGAGGCGGCCGAACACCGCCCGGCGCAGGTCGCTCCGCTCGACCTCGTTCCGGATGAGGTAGGCGAAGATCACGCTGAGCGAGAGCGGGTACGTCCGCAGGCGCCTCAGCTCGGTGGTCGCCCGGTCCCGCTCGATCGCGACCTCGTAACCGGTGAGGCTGTCGGCGGTGGTGTACTCGGCCGTCCCCTCGGCGACGGACGGGAACCGGGCAGCGAGCCGCTCGGCGAGCTCGGGGACGGTGCGCGCGGCGTAGAGGTCGGAGGCCTGGGCCGAGGTCATCGTCCCACCGTCGAGGAACCGGGAGAGGACGTCGTCGACGGAAAGGTTCCGGTCCTTCCCCTTGAGGAGAAGGAGGGCGTTGCGGCCATCAACCTCGCTCTGGACGAGGCCGCGCACGACCCACTCGTCGCCCTGGAAGAACCGCGCTTGGGCGAGGACGGTGCGGTAGTACTCCTTGTCGAGCGCCCGGACGATCGGGAAGATGTTGTGGGTCCGCTCGAACGCCTCGAGGAACGGGAGGATCGTCGTCCCGTAGCCGTACTTCACGAGCGACGTGACCATCGCCTCGAGCGTCGGCTGGCTCAGGAGAATGCGGAAGTCGTCGAGGTTCATCGCCCCGGCGTAGAGGCCGGCGGGGATCTCGCGGCTCGACACCAGGTGGTCCTCCGTCTCCGTGACCCCGCGTCCCTGGACCTTCGCGGTCAGGATCATCTCGATGTTCTGGATGTCCCAGCGGCCGAGGTACGCGGCGACGACGGCTCGGCCGGCGAACGGCGTCGCTTCGTAGGCATGCCGGTTCCGCCGGACGAACGTCCGGTTGATCGCGACCTCGACCATCGAGACGTCCGAGTGGGTCGACCGGGCGCGGGCGATGTCGTCGGCATACGGAGTGGTCTCGAGCACCTTCGCGAACTCGTTCGGGTCCTTCGTCGCGAGAAGGAGAGGGTACGTCTCCTTCGGCAGGAACTGGGGGAATTCGGGGTTCAGGCGGCCGAGCGCGCTCGCGTACGGGGAGGCCGCCATCGTCGTCGCGAACCTACGCGAGGAGTTCCCGCACCCGGTCCTCGCGCAACCGGAGCAGCTCGTCGAACGAGAGGTTGAGCCGTCGGTTCCCGTCCGGCGTCTCGGCGATGAGGCCGCCCAGGATCGGCTGCGGCGTCGGGTCGAAGGAGCGGCCGGCGACCTTTGAGAGCACCGATGCGTCCTCGCTGCGGCCGAAGATGCGGACCTGCTTTCCGAGCGTCTCGGTGGCCGCCGCCATCATCCGCTTCAGCACGGCCGGGTACTGCGGGGACCGCGTGTAGTCCCGTAGCAGCGAGCGGGTCTCCTCGATCGCGCCCTCGAGCCGCTGTTCGCGGGCCTCGTAGAGAAGTTTCCGGGACTCCAGCTTCGCCGCCGCGATCCGCTGGGCGCGCTCGTGCGCCACCTCGAGGTCGGTCTCCCGCGCGCTCTCGGCCCGGATGGCGGCGACGCGTTCGTCCCGCTCGGCGAGGAGCTGCTTCGTCGCCGCCGCGCGCTCCGCGGTGACGTCCGCGAGGCCGGCCTCGCCGCGCCGGCGGATCTCGTCGACGAGGGTTTCGAGGCTCATGGAGCGAGGCCCGGGTCCGTCGTTCCGTCTAAATGACGCCGAGCAGCAGGATGATCCCCAGCACGAAACCGATGATCCAGAGCGTCTCGGGGATGACGAAGAAGAACAGTACCTGGCCGAACTTCTCCGGCTTCTCCGCGATGATCCCCATTCCGGCGGCCCCGATCCCGGACTGGGCCATTCCCGTCCCGATCAGGCCTCCGGCGATGGCGATGCCCGCGGCGAGCACTTCGTACGACTGTACTATGTCGCTGACCATGGTGCGACCCGGGCGGCCGAGCAAGGTCGGGTATATAACCCGGAACCCGCGCTGACGGGCCCCGTCCACCGGCGAGAAAACGAGGCCTCGGCCGAGTATCGCCCGGAGCTCCGGGACGGACCGTCCGACGCCGACCGCTAGAGGACGGTCAGGTAGTACGTCCCCGAGAGGAGGACCGTGCGATTCGCTCCGCTGACCGAGGAGGAGGAGAAATCACACGCCCAGAACGGGACGGCGCTTCCATTGCTCTCGAGAGAGGAGTACCCCGACGAGCTGTTGGTGAACAGGTCGCCCACGACCACCACCGAGGAGACTGGGGGACCGGTCGGTGCGGCGACTTCCCCCACGGGCTGTCCGTCCGCGGAGCTCCACTGATAGGCGAGGATCGCGCCGGCGGGGAGGTCGACCCAGACCGCGTCCGACGGGACCCGGATCGGGGGCCACTGGCACGAGCCGACCGGGACCTCCTCCCGGAACGAGTGCGCGACCGGCGCCGTCCAGAGGACGGGCAGGAGGAGGAGGACGCTGACCACTCCCGCCGCCGCGATCCAGCGTCGGAGCGGATGTCGGACCGGGGGCCGGGAGAGAGGGTCGAGGCGCAGCTGGTCCTCGCGAACCCGCTCCGCTCGGGAGATGCCGAGGAGCCCCACGCCGATACCGGCGCACACGGCGGCGAAGGCGAAGACCGCGACCGAGAGAGGTGTCGCGAGCGGGGAGAGAGGGACCCAGGTATCCGCGACGCTGGCGAACAGTAGGTTCGTCTCGTCGACGCCCGCGAATTCGGTCACGAGCGCGACCCCGATGAGGAGGAACGCCGCGACCGCGGCCACCGACCCGCGGACCCGCCATCGGGCTCCCAACGTGATCACCATGGAGCCGACCTCGACTACACCCTCCGGGGTGGTAACGACGGAGTGGGCGGCAACCGGACCCGGAGCAGGTAGCACGCCCCGAGGGCCGAGGCCGCGACGATCGACCCGCCCGCGAGCCAGATGGCGAGCGGCTCCAGGGGCGAGGTCTGCGCGACGACCGTGACGATGAGCGCGGAGGAGTTCGCGACGATGCCGTCCTTCCAGCTGACCGTGGCGACGACGCGGTACGTGCCCGGGTCACGGTACGCGTAGTCGAGGGGATACGTCGAGTTCCACGGAGCGGAGGAACAGCTCGCATGCTCGAACACGGGCACCATCGGCCAGCCGGACGCTTCGTAGACATATCCGTCTCCGAGCGCGACCGCGAACTTCACGACCGTCCGGTTCGGAAGGTCGAACCCCGTGCAGTTGTCCGGGCTGACATGGAGCTTCAGGTCGACCGAGCTCCCCTGGGTCGCCGTTCCGTTCGAGGCCGTGACGTCCACGGTCCGGGAAGAAAGCCCGTCCGGTGCTGTGACGACCGTCGGGGCAGCGGGGTGCGACCCCCCCGAGGGCTCGGCGAAGCCCGGCGGTAGCAGAACGCCGGCGAGGACCAGGACGAGCCCCAGGGCCACGAGGGATGCGGATGCCCTTCGAGCGACGCGGGACACCGGCGACGACGTCCGCATGCCTTCCTCCTCCGAAACGGTCCGAGGGGCTTGAGGGTTTCAACCGGTCGACCGTTGCGCCGTGGCGGAACGGAAGCGCCCCGAACGGGGGTCGTTCTAGTCGGCGGAGCTCGCGTCCTTCTTCGACTCCGCCGACCTCTTCGAGCTCGAGTCCGAGGTCGAAGCGGAGGTCTCGACCGCTCTCGACCGCGCCTTCTGCCGCACCCGGAGGAGCAGGGCGAACGACCCGACCCAGGCGACCCAGCCAAACACCCACGCCGTGAGGCACACCGGGCAGAGGGCGTGGATGAGGGCGAGCTCGACGTACACGAAGTAGAGCGAGAACGCGACGCCGACCGTAGCGACGAGGAAGAGGAGGTACGGCCAAAGGAGCTCCCGGCGGCGGGACTCGGCGACCGCGGCGAGGAGGAGGAGGAGGACGAACCCGCCGATGCCGATGAACGCGTCCGGAATCCCGAGGACGGTTGTCATCCCGCTCTTCGCGACCGTCCCGCACGAGACGAACGAGTTGACGTTGCAGCTGCTCTGGAGCGACGAGTCGATCGTCTCGATGTAGGCGTAGATCGCCGCGATCAGCCCGAACCCCGCGGCGAGGTAGATGACCGACCGAATGTCCTTCGTCCGCATCGCAGCTCCCGAACTCAGGAGAGCTGGGCGAGGTCCGTCGAGACCGACGACTGCGTACCGGTGCCCCAGATCCCGCTATTGCTCCATCCCGCGTAGTACGGCTGCTGCGCGAGGTTCGAAGGGGACGCCCCGGCGCATTTCGCGAGGATCGCCATCATCCACCAAGTCTGGGCCTGGACCACCGACCACGGCACGCCGCTCGCGGTCCCGATCGATTGCTCCATCTGTTGGAACGTGTACGAGCTGACGTCGGTCGGCTGGACCAGCGTGCCTCGGGCGTTGTCCGGGTTGCCGTTCCCGCTCCCGTGGATGTACTGTCCGTTGATCACCAGGAACGGAATCGCGCTACCCGAGTACGCGCTGACGTAGGCCTGCTCGACGCAGTTCGAGGTGGTCGGGAAGGTCCCGGTCGACCCCGAGGTATCGATACTCGGGACGAACACGACGTAGCTCGAAGTGAGCTGGGCGCCCGAGAGGTCGGCTTCGGGAATATTGTCCTCGGCCGAGTACATGTACGCGACGCCGCTCCACGTGCCGAACCCGCTCAACGCTTTCCAGATCGGCCAGCTGCTGGCGGAACAGTACGGGCACCAGGTCGCGCCGTAGAAGTAGAAGACCGGGCGACCGTCCTTGGTCCACGTCGGGTCCCCGTGGAACGCGCTCCAGCCGGGCGCGGTCTGGGGAGAACCCGAGGTGGACGGCTGGAGGACCGGGCATCCGAAGAAGAGGACGCCCACCGTCGCGATAATGCCCGAGATCAGAAGCCCGATCACGACCCCCATCACGAGGGTGTTCCGGTAGACCTTCGACCAGCGGTCCCCGGTCGAGCGGAGGAGGCCGTAGAGGAGCAGGAAGGCCGCGACGACGAGCCCGAGGGCGAGGTACGGGATCGCCGGTAGGACGATCCCGACCGGGGACGGGACGAAGTAGGCGAAGGCGAACCAGATGGCGAAGATCGGTACCAGGAGATAGCCGACTCGGGCCAGCTTCCAGCGACGTTCCTCCTTCTCCTTCTCGTCCTTCGATGGCACCGAAGACGTCGGCGCCTCCTTCCGGCGCTCCTGGCGGAGCCGCTGACGGTGGTAGAGGCTTCGAAGGGCGCGCCCGGGTTCGTGGACGGAGGCGTCCGGATGGAATCCGACCTTCGGGTCGTTCGCGATCTTCTCCCAATCCCAGCCTTTTGACCGGAGCTCGTCGACCCGGTCCCAGTCCACCATCGAACGACCCACTCGGCTACCCCTTTTCCGCTTTTGCCCTGGAGGGAAGACGTGGGCTAGGGGGGAGGGCGGAGCGCGCTCCTTTTACCCCGAACGGGGTCGCCCCTCGCGATGCAACTCACCTTCCTCGGGACGGCAGGCTCGTGGCCGACCAAGGAACGGTCGGCGAGCGCGATCGCCCTCGACCTCGAGAAGGAGCTCATCCTCCTCGACTGCGGCGAAGGGACCCAGCGCCAGTTCTTCCAGTCGTCCGCCTCGTTCATGCGGGTGCGCCGGGTCTTCGTGACCCATTTCCACGGCGACCACTTTCTCGGCCTCCCCGGGCTGATCCAGAGCATGTGCCTCAATCACCGGACCGAGCCGCTCGACATCTACGGCCCGCCGGACGCCGAGGAGATGGTCGGCCGGGCGCTCAAGATGGGGTACTTCACCCTCCGCTTCCCGGTGACCGTCCATCCGCTCACCCCGGGGTCGACGGTCGAGCTGGACGGCTACTCGGTGAAGACCTCCCCGGCGATCCATCCGGTCCCCTCCCTCGCCTACCGGATCGAGGAGGGACCGAAGCGCGGACGGTTCGACGGCGAAAAGGCCCGGTCGCTCGGCATCCACGGCCGCGACTTCGCGAAGCTGGAGGCGGGGGAGCCGGTCCGGGTCGGTGCGACCGTCGTCCACCCGGGCGACGTCATGGGCCCCCCGAGGCCGGGACGGACGGTCGTCTATTCGGGCGACACGGCGCCCTCCGACGACGTTCGCCACCTCGCTCACCGCGCCACCGTCCTCATCCACGAAGCGACCGTCGCCCAGGAGCTCGAATCGGAGGCGAACGAATGGGGTCACTCCTCCGCCCGCCAGGCCGCCGAGATCGCGACCGAGGCCGAGGTCGCGACGCTCTTCCTGACGCACTTCTCGGCCCGGTACAAGGAGCTCGATGCGCTCGAGACCGAGGCCCGGGTCCTCTTTCCGGGGTCCAAGGCAGCTCGGGACTTCCTCGACCACCTCATCCACCAGCCATGATCCGCGCCGACCTCCTCGTCACGGAGATCGCCGAGCTCGCGACCCTCGCACGAGGACCCGTCCCCCGGATCGGGCCCGCCGCGGAGGAGCTCGGGATTCTCTCGGACGCGGCGGTCGCGGTCGCGGACGGCCGGTTCGCCTGGGTCGGGCGGGAGCGAGCGCTTTCGCGCTCGGTCCGGCTCCGACCGGGAGGCCGGAGGGTCTCGGCGAAAGGAGGGGTCGTCGTCCCAGGGTTCGTCGACGCTCACACGCATGCGCTGTTCGCTGGCAACCGCGCGTTCGAGCTCCCGCGGAAGGTCCGGGGCGCGAGCTACACCGAAATCGCGCGCGCGGGCGGCGGGATCTATGCGACCGTGCGCGCGACCCGGGCCGCCTCGGACTCCGAGCTCCTCGGCGCGACCGCGTCCCGGCTGGGCCGCATGGGAGCGTGGGGGTCGACCTCGGTCGAGGTGAAGTCGGGCTACGCGCTGTCGACCGACGGTGAACTTCGGCTCCTCCGGCTCATCCCCCGACTCGCCCGTACGACCGGCCTGAGGCTCGTCCCGACGTTCCTCGGGGCCCACGCGGTGGCGCCGGAGTATCGGAGCCGGTCGGACGCGTACGTCGACCTCCTCGTTCGAGAGATGCTCCCCCGGGTGGTGCGCGGCCGCCTCGCCCGGTTCTGCGACGTCTTCTGCGAGCCCGGGTTCTTCTCGGTGCGCCAATCGGAGCGGATCCTCCGAGCGGCGCTCGCCCTCGGGCTTGGGGTCAAGGTCCACGCCGAGGAGTTCGTCCTCTCGGGCGGCGCCCGGCTCGCCGCAAGGCTGCATGCGGTCTCCGCCGAGCATCTGCTCGCCTCGACGAAGGACGACCGGGCTCTCCTCGCGAAGGCCGGCGTCACCGCCGTCCTCCTTCCGGTCACGGCCTTCACCGCGTCGCCCGGTGTCCGTAGCCCGGGGAGAGAGATGGTCGATGCGGGGGTCCCGGTCGCTCTCGGCACCGACTGTTCGCCGAACTCCTGGGTCGAGGCGATGCCGGTCGTCCTCGCTCACGCCGTCCACGGCGCCCGCCTCTCGCCGGCGGAGGCGCTCACGGCGGCGACCGTCAATGCCGCGCACGCGTCGGGGCTCGAGGACGCGGGGATGGTCCGCGTCGGGTCTCCCGCCGATTTCTCGGTGTTCCCTCTTCCGTCCGTCGACCAGCTCGGGTACCGGTTCGACGCGATTCCGGCGTCGGTTTACCGTCAGGGAAACTCGATTTCTCCGCCGACATTCCGTCAGTACTTCTAAATAGGGGGGCCCTCCTCCACGCCCTCGAGGTCGCCACAATGGCGGAGCGTGTAGGCAAGGAGCAGATCAAGCGAGAGAAGGGCTACCTGTACTATCTCGGCAAGGACGGGTACCTCTGGAAAACCCCGACGAAGCTGAACAAGTCCGGTAAGAAGGGACGCGTCGGCACCGAGAAGATCACCCGCCAAGACGGCTACATGTACTTCCTCGACAAGAAGGGGTACGTCTCTCGCGCCAAGATGAAGAACGCCTGAACGGCGTCACCCTTTCTTGGGGACCTTCCCTCGGGAAGGTTCCCTCTCTCTTTTTTCTCTCGTTCCTCTTCGAAGGAGCCGTTCGGCGGAATCCGATTCCGTCCTGCCTTCGCGTCCAAATAGCTGGACTTCCTCCCGCGCCTGCGAGGGAGCCGCGATGGTCTGCCGCAACGACCCGGACGACCCGCGAAAGTGTGAGCGGTGCGGTTCGTTCCTCTGGGTCGCCGAGGAAGGGCTCTACTGCGGCGACTGCGGAAGCGTGATGCCGTGCACGATGCGCCTCCTGCCGCCTCCGCCCGCACCTCGCACGCCGACCTCAACGCGCCAGTAGCGCGCCGGGCGGGTGGGTCGGGCCGGGAAGGGGTCGGTACCGCCGCCACAGCGTGTAGAAGAACA
>OCOJ01033274.1_pt1 | contig 20597 bp, 23 predicted proteins | sample 1539251 | NCBI WGS metagenome assembly OCOJ01 (sample SAMN01911457, study PRJEB22624) | soil metagenome | biome: Soil | place: Malaysia | collected 2012-04-30 | depth RA_metagenome m | reverse complement strand
CATCAAGTTGCCGCCGTATTTCGAAAATATGCCGAAAACTCCGCCTGCTCTTGCCGATATTCGCGGCGCGCGTGTTCTGGCCGTGCTGGGCGATAGCGTGACCACCGATCACATTTCTCCGGCCGGCTCGATTGCCGTGGAATCANCCCGCGGGAAAATATCTCATCGCGCACGGGGTGAAACCGCACGAGTTCAACTCCTACGGCGCGCGCCGCGGCAATCACGAAGTAATGATGCGCGGAACGTTTGCGAACATCCGCCTGCGAAACCAACTCGCGCCGGGAACGGAAGGCAGTTGGACGCTGCATCTCCCCGACGGGGAAAAGATGTTCATTTACGACGCTTCGGTGAAATACCGCGAGGAGGGCGTGCCCCTGCTGGTGATTGCAGGGAAAGAGTACGGTTCCGGCTCGTCGCGCGACTGGGCCGCCAAAGGCACGCGCCTGCTGGGCATTCGCGCCGTGTTGGCGGAAAGCTACGAGCGCATTCATCGCAGCAACCTGGTCGGCATGGGCGTGTTGCCGCTGGAATTCAAGCCGGGAGAAAACTGCGAGTCGCTCGGCTTGACCGGCCGCGAGGTATTTGACATCGAAGGCATAGCTTCGCTGGCGCCGCGCAAGGAAGCCACGGTGCACGCGAAGTCGCCAGACGGCAAAGTGAAGACCTTCCGGGCGCTGATCCGCGTGGATACGCCGGAAGAGGTCAGCTACTACCGGCATGGCGGCATTTTGCAGTATGTGCTCCGCCAAATGCTTGGGTGACCTTGGTGTGAGTGAGATAAACTCATTGCATGGCTAAGCGACTGCAGGTCATTCTCCCGGACTCCGAATACCGGGAAGTCCAGCGTGCGGCGCGTGCGCGGCGCATGTCCATCGCCGAATGGGTGCGTCAGGCGCTGGGCGCAGCGCGCCGCCTGGAAGCAGTTAGCAACGTCAGCAAGAAGCTGGAAGCTATCCGCGCTGCGGCGAAGTACGAGTTCCCCACAGGTGATATCGAGGAGATGCTCTCTGAAATCGGGCTTGGTTATCTCCACGACGATAAACCGTGATTCTCGTTGATTCGAATGTTCCCCACGTTTCGGCGCGTGACGGAGTGCATCTCGCCATTATGCAACGCCATGGAATTGAGCGAATTTTGAGCTTCAATTCCGGTTTCGACAGCTTTCCCGGCATCACACGCATCCACTAACTACCGCTCAAGCAGGGCGGCCCAGGCTTCCGGACGAAGAGGGGCGCGAGGGACGCGCGAGCGGTTCAATTTGTAAAGCATTTTTCTCGCTCCACGTAACGCCGTTCCTTCCCGCACAAATGGCACAAGCCGGGAGGCACGGCGATCCAAGAGCGCGCGCGATTTCTGGAATTGTTGTCCGTCCTTGGGCCGGAATTGGGCCCAGGCAATCGAGTGAACAAAACCCGCCGCACCAAATCGAGGAGAACGCAGCACATCTTCCACAAAAACACGAATAGGGCCCGGAAACACGTTCAAAGCGTCGTGGAGAGCCACGATTCCGTGAGGACTCAAGTATGGGGTAAACCCATCGAAGTCAGATTTGGCTCCGGCGTAAGAGTGGTCGCCATCAATCCACAAGAGGCGTATGGGCCTGTTCCAGGACGCACTGATGTCCTTGGAGAGCGCGTGATGAAACTCGACGTGTTCGGAAACGCCCGCGGCCCGCAGCGAGTGCACAAAATCGTCACGGGTCGATGGTGGGGTCGTCGGCCCGAGGGGTAGCGAAAGGTTGTAATTATGTGGATCGATGGCCACAACAGGGCCAAGTCCATAGTGCGCTGCAACGCTCGCCAGCATCACCGTGGAACGGCCCTTGAAGCTGCCGATTTCCACGATCAGTCCTGTTGCCGGAGTGCAGGCCGCCAGCAGGCCGAGAAACCTTGNCTGCCGATTTCCACGATCAGTCCTGTTGCCGGAGTGCAGGCCGCCAGCAGGCCGAGAAACCTCGCCTCATTTTCAAGCAGAAAACCCGGAACAGGGCGAGTTTTTTCCCAAGCTTCCTGGATCACCCGCTCCAAGTCTGGAGGAATCGCAATCATGAACGCTTCCTCGACATGCTCAACGATTGGCGCTCTTCACACGCCAGAGGAGCAGCGCGCCGGCAAGGACAGACACCAGACTGGCGATCTGCGCATTGGACATGCCGAGTATCCAAGGCGGATTGATGCGGATGATCTCCACGAGAAAGCGCGCGACGCCAGTAAGGATCAGGTAGCTGCAGAAAATTTCGCCGTTGGCCCTGGGATTCTTCCGTGCCTTCGTGCCCATGTGCCAGAGGAACGCGCCGATTGCGCACCAGATGATCAGTTCATAGAGCGGAGCGGGATGAACGCGCTCTGTTGTAGGTACAAGTCCATTCGGAAAACTCATGCCCCAGGGCAAAGACGTGGGCTTGCCGTAGTCGCCATCGCCAGAGAGAAAACAACCAATGCGTCCGATGGCGTAGCCAAACGCAGCAGCAGGCGAGCAGGCATCGAGAAATTCCAGAAGCGGCAACTTTGCGCGCCAGCCCAAAATCAGCATGGCCACGAAACCGGCAAGCAAGCTGCCAAACCACGCAAACCCGTAGCGATCGAAGAGCAGCGTGAGAGGATGGTCAAAGAAAAGGGCGCGATTTTCGGGCTCCAGCAGGTGATAAAGCTTCGCGCCGGCAATCCCCACCAAACCAGCAATAGTAATCATGAAGAAGGCGTCTGCTTTCAAGCCGCGGCGGTCGAAATCGGCCTGCAGGATATAGGCAGAGCTGATCAGAGCCAGGGCAACCATCATTCCAAATGTGGGCAGAGTCAGCGGCCCCAGATGAAGGTAGGGAATCATTCGTCAGTGTTCGTCAGGCTACAGAAAGTATACACGAGGCTCATGATCCAGCCTTGCCCGGGCGGCGATGCAGCAGCACTCCGAGCGCCAGCCACAGCCCAAGCGCGACCCATTCCGCGAGCGAGAAGTGGCCGGGAACCGCAGGGACCCATTTCATCAGCACCAGCAGGAACGACACAGCGATGCCCAGAGCCGCGACCAGGCGCAGCCGCACGGATTTTTCCACGATATAAAAGGATACGCAGGTGGCCAGCCAGCCAAACGCGGAGGCCATCGAGCCCACCTCCGTGACCGGTACGAGCAGGGCGTCTCCCAAGAGCAGGCCAACCAGCGTTGCGGCGGCAACGGAAAAGACGGCCAAACTTGGCGTCAGATACTCCGTGTGGATGGCAGCAAATGCCCCGGGAATGGTGCGGCGCCGTCCGAAGGCAAACAGCATTCGAGTTGCGGCGACGAAATTTCCATTGAAGACTTGCAGCAGTCCAACCAACGTGATTCCCAGAATCAGCCGCACCAGCCAAGCCGAATGCGTGCCCTGCTCGAAGGCGATGGCCGTTGCGAATCGTTTGCCGAGCAGGCTCTGCCAGGGCGCGATGTACGACGCGGCACCCACAGCCAGAACATAGAAGCCGGAGCCCACCAGCAGCGCCAGGGCGATGGCCTTGAAAAAATCCTTCGGAGGAAATCCCGGATGCGATTCCTCTGCAACCTTGNAGCCCACCAGCAGCGCCAGGGCGATGGCCTTGAAAAAATCCTTCGGAGGAAATCCCGGATGCGATTCCTCCGCAACTTTGGGAACTGACTCAAAGCCGGTGACAAAATAAGGCACGATCTGGAGAGTGAGCAGGATGGAGATCAAGGGCGCCTGGCTGAAAAACGGCTTGAGATTCGCAGGCGCGCCACCGTGGCCACTGACGATNGACGAGCAGCAGAAATATGCCAAGGACGGAGGAAGTGGCCCAGTTTTGAAAGGTGGCGCTGGCGCGAATGCCGCGATAGTTCAGCCAAGTTAGAAAAACCGTAAGAGCCGCGCCGAGCAGCAAGCGTGCGAGGAATACGGGCTGGCCGGCAACGCGGTAGAGTTCGAGAGCGTCCAGTTGCGGGAAAATATAAGCGGCCAGTTTGCCCAGGGCCACCGCTTCCCAGGGACACACGATGAAATACGCGAGCAACATGATCCAGCCCGTCAGGTAACTGACGAATGGCGGAAACACTTGCGCCGTGTACGCCGCTTCTCCGGCCGCGTCCGGCAACCGCCGCACCCACTGACCGTAGATGTAACCCACCGGCAAAAGCAGCAAGCCGCCGATAGCGAAACCCAGCATGGCGCCGAAGGGACCGCCGCGGCCCAACCAGTCGTCCATCAAGACGACCCAGCCGGTGCCAATCATCGTGCCGAAGCCAAGCGCAAAATAGTTCCAGAGGGTCAGCCTGCGCGCGAGTGTGGTCATTTAGAGGACGCAGAGAAGTTCGTAGATAAGATTGGCGGCGAGCAGCGAGGTGATTTCGCCGGTGTCGTAAGGCGGTGAGACTTCCACCAGGTCGCACCCGAGGATCTGCAAANCCGCGCAGGGCCCTCACGAGTTCCACAATCTGGGCGCTGGTGAAGCCGCCAACTTGCGGCGTGCCGGTTCCGGGAGCGTAAGCGGGATCCACGCAATCAATGTCCAGCGTAACGTACACCGGCTTGCCGCGAAAGGCCGGCAGTTGCTTGCGAAAAAGAGCTATGCCGCCGGCGTGGTATTCCTCGGCCGTAATCATTCGGACCTTGTGCTTTCGGGCAAAATCGAAGTCGTGCTTGCTGTATACCTGTCCGCGCAGCCCAACCTGCAGAAAACAACCCTCGCGGATCAATCCTTCTTCAATGGCGCGGCGAAAAGGCGTTCCGTGGGAATATTTGCAGCCGAAGTATTGGTCCCACAGGTCGTTGTGCGCATCGAATTGAATCACCGCCACGGGGCCATGCGCTTTGTGCAGGGCACGGAGAAGCGGCAGGCTGATCGAATGATCGCCTCCAACCGAAATGCAGCGAGTTCCCGCGCGCAAGAGCGGCTGCATCTGCTCTGCAACGAGACGAAACGTATCTTCAATGGAAAGCGGGTTGACGGCGAGATCCCCGAAATCGGCCACGCGGTATTTCGCAAACGGATTGACCTTCAGGGCTGGATTCCAAGGGCGAATGATGGCGGATTGCTGCCGAACATGACGGGGACCGAAGCGCGGCCCTGGGCGATACGTTGTGCCGCCATCAAAAGGAATGCCAAGCAGGGCAATATCCAGTTCTTCCGGCTTCGGTATGTGCGGCAGCCGCATGAAGGTGGCGATGCCACCGGAGCGGGCGTGCACCAACGCATCCACCGGCTCGGGATGAGGCAAGCTGTNATTTCCGTTTGGAATTGGACATTGAGCCGTATGCTATGGGGCGCGGCGGAACAAGTCAACGCGGGGACCCTGGGCCCACGGCCTTCGATGATTTGCTTTAGGCTTGCCGTCAGACCACGGATTTTGTCATCGCGATGCAGAGATCGGAGACTCCTAGTACCTCTACGCAAGACACGCTTTTTGAGGCTACAGAGCATCGGAAAAAACCTCAAAAATCCACGATTTTCCTTGACAAATTAAGGGTTTCAGACAAAATTCACGCAACCAAATTGAAGGCTTTCCTTCAATCGTTCAGAGAAATTTGGGGGGACCACTGGAGGTCAAGATGGAGACAGCCATAGGAGTGTTCGATTCGCGAGAACGAGCGGAAGAAGCAGTAAAGGAACTCCTTCAGCGCAGCATACCGGAGAGTTCCATCATTTTTTTGACGGGTTCGGAAACTGAAGCGATGAGTTTCGGAAAGGAGTTGGGCAAGTATGCCGGAGGCTTCATCGGGGGAGCGGTGGGGACAACGGCGGGCTGCGTTGGGGCAGCCTTGGCGCTGATCCCCGGTTTCGGACAAGTCTTTGCCTTGGGAGTCGGAGGAGCGGCCCTCCTGGGCTACCTGGGCTCGCGGGCCGGTGGCTCAATCGCCGAGCGTATCGCCGAGGCGCCCGGCACACCTAAGCCAACTCCTTCAGAAAAAGCGGGCGAGGATGCCGAGTACTTCCTCGAGGTACTGAAGCAGGGGAGATCGCTGGTGCTCGTGCAGACGGAATACCGCGATGTTGCGGCTGCCGCGAGTTCGGTTTTGGACAAATACGGCTTGGGGAAGCAAGTGCCTACTACTTCCAAGGCACAGCACTCGATTCGAACTGTGGAGGGAGTCACGGTCGTTGATCTGCGCGGCAGGATTGCCTTTGGAGAGGGAAATACACTTCTGCGTGAGGCGATTTCCAAAGTAATCAACGCAGGCGACAAGAAAGTGCTTCTGAACATGCGTGAAGTGGATTTCGTGGATAGCTCGGGCATCGGCGAGATAGTGCGAAGCCATATGGCCTTGCGCAAGCAGGGAGGCGAGCTGAAGCTGACGAACTTGAGCAAAGTGGTCGATGACCTGCTCCGCGCGACTTCACTGAACAGGATTTTTGACATTCACAAGGACGAAGCAAGCGCGCTGAGTGCATTCGGGCCAGGCAAAGGCGCGTCCGCGAACTGACCAAGTTCAACTCACGGAACAGAACAACCCTTGCTGCTCGCGGCAAGGGTTCTTCTTTTTGGGGCACACGTAGACGCCGCCCTCTTTCAAGGTCCGTAATGAAGTTCACGAAAAAGAGGCTGAGCAAAGCCCCGATGACACCGTTCATTCCTCGGCGAAATTCGTTTCCTTAGGAGGCGCGGGAGGCTCTTCGTTGAATTGATTCCGTTTCTTGTACGCCATCCAACTGATGCCGATACAGATCAGCATGGGAGGGATCACAAGAATCAGAATGCCGCTGCGCAGCGCCGCAATCATGCGCGAGCCCGAACCTCCAGCCTGCGTGTAGCACAAAGCGCAACTCTGGGCCAGGGCAACCGCCGGAGAGATAACTGCGATCACTAGTGCCGCGACTTTTCCGAGCCAAACTTTTTGTTTAGGCATGGCCAATAACGTTCCCCTCCTTCCTTCCTGAACCGAAAACCGGGCTTTATTGTACAGGCGACCGCATGTGCAGCAAGCGGACACTGTCCAACCAGAACATGTTCATCATCAGGAGCACGAAGATGGTCACCGGAATCAGCGTTAGAAACAAGCCGCGCCGCTCTTCGGCCAGGTGCATAAAGTACATCAGCCCCAGGCTCGCGCTGCACACGGCGAGGAGCAGCAACATCGCTACGAGCGAGCCGGTCGAGAAATTCCGAAAGGCCAGGAAGACTTCGACAAGGAAAATGCCGATCAGCACGAAATATACGGGGAGGTACTTGCGAATTACGTTGCTGGAAGCAGGGCTCATAGTTTCTCCTTGTGCCTTTGAGGCCTCAGCGCGCGAAGTTCGTCAGATAAACCATCGGCACGACAAACATCCAGACGAGATCGACGAAGTGCCAGTACAAGCCCATGGTTTCGACGTGGCTTGGCGTCAGCCGGCCGCTCCAATACTTGGCGCCAACGACGAGCATGGCAATGACGCCGCTGACCACGTGCAGCAGGTGAAGTCCGGTAATGCAGAAGAAGGTTTGGCCGAAGAGACCCGAGCTGATGGTGATATTGCGGTGAAAGAGCTCAAACCATTCGCGAAGATGGAGGAGCGCGAAGAGCGTGCCGAGCGCCATGGTAGAGAAGAGAAAGCGCATGGCTTTGGACTTGTCCCCGGCCTTGGCGGAGTCCACGGCCCCGAGCATCGTCAAACTACTGGTGATCAGTACGATGGTCATGATGATCACGTTGATGACACTGCCCGACTCAAACGGGCGAACCCAGTTCGGCGTGCCCACGCGGAGATAGCCGTAGGCAAACAGGAACGCGCCGAAGGTCACCGCGTCTGAGATGATGAACAACCAGACGGTGAACTTGCGTGAAGGGATCGCATACGGCGATTCTTCGAGCAGGGCGCCGTGCCCGTGCGCTGCCATTTCGGTCTCGCTCACAGTTTTCCCCTTTCTCGAGCTAGAGTTTCAAGCGGCATAGCAGCAGCAGATAAACCCAAAGGACGGTCATGAAATGCCAGTAGATGGCCATGTTTCGAAAGAGGCCCAGACGGAAGGTGGTGTGGCTGGCCATGAGCCGTCCCGCCAGATAAATCAGGGCCGCGACCCCTACGCAGACATGCAGTGCATGCAGGAAGGTTAACAGATAGAAGAAGGAACTGTTCGGATTGGTCGCCAGGTAAATTCCCTGGGCCCGCAGATCGAGCCAGGCGCGGTACTGCCCCACACAGAACGCCAGGCCCAAGAGCAGGGTCAGGAAGACCCAAGCGCTGGCCCTGCGCGTGCCTTCCGGTTCCGCCAAGCTGCGCCGCCCGGCTTCGAGCGTTCCGCTGCTGCAGAGAAGCAGCAGCGTGTTCACATACAAAACGGAGGGCAGAACGAGGTGGCCCCAATCGGCGGTGCCTTCGCGCACGAACAGCGCGCTCGTGAACGCGACGAAACTCATGGTGATGGCAAAAATGCCCACCCAGATGCCGCTGGAGGAATAGCGCTCCATTTGCTGGGCAAGAAGCGCGCTTTGGGCGGCTGCGCGCTTCTGCTGTGGGAGCGCTCTCGCTTGCGAACTCATTGGTGAAGCAATCGTTGAAGACATAATCTCCAGTTTCTCTGCGGGAATTTGCGGCGCCGAAGCATGGCCCTGGCCTTCAGCGCCGCCCCCCTGGCAGTGTTAGTCGCCACTCGCGGGAACGACCTGCTCGGGCGAATCCTGCATCACGAAATCGCCTTTCGAGCCTTTCACCCCGTACTGATAAGGATCGTGATAGACGACCGGATATTTGTCGCCAAAATTGTTCCAAGGTGGCGGCGACGGGATCGTCCATTCGAGGGTCGTAGCGTTCCACGGATTCTGAGCTGCCGGCTTGCCCTTGAACCGGCTGTAGATCAGGTTAAACAAGAAGATGAACTGCGCCGCGCCGGTGATCAGAGCCGCAATGGTCATGAATTTGTGCCAGCCGAGATAAGGCTGCATGAAATCATCCACGAAGGATTGGTAGCGGCGCACGTTGCCGATCAAGCCGAGGTAGTGGAACGGCATGAAGATGCAATACGCGCCAACGAAAGTAATCCAGAAGTGGATTTTGCCGAGGGGCTCGTTCATCATGCGGCCGGACATTTTCGGGAACCAGAAATACGTTGCGGCAAACACGCCAAACAGCGATGCAACGCCCATCACCATGTGGAAGTGCCCGACCACGAAGTAGGTGGCGTGCAGGTAGATGTCAATCGACGGTTGCGCCAGGAAGAAGCCGCTGACGCCGCCGGAGACAAACATGGAGATGAAGCCGAGGGCGAAAAGCGATGCGGAGGTGATCTGCAGGTTGGAACCGTACAGGCTGCCCAGCCAGATCAGCGTCAGGACCGTCGCGGGAATCGTGATGGTCAGAGTGGGGAAAGAAAAGGCCAGGCCGGACAGCGGGTTCATCCCGCTCAGGAACATGTGATGGCCCCAGACCATATAACTCAGGAAGCCGATGGACATCATCGAGTAAATGACAACCCTGAAGCTGAGCAGCGGCTTGCGCATGCTGTTAATCAAGATGTGCGAGATGATGCCCATCGACGGCAGAATCGCGATGTACACCTCCGGGTGTCCGAAGAACCAGAACAGGTGCTGCCACAGAAGCGGCGATCCGCCGGAATGGGGCTGCAGGCGATCGCTGATGACAAGGTTACCGGGAATGTAGAAGCTCGTTCCGAAGTGCCGGTCGAGAATCAGCAGGACGCAAGCCGGGAGCAAAACCGCGAAGGCCAGCAGGGCGATGCACGCCGTGATGAACCACGCCCAGGTGCAAATCGGCATGCGCATGAGCGTCATGCCCTTGGCGCGCAGGTCCAATGTGGTAGCGATGAAGTTCAGCGCACCGAGCAATGACCCGATGCAAAAAATCGCGATCGACAGGCCCCAAAGGCTCATCCCCCATTGCATGCCGGGTCCGGCGTCCTTGCCCACGGCGCTGAGCGGCGCATAGCTGGTCCAGCCGGCGATCGGCGGCCCGTCTGGAATGACGAAGGCCAACATCAGAACGACCCAGGCGGTAAAGGTGACCCAGAAGGACATCATGTTGAAACGCGGGAAGGCCATGTCTTCTGCGCCGATCTGGATGGGGAGGAAAAAGTTCCCGAAAGCGGCGAACGGCGCGTTGGTCAACACAAAGAAGACCATCAACGTGCCATGCATGGTCAGCAGCGAGAGATAGTATTCGGGGGTGATCACGCCGCCGGGCGCGCCAGCTTTCGAAAGCCATTCAACAAAGGGCAGCTTGGCGTTAGGCCAAACCATGTGGATGCGCATCAGCCAGGACAGGAGCATCCCGGTATACACAGCCACCACCGCCAACGCAAAGTACTGCTTTCCGATCATCTTATGGTCCAGGCTGAACACGTACTTGCGGATAAAGCTTGTCGGCGGAGCGTGTACGTGAACCTCTTCTACCGAACCTTCCTGCATGTGAGCACCTCGCTCGAGGACGACCGCGCTGCTATCTAAACCGCACCACCCGCAGCAGCCCGGGAAATTTTCCAGCTACTGCCCTGCCTGATCCTTCAACCACTTTTCGTAGTCAGCCTCAGACATGACGTTCAGATACGCCTTCATGTTGTAGTGGCCCAAACCACAAAGTTGGGTGCAAACGATTTCATATTTGCCGATTTTGGTGGCGGTGAAGTGCACGGAAAGATCCAGGCCAGGCACGAAGTCCTGCTGGATGCGCAGCTCGCGGACGTAGAAAGAGTGGCCGACATCCTTGGCATGCATCATCAGGTGAACTTCCCGGTTGACTGGCACCACCAGCTCGCCGGACACGATATCGTCCCGCGCGTCCACGTCATTGGCCGGGTCCAGGCCGAAATAGTTCTGGTTGCCCTCATCGATCTTGTCGGGATGAAGGGCGCCGAATTTTCCGTCGGGTCCGGGATAACGGAAGTAGAAGGCAAACTGCTCCGCTTGCGCCTGGATTTGAATGTCGTCGGGCTTGGCCGGCGTGAAGTAAACGCTCGCCCACGCCTTTTGTCCATATACGCCGAGGGCCAGAACTTCCGTACCGACCAGCAAAAAGGCTGCAATCACCATGACCTTGGCGCCACCGGGAAAATTCTTCAGCGGGCTGCCTTCCTTGCGACCAGTGAAGGACCAGACAAAGAAGGCGAGGACCAATTGGGCTGCTACAAACGAGATTCCTGCCTCGAGCATGGTGTCGCTAAGCTGTTCGTCGATCGCATGGCCGTGTGTGGAAATGTCTTCCGGAAGCACAAACATATGGGAGACGATCGGATAGGCGGAAAGGACCGCGATAATCACGAGCACGACTGCCAGTAGTTTACCCATTGATCTTCGCCTCCGCCCCAAATCGGGGGCGATCACACCTTTGGAAAATGCCCCTTACCACTAAACCAACAGGAAGAAGACCAAGCCCTGTTAGTAGGGCTTGGCCTTGAAAACGAAGTTGACCGTTTTGGTTTCACTGCCGCTGATGGTGACTTCCTGCGACTGGTCGCCGTAGGACTCGTGCCAGGCGGTAATGGTGTACTTGCCCGGTGGCAGATTGGCGAGGGTGAAGGCCCCGCCGTCACCGGTCACGGCGTAGTGCGAGTTCTTCAGCACCGCGAATGTCCCGTGCATCCAGGGATGGACGTTGCACTTTACCGGGAAGATTTCCGCCTTGTCATACTTTTCGCTGATTGGCGGCGTTCCCGGCGGCTGCGACTTGTTCCACTCGCGGTTCAACTTCGGAAGCGGGTGGATGTTGTGTGAGGTCTGATCCTCGTTTTGAATTTTGATTTCCTGATTGACTTGGAACGCAAGCAGGTGAGGAATGTAACGGCAGCCCTTTTGTGTGAAGACCGCCGCGGTGGATGGCGCCTGATCATCCGGAGCGCCCGCCGAAACGTAAACAACGACGTTTTCGAGGCTGTTCCCCGAACCGGTCACGACTGTTTCTCCCAGCGGAGGCGTCGAGTACATCTTCGCGCACGACGGCTCCTTGGACATGTCAATGGGCTTCATCTTGGCCGGTGTCCCTTCATAGGTCACCTTGCCGCTGACTGTGCCGCCCGTCGGATTCGGCCCTGCAACCGCCATGGCCGAAGCCGCAAGCATAGCCAGCCCTGCGAATACTACATACTTCATACGCATTCGAGTATTCCCTCCTGAGGAATCAAAGCTACGCCGTATTACGGATGAATTCCAGATCCGGTGTAGGTTTGATGGACCTTTTCGGCCTTCACGATGGCCGCGCCTTCCGGTGTGCCTTCCCACAGAGCCAGCTCAGGACTCTTGTTCCAGATCTGAAGTGTACGGAGATAGTGGACCAGATCCCACGCTTCTTCCGGCTTGATGACGTCGGCGAAAGAAGGCATGGGTGTTCCGTCGACGCCGGTGATGAAGATTTTGTAGAGATCCTGGTTGGTCGTGCCGCATTTAAAACGGTAGCCGGTGTAGAAGTTATAGGGGCGGATGGGCTGGTCGTTGCTGTCGGTGAGAGTGTTCGCGGAGGGACCATCGCCGCGGCCTTCGGGGCCGTGGCACTTCCAGCATTCCAGCTTGGTGAAAAGCTCCTTGCCATGCTTGATGCTGGCGACGGTGACGGGAGGCTCAGGCGGAACTGTGATGGGTACGCCGGGCTTTTCTGTTACCCAGCGGGCGGAGAAGGTCTTGATGAAGGCAACCAGATCGGCGCGGCTCTGAGCCGAGAGGACTTTCCACGAGGGCATGTTCGAGGTAATAAAACCGCGGTAGATCGAATTGTAAAGATCGTCGTCTGTCGGCAAAAAGCCGCTCACCGTGGAACGACACTTGAAGACTGCGGCAACAAAGTTGCGTGGTTGTGGTGTGACATAAGGAGCGTTTTCCCCGTTGCCATCGCCGCGTGCCCCGTGGCAACCCCAGCAGTAGCGGTAATACAAGTCCGCGCCGGCTTCGGAGTGCCCGGTCAGGTCACCGATGTGTGACTCCATATGCGGATTCGGTTTGGCAGCGGGAGCTTGATCTGCCTGCTGCGCGGAAAGGGCCACCGGAAGAATGAGTGCAATTGCCAGGTTCACGAAAAACTTTGCGATTTTCATGTTCAGCATCTCCATTCCCCTTAGAAGTCGAAGTCAAACCCGAAAATCAAGCTGCTGGTGTTCAGGTTGGAGAAGGTGACCGGTGAAGCGCCTTTCTGCCAGATAATGCCGTACTCTCCGAAATAGGCGAAGCCGGCCCGGCTGTTAATGAAGGGGTAATAACGGAAACCGAAGGTCAGAGTGTCAAGATTGCCAAGATTTCCTGGGTTGGTATCAAAAGCTTGCTGCGACATCCTGACTAGTTCATAGCGGTTGATGAGAATGAGTTGAGGACTAAAAGTGTAGTGGCTTTCAAACAGGCCACCGTTCCAAGTTGGCGCGTGTGTTCCTGGAGGGAGCACCGCCCCGGGAGTGGCCGCCGTATTCGTGCCCAGCCACGCGCTGTCATGGCCATAGAAATACATCGTGGTGATGTCAAACTTCTTCAGGTACCACATCCCGATCAGCCCCACGCGCTGGAAGCTTTTGTTGCCTGTGCCCGTGCCCGGGACACTCGCCGTTGGGCTAAGTATTGGCGCACCGGTAACGCTGTCCATGCCAATGGGAGTTGTTGAGGTCAGATTGTGTTGGTAGTACGTCGGCGCCTGCCCCAGGTATGCGAAAGCGCCAACCCGCTCAAGACCAAGATTGGTAAGGCCACCAAGCTGAAAAGCCCGGCTAGCTGCGAAGTAAGCGTCGTATGACTTGCCGTAAGGAACATCCGGGTTGCCATCGCTGGAGGTGAGAAGCGCAGCGGAGACGCGAGTGCGATCATCCGCCGAGTGGCCCATATACTCGATCCCGACCTGGTTATCGCCGATCCCCAAGGTGTAGTTTTCGGGTACCCCTGGTTGCGAGAAAGGTTGAAAGTGATAGTTCCAATATTGGCTGCCGACGCCGTTGAGCGTCAGAATGCGCTTTTCGGACAGCAGGTTGTCCAGCTCAAATTTGCCGAGTTTGAAGTTGAGCCACGGGGTACCGCCAATATTGTCCATCCGCGCCCAAACCGACTCAAAGTGAAAGCTCCCAAACTCATCCGACGAAGGGAGGACGTAGAAAGAGACATTCTTGGCCAGAGTCCCCCCTGTATGGAAGTCCAGTCCGGTCCAGTTGAAACCATGCGTGGTGACTTTGGCTTCGTTTCCACCCGGCCCGGCGGGTCCGTCCACTTGCACCTTGTCTGTGCTCTCCCGCGACCAATAGGGCGTGATGCGGAACGTCGCCGGCCAATAGGCCGCCTGTTGGAAAATAGGAGAGTCTCGATCATTCCCTAGTTGATAGCCATTGTCTTTGAACTGCTGACCGAAAGGGCTGAGCATCGGCCACGCTTGGTGGCAGGCCGAACAGGGCATGCCGTACTTTCGCGCGAAAGCAGGGATAGCTGACGCTGGACAGCAATCCACCAGGACTACAATCAGCAAAACAACGGAGTAGAACAGCGTGGTGCCCAGACGAGCTGACCCACTGAGTATTCCCTTGCGACATGACCTTTGCATACTGCCTCCTCTAAACGTGTGTCACCCCTGTGCCAACAACGTCGAGCAGACAACTGTCAGGCCCCTAAATTGTTCTAAATGGAAGGGAGTGTGTTGGGAAAACACAAAGCACGGCAGGTTCCCCCCGCTTACCCAAAGAGCGAGAAGATTGACGCGGAAAAATGTGCTCCACCGTACCCACTGATCATCCACTCGAGTCTCCCCGTCAAAAGAGCTCGGCTGGAAATCTCAGTCCCTGAACCGGGCGCTATGCTATTCCCAATTTAATGCTGAATGCAAGAGTTTTCTTGCGAGCATTCAAAAAATTCTGCACAGGCGGGTCATAGTACCGCTTTTTGATCTCCTGCCGGACTACCGGAATTTGACAGAAGGGAACACTTCGCGTTAACAAGAACATCTCGGACGACAAGGATGGTTGTGCCAGTCACAACTTGCGACGCGAAGAAAGGCCCCAAGTGGGGAGTTATTGGGCTGAATTCTGTGGTGTTTGTTTTTCTTTTACTCCAGCCTCACGCGCTGAAGGGGTCCCCGCAGAAGGAATTGAGCACACCGGGACTGAGCCGTGAACTCTCTGGCTCCCTGGACGAAGTCCGCCAGGCAGTGATCAGCGTCCAGAAAGACCATATCATCCACGGCACTAAGGTCTACGACAAAGAGCCCATCCTCATGGGGGCGGAAGACGTTGCATCCACGCCACTATTCGAACCCTGGAACGGACCGGGCGAAGTCTTTTTTAAGATTCATAAAGAGGCCATCGCCCCCCGCCATTTTCTGGAGACCGCGGACAAGGGCACGATCGCCGTGCGCTACATTGTCACTCCCGTCACGCCGGACCGCACCCGCGTCAAAGTCGACGCAGTTTACGTCGAAACGATGCGCAGGGTTGTTCACCCATCCGACGGCACCGTCGAAAAAGAGGAAATGCAAGAGATTAAGGACGCGCTGGAGTCCATGCTTCAGGCTGCCGCGGACGCAGCGGATGCCCGGCGGCGAGCGCAGAGTGCGGAACTGGTCCGCCAAAGTTATGTGCGGCAGCGCGAAGATGAATCCGCGCGGCTCAATTCCCTGCAGGGGAACGAAAAGGAACTTGAGCAGCAGATCGCTGCTCTGCGCCACGAACTCGTGCGCCGCGTAAAAGCACCAGGATCCGACCTGAAGGCGGCACCGTTTCGTTCGGCAGCGAACTTGAAAAGTCTTGCGGCGTATACGGAAGTCGTGGTGCTGATCGTTACGCCGCACTGGCTCGGCGTGGAGACTCCCGAGGGACAGCGCGGCTGGCTGCCCTTGGAAGAACTGGAGCCCTTGCCGTGAAGCTACGTTTTGCAGCCGCAGCGCGTTTCCTGTGCGGGTCCTTGCTTCTCTTGGCCTGTGCGATCGCCGCGCTTCCGCAAGTTGTCCCTTACGCTCGCAGTTACACCAAACCGAAGGCAGAAGTGGAGCAGGCTCTAAAGGAACTGCAAGCTTATTCCGGGCAGAAACTTCCGATCCTCGATGGCTTTGTGGCCCCCGGTAGCAAACCTCTGGATCGCTACGAACGCGCTTTCTACCAGTATTCCGTCGAGCTGCTTCCTGGAGATGCGGGCGCGACCGTTGTCCGCTTGAGCGCAAAAATCACCGCGTGGTACGCGGACCGCGACGTAGCCAAATCCGGTTATGAAGTTCTTCCCTCGAACGGGCGCCTGGAGCTGGATTTGCTCGACCGCTTGCAGGAAAAGTTGACGGGCAAGCCGGTCGATCCGCCCGCTACCTTGAACACCAACGTTCAGACCCCGCGCCCGAAGTTGGATCTTTCCGGTGTGCCCGGCGCGGTNAGTCGTTTCCTCTCCCCCGTCACCCGTGACGCGGACCCCGGATGAGGTCGCCGCATTGCGGAGCCAGCGAGTGGTGGAGGAGCGGCGCGTGCAGCAACTGACTACGGAATTGCAAAACCTGCAGGAAATCCAGCACAACCAGGTGCACCCGCAAAATCTGGTCACCGTCATGAAATCTGGAACAAGTGTCTACGACAAGCCCTCGGAAGACTCCCGCCAGCTCTTTCAAGCCGCTGCAAACGATGAATTCGAATTTCTGGACGCTACCAACGGTTGGATCCATATCACGATTTCCGGCGATTCCCGCGGGTATGTGAAGCAAAGCGCCGTAACCCTGCCGGAGCGGGTCGCTGCGCGAATGGCCAGCGCGGATAACGAGATTCAGCGAAAGTTTCCAGGATTTCGCGTGGAACGCGAGGATCTCGGCAGTTTTCCTGGAGATTGGTCCGTACTGAAAGGGAAAACCGTGAAGATTTATACGGTACAACCGGTGTCGCAAGACGCCAGGGAAACGGGCCCCGCGGCACGCCTCAGTTACACGCTTGCGCTATTTGAGAAAACCGCGAAAGAAGCGGCTTCTGCCTCTCCGGCCCCGGAAGGGGTCGTGGTCATTTTTGACGCGGCGGATGGCGGCATCGCCGGTGCCGCGATGGCGGACATTCAAAAGCTCTTTTCCGGCGCACTGACACGGGAAGCATTCTGGGCTCAGGCTTATTTGGATCCGAGCGAGGCGTTCCGCCCCGCCGGAAAATAATTTGCTCTCCGCTTTGTGAAGCGATCGCAGAGAGTGTCCAGAAAAAAGCGTGGGGCGCCGTCGGCGCGTAAGGCAGCTGCCCGTTACTCCAAAGTTCTCGTCGATTCGCGGACCACCAATTNCCGCGGGTATCTTGCGGCGCACTGCGGGAACGTCGCGCTTCTGGTGCACGGCTTGGATGGCGTCCAGAATTATTCCCACGCTCATCGAGCCCATTGCCTCCATAGGCTGCCTAATGGTGGTCAGCGACGGCACGGAAAGACTGGCCTGGGCAACATCATCAAAACCGACGACCGAGCAATCTTCCGGCACGCGCAGGCCTTTGTTCTTTAGCGCACGCAATGCGCCGAGGGCGGTTACGTCGTCATAAGCCATCAGTGCGGTGAACGATTTGCCGTTGCGCAATAATTCCATGGTCAACTGCGCTCCGGCTTCAAAACTGGAGTTCGGGTCCAACGATTCCGGCAACTCCGCGATGTGCTTTGCTTCCAACCTCAAGCCCGCTGACTGCGCGAAATTGCGAATGCCCTTCCAGCGCTGGCCGCTGCTGGCCAGCGTTTTCGGTCCCCGCAAGAAAGCGATCTCGCGGTGGCCCAGGCGGTGGAGGTGCTCGAGTGCAAGGGACGCTCCGCCTTCGTTGTCCACGGAAACATTGCTCACATTCTGGATGTCAAACGCTCCGCCGGCGATCACGGTCGGAATCTGCCTCTCCGTCAAGTCCGCAAGCAGCTTGATGTCCGTCACCAGCCAATTGGCGATGATCACCAACCCCTCCACGCGACGGTCCAGCAGCATTTCCAAATACCGCTCAAAGCGGTGTGGCTCATTGTGAGCGTCAGCAAGAAAGGACAGATAATTTGCCTGATACAGCGAGTTTTCCAGGCCTCGCAATATCGGCGTGCAGAAAGGATCGGTGATATCGAAGACCATCACGCCGACAACATTCGACCGCTGGCTGCGCAGGGAACGCGCCAAGGGATTGGGGCGGTAGCCGAGCCTGCGCGCAGCCGTCTGGATGCGTTCTTTTGTATCCGCCGGTATATATCGCGAGAGTGGCGCGCTGTTCAAGACAATCGACACCGTAGATGCGGAGTAACCACTCTCGCGAGCTACATCGCGGATGGTGGAGGCGCCACTCTTGCGCATCAGCCTCATCCTCACTTTGGCGCGGGATATTCGTAGCGCAGGTTGCCGGGCATGCGGTCCGAACGCGAGCGCGTATTGTATTCGAACTGGTAGCCCAAGTGCTCCTCGTCCAGAGGATAGTGCTTCCCGGCTGCATAGGGGTACGCCATCAAGCCATGCTTCGGCAGCGGCTCGACCGTAAAAGCATACGCGGCGTAGAAGTCCAGATCTTTTTCGAATCCGTCCGCATAGAAAAAGTAATCCCGCACCCATCCCGCAGGAAGCGGCGGGAGCGGGGCGGGGTCGAATTCCAGTTTCACGCCTTCGCCGGAACTGAACACGGTGAACTTGTCGTCCGAAGCGCGGAGCAATTCCTTCACATCGCCGTAGCGCGTGTAATTTCCGGCCGCGCGCGCGTACGGGCCGGTGGGGCTGCGCTGCGTGTAGGAATAGACCGTGTCGCTCGCCGGATTCAACCGGATTTCCTTCGGGTAGCCTAAGAATGCGAGCTCCGCCGTAGCAAGAGGCACTTCGCTGACGCGCACGTCTTTTCGCTCCGGCGTCTGGTCGATGCGAACCGCGTCCCAATAGATTTTCAGATTGGTCACGATGCGGATCCGGCGCGTACCTGGAGGAAGTTTCCCGGTCAGATCGGCAACCATGGTCCGCGCCAGACCTGCGGGAAAACCCATGTCGTCCACCACGCGCACCCAATCTCCTTGTGCATCTTGGGCTTCCACGTAAGGCGCGATCACTTTGATGCCAGCCTGATCGGCCGCGTACATCGACGTTGCCGTGAAATAGTCGGTATAGCCGTCGAGCAGCAGCCGCAGCGGCTTCGCAGCGTCCCACGCGCCGAGGTCCAGCTCAATCCAGTGCAGTTTGGCAAACCCGGTGAATGGCAAGGCTTCAAACCCGGTCACGTACTTCCGATCGTGCTTCGCCAGCAGCGGGAGTACATTTCGGCCGCGATCATCCCATGCACCGACGGGCACGCGCGCATTTTCGGTCGCGATCACGCGGAATTCCGGAAATGGTGGATTGCTGACAAAGCGCTCGTTCGGATTCACCTCGATGTTGGAAGGATGGTCCACGGCCAGGAGCCGCACCTGGTCCAGATAGACCGTCTCTTCCATCGGCTCCATAAAACGGAAAGTGAGCAGGCCGTTTTTAGGACGCGCACTGTTTGCCGGCACTTTGAGATATTCCTCCGGGCGTGGCACATCGCGTTCGCCGGGCGCGATCCAGTGGCCCACGACACCCGAACCAATCATGTCCGCGATGAATTCGTATTCCTTGCCATTCCAACTGAACAGAATCGGGCACGAACTGCCGCGGCGGTCGAGTTCCGCGATGGATTGCGTCTTGTTGGCGGCCAGATTAACTTCGTCCTGCGGCACGCCGGTGGGCCATAGCAGGCGCACGGCGTCGGTGATTTTTTCCGCGCCCAACCCGACCAGCAGCGATCCGGGATTCTGACTGAGGTAGCCGGAAGTGCCGGCTGTCTCGAACTTCTGGTAGAGCGCGCCGGCGAAAAGTTCCACCTTGGTGCCGATGCCGCTTTTGTTGTCGTTGAGCGCTTTCAAATCCACTCGCATCCAGTGATTGCGGTTCGCTCCCACGTTCTCCAGGAGCACCGGCGCGCCTTCCGTTTGCGTGATCACCAGGTCCGGGCTTCCATCACCCTTCAGGTCGGCCACCACCAACGCGCGCGGCTGATTCAGTTTCACTGCATTGAGTTGCACCTTTTTCGTCACGTCCGCCCAACCCGCATTGCCGAGATTCCGCAGCAGGCGAATTTCGCCACCATTCGCACCTTCACCGACCGCAGCCAGATCCAGCCAACCGTCGTTGTCGTAATCCAACCAAGTGACACCCCAGCCTTGCTTCCAGCCGAAATCCGGAAGCGCGACGCGTTCGAGTTTCTTCCCTTCCACGTTGCGCCATAAACTGATTCCCGGCGCGCCGGCGTGTGTGAAGGCCAGGTCCATCCATCCATCTTTGTCGAAATCGAAGACGGTAACGCCCACCGCTGGCGGCAAATTCTCCTTAGCGAAATCGATGGCCGGAAGCAGCGTGAATTTTCCCTCGCGTGGGTTGAGATAAACGGCCGCCCCTGCGGCGCCGCCGGCAAGAACAAAATCGATGGCGCGGTCATTGTTGAAGTCCGTGATCGCCATTCCCGCGCCAGTGGCATCCACGCCAAGGCCAGACTCCGCGGAAACATCCGTGAATGTGGAATTTCCATTGTTGCGCCACAATTTGTTTTTGCGCTTTACACTGCCCGTCGCGTCAGCCGACACGGTGAGATAGAGATCAAGGTCGCCGTCGTGGTCGTAGTCCACAAACGCAGCAGAGACACAACCCTTTTCACGCCGAAGGCCGACTTTTTCCGTCACATCCGTGAACTTTCCGCCGGTGTTGCGGAAGAGCCGCACGCCATCCGCCTCGCAAACGGCCAGGTCCGTCTGGCCGTCGTTATCAAAATCTCCGGCT
>OCOJ01045365.1_pt2 | contig 20665 bp, 21 predicted proteins | sample 1539251 | NCBI WGS metagenome assembly OCOJ01 (sample SAMN01911457, study PRJEB22624) | soil metagenome | biome: Soil | place: Malaysia | collected 2012-04-30 | depth RA_metagenome m | reverse complement strand
CACGCCCGACTTCACCATGGTCGCTTCAATCAGCTGAACGAGTTGCTGAGAGTCGACGTCGAGTTTTGTCGCGAGTGTAAGCGCCTCGGCGAATCCTTCATAGATCAGCGCAATCTGCAGATTCATGACCAGCTTCGTGACCTGGCCCTTGCCAGTCTCACCCATGCGGAAAATTTTCTTTCCCATGGCGGCGAAGAGCGGCTTCAACCGCTCCACCGCGGCCTCTCCGCCGCCCACGATGAACACCAGCGTACCATTTTGCGCACCAATCTTCGAACCGGTCATGGGAGCGTCCACCCACGCCGCTCCCTTCGCGGCCACGCGCTGGGCGAACCTCACCGTCGCGGTCGGAGAAATCGTGCTTGAGTCGGCAATGATGGTGCCCTGCGCCAGCGACTGCTCGGCGCCGTCCGTGCCAAACATTACCTGCTCCACCGCCTCCGTATCGGAAACGCACAGCCACACCACTTCCGAGCCCTGCGCGGCGGCCGCTGGCGTCGGAGCCACACTCGCGCCTTCCACCAGCTTGCCCGGCGTGCGATTCCACACCGTGACTTTGTGGCCCGCTTTGGCCAGATTCGTTGCCATCGCCTGCCCCATGATTCCCAATCCCAGAAAAGCAACGCGCATCGAACCTCTCCTTTTTCAAAAAGGCGTCACAAACAAGACAGTTTCGGATTAGATATGAGCCTTAAGAGAAGGTCAAGAGAAGCGGAGAGTGGGTAGTGTCTGAAAAGTTCAGACGCTACCGGAGAGCGCGTAGTAGCTCAATTTGGAATCAGTCATAACTGTGGCGTCGTTCCGAAGCCCCGCGCCCTTACCAGCGGGGCGAGGAATCTCGCGCAGACTACATTGTCACTCCACGCGAGATCCCTCGCTCCGCCTGAAGAACGGCTTCGCTCGGGATGACACCAGATGACAAAAGGCACAGGCCAAAGTCCATACCAAGCCACTACATCACAGTGAGCTGAATTGTCATCCTGAGGCGACATGCTCTTCGTCGCCGAAGGACCCACGCGAGCCGCGCGTCCAATTCGGAGCCTGCCCTGAGAGACCCTGAGCGTAACAGGGGACCGAAGGGCGCGTGTGGCTCGCTTCCTCATCCGCTCGTCAACCTCTTCGCAATCCTGCAGTACAACTCGATCGCCTCATGCAGTTGCTGCTTTTCCAGATATTCGCCTTCGGTGTGCGCGACGTGGATCGAGCCCGGTCCGATCAGAAGCGGATCGCCCCAGTTCGTGAGAAAGGGAAGGTCGGTCGTGTAGGCGGCGATCATAGTGGGCAAGCCCTCGACGGTTTGCAATCGCAGAAAAGGAATCTCCAGCGGGAATTCGACTTTCACCTGATCGCCGGCGGCCGCGACGATGTCCTGCCGTAACTTTTCGGATGGCCCAACCAATCGGTATGAGAGATCCGCGTGCGCATAGTCCGGGATGACGTTGGGCGCGCGCCCGCCTTCGATCAGCCCGATGTTCAGCGTGCAGGGACCGATCTCGCGATCCGATGGCAGAGGCATGGCGCGCAAGCGCGTGAGAGCTGACAGCAGCCTGTCGATCGCCGATTCGCCAAGCTCGGGATACGCCGAGTGCGCCATGCGGCCGGTGGCCGTAACTTCGACGCGCAGCGTTCCTTTCGACGCCAGAGCAAGCCGATTCTCCGTGGGCTCACCGTTGACTAGGTACCGGCGCGAAGCCTTCGCCCAGCGCTGCTTAGCGGGGAACTTGTTCGCTTCCTGAGCGCCCAGGCTGTCGCGCTCCTCGCCCACGACGAAGAGCAAGCCGACGCGAATGTTCTCCTTTCGCAGGCGCTCAGCGGCGGCGATCTGTGCGGCGATGATTCCCTTGGCATCGCATGATCCGCGGCCGTAGATGCGCGTGGCATCTTCGGACGAGGGGATGAACGGCGGCACGGTATCCATGTGCGTGGAGAAAACTACAGGGGGCGCGGCCTCCGAGTTCTCGGCTCCCGATTCTCGGCTTCCGGCTTCCGGCTCTCGGTTTCCGGCGTCCGGCTCAGCGTCGGTCAGCGTGGCGTAAAGGTTGAAGCGACTACCCTCGACTGGCATTTTGACCGTGTGATAGCCCAGCCGACAGAGCTCTCCATAGAGATAATGACCGACTGCAGCTTCGTTGCCAGTGATGGATTCGATGTCGACGAGCTGACGCGTGAGCGTGACGGCGTCCATAGGAGAAATGAGGATAACAGAGTTGATCGCGGCAGAAACTGACGGGAGGACCAAAATCAAAAGTAAGAAGTTGGAAATCAGAATGAAGAAGTAAAGCAGAAAGTGGGGTCTGCGAATGAGTACCTACTTTCTAACTTCTGCATTCTTACTTCTGCATTCTCCTTCCCACTTCTGCCTTCTCATGTAATCTGATGGGTGCTTCCCGCGAACTCCTCTATTCGCTCGCTTTTTCTTGAGGGGCCAACTGGGCGGCTGGAAGCACTGCTCAACGCTGGCTCAAGTGATGCGACACACGCTGCCGTGGTGTGCCATCCGCATCCGCTGTTTGGCGGGACGCTTCACAACAAGGTCGTGTTCCACACTATGAAGGCGTTGAACGCTTTCGGGTTTCCCGTGCTCCGCTTCAATTTTCGCGGCACAGGGCTAAGCCAGGGCGAGCACGATCACGGCATTGGAGAAGTAGACGACGTGCGCGCGGCACTCGACTGGTTGGACGCGGAGTTTCACTTGCCGCTGATCTTTGCCGGCTTTTCTTTCGGCGCGGCGGTTGGTTTGCGGGCGGCGTGCCCGGATGCGCGAGTGAAGGCGCTAATCGCCGTGGGGACGCCGGTCGCTCCGGTAACGGCGGAAGCGGAAGAGCCGCGGGTCTATACGTTCGATTTTCTGCGGGAGTGCGCCAAGCCGAAGCTTTTCGTCAGCGGAGCGCGCGATCAGTTCGGCCCGCGGGCAAAACTGGAAGCGCTGGTCGGGTTGCTGCCCAAACCGAAAAAGCTGATCATCATCGAGGGCGCCGATCATTTCTTCGAGGGACGGCTGCGGGAGTTGCGGGAAGCGATTGAAAGGTGGGTGAGAGAAGCCGTCAGCTGACAGTTCTCAGCTCTCGGTTCTCAGTTGTCAGTCATCATTTGTTGTCGGTTTGTCGGTCACCGGCTCTCAATCTGTCGTCGTCCCTCAGCCCTCAGTCAAAACTACGATTGCGTCTGTTCCAATGGGCTCTCCGGACGTGCAATAGTGAACTGGGAACTGAGCACTGCCTTTTATAATCCTGCCCATGCCGCCCTCGGCCGATCGGCAATCCCAATTCCGCGAGATGCGCGAGACCGCGCGCGGAGTCTTTCTTCACGCGCTGTCAGAAGCTTCGATTGCCAAGGGTTTTGCGCGTCATCTGGACTACGAACGCGGAGTGCTGCGCGTCCGCGAGGATCTCTACGATTTACATTCTCACGCGCGTGTGCTGGTCCTCTCGATCGGCAAGGCCGGGCACACGATGGCCGAGGCGCTCGTATCGCTGATTGGTACCACCTCGATCGAGGGCATCGTGGCCAGTTCGGTTGACCCTGCCGCGCAGGTGCGGGGATTCCGTTACTTTCGCGGTGGACATCCCACGCCGAATGCCGAGTCGATCCGGGCGGCGAGCGCCATGGTGAAAGCGCTGCAGGCGCAGACAGCGTCGTCGCTGGTGATTTTCCTGCTCAGTGGCGGAGGCTCGTCCATCGTCGAGAAACCCATCGACGATGAAATCTCGCTCGACGACCTGATCGCCACCTATCGCGCGCTGGTGCACTCGGGCGCGCCCATCGCCGAGATCAATGCGATCCGCAAGCATCTGTCGGCGGTGAAAGGCGGGCGCATGGCGCAGGCGGCCTCGGGAGCGCAGCAAGTATCGCTGTTCGTCTCCGACGTTCCTGACAACGCACCCGATGCTCTCGCCTCGGGACCCACCATGCCGGACTCCACGACGGTCGAGGATTGCTACCGCATCGCCGAGCAATACGGCCTGCTCGCGCACTTTCCCTCATCGGCGCGCGAATTGTTCGAGGGTCACGCGTTGGAAGAGACGCCCAAGTCAGACGATCCAATCTTTCACCGTTCGCGCTGGTGGCCGATCCTTTCCAACCAGACCGTGGTAGAAGCAGCGAGCGCGGCCGCTGAACGAGCCGGCTTCGTCGTGCGCGTCGACAATTCCTGTGACGATTGGGACTACCAGCGTGCGAGTGAATATCTGCTGAATCGCGTGCGTGAGCTGAGAAAACAGTTTGGTCGTGTCTGTCTTCTGTCAGGAGGCGAAGTAACCGTGAAGGTCACGAACGGAGGAATGGGCGGACGCAATCAGCAGTTCGCGCTGGCTTGCGCGGAAAAAATCGCGGAAGAAGATGTCACCGTTCTAAGCGCCGGAACCGATGGCGTGGACGGCAACAGTCCCGCGGCAGGGGCGCTGGCCGACGGCAGCACACTGGAGCGCGCGAAAGAAAAGGGACTCGATGTCCGCGCTGCGCTCGAAAAATTCGCCGCGTATCCGTTCTTCAACGCCTTGGGCGACGCGATCGAAACCGGCCCTACGGGAAACAATCTGCGCGATCTGCGAATTCTGCTGGCTTACTAGTGACGGATCAACTCACCCGCCTAGGACGTCGCAATTCCCACAGCAACATCGGTCCCAGCACCAACAGTAGCGGCGCCGTCGCCGCGCCCGATACATACTGCCGAAAAACAAAAACCGCGGCAATGTGATTGATCCCGTTCAGAACCTCAATCACGCCTGCCGCGGCCGCAATCACTAAGGCCCAGCGATCGCGCCTTTCCACGAACGGCCAGGTGCTGAGCAGCACGGTGATGATCAGCATGTTGCCCGCCCCAAACCGATCCGCCGGCCAGCGAAACTGCGGATACCAGGGAACGACTGCATGCAGCCGACCGCTCACCACCCAGAAGAAATCATAGAGGTGAGTCCACATCTCTTCCATGCTGTGAGCGGCTTGCGCCAGACCAAGTAGAAGATACAACTTTCCTAGCCGACTCACCCCGCCCCCGCGAAGAGTCTCAGCACCCCGCGCAAATCAATCTGGAAGCAGTTCATGCGCTCTTCCGCACCTTCTCTCGGGCCTTGGCCATGGCTTCGTCCATGCCGCGCTTCATCTCCTCCATGGACAAATCCGCCTTGTGCGTGCCGATCGACCACTTGTGGCCAAACGGATCTCTCAGCTTGCCGTAGCGGTCACCCCAGAACATGTCGGCGACCGGCATCTCCACGATCGCACCGGCCTTGATCGCGCGCGTGAAAGCGGCGTCCACATCTTCCAGATAAATGTGCAGGCCAGAGCTGGAGCCGCCCACGCTCTGCGGCGAAAGCGCGCCAAAATCCGGGTACTCGTCGCCCAGCATGATGATGGAGTCGCCGATCTTCAGCTCGGCATGCATCACCTTGCCGCTCGGATCTTTCATGACACCTTTGTCTACAGCTCCGAACGCCTGCTTGTAGAACTCGATGGCGCGGGCCGCGTCGCGCACGGTCATGAAGGGAGTAAGGGTGTGGTAACCGTCGGGAATCGGTTTCACGGGCATGAGGAACTCCTGGCGAAAATTTCGCGGCAAAAAGTCTACACCAGAACACCCGGCCGATTGTTTAAGGAATCCGGCACGCCTGCATCGTCGCAGGCCGGAAGGCCGGTGCCGATCGGCCATACAGCCCAGAAGTCAAATCGCCTCAGAAAAATCTCGTGATGCCCTCTTCCAAAACGACCACGCGATCCTTGATGCCGGCCGAGCGGGCTTCCTGATCGAGCAACTGCAAAGGCTCGTCGATGGGCTCGTGCGACAGGCGGAAGGTGCCGTAGTGCATGGGGACCATCCAGCGGGCATTGAGGTCGAGGAAGGCCTGAGTGGCGTCGGCCGGGCTGGCGTGCACGTTGCGGAACTGCGGCGGATTGTAGGCGCCGATCGGCAGCAGCGCCACCTCGGGCGAGAGGCGCCGCCCGATTTCACGAAAGCCTGCGAAATACGCGGTGTCGCCCGCATGATAGAGCGAGTGTTTGCCCGCGCGCAGCACGAAGCCTCCATAGCCGCGATGCGAGTCCTTCAAGATCCGCGCGCCCCAGTGCCGTGAGGGCACATGGGTCACGGTCAGATTGCCCTGCCGCGAACTGTTCCACCAATCGAGCTCAATGATCTCGGAGAATCCCAGGTCCGAGACCAGATCGGATACATGGCTGGGGATGATGATGGCCGGCGCCGTCCCGCGTGTGCGCAGATTGTTCTGCACGATCGCGCGCAGCGACGGCCGGTGCAGGTGGTCAAAGTGCGCGTGCGTGACCAGTACCAGGTCGAGTGGCGGAAGGTCGCGCACCCGCAGTCCCGGACGGCGCAAGCGTTTCAGCACGAAAAGCCAGCGGGCGAAATTGGGATCGATGGTGACGCTACGCCCGCCGATCTGCACGAAGAAGCTGGCGTGGCCGATGAAGGTGATGCCGAGTTCTCCGTTGGTCACAAGGCGCGGCTTGTGGGTCTCGCCGCAGCGTGGAGTCACCGCCGAATGCCGCACCAGCCGTCCGAATTGGCTGGCACGTTTCCGCAGAGCCGGATTGCGAAGCGTTGCCTTGATCATCCCGCGAGAGAGCCCGGACTGCGCTCGCCATCAGCCGCAATCCTTTGCAAACCGCCACGGCGCAACCAACCACCACACCAAGCCGCAGCTGGAACAAGCCCGATCCCTCGGATCGGCGCTGAATTTACTTAGATGAGCGTTGGAGTTCGCTGGCAGTATTTTAGTTCACGGCGGGTTGATTGTGGGAATTGTGTTTTCGGATTCTTCAACTCGAAAGTAATGACGGCTGTCGGACGATCCGACCTGTAAACCAACCATTTCACTCCGGCGTCCACGTCATCTCCACCTTCACCGGAATCTCGTTCTTCACCGGCAAGGTGAGCAACGACGGCGGATCGATCTTGAAGTCGGCCAGCGTCACCGGAATCGTTCCTGAGATTTTCTTCTCATCGCCGCTGGTCACGATCTCAAACGACACCTGTTTGTACTGCACCGTCTGTCCGGCAAACTGGATCTCGAGGTCTGCCTGGATGGTCGCCGATTCCGAAGCCGACTCCGGCAACCTGGTTCGCACCACCACCATGGGAAACTCGGCGCCCCGAGTCACCTGAATCATGTGCAGGTCGCGGTTGCTGTCGCCCGAGTCGAACGTCTTGACCGGTGCCGCGATCAGGAAGTCGCATTGCCCTTGGTGGCAGATTCCCTTGCCCCGCGCCGCATGGCTCACGCCGTCGGTCTGATGTAGGGGATGTGATACGTGGTAGGTTAGCGTGCTCTGCTTCAACACCCACTGATGATCCGCCGCAAAAACCTGGGGCAGAGCCAGCAGCAGAAATGCTGTCAGCATTCTTATGTTCATAGTTTCGGCTCAGAATTTCACCGACACCGACAGCAGCGCCGCCCCAAACGCCCCCGCGGTCACAATCGCCACCGGCCCATGCGCTGCGGCCAGCCCGTGCACGTGCTCTCCCTTGCTCTTCTGCTCGAAAGCCAACGTGCCCAGAATTGGCGTGAGGATCATCCCCGGCCCATGAATCCAGGCCAGCACCTTGTGCACTTTGATTGGTCCGCGCGTCTCGGTTCCCTGCACCCGCGGAGCCCGAATCGCATAGTACGCCGTGATGAAATACAGATCGCCGGCCGCTGCTCCCAAACCCACGTGCAAATCGCGCGTGGCCGTGCTCTCGCTCTTCCCGCCCGCCTTCAGCGAGGTCACTACCGCTGCCACCAGCGGCACGGTGGTGATCAACCCCATGCGCTGGTGAATCTTGAGCATGTGCGTGCGCTTGTCGAGCAGAGCCTGTTCCTTGGCGTTGCCTTGCGATTCCGCCGGAGTGAACCCCAGGTCCGCAAGCGATGGCTCGCTCTTGCTGCTGGAGGGAGCGTTGGGCAGATTTTCCAAAGGGACGGGCGCATTCGCCGCAGTTGCAGGTGTGAACGCGAGATTCACAGTCTGTTCGGCTCCGGCCGCCAGCGTCACTTTCGCGGCGGTTACACTTGCGCCGTCACTGGCGGCAGATACTTCGTAATCTCCCGCGGTCAGGTTCGCGACGCGATATCCTCCGGCGGCATCGGTCTCGGTCTCGGTCGCCTTGCCCGTCTTTACTTCGTTGATTGAAACCTTAACGTGCGCTGCGGCTTTTCCCGCCGCGTCCGTGACAGTTCCCGACAGCGTGGCGCTCGCTTCTTGCGCTGGCAACCGCGGGCCGCCCAGCACGAACATCAGCACGGCCCCTGCTCTGAGGACAAGCCCCAAGTTTGGCTTCATAGGAGCCTCTTTAGGCTTTCGAAACCGGGGATATTGTATCTCCCTACAGATGCCGGCCCTGCGGCAACAGGATGTATTACTTGTTTCTTTTCCGGCCTTGGCGGCAACGTTCCATTTTTCGAACAGGAACTCGTCGTCTTCGCCAGGTTCACATGCTCGGCGTATACTTTCTGTCCGCTTCCCCCTCCCGAGGCAAGTTGCCGGAAAACGACAGGCGCGCAAGGTCCTGGTTGACCCTGCGCCGAGCGCACAAATCCGTTCGCAGGAGACTTCTATGCCACTTGAAGACAAAATCGCCGCCGCGTTGGACGCCGGACGCAAGAAGGCCGAAGACATTCTGGAGCAGCGCCGTGCGGCGCGTGACCGCCGTGCCCAGGCGCTGCAAGCCAACCCGAAGAAAACGAGGGTGCAGATTCAGGTCACCACCCCGCAGGCCGCGCAGCCACCCGTCGTTCTCGAAACGGCGGGATTTCTGGCCGCAGCTGGAGATTCCTGGTTCGACTACCCGCTGCACGACGTGCTCAAGATGCTGGAGGATGATCATGGCTACAGCGTGGAATCCACGGCGCACAAGGGCGACCCCATCGAGAAGATGGCCTACGCCGGAGGTCAGCTCGATGACTTTGCCCGCAAGCTGGAGAAGATCAAGGATCGCGGCGCCGTGCCCAAAGCGGCGCTGGTTTCAGGGGGCGGTGATGACGTCGCCGGCAACGAATTCGGTATGCTTCTGAACAACGCCTTCTCGCCCATCGCGGGATGGGACGACGAGGTGGTCGACGGCGTGTTGAATCAGCGCATCTTCACCGCCTACTGCCAAATGCTGACGAGCATCACTCATCTTTGCCGGCAGACATTCGACGGCAGGACCATCCCTATTCTCATTCACGGCTACGATTATGCGGTTCCCGACGGACGCGGCTTCCTGGGCGGCTGGCCTTTTCCCGGACCCTGGCTCGATCCCGGCTTTCGGGAGAAGAACTTCACCAACAACAATGATGACGACCTGGAAAAGCGCATCGGGATGATGAAGGAGATCATGGACAAGTTCAACGACATGGTGCAGTCGCTCACCACGCGTCCCGACTTTGCGCACGTGACCTACATCAACCTGCGGGGAACGCTCTCCAATCGGCTGGCCGATTACAAGGACTGGTGGGCCAACGAACTGCATCCCACCGACCAGGGATTCGCCGCCGTAGCCGATAAGTTCGCCGCCGTGCTGGACCGGCTGCCGTAGCTGGAATCGTCCTCACGGCAAAGACAGGAAAGTTTGACCTTGACCGCACTGGCACATATAATCGTGCTGCACGTATTTTCGTGCCAACATGAAAACTAATATCACTCTTAAGCTGGATTCCGGCCTCCTGCGCGAAGTCAAAGTTCTGGCCGCACAGGATGGCACCTCCATCAGTGCCCTGCTGACTGCGCGCTTGGAGCAGATGGTGCGCGAACGCAAATCGTATGATCAGGCGCGGCGCCGAGCGCTGGCGCGCTTGCATGAGGGCCTCAACCTTCATTGGACGCGCCCTCGCTCACGCGATGAACTTCACGAACGTTGACCCGAGCCGCAGCCATGCCCGCAAGATTCTTCGTTGACACGAACATTCTCATCTATGCCTATGACCGCTCCGCCGGAGCCAAGCGCGACCGCGCCCGCAGGGTTGTCGAGCAGCTGTGGAATACGGGCGAGGGCGTGCTCAGCACCCAGGTACTGCAGGAGCTCTGCATCAACCTGCAGCGCAAGGTTTCGCCACCGCTGCCAATCGACGAGATTCGCACGCTGATTCGCCAGTACTTGAGTTGGAAAGTGGTCGTCAACACTCCGGAGTCCGTGCTTGATGCTCTTGAAATCGAATCTCGTCACAAGATCTCATTTTGGGATGCACTGATTCTGCAGGCGGCGGAAAGTGCCGGGGCCACGATCCTCTACTCGGAGGATTTAGCCCCAGGCCAGCGCTACGGTGCGGTTCGGGTGGTCAACCCGCTGCTGGGATAGTCTGTGGATCGCCTCGCTGATCGGGCGAACGCGATAATCCGGGCGAACCTAGTAGACTGACCCAATGACCACCACCACTCTCAACTCCCTCGCCCGCGCTTCCTCGGCCTACCTACGCTCGGCCATGCATCAGCCCATTCAGTGGCATGAGTGGGGCGAGGAGGCCTTCGCCGCGGCCGCGCGCGTGAACAAGCCGATCCTGCTCGACATCGGGGCGGTGTGGTGCCACTGGTGCCACGTGATGGATCGCGAGTCGTACGACGACCCTGAAATTGCCGCCATCGTCAACCAGCACTTCATCGCGGTGAAGGTCGATCGCGACGAGCGCCCAGACATCGACATCCGCTATCAGACCGCGGTGCAGGCGGTCAGCGGACAAGGCGGCTGGCCCCTCACCGCCTTCCTCACGCCCGACGGCAAGCCGTTTTACGGCGGCACCTACTTTCCTCCGAACGATCATTACGGACGCCCCAGCTTCCGCCGCGTGCTCATCAGCATTGCCAACGCTTACAAAGAAAACCATGGCGACGTGCTCGAGCAAGCGAAGATGGTCGAGAATGCGATCGCGCAGTCGGAATCGTTCGCCGGACGCGGCGGCCGCGTCTCGGCGGGGATCATCGAAGCCATCCTTCAATCGGCCTTCAAAATGTTTGACCCCCGCCACGGCGGCTTCGGAAGCGCGCCGAAGTTTCCGCATCCCTCGGCGCTGGACCTGCTGATCGAGCAGTACGCTCGAAGTTCGAGCGGAGCTTCGCTCCGCCGGACGGCCGAGGGCGGCCGTCCCCACATGGACCGTGCGGACGACAATCTTCGCAACCTCATCATCACCACGCTGGAACACATGGCCAACGGCGGCGTCTATGACCAGCTCGCCGGGGGCTTTCACCGCTACTCGGTCGATGAGCGCTGGATCGTCCCGCACTTCGAGAAGATGTGCTACGACAACTCAGAGCTGCTCAAGAATTACGTCCACGCCTATCAGGTAACCGGGTCGGAATTTTTCGCGAATGTCGCCCGCGACATCATCCGCTGGATGGACGAGTGGCTCAGCGACCGCCAGCGTGGCGGCTTTTACGCCTCGCAGGATGCCGACATCAATATGGACGACGACGGCGACTACTTCACCTGGACGCTCGACGAGGCCCGCGCCGTTCTCACCGAAGATGAGGCGCAGGTCGCCTGCCTGCACTACGACATCAACGAGATCGGCGAGATGCACCACAACCCCGCCAAGAATGTGCTTTACGTGCGCGCCCCGATCGATGAGATTGCCCGCCGGATGAGCCTGGTGCCAGAACGCGTCAGCGAACTGCTGGCGTCGGCAAAGAAAAAGATGTATGCGGCGCGCCTGCAGCGCCCCACGCCCTACATCGACAAGACCGTTTATGTGGGATGGAACAGCCTGTGCGTCTCGGCTTATCTCGAAGCCGCGAAGGTTCTCAACCTTGACGACGCGCGCCGTTTCGCCCTGCGCTCGCTCGATCGTGTGCTGGCTGAAGCCTGGAAACCACGAAGTGGGGATAAGAACACCCAGGGTGCCCCACTTCTCGCCGATTTTGCGAGAAGTGGGAATCCTGCTGCCGACGGGGCAGCCAAACCCGCGCTGCTGCACGTGGTCGCCTACTCTGATCCCCAGGCCGAGCACCGGGAAGTCTCCGGCCTGCTCGACGACTATGCCTTCACCGCGCTGGCCTGTCTGGACGCTTACGAAACCACCGCAGACGTGCGCTACTTCACATCCGCCCAGGCGATTGCCGACGCAATGATCGCGAAGTTTTTCGACGCCGAATCCGGAGGGTTCTTCGACAGCGAGCTCCCTGCCGAGGGTAAGAGTTTCGGTGTGCTCTCCACTCGCCGCAAGCCGCTACAGGACTCGCCCACACCGGCGGGCAATCCCATGGCCGCGATCGCATTGCTGCGGCTGCATCACTACACGAGCGACGTCGGATATAGCAAGAAGGCCGAGCAAACGCTCGAAAGTTTCGCCACCGTCGCCGAGCAATTCGGAATCTTCGCCGCCACTTACGGCATTGCGGTCGTCCACTTCCTCGAGAGTCCGACACAAGTCGTCGTGATCTCGGGCGACGAATCGAGCACCACAGCGCACGAGCTGTACGCCGCCGCGCTTGCGCCCTTCGCGTTCGGCAAGACCGTGCTTCGCCTCACCGCCAAGCAGGCAGTCGGGGCCAATCTGCCACCCGCGCTGGCCCAAACGATCCCCAACCTGCCAGACCTGGAATCCGGCAAACCGTTTGCAGTTCTTTGTTCGGGATCGACCTGCCAGCCTCCCGTGCACGATGCCCTCGCCTTGCGCCGCGCACTCGACACCGCTATTCGCCAGCAGCTTTAGGCGGTCTCAGCCAAGAGACATAGGCCCAAAAAATAAGGGCTCGCGGGTTATGAAATCCCGTCAAGCCCAAGGATTGCAGAGTCCCTACGTGCTCGATACAGGGGCCCAAGTTACTGCAGGTTACTTTGGTGACCTTGCGGCCAGTCAGGCCTTCGATAGACATTACTTCATCATCGGTGGCAGGACGGGCTGAGGGCACCTACCTTCAGTTGTTTGTCTGGGTGGGCACAGTGGAATCGGATCTCCGTCCAAGGCGGGAACCTGAGGAACGGCGGCCGCTACATATGTGCCCACGAGTCCTATCACCAGGACCGAAATCCTGAGTGTACGCTTCATGGGTTCGTCTCCTAGTCCACGCTTGCGCTCCAACCAAGCACGAGCCCAAGCGCGGACGCCGCATTATACGGCATAGGTCAAGCCCCACATGCAAGTTTTTTCACCCAACATCCTTATGTGACCGGCGCGTGCCCGCGAGCCCCCTAGACACAGGACTTTGCAACTCATTGTAAATACGAGAGATAACTCTACTGGCGGGATCTCTTTGACGCGCGGGGGGAATGCGGGCGGAGACTAACGGTTTAGGCGGCGGGACCGGGTGAGGCTTTACGAAATCCGGAATGCGGCCTTGTCAGCCGCAAACCTGCACCCTCGATTCTACGAAGCGAAAGAGCGGCCAAGGGCTAGCCCTTGGATCCAGCCCGTTTGGCTAGCGCCGAAAGGCTGAACCCTCCCATCACACCGGGAGCTGCAACCACGCTCCCGCGCCCGTTCTGCTCCGCAGGCGGAGGCGCGCTGGGCCGCGTCCGGGAAAGCGCGCGGTCCACCATGCCTTCGAACATGGGAATCAGAGAGTCCGCGGGCACCGGATGGTGGATGTCGGAAAGACTCTGCTCCCAACGCTGCGGCTTCAGCAGGGTGGACGTTGCTTCGCGGGCGGGACTCTTTGCCACAGCGTATCCCAGCCAAACCACCAGGCTGCCGTTGTAGGCCGCTATGTTGAGCAGGCCAGTCGCGAGATCGCCCAAGTGGTTGCCCACCCAGGAGGCAATCAGCGCCAGCTCGACGACTGCAAAACTGCCGAACCCCAGCGCAATGCCGAAGCTGTGCTGCCGCCGGCTCACGCCCAAGTATCGGGCGAAAAACAGCAGCAGCAGCACCATCCCCACCTGAATAATGCGCACACAGCGCTGGGCCGTGATGATCGCCTGCATCCACCACGCCATCTCGCTGCCACTGCTCGAGACCGAGACCACGCCCGCCACCAGCAGCATCACGAGCCCCGCCCACTTGAACAGCACCGTGCCCAAGTCGCGCAGGGTGTGGAAGGAGCGGAAGACGTCGAGAAACACCTCGTGAATCACGGCAAAGCCCAGCAGCACGCTGATGGCGTTGCTGAACCAGTACAGGTAAAAATAGGCGGTGTAGTTGTGCCGGTAGGCAGGAAAGATGACCGCAAAAGTCAGAATCTGGCTGACCACATAAGCGAAGAAGAATTTGAACTGGCGGTGCAATCCGCGCCACAGCATGGCCCCGGCGATGCCCGCTTCCAGCACGGGATGCGCGATCCAGAGCGCGTAATAGAGAACTCTAATCTTCTCGCTCATGGGCAGGGCTGTTCTGCTTTCAAAATTACACTTCGGGCCATGTCCGCCGGGGAGACACAGCTCCGAAGGCGCTTCGCGATCTTTAGGAGAAGTTAAACTCGCCGGCTCCAGCGTTCAATGGACTTCGGTAATCCAAGGTAATGTTACCGCTCGGGTACGGCAAGGTTACCTTCGTGCTATGTCGTCCGGGGCCAGCCGGCAATTGCCGGAAAAAACGGGATCAAAGACGGAAGGGGGGCTGGGCTGAAGGGGCGGGGATTCCGTGGTTCCGGGCTGAGAACTGTNCTGGGGAAATGTTCCACGTGGAACATCTGTGGATTGTGACAGCCCGGCGAAGTTTCTTGCGGGAGTGATTGCAAGGGCTTGGGGAGTGAGGGGAGCGGCTGCACCATTTGTGGTGCAGCGGGATTCATCGTGCGGCATCCCTAACTGCACCACTCAAGCCAAAAGGGGGCTGAGTGGGCCACTCGTCCAAACGTGGAATCCCACCCTTCGCAAAGAACGCGAAGGATGGGGCACCCGGCGATTCGGGAGGATCGCCCGATGAGGATGATTGTTCGCCATTCCGAAATCGGGGCGGAAGTGTGTCTCCTACTTGTGCTGGGGGGTGTACGATGTTGACCACTCCCGCGAGGTTAGAGATGAGCACAATTGGCGGAATTGTAGTTGACGGTAAAGCGACAATTGGGAATGCTCTTGCGATTAAGAGCATGAAAGTCCCCTTCTATCAGCGGTCATATGCATGGAAGGAGAAGCATGTCACAGAATTCTTCCAAGACTTACAGAATGCCATCCAGATTAAGGCCCCAGAATACTTTTTAGGTTCGATTGTGGTAACTCAAAAGGATTCGACTGAACCGGAGAATGTTGTTGATGGTCAGCAGCGAATCGCTACAACGATGATCGTAATGGCTGCTATCCGTGATTACTTCTGTAGCATTCCAGATGAACGGCACGCCGACGAAATAGAAAGGCCGTACTTGATCGTTCGAGACTTCAGTACGGGCAATCCGACACCGAAACTTGCGATGAATGATGCCGACAGAGAATATTTCACAAGCCGCGTCCTAATGCGTCTCGGAACACATGAGCGACTTACGGCAGAGGCCCAAGTATTGACGAAGGAATCACACAAACTGATAAATGGTGCAGCCAAAACAATCAAAGCCAAAATTGACGAAGTGGTCGGTAAACACCACGACACACAAAGCAAGTTGGAAGCTCTCGGTGAATGGTTTGAATTTCTAAAGAGCGGAACGCGCGTCATTTGGCTATCGGTAGAGGATGAAGCGAAAGCCTACATCATGTTTGAGACCCTTAATGATAGAGGGCTGGAACTATCGAAAGCCGATCTGTTAAAGAATTTTCTCCTTTCGCGTTCGGGCAAGCGTGTCAGCGAAGTATTAAATCGCTGGGTGTCAATGCAGGCAGTCTTAGATGCCTCCGGGAGCGAGGAAGAAGGCCTACTTGTCACGTACATACGGTATTTTTGGTCGGCTACTCACAGGCTAACCAGAGAACGCGAACTGTACGCAGCTATCAAAGGCGAGATCAGGTCAAGTGAGCCGAAGGCAGTTAAGTTCGCCGATGACCTGTCAACATGGGCAACGGCCTATGCAGCCATCCTTAATTCATCTAGTCCATTCTGGAATGACTTTGGTGATTCGGTTCACTCGATTCGCACCCTGAATCACTTTCGCCTCAAGCAGATTCGACCGCTGCTGCTCGCTATTGCCTCCAAAATGAAGGATAAGCAAGTTGAGAAATGCTTGAAGGTGTTGGTTCGCTGCTCAGTGCGTTTCTTAATTGTGGGTGGATTGGGCGGCGGTCAGATCGAAGAAAAATACACTGAGGCGGCCAACAAAATTTTCACCAATCAAATTAAGAGCGCAACCGGACTTATTGATTTTTTGCGTCCGTCAATTCCTAACGACACTGAGTTCAAGGCAGCGTTCGCCTATGCGCGAGTTCCCCAGCCACACTTAGCGAGGTATTACCTCAGGGCTCTAGAAATGGCGAAGAAAAACGATCCTAAAGCGGAATGGCAGCCAACTGAGGAAAAGAGGATCACGTTGGAGCACATCTTGCCGGAGAACCCCTCCAATGAATGGCCTATAAAACATGAAGTGGTCGAATCGCTAGTAGATCGTCTAGGCAACTTGGCACTCCTTACAAAGCGGATTAACAAGAAGATCGCTAATCGCTACATCGGTACAAAGGCTCCTCAATACGACTCCACGTATGCGTTCACGAAAGAACTGAAAAGTTATACCCAGTGGGGAGAGAAAGAGATCGATGAGCGCCAACAGCGCATGGCGGAATTGGCGGTCAAAACGTGGCCGTTGAGAGTATGAGCGTGGTCGGGTGGCCCGGCCTTTGCCCGTTCTTCTCTTTTCCCGCTCCGGAACTGTCGGTGCCCCGTCCCTTCGACTGCGCTCAGGGCAGCTCTCGCGCTTTTTGCAAGGGCGGGTACGACGCGTCGAGGCTGTAAGCCTGCCATGCCCGCCGCCTTCACCGCAGCTGGCCGTCAACGGTCGGGTACCCACCCTTCGCAAAGAACGGACGGGTGGCCCGGCCTTTGTCTGTTCTTCTCTTTTCCCGTTCTGAAACGCGGGTGCCCCGCTCTTGCGTTTTTTGCAAGGGCGGGAACGATGGCTGTCGATACCATGAGATTTCCATGCCCAGCGGCTTGCATCGCACCTACGGAGCGCACCACCTGCACTTTATCACTTGTTCCTGCTATCGACGATTACCCTTTCTGAGCCGAGGCCGCAGCCGCGACCGCTTCCTCTCCGTTCTCGAACAGACGCGGCTGAAGTACCGTTTTGTGGTAGTCGGCTACGTGGTGATGCCCGAGCATGTTCACCTGCTGATTACTGAGCCCGAGATTGGAAGTCCTTCGACGGTCATGCAGGTGCTGAAGCAGCGCACGGCTCGCGCCTTGCTTCCACGACGCAAGCGGAAAGATCCGCGACAAGGCAGCCTCTTTGGCGACGACTCCCAGTCGAGGGCGTTCTGGCAAGCGCGCTTCTACGACTTCAATGTCTGGACCACGAAAAAGCGGGTGGAGAAGTTGAGGTACATGCACCCGCAATCCGGTGAAGCGAGGATTGGCGCAGTCGCCGGAACAGTGGCGCAGGAGCAGCTATCGCTACTATTTCTTGGGTGAAGCGGGGTCGGTGCGGGTGAATGTGGGGTGGGGCAAGATTTCGTTTCGCGACCGAGTAGCGTGAGGTTTCTGGTCCCACCCCTTGCTTTCGACGGTCGTGGTACCCGCCCTTCGCAACGTGCGCGGAGAGCGGGGCACCCACGGTAATGCTGGCGTCGGCAACTTCAAAGGCTGGGCCACCTGCCAACCGCGCCGTTTCAGAGTGGGAAAGGATGGGCCAGCCCCCGAACGGGTTGGATACAGTCTAGGCGTCCGGCATGGAGTGGATGTAGGCGCGCATCATGCGCACTTCGTCATCCTTCTCATTGAGGTCGTGCAGCAGAATATCGCGCAGCGACACCATGCCCACGACGTGGCCGTCGTGGCAGACCGGCAAGTGGCGGAAGTTGTGCCGCCGCATCAGGGCCATACAGGTACCCAGGTCCTCGTTCATGCTGATGGTTAGCGGATCGTCGGTCATGACCTCGGCCAGGCAGGTGCTGCGTGGGTCGCGGCCCTCGGCCACCACGCGCTTCATCAGGTCGCGTTCGGAGAAGATTCCCATCAGCTTGCCGTTATGCAGCACCGGCACGGCTCCGATGTTGCGCTCCACCATGGCCCGCACGGTTTCCATCACCGTGTACCCTGTCTCTGCCTGGTACATCTCTTGCCCCTTGATCAAGTCGCAGATCCGCACGTGATACCTCCCCAGCAACAAGAATCCCGAGCTGCCCCAAAGGCCCTCTAGGGGCGCGAGTATATGACGAAACCGGATGCGGGGAAAGCATAAAAAGACCGGCGACGAGAAATTTCCTTGCCCGGGACCGATGCGGGAAAGCCGCAGCGGGGTGGTAATGTATCAGTTGGAATTCTGGGGTCGGCGAGATGCGGCGAGGACCGTGCGATACCAAGTCACGCCCGGAAGGCGCGGCCCGTACAGTAAAGAAACCACTATAATCCCGGCACGCCATGAAAAAGAACGGCCTGAAAATGTTTATCGAAATCGGCTTCATTATTTTCCTGTTCTATTCCAACCTCCTGATGGGGGAGTTTGAACGTTCAGGGATGGGACGGAAAAGAGGACTGGTATGGGCCCTCTCCGACGTATTCACCCTCACCAATCTTGAGATCGCTATTGTAGCCGCGACACTCGGATACATTCTCCTCGAATTTCTGCGGACCCGATTCTAGAACTGAATTTCAAGCTGACACACACCCCTGGCTGCCTCGTGACTTGGTGGCTTGGCTTCCCTGAAACGCAGGTTTCCCTTGGCACCGCTGCGGAGAATCCCTCGTGTTTCTTGCGGTCAGTTTCTTCGGAGCGACAGACTTCGAGTGCACAGAGGCGAAAGCGGCATGAACACAGAGGTCCGTCCGAGACCGTCCGAGGCTGAGCCGTGCCTTTCACGGTTTGAACCACGTCGCAAAGTCCGCCGTAATGAACGGCTTGACGCCGTCGCGGCCGGTCAGGCGCAGCCACAGCGGTCCGCCCTCCCGCTCGGAGCGCAAGTCGATATCGAAGAAGGGACAGCACACGCGCTCCCCGCCAACCCATTCCGCCAGCAACTGATAGGTTTTCTTGTCCGCGGGAAATTGGAATTCAAAGCCGTCGGGCAGCTCGCGCATGCCCGTCTTCAAAGACCGCAAGGCGGGGCTCAGTTCGTCGAAGTGACGCTTCCTCTCCTCCGGACTGAGGGCCAGCCGGTTGCAGGCGAAAGGACTTTCGCTCTTTGCCGAGGAAGCAGAATGTGGCTGTTGCGCTACGGCCTGTCCGCAGAATCCGGCGCAGCCGATCGCGGCCAGAGCAATGGCAAAAATAGTTTTCATCATTCCTCCTGGAAGTCGGCGGTCGACCGCCGCTGCCAAGACGGTACGACTTCAAGTGGACTTTAAGGCAAGCGCGAATTTTGTAAAATGTTTGTCACCCTGCGCGCGCTGGAGGTTCCAGCCGTTTAATCTTTCCCTATGCCACTGTTGACCATCTCCGCCGTCGCTGAACGAGTGGGGTTGCGAGCCTCTGCGATCCGCTACTACGAGCAGATCGGCCTGCTTCCCCGCGCGCAACGAATCAGCGGACAAAGGTGCTACGATGCGACCGTGTTTCACCACCTTGCGCTGGTGCAACGGGCGCGGCGGCTCGGTTTCACCCTGGTGGAAGTGCGTCAGCTCTTCTTCGGCTTTCGCGCGGACGCGCCCGCTTCCGAGCGCTGGCAGAAACTTTTAAGGAAAAAGCTTGCCGAACTCGATATGCAGATGCGTGAGATCAGCAGCATGCGGCGCCGCTTGCGAGAGATGATGCAGAAATGCCACTGCGACACCCTGGATCAATGCGGCAAGGGAATCTTCTCGAGCGGATGTGCCGGGAGTCAGAGCGTAGCCACAAAGCGGCAAGTTCGCCCGACCGCGTTGTAGAAGTGGCGCATCCTGCCGAGGTGAGATCTGCGGCGTGAAGAGCGGCACTTTAGCGAGGCGTCAAACGTCCACATCAGTGCGGGGTCTCAGCCCCTGAGGCTGACTTTTCCTAATGAGCTGGACGTCTTCTCCTCGCCGAGGAACACAAAATACGACGAGTTCCAGAGCGGCGTCGGCAAACTTCCGCGTGGCCGTGCAGTGAGAACGATGTTGTACCCGCCCGTGCTGCCGGCGTTGATCTCCTGCAGAGCGTCGACGCTGCGGGCGGCTGGGCCACCCGGCTCGATCACCGCCAGCCGCGCCAGAAACTCGTGCAACTCCCGGCTTCGCGCCAGCCCGGGGATCAAGAACGAAACCTCCGCTTCTTCCTCTTCCGAAAAGTGCCAGGCCAGCGAGGCCGCCAGGTTCACCGCATTCTCGTAGGCCTGCTCTGAGATCGCGCCAGCGGCAGGATTGTCGAACACGATGCAAAGTTTGCGCTCATCCTCGCGGGCAAACTCGCGCACCTTCAGCGATCCCGACTTGGCCGTCGCCTTCCAGTCCACGTGCCGGGCCGAGTCCTCCNGGCATGTATTCGCGAATGCGATACAAATCCGAGCCGCGTCCGCGCACGAAACTTTCCCACTCGCCGCGCACCAGCGGCAAAATCTCAAACAGTTCGTCGGTCGGCTCGACCCGCGGATACACCAGCACCTCCCGCGCCAGCGCCACATGCCGCGTTTTGGTCAAAAAGGCGAAAGGAAAGCGCGTGGACACGCCAAAGCTGTTTTCGCGATAGCGGCCGCGCCGCTCGAACTTCAATTCCAGGTCCGCCGACAATTCTCGACCCGGCGGCAAGTAAGGGAAATACGCCATGCCCTCGAAAATCCCCGGCGGCTCCG
>OCOJ01063766.1_pt3 | contig 20689 bp, 22 predicted proteins | sample 1539251 | NCBI WGS metagenome assembly OCOJ01 (sample SAMN01911457, study PRJEB22624) | soil metagenome | biome: Soil | place: Malaysia | collected 2012-04-30 | depth RA_metagenome m | reverse complement strand
GTGCCTCCGACGAGGGCATAGTCGAGGCTGCCAAGTCGGCTGGTCAGGGCGTGGGCAAGACCTTCGTGGTTGCACTGAAGGGCGCCTTCACGCTCGACAACATCCTCGAAGGCTTCAGGAGCTCTGCGAACTACATAAACGCGTTCGAATACAACGAGTTCCCCCACGAGGACAGGATAACCATAACACTGACCCACACCTTCGGGAAGAAGGGAACCCTCTTCATCCGGGAGTGGATCAAGAGCATGTTCGCCGAAGTCCATCTCGAACCGAAGTTCCTCCCCGCCGAGGACGCCGTCATATTCGAGATCTGACCCGCCAAACCCTCTGGCCGCTTCGGAACTGAGCGCACCCGCTTGCAGAATATACGGCCTCCCTATTACTTCCCCGTCCGACTCTAGCGGGCGAGGTGTTAGACCTGATGACCATCGAGGCTGTATCTATCTTCCGTATCGACACGGGCGGCGCCGTGGCCGACTTGCGGAAGGTGAAGGCGGCCCTGAAGAAGCTCGAGGGCGTCCGCGAGGTGGAGTTTGACTACATCCACGACAACGTCCAGGTGAAGTACGACCCGAGCAAGATCGACGTAGGCGCTCTCAAGAAAGCGGCCAAGGAAGCCTGCAAGAAGTAGCTCCACGGGCACGGAGGGGCAGAACCCCCCCGACCGGAGCCATCAAGAGCTACCCAGGTTCCAGGGCTTGCCTGCGACCACCACACTCTGTGGAAGCTTCGCCTTCCACTTCTGGAGGAAGTCCAGGTCCTCCTTTCTGCTCCTCAGGTTGTCCGGAAGCATCACGGGTATCTCGTCGATAATGGGGTAGTACCTCCCGCACTGATTGCAAAGCAGCACCCCTTCGACTATGGTCTGGTCGTTCACCACGAAATCAAGCAATTCGAGGGGGTAATGCTTGTCGATTGGGCAAGCCAGGATGTCCAGAAGCTTGCGCTGCATGGCCGAATTCTCAGAGATGGCGGTATAAAATGGATTCCCAAGGCAACCGGCTGTGTGAGGTCTCGTGGCACCTCTCGAGTCGGCCGAGGCAAAAGGGTTAAATTCACTGCAAAAACGATTCGACCCAGCCGGCCATAGCGCGTGGGTCCGACCTGGACTCGTTCCGATCCCAGAAGTCAAACCACGTGTCGTCGGGGTGCTAGTGAGATGCGAGAGCTCTCGCGAAGCCCTGATGCCGGCGCCCATTCAATCTAGCTTCGCTTATCTCAATTCCTAATACGGAACATTTAAGTTCGGGGCGTTGCAGCCGAACTTTCGTCTCGTCTTGTCCGCGCTTACAAGCATCCCACTGCAACTTTCCGCCGACTATAACACCCTAGTCACTTTCATCTGGGTCGGCAGCTTCGTAGTGATGATGCTCTACGGTCAGCGTCTCCAGATGTACATGGCTCTGGGCGACATCGGAAGGGGGCTGAACAAGCTCAAGATAATGAAGGACAAGTCGAGGAAAGAGGCGATTGACTACCTGGTCAACGTCGGCAAGGCGCCCAAGGACCCCACAGAACGGGTGGACCAGTTCTTGGACTACGTTACGATCATGCCTGTAGATCTGGACCCGCAGGGAATTGTCGGTAAGATTGATCACGTGGTGTCCACCAACAACGACAGAGTGAGAGCCGAAGTCTCGAATCTGCTCGCACAGACCAGCCAGGTGACTACTACGGCTCCAGGAACTTCGATTCAAGTCGCTTCGCCTCCCAATCCGGTGACCGTTTCAATATCGGAGAACCTCCTCGAGGTCGCGTCCTCGCTAAACCTGCTTCACAAGATTGTCCGGCACTACTACCTGCTCGGCAAGAAGACGAATTCGTACTTTACCCTGATCCAGCTCCAGATGATCATGCCCATGGTCATCCAAGAGGCCGACGCGCTCCTCAATGCCATAGATTCGACGAAGGCTGGCCAGCCTTGGGGAGACGGCATCGGTGCTTCGATAGCTGCCCGCTTCATGGTCGGGAAGGAGAAGAGGCTCGTGGCAAAGGACACTGTAATGGCGATTTCGGAGTACAAGGGGAGAAAGCTCTACGTGATTAAGGCGGAGGGGCCCATGGGATACGTCGGCCAGCCAGGAGTCGCCATAAAGAAGGTCGTGGAGGAGATGGGAGTGAAGCCCAGCGCGATAGTCATGATTGACGCAGCACTGAAGCTGGAAGGCGAGAAGACAGGGGAAGTGGCGGAGGGCGTCGGCGCGGCCATAGGCGGAATCGGCGTCGAGAAGTTCCAGATAGAAGAGGTCGCAACGGACCACAAGATTCCGTTGTACGCGATACTGGTCAAGCAGAGCATGCTGGAGGCCATTACCGTGATGAGAAAGGAGATCGCTGAGGCGAGCGACAAGGTCCAGCAGGTGCTTAGCAGGCTGATAGAGGAGAAGACCAAGGAAGGGGACGACGTACTGATCGCAGGCATTGGAAACACCCTGGGTGTCGCGCAGTGATGAGTTCCGTTCCAGCGACCGACAGGCGTTCCAAACTTCTGGTCTACACGATTGAAGAGTGCCCTGTCTGCGGCCAGAAGACGAAGCGTGCGTTCCAAGTAGGAGATTACGTCACGAAGGAGGGCGCCAACTGCACCAAGTGCAACAACCCCACCAGAATCAGCCTTATCTACGCCGAACCCTCGAAGCCTTCACGTTAGGACCACGAGCCCCTTGTCGCCGAGGGCCATTGTATGCTCGAACTGGGCCACGGGCTTTCCAGCGGCCTCCACAAGCGTGGGATAGGCCCTCACGAGCTTCCTTCTAACGAGATCCTTGAGAATCGAGGCGAGTCTGTCGGTCTTGTACTCATTGCCGTACCACCTCGGCGTGAATGGCAGCGTCTTCCGCTCGTCCCAGACCTTGGAGATGAAACCGTCCAGTTCTTCGATTCCCACATGCTTTCTGGCCACTATTGAGAAGATGGTCTCGGTTGGTTCGTCCACGACATAACCGGCCGCGTCCTTCAGTGTCAGAAACGGTTCTATCGCGACCACGTCATTTCTCTTCAGGGGATGAAGGTTGGGCAGGAAAAGGTTGGGGATGCTCTTTCCCGCGTGAACCATGTATCTGTCCACCGAGTGCCCTGTGAGATTCTCTATGACCCTGAAACCGTATCGAGCGGCCTGATTGCTAATGCTCCTTCCGATTTCACCCGCCCTTACGTCCTCTCTCACGGTCGCCACGGCCGCGGCGAGCGCTTTCTCGGTGGCGTCGAGCAGTGGTTCGTACTCCGGATTGAACGTGACAGTAACAGCCGTGTCTGTAAGGTAGCCATCGAAGTGGACTCCGAAGTCCACCTTCACCACGTCTGTCTCCTCGATCGAGGACTCGTCACCGAGCGGAGGAGCGTAGTGCGCGGTAACCTGGTTCACGCCGATCCCGCATGGAAAGGGAAGGTATCCACCCCTGGCAAGTATCTCTCGCTCCACGGCCTCGGCTATGTCCAAGCAGCGCATCCCTGGCTTCACAAACTGCTTGACCCACTGCCTCACCTCTCTTGTCATGCGACCCGCCCTGAAGTACTGTTCTGGGATAGAGTCCAAGTGTTCACCCCGCAACTCTTTTTACGTGTCTGCCGCTAGCCGAAAACTTCGAGCTATTTCAATTGATTCCATGGGTGTCTGGATGAAATACGATGCGGTGGCGACGGGCGGGACATTCGACCACTTACACAAGGGCCACGTCGCCCTGCTGAACAAGAGCTTCGAGATTTCCGACCACGTGGTAATCGGTGTGACATCTGACGAGCTGGCCGCTCGGGAAGGCAAGAGACCTGACCTCCCTTATTCCCAGCGAGTCAGCCAACTCGAAGCATACCTGCTGCTGAACTACCCTGGGAAGAGGTTCACCATAACCAGGCTTGACGACTACTTCAACCCCGGCATAGCTTCGCCCGAAATCCAAGCCATCGTGGTGAGTCCCGAGACTGCCTCTAGGGTCTCCGTGGCCAACCGCATTAGGGCCGCGAAAGGCGTCCCTCCCCTTTCCATCGTCGTGGTGAAATACGTCCTCGCTGAGGATGGACAGAGGATTTCATCGACCAGGATTCGGAACGGTGAGATTGACTCCGACGGCAGGGTGAAGAGGTAGAGGCCTCGCAGAGGTTTTAATCCAACGCTTTACAGGCACGGGTATTGTGGAGAGAGACGAGCTGGATCCGTGGGGGTCCACTACAATCAAGGATTATGCTCGACTTCTGGACGAATTTGGGATAGAACCCATTTCGACAGTTCTGCCCCGCTTCAAGAAACCTAGCGTCCACCTGAGCAGGGGAATCGACTTCGGTCACAGAGACCTCGGCCGTATCCTCGACGCTATCGAGAACAACAAACCATTCGCGATAATGAGCGGGATCAAACCCACTGGGATATTCCACCTTGGCAATAAGATGACCGCAGACGACATGATCTACTTCCAGTCTCTCTCTAGAAAGGCGACCGTGTTCTACGCCATAGCAGACGTAGAGGCCTATTGCGACAACGGCCTGTCCTTCGCCCAGAGCTCCAAGATTGCAATCCAGAACGTCGCTGACATGCTCGCCCTCGGACTGGACCCAGAAAGGGCCGTGGTGTACAAGCAGAGTCAGGAGATGAGGGTAATGAGGCTCGCCGTGATATTTTCACGAGGAGTCACCAACAACATGCTTAGAGCAATCTACGGCGAGAGGCCGATGGGCCTCTACCTCTCAGCGCTGATCCAGGCGGGGGACATCTTGCTGCCTGAGCTAAAGGATTTCGGGGGGCCGAAGCCCGTTTTGGTCCCGGTGGGCGCGGACCAAGACCCCCACATCAGGCTCAGCAGAGATCTGGCAACGAGGTACCGCGAGGAGTTCGGCTTCGTCACGCCTTCGGCAATCTACCACAGGCTGATGCTTGGGCTCACCGGCGAAACCAAGATGTCCAAGCGGACGCTCGAGGCCTCGGTCCACCTCGAGAACACGCCGGCGGAAGCGGCCAGGAACGTCTTGAGCGCTTTCACAGGCGGGGGNTTCACAGGCGGGCGTGCGACAGTTGAGGAGCAGAGGCGACTTGGTGGAGAGGCAGACAAGTGCCCTGTCTACGACCTATATCGTTTCCATTTCGCCGCAGACGACGAGCACTCTCAGAGGGTGCGGGAGGAGTGCTATGCCGGCATTAGAATGTGCGGGGATTGCAAGAAGGAAGCGGCAGGTCTGGTTAAGAAATTCCTCGAGGAGCACCAGAAGAAGAGGGCCTCCTTGATGGGCGAAGCCAGAGAGCTGCTGGCCAAGGGCGAGAGGAAAGTGAAGTCGCCGGAGGGCTAATCGATCCAATTGGCAAGCGCCCTTCACCCGCTCGAATTCAAGGTCCTCTCCTCCATAGCGGACGACGGTTGGGTCGAGTTCGATCGCCTGGTCGCGAAGACGGGTCTGCAGCCAGACCAGGTCAGGCGCGCGCTCGCCTGGCTCTCCTCAAAGAAACTGGTGGAAACGAGAGAGACCGAAACGACGACCCTCAGCCTTACGGCGACCAAGCTCCCAGAGCTGACACTGGTTGACTCGGTGCAGCGCGCTGGCGGATCACTCAGCTTCGACGCTCTGAGGGCGGCGCTGGACTCGGACCAAGAATTCTCTGCCGCCCTGGGAAGGGCTAGGAGCGCCGGTTGGATTGGAATTGAAGCCAAGGGTCCATCCAGGACAGTGAGGCTGACAAACTCCGCCGGCCCGGCCGAGCTGCGAGAGCTGGTCACTGCGTTGGGGAAGGGAGCCGACGAGTCGTCACTCGCGGGGACCCAGAGGCGCCTCCTCCAAGACCTGTTGAAACGTGGTATTGTTGTAAGAAGCACGAGGAAGACGGTAGCCGTCACGATTACGGCCGCAGGCAAGCAGCTCTCCTCGTTAGCTCCCAGTGCCGACTACATCGAGAAGCTCACCCCGGAGGCGCTCTCCACAGGATCTTGGCGCGGGAGGCGCCTCAGACCATTGGACGTGGAGGCCGAGGCGCCGAGGTTCTACCCAGGGAAGAGGCATCCAGTGCGCGACTTCATTCGAGAGGTAAGGGAGGCCTACATCTCGATGGGATTCATCGAGCTGGAGGGGAATAGCGTTCAGCCGGCGTTCTGGAACTTCGACGCGCTCTTCATCCCGCAGGACCATCCCGGCAGGGAGATGCAGGACACGTTCTACCTGAAGGGTTTTTCAGACGACAAGATTCAGAGGTCCGGGATCGTGGCCAAGGTGGCTGACACTCACGAAGACGGGTGGACCACGGGAAGCAAGGGCTGGAGGTACAGGTGGCAGATCGAGGAGGCTCGAAGGCTCGTCCTCCGGACGCACAACACCGTCCTCACCGTGAGAGCTCTGTCTGAATCCGGGGAGAAAGAGACCAGGGTCTTCGCCGTGAGCAAGGTCTACAGGAACGAGAACTTGGACTACAAGCACCTAGTCGAATTTCACCAGATGGACGGCATCATGGTGGGCAACGGCCTGAACGTCAAGCACCTGATGGGCTTCCTGGCCGAGTTCTACAAGAAGCTGGGGATGAAGGGCGTGAAGTTCTGGCCCACGTACTTCCCCTACACGGAACCATCTTTGGAGGTTGTCGGATACTCGGAGGCGGCCAAGGACTGGATAGAACTTAGCGGCTCGGGCGTGTTCCGACCGGAGGTGACAAGGCCCTTGGGGGTGAAGGTCCCCGTCCTCGCGTGGGGACCGGGAATTGAGAGAATCATGCTCTTCAGGTACGGCCTGGACGACATGAGGGCCCTCTACGGCGGGGACCTGGGCTGGCTGAGGAGGAGGGTGGAGTTTGCCAGTAGTAACCCTTGACATGGAACGCTTCGCCCGGCTCGTCGGCGCTGAGAAGAAGAGGATCTTGAACAGGCTCCCCTTCGTCGGCCTCGACATCGAGAGCGTGACCGAGAAGGCTGTGAGGGTGGAGTACAGCCCCAACAGGCCAGACTTCGGCACAGATTATGGGATTGCGAGGGCTCTAAAGGGAGTGATGGGAATAGAGGTCGGACTCCGACGCTACGACCTCTCGCCATCCAAGGTCGTTGTGACGGTGGACAAGGCGCTCTCCACAATCAGGCCGTACATTGCCTGCGCCGTGGTTACAGGGCTCCGCATCGACGATGAAGACGTGAGGCAGGTGATTTCACTCCAGGAAGACCTGCACAACGGCCTCGGTCGCCGCAGGAAGAAGGCCGCCATAGGATTACACGACTTGCGCGTGCTAACACCACCGATTCGCTTCGCAGCCGTCCCCAAGTCTTCCGCATTCGCTCCCCTGGACATGAAGGGCACGATGACGCTGGAGGAGGTCCTCACTCGGACGGCAACGGGACAGGCCTACGCTGTCGCCCTGCAAGGTGCCAGGAGGTACCCTGTGCTCATAGACTCCAAAGGGCTGTCGTTCTCCTTCCCTCCAATTGTCAACTCCGAGGCTACAAGGGTTACGGGCAGCACGGACAGTCTGTTTGTGGAGGTCACGAGCACAGACATGAGGACAGGAGACGACGTCCTGGCCGTCCTTGTCACCACTCTGGCCGAGATGGGTGGAAGCATGGGCTCTGTCGTTGTGGACTACGGGAAGACCCGGCGTGTGACTCCTGACCTGAGGATTCAGCAGGTGCGACTCGATTCGAAGCTGATAAGCAGGGTGACAGGTCTCGACCTGGCTCCGAAGCAACTCGTGCAGTGCATACAGAGGAGCAGACTGGACGTCAAGGGGAAGACAGTCTTGGTTCCCAGGTACCGCCTTGACATACTTCACCCGGTGGACATCGCCGAGGAGGTCGCACTCGGCTACGGGATCGACAGGATCAGGCCCCAGTATCCACCGAGCAAGCAGCCCGGCTCCTTCAACAAATTCAACGAATTCTTGGAAAGCGCCGCTGACATCATGGTTGCCTCAGGGATGACCGAGATGATGACCTACGAACTCGTAGACGAGCCGTCTCTGTACACGAACTTCGAGAGGTCGTCAATAGAAAGCATCCGATTGGACAGCCCCAAGAGCCTGGAGCACTCCCTGCTACGAGACTCGGCGATTCCCTCTCTCATGACGGTCATGGCTCGCAATGTCAAGGAGGAGTACCCACAGAGAATCTTCGAGATTGGCCGTGTATACAACAGAGCGGGCAGGGGTGTCGAAGAGGCGTGGCACCTCGGGTGTCTTATTGGATACTCGCAGGCCTCGTACAGCGAGGCCAAGATGTTCCTGGACGCATTCTGCAAAGCGCTAGATGGGCGTAGCCCTAGGACCAAGCCTGCCCTCCACTGGGCCTTCACACCAGGGCGTTCCGCGGTCATATTGTTCGAGCATGTGGACATCGGAGTCATCGGCGAAGTAAAGCCGGCGGCTCTTCACGCCTTCGGAGTGAACGTGCCCGTCTGCGGCTTCGAAATCGACCTCTCGCGCCTGAACAAACAGCTAAAATAGACCACCGCCTGCCAAGGACCAGACGGCTTTCGTTCCAAAGCACGCAAAACGGCCACCTGCGAAGGCGGAAACGCTTTGATGAGCAGATGGTTTACCCAGTCGTGCGACAGACGAAGGCCGTTTGCCCGTTGAAGAGGCTCGGTGACAGACTCGGCGTAAAGCTGAGGCATGATCCGGACCCGTCAGAGACGGGCAACAATCCAAAGGGGTTTGGCAAGATGAAGGACTCGGACAACCGTGACCACCAGCGCGTAGCCGACTTCCTTCCGGGCTTCATAGAGGACCTGAACAAGCTGGCAGAGGAAGGATGGGCCCTACTGATCGAAGGGCCGAGAGACGCCAGGGCAATGAGACAACTCGGCTTCCGGGGCCGGATTCTGACCACCTCCAGCCTCACCAGCAAGCGAATGCGAGCCATCGGAAAGCCCGCCGGAGTGGTGGTGCTTACCGACCTAGACAAGGAGGGCAGGCAATTGGCTTCCAGGTATACCCGGATCCTGAATCACGAAGGGGTCAAGACCACCCTGGCGGAGCGAAGGAGACTCCTTGTGGCCTCGAAAGGCGTCTTTCGTCAGGTGGAGAACCTTTCGAGGTTCTCAGAACAGTCTCTTGGATAGGTCGAATCCTAAGGCGACCAGATTGAGTATTGTCAGGAGGCGACGAAGAACAATCCGCGTTTCGCGCGAGCCAGAGGACTCGGACAGAGCCGATGCCAAACCAAGCATTTATAACCATGCGATTTTCAGCAAATTCAAGTCAAGCTAATCACTGTTAAGCTGATTAACGAGATGAATGCATTTGCCAGAGTCGGGGATAGTAAAGTACCTCATCAGACTGAGGTTCGAAGTTGACGGAGTAGTAGAGAGAGCGGACGTTATCGGTGCCATCTTCGGTCAAACCGAGGGTCTCTTCGGTCCCGAAATGAACCTTAACGAGCTGCAAAAGAGCTGGAAGGTAGGAAGAATCGAGATCAACCTCGAGTCCAAGAACGACAAGACTCGAGGGGAAGTCATCATACCCATGTCGACGGACATCGGTACGGCTGCGCTGATCGCTGCCGCTGTCGAAAGCGTCGACAAGGTGGGTCCATGCAGCGCGCGCTTCTCCCTCGGGACGATCGAAGACGTGAGAGCAACGAAGCGCAAGCAGATAGTGGACAGGGCCAAGCTCATCGTCAGGGAGTGGAGCTCAAAGACTTCCAGCGAGGGCGAAAACGTTCTCAAGGACGTTACGGAGTCGACCAAGAGGGCTAGAGTCATCAACTTCGGTCTCGAGAATCTGCCAGCGGGTCCCGGTGTATACACATCAGACCTCGTGTACCTCGTCGAGGGACGTGCCGACGTCGTGCTCTTTCTGCGAGCAGGAATAGAAAACGTAGTCGCGCTCGAAGGTACGAGCGTCCCGGACTCGATAATCGACCTCGGGAGGAAGAAGCGACTCATCGCGGTGCTCGATGGCGACAGAGGTGGAGACCTCATCGAGAAAGAGCTCGCGCAGGTCGTGAAGGTCGAGAAGGTAATCCGAGCGCCAACCGGTAAGGAAGTCGAGGACCTGACTCCCATCGACGTGATCAACATGCTGAAGGCCGAGCGAATCGAGCCCGCTCCGACTCCACACAGGCGAGAAAGAGCTTCTGAGAGGGCCGCCGAGAAACAAGCCGAGGTCACCGAGGTCGCCGAGGAGCCCATAGTGTCAAAGACGCGGGAGATATTCCCGACCTTGAACGGCACCTTGGAAGCCATCCTGCTCGACGAGCAGCTCCAGGAAGTGGGGAGGTTCCCAATCAGCGAGCTCGTTCAGAAGATGGAGTCCGCTGGCGGGGCGCACTTCCTCGTCTTCGACGGAATAGTAACGCAAAGGCTGGTCGACTCTGCCGCCAAGGTAGGCGTAAAGGGAATAATCGGACACAGGACCGGAGAGTTCCGTAGCGTCCCGAACGACATGCGAATAGGCACGTTCAGGGACCTCGGGCTTGAGTAAAACAGAAGCTTGATCATAAGCAGCTTCAGTCCGAGGCACGGCCACTGTGCGCTAATCCTCGAGTCCGCCGACGATCTCTGGACACTTCGGCGGCTGATTTCCCGAGGTGACATCGTGGTGACGAGAAGCTCCAGAGTCGTCAAGAGGGAGGACGAATATTCCCGCCCGGACAAGGGCGAGAGGGTAAAGGTCACCATGGCACTCAGAGTCGACGAGGTCCACCTGGACAGCAGCATTGAAAAACTGAGGCTGCGCGGGACAATCGTCGAGGCAAGCGACGAGAGCGTCAGCAAGAGCGGATCTCATTCCGTGACGCTGTCGCCAGGCCAGGCACTCACCTTGAGGAAGGAGCACTGGACGCCTCTCGAGACCCAACTCGTGAGATCGACAGGCAACGCTTCGGGTAGGTTCGTCGTGCTGGCCGTCGATAGGAGCGAAGCTGGCCTCGGGGTACTCAGTGGTGCCCATCTTGCTGTGGTTGCATCCATCGACTCCGGGCTGGGAGGAAAGCGAGGAGCGGAGCAGAGTCCAAAGCCCTACATCGCTAGGGTGGTGGAGCTTGTGAAGCAGACCATTCGAGAAGGAGACACCGTTGTCTTGGCTGGTCCAGGCAACATCAAGAATGCTGTGGCAAACCAGCTGGCGCAAGAACTGGGGGGCGGGACACGGGTTCAACTGCTCGAGGGCTTCGACCTTGCAGGCTCCGACGGCGTCCGAGCACTGGTGAAGTTCTCCGGATTCCATGAGATCGCGAAGGGCTCCGTTCTGGTCGAGATGCAGAAGCTTGTCAACGAGGCAGTCAGAAGGATCGCGACGGCGGACCCTCGAGTCGCATACGGCCTGCCAAGAGTCAGGCTGGCAGGCGAAAGCGGGGCGGTAGATTCTTGTGCGGTCTCTGACAACGTCTTCTCTACCAGCATCAATGAAGACGACCTCATTGACACCCTGAATGCAATTCAGGAGAGGGGTGGAACGGTCTTCTTGGCCGATTCCTCACTGGAGCTGGGCAAGCAGATTTCCTCCTTTGGAGGAATCGTCGCGCTCCTCCGCTATGCGCTCAAAGCTTACTAATGAAAGGGAACACGAATTCCGAGAGCACCGCCAGGATTACTCCGCCCTTGATCAAGTCCTTCCCCAGCCTCCTTTCAGCATGGGTGAAGTAGAGCAGAATACCCAGAAGGAGGACTGTAACATAGGCTAGCCGCGCCACCACTACAATGGTGTTATCGACCGTCGATAGTAAGGAGGCCATGACACTTGCAAACTGCTGGGCCAGCTGTTGGATGATTGAGCCTAGATCGGGCGGCTGAGGCGAATCCAGTGCCCTCAGATCACGAGCATGGGCAAGAGCAACTCTGGCGACTTCGCCTATCATCACCATGAAGGCGGTCCAGATATTTAACCTGCTACGACGCGCAATCTACAGGAAGTAGGGCCCCGCGATTACGAAGAATAACATTCCGATGACCACCAGCGTGGTGGCATACGTTACCCTCGTTGCACCCTCTTCGGAGAGTCTCCCACCAGCCGCAGCCTTCACACCAATCCTGAAGGCCTGGCCACCATCCAAGGGGTAAATCGGAAGGGCATTGAAGATGGACAGGTTGAAGTTCAGGAAGAATATCCAGTAAAGCAGGTTGGCAACCGCGGGCAGGAGGGTTCCAACCCCCGAGGTGTAGAACGGCGCCATCGCGTCGGAGAACGGAACGGCGTCTTGACACCTTGGCAGAGTTGGAATGCACAGGTAGAGGAACGGATTCTTGACCACCTCGCCGGTGTATGTCGACGTTAGAGCGCTAAGATCGGATGTGCTGATGTCGTTGACCCCCAAAAACGCCCTCACATACGTCTTGTTGGTCTGCGTATTCGTGACGGTGATATTCGAGAGCTGCACGTTTTGAAGCTGAATCACCTGCCCCTGCCTCCAAACCGTGATGTTGATCAGAACCCCTGGCTTGTACCACGAGCTGCTGTTGATGGTCTGGGGATCGTTCAGGGGTTGACCATCGACGTACGTGATGTAGTCCCCCGGCCTTATCCCATGGGCGGCGGCGGGCGAATTCTGGTACACCGCGGTCACGCCAATTCCGTTGGCAGCTGGCGCCATGGTCGAGACCAGGCCGAGCAGGAGCCCCAGGCAGACCATCGCCACCACCAGGTTGATTCCCGCCCCTCCAGCGAGTACCCTCAACGAGTCGCCGGTCTTCGCCTCTTTCATGGCGTCTTCGTCCACCTCAACGAAGAACCCAATGGGGATGATCAGGAAGAATAGAGCGCCTGAAGACTTGACGGGCAGTCCGAGGCTCCTTGCGATGACTCCATGGGCCCCCTCGTGGACCACAACTGCGACGAGTAGGGCAATCCAACCATCCACTATCGGTAGGTAGGGGTTGATCCCCGGGAGCCCGAGGTTCCCCAGCGGACTCAGGGTTCTCACGTAGCTTGCGACAATCGCGCCTGCCGGCGAGAGCAGCACGCTAAGGTCGCTGAGAAAGAGGTACAGGGCTATTGCGCAGGCGACGGGCATCAGGTACAGCAGGAACGTCGCCAGAGGCTTGGAGATCTTGCGAGCCCCGAGGGTGTCCATGATATTCTGGAAGCGCTTGGTCCTGAACATGATCACCCCGAACCACCAGAACTGAACCCGCTTGAACTCCTCTTCCTTGGCCATGGGGCTAGCTGGTTTGCCGTTCATGCTAGCGCTTTAAGTATTCATATGCCGCATCGGGCCGCTGGTTGTGGAGCGGGGGGACATTGACAGGCTGTGATCGGTGTGGGGGCAGCGTCGTCTACACGCGGCAGTACTCCGGAGAGGCCCTCTGTTCACGCTGTTTTAGGGACTCGATAGTAGGGAAGACAAGGCGCGCCATATCGCGACACGATATGCTCCGACACGGGGAAAGGGTTGGGGTCGCAGTTTCGGGGGGGAAGGACAGCCTTTCTCTTCTCAAGATTCTCCACGAGCTCAGCAGGCGCGGCGCGTACGAGCTCGTGGCTCTGTCGGTTGACGAAGGCGTCGAGGGCTACCGAGATGAAGCGCTAGAGCACGCCCGAGACCTGGCGGGGCAACTGGGCGTTGAGCACATCACGGTGTCGTACAGCGAACTCTTCGGCCATTCGCTCGACGAGGCCCTGCACTGGAAGGGAGACAGAAGTGTGTCTTCGTGCAGCCTCTGCGGCGTCTTCCGAAGACGGGCCATTGACGAGGCGGCCAGCAGGGCGAAGGTCAACGTTGTTGCCACGGCCCACAACCTCGACGACTACATCCAGACATTCTTGATGAACCTGATGCACGGGGACGTGGAGAGGATGGGTTGGCTCGATCCTTCGCACACAGACGATAGTTTCCCACTGCGTCGTGTAAAGCCTTTCACGGAGATATACGAAGCGGAGATAGCTCTGTTCGCATACCTCTCAGGCATCCCATTTCAGAGCACGAGCTGCCCGTACATGCACGAAGGTCTGAGGAGCGAGGTCCGTGACTACCTCAACAAAATGGAGGCGGGTCATCCTGGGATCAAGAACGTGCTGCTCAGGTCGAGCCTGGAGGTCGTTTCGCGCTTGAGCCCGTCCGCGGGGACCCGCTCGAAGCCCTGCCTCAAGTGCGGCAAACCATCATCGAGCGGGTTGTGCGCCCCCTGCAGGATGCGGGACCTGCTGGACCAGCACCTTAATTACACCGAATAGTCTCCGCGGGGTTGGCGGCGGGTAGGGCCCGGGGGATAGCCGTCCCCGCTCGGCTGAAACCGGCTACACGCAGTGGCCAGAACCTTCGGGTAAAACCGCCTTCCCCGTTACCCGCATGGGGGTGGGGANGATGCATTCACGCCGAGGCGGGCGGCCATGAGGAGCAGTCCTCTCGAAGGAGAGGTCCTGACCCCTAGTTGCCGAATCGGGCGAGGTCCGGGAGGGAGCAGCCCTATGGCAGCGTGGCCACGCTGCTTCGTCTACGTGGAGAATCCCTGTCTCCGTGAGATGGGAGCGGAGAGGGACGGCGAACGCCGGAGGGGCCGCCGCCATTTTCAACTTTTTTAACTCTGGAATCGTGGCCACAACTCGAGCCGGGGTAGCCTAGAGCAGCACACGGGCAGCCTGGTAAGGCGCAGCCTCAAGGGCGCAAGCTTGCTAAGCCTGTGTCTCTCACGGGACTCGTGGGTTCGAAACCCGTGGCGCGACCGGAACTCCGCTGCCATGGGCGAAATTCCCACCCCCGGCGCTCATCCTCCTCGCCATAGCTTCGGCTCTCGCCTCGGACTCACACGTCTCGCTTGCCCGGCCACGCTCAGCGCCCGAGTGACGCGCCCGCGAAGCCAGCCCTGGTTCCCAACAGCTCCTGGATTCGAAGTAGCTCGTTGTACTTTGCCGTGCGCTCTCCCCTGGCGGGCGCGCCAGCTTTGATGAACGTGCTTTGATGGGCGACCGCCAGGTGAGCTATGAACGTGTCCTCCGTCTCGCCGGATCTGTGGGACACGGTCACGCCCCAGCCCGCGTCATTCGCTATCCGAATTGCGTCCGTGGTCTCCGACACGGTCCCCACCTGATTCAGTTTTATCAGGACGCCATTAGTCGCTCCCTGCTTGACGCCCTTTCGAATCCTGAGGGGGTTGGTGACGTACAAGTCGTCTCCAATGATCTGCGTCCTTCGGCCGAGTCTCCTTGTGATGCTTGCGAAGTCTTCGAACATGTCCTCGCCGAATGGGTCTTCAAGTGTGAACAGGGCGTATTCGTCAGCCAACGATGCGTAGAAATCCTCGAGGGAGTTGCCGCGCATGGATCTACCATCAACGGTGTAGACCTTCCTCTTAGCGTCATAGAAGGTCGAGGCGGCTGCGTCGATGCCGAGTCTGACCTGGTCCTCAGTGTACCCCGCAGCGGCCACCGCCCTCCTTATCGCCTCCAGTGCGTCCTTGGTCTTCCCAAGCGGAGGAGCGAATCCCCCTTCATCACCCACGTTGACTGCTGAAGGACCGTACTTCGCCTTTAGGACGGCGCGAAGCGATTGGTAGACCTCCGACCCGATCCGAATGGCGTCGGCGCAGCTTCGTCCGCCCACCGGTTCCACGTGAAACTCCTGCAGCGCCAGCTTGTTGCCGGCGTGTTCCCCACCATTGACCACATTCATCATCGGAACCGGAAGCATGTACCGATTCCCTTTGCGCAGGTGCTGGAAGAGCGGTACCCCCTCGACGTTGGCCGCCGCCCTGGCGGCTGCCATCGAAACGGCGAGAATGGCGTTCGCGCCAAGACGGCTCTTGCTGGGCGTCCCGTCCAACTCAGTCATGGCCTCATCGATTTCCCTCTGGGCCACTACGCTTACGCCCTTCAACCTGGGTCCGATCTCGGAGACCACGCCCGCAACTGCAAGGAGAACGCCCTTTCCGTGGAACGACTTCGCGTTCCCATCTCTGAGCTCTAGGGCCTCGTGCCTGCCTGTCGATGCACCCGAAGGCACACTCGCCCTCCCTGAGCCCAACTTCGAAATCACCTCCGCCTCGACCGTCGGGTTACCTCTAGAATCGAGTATCTGTCTCGCTAGGACCTTCACGATCACGGCTTCGTTTTCGACCCTGGATGGCACGCCGTCCTTCGGGGCCGTTCTCAACATTTGACAATTAAAGGTGATGCCCTTCGACGGGATTGCCTTCGGTGCCTTGGAGATTTCAGGTCCACTGGGGGTCAGGTTCGACTGCGACCCGCCCTGCCGGTAGAGGCCCGGTCGTGGTTGCGGACGCTATTTTAATGGGAGGTAACCAGCCGTCAACGGGCCGGTTGTCTAGCCCGGTCAGGATGTCAGAAGCGAATCCATCAGGCCCTTACACGGCGAAGGCCGAGGGTTCAAATCCCTCCCGGCCCACCAAGTCCTAACCGCCTTCGTCCTGCGTTGGCGATTGAACGGTTATTTACGGAACCTCTTGATGCATGAACATTGGTGGAGCTACGGTACATCAGCTGGGAAGATTACGGAAGACTCTCCGCTGACCTAGTCGCGAGAATCAGGCGCGAGTCCCGGTCCTTCGACCTGATAATCGGAATCGCCAGAGGCGGAATCCCACTTGCCATGGTGCTCTCAGACCAGCTCGACGCNGAAGTTCGATGTGATCGACGTAAAGTCCTACCAAGGGATTGCGGAGCGAAACGCTCCCAGGATTGTAAGTCCACCAACCGAGAGTGTGAAGGCCAAAAGAGTCTTGGTGGTCGACGACCTTGTCGATGAAGGAGCCACCATGCAGACAGTTGCGAAGCACCTTCGGAGCGAGAAGCCCCGGACACTCAGGACAGCGGTGCTCTTTAAGAAACCGTGGAGCGCTTTCGAGCCAGACTTCTTCCTGGAGACCCTCGAAGAGTGGATCGTCTTTCCTTGGGAGAGGGGCGAAGTGGGCCGAATCTTGGCCGATCAGAAGCGTAAGGGCTAGGGTTCGTCGGACAGAATCGTCTGGATGATTCTGTAGGTGAGTCCCCACACTTCGTAACCCCCAACGTGGAACGCGGGCATCTCCAAGATCGCCCCATCACGTCTGAACGTGTGGGTCGCTTGCGAGGACGGCTTGCCGAAATCGCCAAGGTCGACCCATCGATATGAGGTGGCCTCCTCGTTGAGCCTGACCTCCACCTCCTTCTCGAGGGAGAACACGGTGGGAATGACGTCCATGTTCCCGGTGTGAGTCCTGTGCTTGCCTAGATACCCCAGAAAGCGTGCGGTCGAGTCCAGGTCGATGCCGACCTCCTCCCTAGCTTCCCTTATCGCGGTTTCTCGGACCGTAGCGTCGCGGTCCTGCATCTTCCCACCTGGGAACGCCACCTGGCCTGACCATGGGTCCCCCACCCTCTCGGCCCGCTCTATCAGCAGCGTCTTTGGTGGGCTCCCCTCCAGCATCACTGCCACGCTCGCAATCCTAGTGCTCCCGAGAGTGGGCTCCACTCTGCTCAGTTTTCTCATCAATGAAAGGGCCTCGGGGCCGGGCATCTTANACAGGTCGATTTTTTTGCATCACAATCTTAAATACGCATCGGCGGGCGTGCTTCCCAAGTGGAGTTAGAAAGGAACTCATGACCGAAATGGCGGATCAGATTTCAGGACGTGGCGTCCTGACCGTTAAGCTAACCGAAGCTAACTTCCGGAACTATAGCTCGGGTGGGAAGCCGTTGTTTGTGGACTTTTGGGCCTCCTGGTGTGGGCCGTGCAAGGCGATGGAGCCGGTGGTCGACAAACTGGCCGAGAAATACTCCGACAAGATCGTCTTCGGCAAGATCAACGTGGACGAGGAGATGGATCTATCTTCGCGGTACCAGGTTCTCTCGATTCCGACCTTCATGCTGTTCAAGGACGGAGAGCCCACAGATGCAGTCATAGGAGCGGTCGGCGAGCTCGCGCTGGAGCAGTTCGTGAAACGGGTGCTGAACGGGCACAACCACAACGAGTAACCATTCGCTCGACTGAATGATTCTCGCTACGAGATTCGCGTCCCGTCAAGAAGGAAGACATCGGCGTCGTCGAGAGCCACGCAGCCCGAGGACATGACCGGCCCGAATTTGAATGCCCCTGCTCTGTTTATCGGGTGTCCGCCGACCATCCTGTTGAACGGGGGCATTACAATTAGGTCCCCGTCGCCCTTCTTCTTTGTGCGATAACCTGCACTTGCAAGAAGTCTCTCGATTCTGTAGTGAGCAGAGATCCAGACCGACTCACGGGATCTCGAACCAAACTTGTCCTTCATCTCGTAGGTGAAGTGGGAGTGGCCGATTACTAGCCTGCCCGTGCCGATCGCCGCCTCTGACGGCCACGCGTGACCGTGGGCCACCCCTATCCTCGACCGGCCGTCGCCGAGAACCGCCCCCTCCGAAGGGTGAAGAATGACTCTTTGAGGCACGAATGTCCTTATGCTGCCGTCATGGTTTCCTGGTACCACTTCGACGGCTGGGAAGAGGTCAAGCATAGTCTCGAAGAACCATGGGAGGAGACCCCAGTCAATGTCCTCCACCTTTCCGACTGAGTGCTTGACGTCCCCGAGAATCACAATCCTTTCTGTCCCGAATTCCTCCGCCAGCTTCCTTATTCGCTCCACCATCTTGACGGAGTATGAGGGGATCCTAAAGCCCCTCCTGGCCATCTCCTTCTCGAGTCCGAGGTGCAGATCCGAAATCAAGAGTGTGTTGCTTCCCGAGCTTGAGAAGATGAGGGCAGCCTCTCCCGGTACTATTTTCAGCAAGCTTTTCGATGAGTCTCTTCAGGTTGCTTAAATCTCCTGTTCCGCCCACCGCACCGGCCCTCTTCCTCCGTTGGTGACTCGATGGTGCCCGCTACTGCGCTATTAGGGGGAAGACCTGATCCTTGACGAAGAGCCTGAATTCTTCCATTTCCATCCTGCTGAAAGCGGTCACCACGCAGTTCCTCGTCAGGCCAATCACATAGCCGAACTTCTTGCTCTTGAAGACAATGTACCACAACTTCCCATGCGTCAGGTAGTCTGAATAGAGAGAGGTCAGCCCAAGAACCTCGCCATACAGAGACAGCTTAGTGATGTTTGGAAGGTCGACATCGTCGTAGAATATGATTTTGGTGTCGTCGAAGTTGTCCTCATGGAATGCCCTCAGGGTCTCTGGAGAAATTCTCGCCTCAACCACCTGTCCCAGGCTGAGAAAGACCGCTTTGCTAATCTCATTCGCCACGTTGTTCGCCCTCGCCTTCTTCTCGAAGACCGTCAGGAGCAGCCGGTCCTTGTAGAAATCGAACCTGAAGGGCGCCTCGAAGGTCCTTGCCACCGGAACGTTGTTCCCCCTGTGCCTAACCACAAATACAGAATCAAATGAGAAGGTGCCTTCGAGTTCCGCCTTCCCAACGGCGAGGTCCTTCACCTCTGAGACCAGATCAAAGTTCTGCCCCTCAACCGTGGTCTCCTGCTCCACCTTGAACGTCTTCAGCTTCTGCGCGAGGAGATCTAGTTCGTACTTCTCCCTGACTAGGAAGACCTTGGCTGCTAGGACCAACCTGAGGGGCCCTCGCAGGCTCGCGTTTAAGGCGTTTTCTGGTCCGACCAGAATTGCCTCGTCGTGATAAACCGAATCTTGGCTTCCAGGAGTCCTCTGTAGAAGCTCTCCTCGTCCTCATGCATCTCGGCCAGGATTCTCGATGCGGTCTGTGGGCCTATTCCATAGACCGACTGCGCGATGACCGCCTTCTTCCCGTAGGACAGCACGAGGTCGGCTGCCCTCCTGGCCCGAACCAACCTGGTGCGCTCATCGTCGTTCAGGGCGACTCTTTCCCGCTTCTTCTTGAACAGGTCAAGAACCTCCCAGGTTGCCCAGAAGCAGGGCGTCAGCAACCCAGAACCGCAGGCTGAACACCGCGGCTCATCCTCAAGCTCGCCCACCGTCGTTTGCCCCTGATCCATTCCGCACTTGACACAGACGAGGCTCACGCCTGTCCCGAAGATGCTGGCTTTCATCCTGAGATAGGAGGACCTGCCCAGTGAGTCAGGGGCTACGGCCTCGGGCACCTCGAGGTAGCGGTACAGCAGATGATAGGCAATCGGCGTTGGCCTATCACCCGCCTGGAAGGAGCTTACGCGGATCTGCCCGGATGCGACCATGTCAAGAACGCGTTTTGATGACTCCATATCGATCAGGTCCCTGGCCGTTTCCTGCAACGCCTCCTCATAGATTGGTGTCTTCTCGAACCTTGTCGGGAGCGAACACAGGTTGGGATGGGAGATGCGCCTCCCCTTCCTGATCGCCCCGAACCTTTCGGCCACCGTCTTCACCCTTGCCGGGAACGGGAAGTTGCGCTGCACGGCCACCGCGTACGTCTTCTCGAGTTCCTGCGGCGTGATCCCAACGAGCTCCTTTGCTATGTAGTCCAAGTCCAGATCTTTCGTGTCCTCGGTGAGCTCCATGAGTACCCGATAACCGTCCATCCACCAGAGCTGGACCAGGCCCCGACGAGAGAGTATCTCCTCGAAGACGTAGCCGAATGTGCGGTTGACACTCTCGCCGAAACACAGGTGAATGATCAGAAACTTGTCGAACCCCTCGAACACTATCTGTCTGTCGGATGGCACGTCGGCTCCGCGCTTCTTGTGCTCCTCGAGCTCGTCGACGACAAGGGCTCTGGCTGCGGAGTCCGACGGGACCCGTGCAAGGACAGTGTGCAGACTCTCTTCTCCGATGTCCAGCGCTTCCGAAATCTCCCTCCGCAGCTTCCCCGTCCTTACAGCCAACTCGTAGGGGATGGGCAACATCTCGCCGTCCCATCCTGGAATTGCGGCCAGGGGATCCTCGACCGGAGTGACGTAGATCTTCCTGTCGTCGGAAATCTTCTCT
>OCOJ01033135.1_pt1 | contig 20738 bp, 28 predicted proteins | sample 1539251 | NCBI WGS metagenome assembly OCOJ01 (sample SAMN01911457, study PRJEB22624) | soil metagenome | biome: Soil | place: Malaysia | collected 2012-04-30 | depth RA_metagenome m | reverse complement strand
CCTCCCGCCTCCCAGCCGGCTCTCCGCCCGTGTGACCGCGCAAGGGGTGGAGATCACCGCGTCTGGCGAACGCGGTCCCGCACCGGGTGTACTAACGTCATTTCATCTCTACCGGAGGTTGCAAAGCAGCAAGGCGGAAACCGACCTCGGCGCAACCTCCAGCAGCGAGGAGACGGGGAACGCCTACAGCTTGCAGTTCCTTGACAGCAACGCGGAGTGGGAGAGGACGTACCTGTACAAGGTCGCCGCGGTGACCATCGAGCCTGTTCAGGGCAAGGATGAGTGGGTCGAAGGCGCTGATTCGGCGGAGATNCGAGGTCTTCGTACACGACGTCTTTCCGCCGGCAGTGCCCGCGGGCTTGCAGGCTGTGTCCGCGGGGACGGCACAGCAGCCGTTCATCGACCTGAGCTGGATGCCGAACACGGAATCCGACCTGGCAGGCTACAACGTTTATCGTCATGAGAACGGCGCAACGCCGGCGAAGATCAACAGCGAGCTGGTGAAAGCGCCCACCTGGCGCGATACTGCGGTTCAAGCGGGACATAGCTACTTCTATTCGGTCAGCGCGGTGGACGTGCGCGGGAACGAGAGCGGGAGGTCAGTGGAAGCATCTGAGAGCGTCGCGCAGTGACAGATCGAGTGATCGGGTCATCCCGTGATTTGCGCCGAGGTAGAATCGATTCGCACCTGAGGGTTCCGATCTACAACCCGCGTCCCATGAAGGAAGCTCCTGAAGCGGCAGCCGATGTCAGTCAGAAGCCGGTCTCGCTGGCGGAGATCGCTCTACTCTTCCTGAAGCTGGGGACCAGCGCATTCGGTGGATCGGCGGCGCACATTGCCATGGTGGACGACGAATTTGTCGTGGCGATCGCGCTAATCAGCGCAATCCTGCTGTTCCGTTTTCGCGTCAACTCGGCCTGGCTGGTGATCGGGGCAGCGGTAGTGGGATGAGCCCTGTGAATCCTGTGCAAGATTCCGCGTCAGCATTTAAGATAATGTGCTCTCTGAACCCATGAAATACTGCCGNGTTCCAGACCGAAGACGGAATCCACTGCGGCATTATCGAGACGGTGGCCGGGCACGAGGTGATCAACCAGGTGGCGCGGGCACACGCCGAAGATCCTTTCTGCGCCGAATTCCATCCCACGATGACGCACCTGCCGCTCGCCAGTACCAGGTTGCTGGCGCCGGTAACGCCCTCCAAGATCATCTGCGTGGGGCGCAACTACCGCGAGCACGCGCGCGNAACTCGGCAATGAGCCCCCAGCCGAGCCGCTGGTCTTCTTCAAGCCGCCCTCGTCGGTGATTGGGCCAGAGGAAAGTGTGGTGTATCCACCCATCTCCGAGCGGGTGGACTACGAAGGCGAACTGGCGGTGGTGATCGGCAAGCGTTGCCGCAACGTGGGTGCGGATGAAGACGTGCGCAGCTACATCCGCGGCTATACCTGCCTGAACGACATGACCGCACGCGACCTGCAGAAGAAGGACGGGCAGTGGTGGCGCGCCAAGGGCTTCGATACCTCCTGCCCGGTGGGTCCGCTGGTCAGCGACGAACTCGACCCCTGGAAGGGCGTCATTTTGGAGACCCGAGTCAATGGCGAGCTTAAGCAGCACGGCAACACTGCTGACTTCATCTTCCCGCTGGACCACATCATCCGATATTGTGCCCAGTTCATGACCCTAATGCCGGGCGACCTGATCGCCACCGGCACCCCCGCGGGCGTCGGTGCCGTCAAACCTGGGGATGTGATGGAGGTTAGCATTGCGGGGATTGGGACGCTGAGGAATCGTGTGGTTGACTGATTGGTTCAATGATTCACTGGTTCATTGAAACCCATGGATCAATGGATCAATGAAACAATCCAGAAGCAGATGGTATTGCTATGAAATTCTTCCTCGACACGGCCAACATCGCCGAGATCCGCGAGGCTGCCGCCCTGGGCATCCTGGACGGCGTGACCACCAACCCGTCGCTGATCGCGAAAGAAGGCAAAGGCAAGTCGTTCAAGGAGACCATTCTCGAAATCTGCTCGGTGGTGGACGGCCCGGTGAACGCCGAGGTGATCGCCACAGATTGTGGCACGATGCTCAAAGAAGGCCGCGAGTACGCGAGCTGGCACAAGAACATCGTGGTCAAGCTGCCTACCACTCGTGAGGGCCTTAAGGCCTGCAAGTGTCTCGTCGGCGATGGGATCCGCACCAACCTGACTCTGTGCTTCTCGGCCAACCAGGCGCTGCTGGTGGCCAAAGCCGGTGGCACCTACGTCAGCCCGTTCCTGGGGCGACTAGATGACATCGGCCATGTGGGCATGGACCTGGTCAAGCAGATCCTGCAGATCTATCGCAATTACGGATACAAAACACAGGTGCTGGCGGCCTCGCTACGCCACCCACTGCACGTCATTGACGCAGCGCTCGCCGGCGCTGATGTAGCTACTGTCCCTTTCAAGGTGCTCGACCAGATGTTCAACCACCCGCTCACCGAAAAGGGGCTGGCGGCGTTCTNTGAAGGATTGGGAGAAGCTGAAGTGATTGGGTAAGTGGGTAGTTTGGTAATTGGGCAATTGAAAAAATCGACACCGCCGCCGTTCAATTACCAAGTTACCCAATCCACAGGTCCGGCGTGTTTCCCAATAGCGGTGATATTCCCCCACCCGAGATTCGTAGTAGAGTAAGCCTACATGCCAGTCAAAGCTTTGCATCTTCTGCGCCACTATCCTGTGATCCTTGGTGGGGCCGGTGTGTTGGTGCTGGTGGCTGGGCTGCTGGGCCGGCGGCGCCGCAAGACGCCCGAAGACCACGAGCGGGAGCGCCGGCAGCGGATCAACCAGCATGGTCGCATCGCCGACGGTAACATCCTCGACGTACAGGAGATCCAGCTCGACGGACGCGGCTGGGCACAGATGCTCATCTACCAGTACGACGTGGCCGGCGTCACCTACGAGGCGTCGCAAGATATCACCTACCTGCGCCACCTCGTTGACCTCTATTCCTGCCGCCTGGGCCTGGCCACCTCGGTCAAGTACGACACCTCAAACCCCGGGGATTCGATCGTTGTCTCCGAAGGTTGGACGGGGCTGAGGAAGGGATAGCAGCTATCGCAGCCCCCACCATTTCCCGCCTTCCGCCCTTATAATTCCTGCTCACGGAAGCCTCTCTGAGCCGTCCAAAATCATGGTAGCGAGCTAGTTAATCCGAGCGTGGCGGGGCACGTTCGACCCAGGTTCAGGAGAAAAACATGCCGGCCGATTCGGTAGCGGGAGCCCCCCAGCCCCTGAGCATAAATTGGGGTGGCTTGGCTAAGACCTTGGCGGTTGGCGAGAGCGGTCCCAGAACTCCTCCCTCGCATTGGGGAGACATGGTCAGCCAATCTCTGAGCCGTGCAGACGATAGCACGTTGATCCGGGAAGCGCAGCGTGGGAACCGCGTTGCCTTCGAGGAATTGGTGCGGCAATACGACCGGGCGGTGTTGCGCCTGGCGCTGCACCTTACCGNCGAGGAACTGGTGCGACAGTACGACCGGGCGGTGTTGCGCCTGGCGCTGCACCTTACCGGTTCGGAGCAGGATGCGCAGGACATCTATCAAGAAGCCTTCCTCAAGGCCTACCGCAACGTGGGCAATTTCCGCTTCGAGTGCTCGTTCTATACGTGGATGTACCGCATCGTCACCAACCTGTGTCTCGATCACCTGCGCAAGCGGACGGTTCGGAAAGAGGACTCCGGGGTGGCGACCGATTCCGAAGGCAACCAGTACGACCTGCTGGACCAGACGCCGGACGGGCGTCCGGGGGCCGACCCGGAGCGCGACCTGATGCGGCGCGAACTGGGCAAGCGCATCGGGCGGGCGCTGGAGCGGCTGACTCCGCGCGAACGCATGGTGTTCGAGCTCAAGCATTATCACGGGCTGAAGCTACGCACCATCGGCGAAGTTCTGAAGACGACGGAAGAGACCGCCAAGAACACGCTGTTCCGCGCCACTCAGAAGCTGCGCGGATCGCTGGCGGATATGAGGTGAAAATCCCCACCCTTCGAAAACCACGAAGGGTGGGGCACCCTAGAGATTTTGAGTAAGGCGGTAATTATGAACTGCGATTGGGTAAAGCAAAACATCACGCTTTATATCTATGACGAGTTGCCCGACGATGCGCGGCACGAACTGGAACAGCACACTGAGCGCTGCGCCGGCTGTGCGGCGGAGCTGAAGTCGGCACGCGAGTTCCGCGGACAGATGACCGCGGCTTTCCCGGCGGCTGAGCCTGCGCCCAACCTGCTGGCGGCTTCGCGATTGCGGCTTTCAGAAGCCTTGGAGTCGGCGGAGCCCTCGCACCGCTGGCGCTGGATCCCGGACCTGGCCGGCTGGCTGCACCAGGTCCGCTTGGCTCCTGCGCTTGCGCTGGTGCTGCTGATGATCGGCTTTGCCGGCGGCGTCATGGCCAGCTACAAGCTGCAAAACCAACCTGCTGGCATCGCTCAAGCTCCGAAGAAGTCTCCCCCACTCTCCCAAGCCTCCATCGCCGGCATCACATCCATCATTCCCGACCCCGGCTCCCGCAAGGTTGAGATCCAGTACGACACGATTCAGTCCGAAAAGGTGGAGGGGGAGATCAACGACCCGCGCGTCCAGCAGCTCCTGTTGTTCGCGGCGCGGAGCAACTACAATGCCGGCGTCCGCATGGACTCGGTGGACCTGCTGGCGCAGCGACCGGAAGACCGCCAGGTGCGCGATGCGCTCATCTTTGCCCTGCGCTATGACGCCAATCCTGGCGTGCGCCTGAAGGCCCTGGATGGCCTCGGGCCCTACGTCCAGAACGATACCTCGGTGCGGAACGCGGTGCTGGAAGCGTTGCTCAACGATTCCAACCCTGGGGTGCGCTCCGAGGCCATCGTGCTGCTGAAGCCGCTAAAGGCCGACGCGTCCGTGCGCCAGGCCTTCCAGCAGTTGTCACGGGACAAGAGCAAATTCATCCGGTCGGAATCGCAGCGCGTGCTGGCCACTATCCCGGAGATCGATTAAGGCCTGTGCTGTTGAGAAAGGAATAGTTGAATTGAAACATCATCATCAACTCGCGGTGCTGCTGGCCCTGGCCGCTTGGGCGGCGCCGCTAGGGGCGCAGGACAGCCACGTCATGCGCTCCGGCAACGGCTGGGTGGAGGTGGTCAGCGGGACGCTGCCCTCGCTCCGCAACCTGAAAGTGGCCACCGACTTCGGAGCAGTGACGGTACGCGGCGGCGCTCCCCAGGGGATCACGTACACAATGCGCAAGCGTCTGAACTCGGGCTCGGAAAGCCAGGCCCGCCGCCAGTTTGAGCTGTTCAACGTGCGCGCCTATCAGAAATCTGATTTTGCTGTGCTGGAAGGCGAATGCTCCGGCGCGGAGAAGATCTCGGTGGACATCACCGTTAACGTTCCGCGCGATCTTGGCTTCGCCAAGATTNGAGACCCGTGGCGGCAACGTGGAAGTGGCGAACATCGCCGGGCGGGTGGAGGCGGAGACGGCGGCGGGCAGCATCCGCGTCAACGACATCGGCGGCACTGTAAAGGCGGAGACCTCGGGCGGCAGCATCGAGGTCGGCAACGTCGGGGGCGACTTGAAGGTGGAAACCGCCGGAGGCAGCATCAACATCCGGTCCGCGGGGGGCAAGGTCCACGCTGAGACCGCCGGGGGCAGCATCGAAGTGGGCTCGGCCACCCAGGGTGCCTATCTCTCCACCGCCGGTGGCAGCATTCAGGTAAAGAGATGTGATGGCGATCTGCGGGCCTCTACAGCCGGGGGCAGCGTGGAGATCGGCGACGTGGGGGGCGGGGCCACGCTGGAGACGTCCGGCGGCAGCATCCGTTTGGCCAGGGTCAATGGGGTGGTACGCGCCACTACCTCGGGCGGCGGCATCCATCTGAACGGCTTGACTCACGGTGTTACCGCCAAGACCGCGGCGGGACCGATCTATGCTGAATTTGTCACCAGCAAGGCCAATTTCAGCGAATCGCGTCTGGAGACCAGCGTGGGGGACGTGATTGTGTATTTGCCATCAGACCTGCCGGTCACGGTCCGCGCCACCATTGACGCAGCCGTGGGGCATAGAATGATCAGCGATTTCGCGGAGGTGAAAGTCGCGCAGGAGGGTGCCGAGTGGGGGGCGCGCGAGATCGACGCCCAGGGCGCCATCAATGGAGGCGGACCCTTGCTGAAGATTCGTACCAGTGCCGGCAACATCGAATTGCGGCGGGGAAAACGATGAAGCAGGAGGAAGCGAGCAGGCGGCAGGAGACAAGAAAGACACGTAAAGCCAGCGGTTTTCCTGCTTCCTGCTTCCTGCCTCCTGATCAAGAGGTATCGCTATGCCGAAATTATCTTTCCTAACTCTGCTGTTGCTGCTGGCCGTCTCGGCGCTGGCGGTTGAAGTCTCCCCCGCCGAGGCTGGGCCGGCTCCCGGTTCTGGAGAAGTGTACGGTTCCTACATGGGGATCGACATGCAAGAGGTGACTCACGACCGCATGGCGACGCTGAAGCTGAAAGAAGAACGCGGCGCCGAAATCACCATGGTGGACCACGACGCGCCCGCTGGGAAAGCCGGCCTGAAAGAACATGACGTGATCCTGGAGTTCAACGGGACCAAGGTGGAAGGGACAGAGGAGCTGCGGCGCCTGATCCACGAAACCCCTCCTGGCCGCACGGTGCAGTTGCTCATCAGTCGCGATGGCCAGCCCATGACCATCTCCCTGCAACTGGCCGACAAGAAAGAATACTTCGCGCAGTATCCCAAGAAGCTGGAGTCACACGAGATGCCTTCCATCCCGCCGATGCCCCCCCTTCAGGTCATACCGGCCTTGGACTTGAACATCCACATTCCCTCGAGCTGCGGCCTGATGGTGGACAACCTGACGCCACAGCTCGGCGAGTACTTTGGCGTGAAGAACGGCGAAGGCGTGCTGGTGAAGTCGGTGGAGGAAGGCACCCCGGCCAAGGCCGCGGGCTTCAAGGCGGGCGACGTGATCGTGCGCGTGGACAATCAGAAGATTGCCGACCGCGGCGACTGGCGCTCGGCCCTTCGTGCCAACCGTTCCGGGAAGCTGACGGTGGGCATCGTCCGCGACCGGCGCGAACACACCCTCACCATCAATCTTCCGGAGTCGAGCCGCAATCACTCGTCGGTACGCGTTCCCTCCGGCATGGTGGACCTGGATCTGGACCTCGACTTAGACCAGTTGCAGACGGAACTCGCGGAACTGCAGCCGGAACTGGATCGCGCGCGCGCCATGGGTCTTGAGCAAGGCCGCAAAGCCTTGGAAAACGCACGGAAAGCTATGGAGATTGACACCGAAGGGATCCAGCGCTCCGTGGACAAGGCTATGAAGGCGCTGGAGCGCGAAATGAAGCGGTGTCAGAAGGATCTGGAGAAGGAGCAGAAGGAAGCCGAGCCGCCGCTCGATTAGTCCAAACAGAAAAGAAACAGCCACGGATCACGATGTTGATCCGTGGCTGATCTTTTGTTATCCCCTCCAACGCTGGAACACTAGGCACCCATTCGTCCCGCCAAATCCGAACGAATTGCTCAGCGCGACCTCCGCGACGGCCTTGCGGGCCTGGTTGGGCACGTAGTCCAGGTCGCACTCTGGGTCGGGGCGCTCGAGATTGATGGTTGGCGGCAGGATCTGGTCGCGCAGCGCCAGCACGGTGATGCCGGCCTCCAGGCCGCCGGCGCCGCCNCAGAAGGTGTCCGGTCATGGACTTGGTGGAACTCACTGGTACTTTCCTGGCGTGCTCGCCCAGTGCGCGCTTGATCGCGATGGTTTCGAGGCGGTCGCCGATCGGAGTCGACGTGCCGTGGGCGTTGACGTATCCCACCTGCTCGGGCGTGATCTTGGCGTCGCGCATGGCGTTCACCATCACACGGTAGCCGCCATCGCCGTTTTCGGCCGGCTGGGTGATGTGATAAGCGTCGCCGCTCATGCCGTAGCCGATGATCTCGGCGATNGATCCTTGCGCCGCGCCGCCGCGCGAACTCCAGCTCTTCCAGCACCAGGATACCGGCGCCTTCGCCCACCACGAAACCATCGCGATCGGCGTCCCAGGGGCGGCTGGAGCGCTCCGGCTCGTCATTGCGCGTGGAGAGCGCGCGCATGGCTGCGAACCCGCCCACACCCATCGGCGTGATGGCCGCCTCGCTGCCTCCGGCAATCATCACGTCGGCGTCGCAGCGGGCGATGATCTTGAAGCTGTCGCCGATGGAGTGGGCACTCGAAGTGCAGGCCGTGGCGGTGGCCTCGTTCGGCCCCTTGGCGCCGTACCGGATGCTCACGTGCCCGGCCGCTAGATTGACGATGGAAGCGGGAATAAAGAACGGCGAGATTTTGCGCGGGCCGCCCTGCAGCAGCGCCGAGTGCTCGCGCTCGATGACGTCGAAGCCGCCGATGCCGGAGCCAATGTGCACGCCCACGCGCTCGGCGATCTCAGGCGTGACCTCGAGGCCCGACATCTTCATGGCTTCGTCGGCCGCGGCCAGGGCCAGGTGGATGAACCGGCCCATTTTCTTCACTTCTTTTTTCTCGACGAACTGGAGGGGGGCGAAGTTCTTCACTTCGGCCGCGATCTGGCAGGCAAAATCGGAAGGATCGAAGGCGGTGATGCGGGCGATGCCGCTCTTCGCGGCCAGCAGGTTGCTCCAGGTCTCCTCACTGGTGTTACCCACGCCACAGATCAGCCCCACCCCTGTGATCACGACGCGACGATTCAAAGGTCAGATTCCTCGCTGCGCTGTGGCCGGGCTGATAGCGTTCACTTGGCGCCCTTGGCGTGCTTCCCGATGTAGTCCACGGCGTCCTTGACGGTGCGGATCTTCTCCGCTTCCTCGTCGGGGATCTCGATGTCGAAGGCCTCCTCGAAGGCCATCACCAGCTCGACGGTGTCCAGCGAATCGGCGCCCAGGTCGTCCACGAAGGAGGCGTTAGGTGTGACTTCGCCTTCATCCACGCCCAGTTGCTCGACGATGATCTGCTTTACTTTATCCTCGACGGCTGCCATCGATCACTTTCTCCTTGAGTGCAGTGCGAAGCTGTGCGGCTACCAGGCCACGCGGTCGCGAGACGATCGGCGCCGCCCGGGCCCCCGGAGGCGTTAACCGAGCTTCTTTTCCACGTAGGTGATTGCATCCTGAACGGTGCGGATCTTCTCCGCCTCCTCGTCCGGGATCTCGATCTCAAAGGCCTCTTCGAAGGCCATAACGAGTTCGACCGTATCCAGCGAGTCGGCGCCCAGGTCGTCCACGAACGAAGCCGTGGGAGTTACTTCAGCTTCATCTACGCCCAACTGCTCGGTCACGATCTGCTTGATCTTCTCCGCTACATTAGCCTTCGCCTTCACATCCGCCATGGCAAGCTTGACCTCCGAAATTGTCTTAACAAGGCGACCAGTGTAATTGCGGGCGCGAACCCGTGTAAAGCGTGGAGGTGATGATTGTATTGCTCCGTACCCCACCGTCCACTGTGGTTAAATCCCAGCATGCGCGCCGTGGTGCAACGCGTGAAACGTGCCCGAGTGACCGTGACTGGCGAGGTCGTCGGTGAGATTGGGCGAGGCTTGCTGGTGCTCGCCGGGGTTGGCCAAAACGACACCGAGAAGGCCGCCGACTATCTCGCGGACAAAATTGCCGGGCTGCGCATCTTCGACGACGAAGCTGGGCGCATGAACCGCGCGGTGGGCGAAATCGGCGGNGAGGTGATGATTGTATCGCTCCGCGCCCGCCCTTCCCTGTGGTTAAATCCAGGCATGCGCGCCGTGGTGCAACGCGTGAAACGTGCCCGAGTGACCGTTGCCGGCGAGACCACCGGCGAGGTCGGCCCCGGCTTGCTGGTGCTGCTCGGCGTTGGGCAGAGCGACACCGAGGCGTCCGCCGACTATCTGGCGGACAAGATCGCCGGGCTGCGCGTCTTCGACGATGAAGCTGGGCGCATGAACCGCGCTGTTGGTGAGATCGGCGGGGCGGTGCTGGTGGTCTCGCAATTCACGCTCTTCGGCAACGTGCGCCGGGGCAAGCGCCCGTCGTTCGACGCGGCCGCGCGCCCCGAACAGGCCCGCCGGCTTTATGAATATTTCGTAGACAAGCTGCGTACCGCCGGCCTGCGCTGCGAAACCGGCCGCTTCCAGGAGATGATGGAAGTCGAACTGGTCAACGACGGCCCAGTGACCATTCTGCTGGACTCGGAAAAAGCGTTCTGAGTAACGGCTATCGAAGTGTCATTCCGAAGCGCAGCGAGCAATCTATGTTTTTCCTGGATTCAGCAAATGCATAGATGCCTCGCTGCGCTCGGCATGACACTTCTTGGGAAACTACTTCCCCGCCACGATCGCGTCTGCGACCTTCGCCGCCTGCACTGCCGCCTTCACATCGTGCACCCGCACAATGTGAGCTCCCTTCAGAATAGCGGCGGTCATAGCCGCCAGGCTGCCATACAGACGTTCCTGCGGTGGTGCGTCGCTGCCATCGGTCGCCAGTGTCCGCCCGATAAACGATTTTCGCGAGACGCCCACCAGCAGCGGATACCTGAGTTCCTGCAGAGCGTCAAAGTGCGCCAGCAGAGGATAGTTCTCCTCAAAGCGCTTGCCGAAGCCGAAGCCGGGATCGAGCACGATCCGCGCGCGAGCGATACCGGAAGCGGCGGCTTTCTCCGCGCCTTCCCGCAGCTCGCGGGTGACCAACCGGACGGGATCGGCGAGCGGCGGCAAAGTGCGCCACTCGGCCGGCCGTCCGCGCATGTGCATCAGCACGACGCCGCACTTCAGGCTGGCCAGGGTGGGCGCCATTTCGGCGTCCCAGCGCAGCCCGCTTACGTCATTCGCGATCTCCGCGCCAGCCTCGACCGCTGCCCGCGCCACTCGCGCCTTGTAAGTGTCGATCGAGACGATCGCTTGCGGCCGCTGGCGCAGCAACTCCATGACCACGGGCATCACGCGGCGAAGCTCCTCCTCGGCCGAGACCGACGGCTCGCGGGAGACCGCCATCGTTCCCGGCCGCGTGGATTCTCCGCCGATATCGAGGATGTCCGCGCCCTCGTCCAGCAACTTCAAGCCGTGCTCGATGGCGGGGCCGGGCTCGAAGAACCTGCCGCCGTCGGAAAACGAGTCAGGCGTGACGTTCAGCACGCCCATGATCAGCGTACGCGGGCCCAGTTCGAAGGCACGCGAGCGCAGTTGCCACGTGAAGTGGGGACGCATGGGGAAGAGCTAGTTTCACGTTTCACGTTTCAAGTTTCAAGTGGCAGGACAAACCCTGGCGAGAAGTTTGGGCGAGACAGCATCAGAACTCGACTTTCGTCGTGCCGAACCGGAGAAGATGATGACGGGCTCCAGCCCTCAATCTCCGAGGCCGCTCCACCGCGCTTGAGGGCGGTGTCTACCCTTCTGTGTCACCCGATACTCGGTACTGACCCGGTGCTACAATCACGCCAGCTATGTTCCGCCGCGTTGTTCCTGCGTTCCTTCTGCTGTTTGCTATCGTCCAGCCCGCGCTGGCGAAGCACGATCCCTTGGCAGCGCAGATCGAGACGATCCTGGCACAACCCGACGTGGGGCGCGGATTTTGGGGCATCGAGGTGGTGTCGCTCAAAGACGGCCACACGCTCTACGCCTTGAACTCCGACAAGCTGTTCACGCCGGCTTCGAACACAAAGCTGTTTACCACTGCTGCCGTGCTGGCGCTGATCGGGCCCGACTACAAGTTCAAGACCACGGTCGAGACCGCCGGAGCGGTGGACAAGTATGGCCGTCTGGTGGGAGACCTGGTGCTGGTCGGGCGCGGCGATCCCAATCTGTCCGGCCGGGTGCTTCCCTATGGAGGCCGCACCCAGCGCACCCAGCCTTCAATCCGCGTGCTGGAGCAACTGGCCGACCAGTTGGTGCAGAAGGGCGTCAAGTACATTGACGGCGACATCGTGGCCGACGATTCTTACTACGCCTTCGAGCGTTACGGCGAAGGCTGGACGCAGGACGACCTGGTGTGGGAATCGGGTGCGCCTGTCTCGGCGCTCAGCATCAACGACAACGTGATGTTCGTCAACATCCTGCCCGCCGACCGCCCAGGCGAGAAGGCCTTCGTCTCCATCGACCCGTTCGCCGATTACTACCACATCGACAACCGCATCCTCACCACGCCTTCTGGCACCGGGCCGCGCAAGATCTTCATCAANGCCCGGCTCCAATCTGCTGACGCTGTGGGGCAACATCCCGGTGGACGATCCCGGCGCGGGCGAGGCTCTAGCCATTGATGATCCCGCGGCGTTCGCAGGTCAGCTCTTCGAGCGTTTGCTCGAGCAGCGCGGCATTGCCGTCTATGGCAAGTCGCGCACCCGCCACACCGAGCTGGCCAGCCTACAGACGCTTTCGGTCACCGCGCTGGCTTCGGGCGGCGGAGAGCACGCATCCTCGCGGCAGCCGCTGGTGCTGGCCAGTTACGAATCGTCTCCGCTCATCGACGATCTGCAGGTCATCAACAAGGTCAGCCAGAACCTGCATGCCGAACTGATGCTGCGGCTGCTCGGCCGCGAGAAGGGGACTTCGGGCACCATCGAAGGCGGGTTGGAGGTGGAGCGTGGCTTCCTGGCGCAGGCCGGCATCAGCCCCGGCCAGTACGTCTTCTATGACGGCTCGGGCATGTCGCGCGAGAATCTGGTGACGCCGCAGGCCGTGGTGCAATTGCTGCGGTACGCCGCTGGCCAGCCCTGGGGCAAGGCCTGGCAGGACACGCTGGCCATAGCCGGCATCGACGGCTCACTAGCCAACCGCTTCAAAGGAACGACGGCTGAGGGGCGCGTGCGCGCCAAGGACGGCGCCTTGGGGCACGTGAACACGCTCTCCGGCTATGCCACCACCGTCAACGGCGTGCCCATCGCATTCTCCATCCTGATCAACAATCACAAGCTCGCCTCCAAGCGCGCTCTCGAGGTCGTCGACCAGATCGTGCTGGCCATCGTCAACGACCAGCCGGCAGGGAAGAAGCAGAATTGAGCCCTGCGTCAGTACCTGATGGGAATGTTCAGGTTCTGACGACTCACCGCGGCAGATCTGTCGGCGTGACAATCGTAATTTTGATCGCGCTTGCGTTGCTGGCGATCGCCAACGCTGAGGACAGCCACGCGCCTGTCAGCTATCTTGGGTTCGACCGGAACCAGTATCCCGGCGACGATGCTCTTCCCGTGTTGCGCAAGACCTTTCGCTTCACTGGATACTGGCTCAACAATCCTCCGGGCGAGAACTCGAACACCTGGAGAGGCAAACGGTCAGCGCTGAGGTCACAAGGCTTCGGGTTCCTTGTTTTGTTCAACGGACGCACGTACGACCAGCTCAAGGCTCCCGCCGATGCGGTTGCGCTGGGAACCAGCGACGCCGATATCGCCGTCAAAGCAGCCATCGCCGAGGGATTCCCGCGGGGCACCGTGATTTTTCTCGACCAGGAACAGGGCGGACGCCTGTTGCCCGAGCAGCGCGCTTACTTGCATGCCTGGGTGGATGAGGTGAAGCGCGCGGGCTATCGCGCCGGTGTGTACTGCTCGGCAGCGCCTTTCAAGGAAGCGGGCGGAGAAACGGTGATCACGGCTGAAGACATCCAACGCCATGCCGCTGGCCGGAGGATCGTCTTTTGGGTCGCGAATGACTCGTGTCCGCCTGCGCCCGGCTGCGCCTTGCGCGCCCCGCCAACCGGCAAGAACGGTGTGGCCTTTGCATCGGTATGGCAATTCGCGCAATCGCCACGGCGGCCGCAGTTCGCTTCCGGTTGCGCAAACTACCCTCCTGATGGCAACTGCTACGCTCCAGGAACATCCATGTTCCTCGACCTCGATGCCGCTGACTCGTATGACCCCTCGCATGGACGGTGATCCAGCAACTTATCCATAGCAAAGGAATTTTGCGCCTCAGAACAGGAGAAACGGCAGCGTCGTCGTGCCTGGCTTACGGTTTTCGGGAAAGTGGCGTGCGGAGACGGCCAGGTCCACGCCACCGGAGGTGAACGGCGTCGGCTCGAAGCGGCAGACGGCGGCCTGATCGGGACGGCATGCGGCCTCTCGCCGCAAGCGGATGGGCTTCGCACCGAAGCTTTGCCGGAATTCCACGTCCTGGGTAGCGCCGCAGCACAGGTAGAGGCTGAGCACATCGCAAAATTGCAGCACGTCGGTGAAGAATTCGAATTCTTCCCGCGAATACCCGTCCAGCAGTCGCTGCTGGCGCGCCTGCTCGTTCTCGAGGAAATCCAGCAGCAGCTTGCGATCGTCTGCGCCGTCGATTGCCCATTCCAGACGGTTCCTTCCCAGCCGCCAGAAGTGCCTGCTCACGATGGCGCCGGCGATTGGCGCCAGCTTCTCGGCGCGCTCGATGGAGTCGTTCCAGGCAAGCAGAAAATCTTTGGGCAAGAAGTCGAGGAACGAGAGTGGCCTGCCATCAGTGAGCGTGACCTGCGCGTCGAAGGGCGCCCAGCCGTCATCGTGATGGGTGATTCCCCGCACCACCTCGCAGCTGAGCTGGGGCAGGAGCGGACGGCCGAGAGCAGCGGCGATCGCGCCCGACAACGCGGCGTGATCTGGCTGGGTGATGAGCCAATATTCCGGAACTGCGGCTTTCTGGGTGGGGAAAATGGCGTCCCATACCGGAATACAGTCTGGCGACTGTTCTCCGCGGCTGATGGGGCGCAACACCACGGTTCAGCGCCGCCGCGGCGCCCGTGCCCGTGCAGCCCGTGCCGAAGTAGCTGCAGCTCCCTTGGGCCCGGAGGTCGAGGGCGGCTTGCGCATGCCTTCCAGCAGTTGTTTCAGGACCACCGCGTTGTTGTGCTCCTGGTCCCTGGCGGCGAATACCAGGGTGAGCTGGCGGCTGTTGCCAGCGAGGTCATAGAGTCGCTGGAGCGCCTTCGACGCTACCGGCGCCGCGAGTTCGGCAAGGTACTTCTTGCGGAACGCAGGCCACAATGCCGGGCGCGCATGGATCCACCGTCGCAGCTCGTCCGACGGCGCCACATCTCTTAGCCATGCGTCCAGGGCGGCAGCCTCTTTGGTGAGGCCGCGCGGCCACAGCCGGTCGACCAGCACTCGCGTGCCGTCGGCCGCGGAGGGCTTCTCATATACGCGTTTTACAGTGACTGCCACTGGTTTGCAAAAGCGGGGCTGAGGCACCCATAATAATCCTTTGCCAAGCCTACGGAAAATCCTATCGCTGATTTTTCTGGCGCTGGCCCTCGCCGGGTGCGAGTCCCGTCCGCCGTACAAGAGCGACGCCGAACTCGGACTCAACCCGCAGCAGGCGCGCGGCCGCGCCCTCTATGACACCTACTGTCTGCGCTGCCACGAGGCCTACATCTCCGGCGGCAAGAACGGGCCCTCGCTGATGGGCGTGTTCAAGAAGCGAGAGCTGCCCAGCGGGGCGCCGGCCAACGACGAACGCGCCGGCGAAGTCATCCTGCGCGGCCGGGCCAAGATGCCAGCCTTCAGCGACCGCCTGACCCCAGGGCAGGTGCAGGACTTGTTGGCCTACATGCACACGCTGTAGGGGTGTCGCGCAGGTCTCTGCGGTTTCTAGGAGACCGACGCCCGGCCTGACGCTGACACCTTTCTCACTGCGCCCGTGCCGTGCGGGAGCGCGTCGCGCAATTCGCGAATGGTCCGCTTAAACACTGGATGGCGGACGTTGCCGGCAATCTCGCTCAACGGCTCCAGCACGAACCGGCGCTCGTGCAGGCCGGGGTGGGGGATGATGAGCTCACGGGTGTCCACTACTGAGTTGCCGAACAGCAGGATGTCGATGTCGATGGTGCGTGGCCCCTTGGGCTGAAGCCGGCGCCGGCCCATGGCCTGTTCGAGGGCGAGCACGCGCCCCAGCAGGCGTCGGGGCATCATTTCCGTTTCCAGCGCGACGGCACAGTTGAAGAACCAGGGCTGGGCTGCAAGCTCTGCTGGCTCCGTCTCGTAGAAGGACGATACCGCCTTTACCTCGCCCAGTTCACCCAGGCGCGCAATCGCCGTCTCCAGGTTGGCCCGGCGGTCCCCGACGTTCGACCCAAGAGAGAGATATACCGTCTTCTTCACGAAATGATGTTACCGCAGGCCGCGCGTCTGGCGGTCAGACGAGGGTGGACGCAGCAATGGGCATTTCCGGACGCGCCTGATGGGCCTCTTCGTCCACGGTGGCCTCTTCCCACAGCGACCGGTCGCGGAGCAGCAGGGCCACCATGGCGGTGTGCATGGCGTGGCCGGCGCGGTCGGCGACGACACGGCCCAGGATGCGCCGCCCTAGCAGCGCCAGGTCGCCAATCAGATCCAGCATTTTGTGGCGCACGAATTCGTCCGGGTAACGCAGGGGGCCGTTGATCACCGCGTCGCGGTTGAGCACGATGCAATTTTCCGTGGAAACGCCACGAATCAGTCCCATGTTGCGCATGGCGCGCTCGTCCTCGATCGAGCCGAAGGTGCGCGCAGGCGCAATCTCCCGGCGGAAGACTTCAGGCGTGAAGTCGGCGGTGTAGGTCTCCGCCCCGATCAGCGGATGCCGGAAGTTAATGCTGTAGGAGATCGAGTACGATTCGGCGGGATGGATGGCGATGAACTTGTTGCCTTCGCGCAGTTCGACCGCGCGCCGGACGCGCATGTACGTCCGCGGGCGCCGCTGCTTGCGGATGCCGGACCTCAGGACCATCTCCACGAAGGGCTGGGCGCTGCCGTCCAGGATGGGCAGTTCCAGGTTGTCTAGCTCCACGATGGCGTTGTCGATCCCCATGCCGATGAGGGCAGCCAGCAAATGCTCGGTGGTGGAGATGAGCACGCCCTTTTTCATCAGGCTGGTGGCGTAGCTGACACGTGCGACGTTGCGCCCGGTGGCCTCGACTTCGAAGCCATCCAGGTCCGTGCGGCGGAAGATCACCCCGCTGCCCGGCGGCGCCGGGAGCAGGCGCAGGCCAACCTGCACTCCGCTGTGCAGTCCCANCACCCGCGCAATCTACAGCCCCGCGAATTGTCTGCTCGTTGATCAATGCCTATCTGGTTTTAGATGAGAAGATTAGCAGCCCAGTTGTAGAAAGCACTGTGGCAAATTAGCCACAGTCTGTGTCATGAGTGCCGGTGCTAGGTACTCGGTTCTCGCAACCCGCTACTTCTTCTTCTTGGGCTCGTAGGTCACCGTGGCAGCAAACATCCCATCCGTCACGCCCGTGTTGTAGGCGGTCGTGTTGACAAAACGCTGACTCACCGGTTCGCCGTTCTTGTAGAGGGTGACGCTGAATGGGGTCATGATGCCCTGGATTGAACGGTAGTTGTCGTATGCCTCAGCAAACTCATCGCGGTCGCGGGTCTTGGGATCGCGCCATATAAAGGTGAGCTTCAGGGGCAGACGATCGGCGCTATCTATGTAGACGGTTACCGCGTCGTTCTGGGCGTTCAGGATCGAGACCTGCTCGGCCTGTTTACGTTCCACGACAGCCTGACCCTCATACAAGAAGGTTATTCCCGGTTCGTTGAGCCAATTTCGCAGCACCCAAAGCAAGGAATGTTGGCGTCGCCGGAGATAGTCCTGCAGTACATCAGGATCCAGCGCCGCGGTGCCGCGAGAGGTGACCTGCTGAGCTGTGTCGCCTGAGAACACAACACTGTAATTGGCCTTGTTGGAGATGCCCACGCCCGGCAGGATTTCCCAATACTCGCCCATCCACTGGCGGAAATCGAGCCGCTCCTTGTCCGGCCATCTCCAGAAGCGCGTGAACAAAACTCCCGAACCNGAGCCGCTCCTTGTCCGGCCATTTCCAGAAGCGCGTGAACAAGACTCCCGAACCTTTCGACTCGCCATGGTGAAAGCTGTAGCTGCGGCCCTGCTGCTTCATGTCCTGCACGTTCAGAAAGGCCTGCCCGCCCAGCGCCTGGATCATCTGGTCGAGCAGCATGCGGGCCTTCTTTACGCCGGGATCTTCGCTGACGATCTCCTGGATGGACTTCTGGGATGGATTCTGCGCGGGCGGATTTTGCGCCCAAGCTGAAACCACCAGTATCCCGGCTACGATTAATACGGTGAACTTCATTCCACGTTTCTTGCCAACGGCCGACGACCGAGGGCCGACGGCGGACTTATCCGACGAGCACCGCACCGCCGTTCACATTAAAGATCTCGCCGGTGATGAAGCCAGCGTGCTCGGTACACAGGAACAGGATCGGCGCCGCGATTTCCTCCGGCGTGGCCACGCGTCCCAGCGGGATCTTCTCCAGCACGAGCCGGCGCATCTCCAGATCGTTGAGCGCCGGGGCCGCCATGTCGGTATTCACCCATCCCGGCGCTACACAGTTCACATAGATGCCATCGGGCGCTAGTTCGGTCGAGAGGCCCTTCACCATGCTGATGAGAGCGCCTTTGGTGGCCGCATAGTCGCAGTGATAAGCTTCGCCGCGCTGCCCGGCGGTCGAACTCACCAGCACCAGGTGTCCGCCCGAGCCCTGCTTTTTCATCTGCGCCACAGCGTGCTTGACCAGACCGAAAACGCTGTCCAGATTGATGGCCACCGTACGCCGCCATTGTGCCTCACTCATCTCGTTCACCGGTACGTCCTGCGGCGGCCAGACGCCGTGGTTTGCGAACAGGATATCGAGCCGGCCAAAGCGGCGCACCGCGGCGTTGATCAACTTCTTCGCGCTCGTGGTGTCGCTGAGGTCGGCCTGCATCGCCGCACAGTTCTCCCTGCCGCCGGTGCGAACCACTTCAGCGGCGGCGCGCTTGTCCTTCTGATAGTTGAACATTATGCGCGCGCCGGCAGAGAGGAACATCTTCGCAGTCGCGGCTCCAATGCCTNCGGGAGCCGCCGGTCACGACCGCCACTTTGCTCTTGAGCGAGAGGGTGATTCCGTCTTGTGCCATGCGAAACGCGACTCGGCTAGTCGTGTGCATCCGCAGCGTTGAAGTTCTTCGCCGCCTCGACCAGCGCACGAAAGATCGCCCGCGAGTACTGGTCGTCATCGTACGACCGCTCTGGATGCCACTGCACCGCGACCACCCAGTGGTCGGGCGAGACCCCTTCTACCGCTTCGATGATGCCATCCTCAGGACAGCGCGCGACCACCCGCAAACCGTCGCCCACCAAGTCTGCGGCCTGGTGATGGCTGGAGTTGACCATCAGTTCCAGGGGCCCGATGCCCGTCTCCTCCTGGCTCACGAGCAGGCCCGCCAGCCGGGAGAAGGGATCGATCCGCACTTTATGCGCCTGAGGCACCGTGCGCCCGGCCGCATGGTTCACCGGCGATTCCACGTGCTGGATCAGCGTCCCCTGGTTATAGACGTTCAGCATCTGCATGCCATAGCAGATGCCCAGCACCGGCTTGTGCAGGTTGTAGGCGTCCTGGAGTAGAAGCTCGTCGGCAGTGTCGCGCCTGGGATCGGCGGACTCGGTCCTGGGATGCCTTTCGGCCACGCCATATTTTTGTGGATCGATGTCGGCCGCGCTGCCCGGCAGCAGAACGGCCTGGCACCCGGTGATGATCTTCGCGATTTCCTCCGGGGCCTGGTGGAGCTGGATCACCACCGGCTCGCCGCCTGCCTGTTCCACCGCCCGTACATACTGCGGCAGCGACCGCTGCGCGTAATCAGGCTTGCCGGAGTGCGGCACCGGGATGGCGATGCGCGGCTTCATCGATTCAGTGTAACGCCGGCGCTAGCTGGAACGGCGGCATCTTACCGCCGGCCTTTTCTGCTAATCCGTGGCCGGCTTCTTGACTTCCTCCGTGTCCTCTGCGGCCAATCGGCTTCCCGGCCTCGACACCTGCGCCTGCGAATAATACAAGTCTTCGACCGCCTTCTGCACCCGGGCCGCGAGCTTGTCCATATCGCGTGCGCCATATCCCGCCGACGATACCGGCTCGCCCACCAGCAGCTCCAGCGGTCGCGGCTTGATGTGGAAGGTTTCCATCGGCAGCAGCTCGTAGGTCCCGACGAGTGCCATGGGCACCACATCCACGCCGGCCTTGATGGCCACATAGAACACCCCCGGCAGGAACGGCTTCATCTGTCCGGTCGCCGAGCGTCCGCCCTCGGGAAACACCACGAGCGGCTGCCCGCCCTTGAGGATGGCGGCGGCGCGGTTCAGGCTGCGCATGGAGGCGAGGGCGTGCTCGCGCTCGATCGATACTTGCCCCGACCTCCGCAAATGCCATCCCAGGAAGGGATACCGGAATATCTCCTCCTTGGCCATGATGCGAAAGTGGCACGGCATCCCGACGTACACTGCCGGAATGTCCAATGCCGAAAGATGGTTCAGCGCATACAGGTGCGGGCGTGTTGTGTCGATCTTCTCCATCCCGCGCACCGCGAGTGGCGCGCCGATGATCTTCAGGATCACCTTTGACCAGGTCACCGCAAACCACTGCTGGATGCGTCCATCGCGGTCCACCAGCGACGACAGCAATGAGAACGTGGCCATGAACACCGTCCATAGCCAGATCAGCGGGACATAAATCAGGTACGACCGCAGTGCGCTTCCCAGGTGTTTGAATTTTGATTGCTGTTCCACGAGTAGCGCCGCCTCGCCCGCGTTACGGAATCGCTTTCAGCGCCTCTCCTACCACATAGATCGACCCTGTGACCACGACGATGCCGTCTCGCTCGACAAGCTGTGACGCGCGCGCCAGCGCGGCTGCCACCGTGGGCGCCATCTCGACCTCCGTCCCCGTGCGGCTAGCGGCTTCGCGTATCTCCTCCGGGCTGGCAGAGCGCGGGTTCTCGGCGCGCGTGGC
>OCOJ01062092.1_pt2 | contig 20750 bp, 17 predicted proteins | sample 1539251 | NCBI WGS metagenome assembly OCOJ01 (sample SAMN01911457, study PRJEB22624) | soil metagenome | biome: Soil | place: Malaysia | collected 2012-04-30 | depth RA_metagenome m | reverse complement strand
AGTGGTCATGATCACTCCGCCGGGAATGACCCCACCGCCGCCCCCGAATTTTGGCGGCCCTGCCGGGCCCGCCACCCCGCCCCCGGCAGCCTCCAGCGGCACTCCTCCTCCCATGCCCCCGCCCGCGGCCAAGCCCCCGGCCGAGCAGCCCACCCAGGCCGAACTCGACGCCTACCTGAACTCCGTTCGCGACAAAGTCCGCGGCGCCATCGTGCTGGTCGGCAAACACGTCGAGGTGGCGGAAAATTTCAACCCCGCGCCCTTGCGCCGCAGCGACGACGAATGGAAACAGCGCTTCGATCCCAAGAATCCCCGCGGCGGCTTCAACTTCCAGCCGCCTCCGCCGCCTCCGGAAGGGCATCTCACCCGCCAGGAGGTGAACCGCGTAGTGGATCAATTCCTGGTGGATAACGGCGCGCTGGTGCGCATCAATGACGCCGGCCGGGCCCAGGGCATCATCATCGCCCAGCAGAACGGCACCTACGACTGGACGCGCGCCGTGCCCACGGTGGTGATGCGCAATGAAGATTACGGCCGCATCGCGCGCTTCCTCTCCGATGGCGCGTCCGTCACCTTGCGCATCAACATCCAGAACAAGGAATATCCCGATGGCGTCACCGCCTACAACGCCATCGGCGAAATTCCCGGCTCCGATAAAAAAGATGAAATCGTCATGCTCGGTGGCCACTTCGATTCCTGGCACGACGCCACCGGCGCCACCGACAACGGCATCGGCAGCGCCATGATGCTGGAGGCAGTGCGCATCCTCGCCGCCATTCACGTGAAGCCGCGGAGAACCATTCGCGTGGCGCTGTGGAGCGGAGAAGAAGAGGGCCTGCTCGGCTCCCTCGCCTATGTCCGGCAGCACTTCGGCAGCTTCGAGGAGCCCAAACCGGAATTCGCCAGGCTGGACGCTTACTTCAACATCGATTCCGGCACGGGCAAGCCGCGGGGCGCGATGATCTTCGGTCCGCCCGCCGCCGTGGATATGATCCGCGAAGCGCTGATGCCCTACCAGGATTGGGGCTTTATGGGCGCCAGCCCCTCCACCAGCCGCCGCACGGGAGGCACGGACAGCACCTCGTTCAACAACGCCGGACTGCCCGGCATCGGCCTGGCTCAAGACCCCTTCGACTACGGTACTTTCACGCACCACACCACGCTCGATACCTACGAGCGCATCTACGAAGAAGACGTGCGCGAAGGCGCCGTGGAAATCGCCTCCGCGGTCTACGCCGTGGCCATGGCAACTCAGATGGTCCCGCGCTTCACCGCCGAGACCATGCCCAAAGCCGTTCCCGAGCCATTGCCCGGCTCGGAGGCCAAACCGCCCTATCACGTCCCGGCGGGTGCATCCGCGGCCGCGGGCAATCAGTAGCACAGTCCGGAAGCCTCGGGATTCTCCAGTGCGCGGTTGCGACCCGCCGATGCCGTCGGCCTCGGCCCGGCGTGCCGCTCCCCGCGTTGCGCTAGAATCTCCGCCGTCCTTTTCGAGGGTGGCTCCATGAGCAAAGCATCTCTCACCACTTTTTTCGGCCTCGCGCTGGCGGGCCTGTGCTGGGCGCAAACCGCATCCCATCTCTCCCCGGAGGTGCGGGGATTCGTAAAAGAGGACGCGCCCGTCATCGCGCTTACCCACGTGCGCGTAATCGACGGTACCGGCGCCGCGCCGCGCGCCGGCCAGACCGTGGTCCTTTCCGGTGGAAAGATCGCTGCCATTGGCGGCGATGCGGGCGTCGAGGTTCCCGAGGGCGCCAGGGTCCTCGACCTCTCCGGGCGCACCGCCATCCCCGGCCTGGTGGGCATGCACGACCACATGTATTACATCGCGCCCGGCAGCCCGCCCGCGCTCTACCCGGAGCACGCCGCCAGCTTTCCGCGGCTCTATCTGGCCGGGGGCGTCACCTCCATCCGCACCACCGGAAGCATCGAGCCGTACACCGACCTCGAGCTCAAACGCGCGATAGACGAGGGCCGCGTCGCCGGGCCGCGCATGCACGTCACCGGGCCATACCTGGAAGGCCAGGGCGCCTACACCCCGCAGATGCATCAATTGAAGGACCCCGAGGACGCGCGCCGCATGGTCGAGTACTGGATGGGGCAGGGCGCCACGTCCTTCAAGGCGTACATGCACATCAACCCGGACGAGCTGCGCGCCGCCGTCGAGGCTGCTCACGCCCACGGCTTAAAGGTCACCGGGCATCTTTGCTCCATCGGCTTCCGCGAAGCGGCGGCCATCGGCATTGACGACCTGGAGCACGGCCTGGTGGTGGATACCGAATTCCTCGCGAGCAAGAAACCCGGCGAATGTCCTTCGACCGCTGAAGCCAACAAGGCGATTCTGCCGCTCGAAGTCACCAGCGGCCCGATCTTCGAGACGATTCGCGACCTGGTGGCGCATCACGTGGCGGTTACTTCCACGCTCCCGGTGTTCGAAACGTTTGTGCCCAACCGCGCTCCGCTCGACGCGCGCGTTCTGGACGCGATGCTGCCTGACGCGCGCATTGCCTACCTGCGCCGCCGCGCGGCAATTTCTGATAATGCTGCAAAATCCGATTGGCCGGCGCTGTTCAAGAAGGAATTGGATTTCGAGCGCGAATTTGTAAAGCAGGGCGGCTTGTTGCTGGCGGGACTCGATCCCACCGGCTACGGTGGGGTCATTGCCGGTTTTGGCGACCAGCGTGAAGTCGAGCTGCTGGTGGAAGCCGGCTTTACGCCCGTGGAAGCCATTCACATTGCCACCGCCAACGGCGCACAGTTTCTGGGAGAGCTGGACAAAGTCGGCACACTCGAGCAGGGAAAGCTCGCTGACCTAGTGGTCATCAATGGCGATCCGGCCGCCAACATCAAGGACATCGAAAAAGTCGAGCTGGTCTTCAAAGAGGGCGTGGCCTACGACTCTGCGAAACTCATCGAATCCGTCCGCGGCTGGGTGGGCCTGCGGTAGCACAGCCAATCTGCCCGCACTGATGCAGGAAGCGTCTGTGCGCCCTGACGCAGCAAGACTCTGTACGCCCTTCACGCACGTTTCCCCAGAAAGCCCCAGCGAACCAGCCCACACTACGCCGCCGCCAGCACCTGCTGCATCCGCAGCTTGGCGTTCGAGAAGTCCAGGCAATTGCGGAACTCGGCGCAGCGCCGGCAATCTTCCCATTCCTCATGGTCCACTTCGAGCTTGCGGTTCCGGTGCCCGGGGCCCAGCGTGGTCACGTTGATGCCAAAGACCTTCCCCTTGACGGTCGATCCGAACGGGAGCTGCTCCAGATCCGGGTAAATATTTCCAAAGCAGTCTCTCATGGGGGTTCTCCTTTCCTGAACGCACACTCGAATGGTTCAGACTAAGCATGAAGATTCCCCACGGTCGGTAATGGCAGTCACCGGCACGCGTGCCCCGCGTCACCATGAAATCGGTCGAATATCCTGACGCAGGAAGGGTCTCTCTCTTTCGCTCCAGGGAAAAGCAGACTAGAACTCGTATGAATCGCCCCGGGACACCACGGTGCGAGCATACCCTGATGCGATCAGCGCGAACCTGGAACTGAACCCTCTTGCGATTTGGGAATCCGCGAGATACAAAAGAGTAAGACAGCGCCTGCTAAACAGGGTGAGGAAGCCATGCAAAAACTCGACCGAATCACCTCTGATCCGACGCGGATGAATGGCGGGCCCTGCATCCGCGATCTCCGTTTGACCGTCCGCCGGGTCCTTGAGGCACTCGCCGTCTATCCCGATCGCGCCGAGCTAAAACGGGAATACCCCGACCTTGAGGACGAAGACATCCGGCAGGCGTTGGCCTTTGCGGCCGCATTGGTTGAGGACAAGGTGCTGCCGCTTCCCTCCGCGCAATGAAGTTGCTCCTAGATGAAGGACTGCCCCATTCGACCATTCGCCGTCTAAGAGAAAGCCGGTTCGACGCGGCTCATGTTCGCGACCTAGGTTTGGCCAGCGCTTCCGATTTGGCAATTCTGGAGTTCAGCCGTCGCGAGGATTAGGTGGTGGTCACCTTGTACGCGGACTTTCACGCCCACTTAGCGCTGTCCGGCGCAACGCGCCCCTCCGTCATCAGAATCCGCATCGAAGGATTGCGGGCGGAAGCTCTTGCAGAACTTCTCGGCAAGGTCGCGGAAATGTGCAAGGATGATCTCCGCCATGGCGCCATGGTTTCCGTGACCGAAGCGGGCGTCAGAATTCGGCGCCTTCCGCTGCTCTGCTGATTCCAATTGGCTCCACTCGCGCCGAGCAGCACAGACGATCCTGTCTTGCGCTGCTGGGGGACAGGCATTCTTGCCTGTCCACATTACGGCCGCACACGAGAGATGAACTCTCGAACACTCGCCAGCAGCAGGTCAACTTGTTCTTTCGTGTATTCGGAGTATCTTCCATGGGCCGCTTTATTTCGCAGGTCCAGCCACGCCGTAACGCTTTTCTGATCGAGTTTGGAGTACTTGTCAGCCTTGGCGAGGTCGGCGTTGAGGCTGTCGGCCTTTCGGGGGAAGGCCTTCCCCGATGAGGATTCCTCAATGGGCACTCCGGCAGGCAGGCAAAGTTGCCGAAGGTGTTCCTCCAACACACCTCCTATGAGGACAGCCGCGGGATCTTTGTAATTCTCACATAAGAGATAATCTGCCATTTCCAGGAAATCAGCAAACACCTCTGCAGTGACGAGCCCTTTCGTCGTCTCAATCCAACCTCCTTTGATCTGGTCGCGAATCGCGGTCAACACACCGAGTGCCGTTCCCCGTTGGACCTCCAGGTGTCGTTAAGCGCTCTGTCAAATTCTGAGTAGTAACTATGTTGAGGACCGAAGGCTGATTCAATAAAGGCCAGACCTGCCGCGCGAAGCGCCGCGTAGTCTTCCGAGCCGAGAAAAGGGTGCGTCCCCTCCCTATCGCGGGGCGCATTCACCAGGGCTCTCCGCGCCTGATCGACCAACTGGTCGATTCGAACTTGAAGATCTTTGAGCGTCATCGCTTCGCCTTCAGACCCAGCTATCAAACCATTCAAGTAACTCCCCTTCTTTCCTGCTCGCCTATTTAATCTCCGGAAAATCCTCCTCCCAGAATTCGGCGGGGCGGCGGCCTTCGTGCTTGCGCGCCTCCTGCTCCACGCCACGCAGCTCCACGCGGCGGATCTTGCCGGAAATCGTCTTGGGCAGCTCGGCGAACTCGATGCGGCGGATGCGCTTGTACGGTCCCAGGCGTCCGCGGATGAACTGAAAGATTTCGCGGGCGGCGTCGCGCGAAGGCTCGATGCCCGGCTTCAGCACGATGAAAGCCTTGGGCACGCTCCAGCGCAGCGGGTCCGGGCTGGGAATCACCGCGGCTTCGGCAATCGAGGCGTGCTCGATCAGCGCGCTTTCCAGCTCAAAGGGACTGATGCGGTAGTCGGAGCTTTTGAAAACGTCATCGGCGCGGCCCACATAGGTGAAATAGCCGTCCTTGTCGCGATGGGCCACGTCCCCGGTGCGGTAGTAGCCGCCGGCCATCGCGGCCGCGGTTTTTGCCGGGTCGTCCAGATACCCCACCATCAAGCTGGGCGGGCGCGGGTCCAGACGAATCGAGATTTCGCCGTCGTCCGCTTCTTTTCCTTCCGGATCCAACAGAACGATGTCGTGGCCCGGCGAGGGCTTGCCCACCGCTCCGGGCTTCACCGCCTGCCCCGGAAAATTCCCCAGCAGGCACACGTTTTCCGTCTGCCCGTAGCCGTCGCGGATGGTCAGGCTCCAGGCGCGGCGCACCTTCTCAATCACCTCGGGATTCAGCGGCTCGCCCGCGCTGGCCAATTCACGCAGTTTCACGGGATAGGCCTTCAAGTCTTCCAGCACCAGCATGCGCCACACCGTGGGCGGCGCGCACAGCGTGGAGACGCCGCAGCGCGCGATCGTAGCAAGCGTGGCCTTGGCATCGAAACGCCCATAGGCGTGAATAAAAATCGTCGCCCCGGCGTTCCACGGCGCGAAGAAGCAGCTCCAGGCGTGCTTGGCCCAGCCCGGCGAGCTGATGTTCAGGTGCACGTCGCCGGGACGAATGCCAATCCAGTACATCGTTGCCAGATGGCCAACGGGATAGCTCTCGTGCGTGTGCAGTACCAGCTTGGGCAATGCGGTGGTGCCGGATGTGAAATACAGCAGGAAAGGATCCGTGGCCTTGGTCTCGCCGTCAGGAATGAAGTCCCCCGGCTCGTCAAACGCCTGGCGATAGGGTGTCCAGCCCTTGGCCTCGCCATCAACAACAATGCGCGAATAGTCGCCGGGAAGTTGCGCGAACTTCTCCGTAAACGCGCCCAGCGCCACCACGTGCCGCGCCTTGCCGCGCTCCAGTCGGTCGCGCAGGTCCTCCGTAGTGAGCAGCGTGGCCGCGGGAATCACCACCGCGCCCAGCTTCATCGCCGCCAGGATGCATTCCCAGGTGGCCGCCACGTTGGGCAGCATCAGGATGATGCGGTCGCCGCGCTGCACCCCCTGGCGGCGCAGGAAGCGCGCCACCTGATTCGAGCGCCGCGCCATTTCCTCAAAGCTGAGCTTCAGCTCCGGCTTGCCGTCCTCCACAATCCACAGCGCGGTTTGTTGATTCCCGCGGGCGAACGCGTCGAAATAATCCAGCGCCCAGTTGAACGTAGTGAGCCGCGGCCAATGGAACTCGCTCCGCGCGCGCTCATAGTCCTCGCGGCAGCCGTGCAAGAAGTCGCGCGCCGCGAGAAAAGCCTTCAGCCCTTCGCTGCCGCTTGTGCCCATGACGCTCACCTGCAATGCACTCTGCGTCCCGCTGAGGACGCCTCTGCGCGCATTGTACACCCCCCGGCATCCGGGCAGCCCGCCGCCAAAACATGGGGCGCGGCAGGCGCGTCCCGTGGAGCGATTTACAGGGCTCACCCGCTGGGAGTAGGATGCGGGAACTCAATTCCTTCCAGCAGAGGAGGAGGGCGCCATGCACGCACGCGTCTGGCAACTCCGCATCAAGCCGGGAAAGTTAGCAGAGTTCCGGGCGGCTCTGGGCGGGCTTACCGCGCCCGCTCACCGCCAGCAGGGCTTCCGCGGATCGCTGGCGCTGGTGGCGGACCGTTCCGAATCTCCGCAAGTGACGGTCATCGGCGTGTGGAATTCACTCGAAGATATCCGCAACAGCGAACGCAACATGTTCCTGATGCAGGCCATCTCGCACGTCATCGGATGCAGCGACGGCTTTCCCCAAATCTCCGAGCAAGAGATCATCGCGGGATCGCTTTTCGCGGAGGACCCGGATAAAACCCGCGGGTGACGGTGGCCAGTGGCGCAGCCACTCCTGCCTGCCCTGACCCGCCGCGGCGGGGAAGGGCTGCGCGTGGGATTCCATCCGGCGCCCAGGCTGCATGGCGCCCACCGTTGCGCTGCGAGTAAACGCGCACCTCAAAGCGGCTGGACCTCCGCCCCCTGAAACATTTTTGCCCCGCATCGCGTAACAACCGGTGGGAAGGCGAATCGCTCGGATTCGCAGGGGGCTGTGCCATGGCCAATGAAGCACCAAGAAGCCGCGGCTCGCTGGTCGGCGCGCTGCTGCTCATCACCATCGGCGGGCTTCTGCTCGCCTCCAATCTGCTGCCGGAGTGGGATGTCTGGCCGTTCATGTCGCGCTACTGGCCGGTGATCCTGATCATCTGGGGACTCGGCAAACTGTGGGACGTGCTGCGCGCCCCGGCAGCGCCCGGCGCGGCTCCGGGGCGAGGCGGCGGGGGCGCAGCCCTCGTCCTCGTGCTTCTGCTCTGTTTTTTCGCCATCGCGGCCACCCGCGGGCGGGGCTTCTCGCGCTTCTCGCGCATCGTCCATGAGGCGCAGTCCGTCGAGGCGCAAGGAGCGGAATCCGTGGGTGTGTCCATTGAAATGCCCGCGGGCGAGCTGCGCATCTCCGGCGGAGCCGCAAAACTTCTCGACGCGAATTTCGATTACAGCGCGGCGGAGGGCAAGCCCGAAATTTCATATGACACTTCCGGGAAGGACCGCCAATTGACCCTCCGGCAGCAAGGCAGCCGGCGCCTGGGGCGCGAATTCAATCACTGGGACCTTCGCATGGACGGCGACAAAATCCGCAGCCTGCGCATCGAAATGGGCGCCGGCCGCAGCGATTTGCGCCTGGGCGGAATGCGCCTGAACCGCGTGAGCGTGGAAATGGGAGCGGGAGAGTGCCTCGCCGACCTGACCGGCGACTGGAAGCAGGACGCGGACATACAGATTCACGGCGGTGCGGGCAGCGCCACCATCCGCCTGCCCAAAGATGTGGGCGTGCGCGCCCGCGCCTCGGGCGCGCTGGGCTCCATTGACGTGCGCGGCCTGCACCGCGATGGCGGCTACTACGTGAACGATTCATACGGGAAATCCCCGGTCACCATCAATCTGGACGTAGAAGGCGCCGTCGGAGAAATCCGCCTGATTGCGGATTGACCGGGAAATTCCTGGTTCCACTTCCGGAGGTGATCAGCGAACGCCCGCGAACTGTGAGCCTCACTGCGCCGCAGAGTCGTCCGGGCCGGCCTCGTAGAAACGCGCCTCATAGACGGTCGGCAGGGCATCCTGTGGATTGCGCACGAAGCTTCTCACCAGTTCCGTCCGGGAAAAGTGCCCGAGGCTGAGCCAACGAGTCATCGCGTCGCTCGCAAAATTCTCCCAAGCCGGCTTGCGAGTCCAGGGGAAGCAGGTGGCTTCCACTGCGCGGATGGGAAGACCCTCCCGGAATCCCTCATCAATCTGCTCCCGCAGCCACCGCAGATAATGCAGTTTCTGCTGGATGGCCGCCTTGGGATGCTCGCGGATCACCACGCCGGGAACTTCGGGCAACTCCGGCCGAAGCGTATGGATGTGCCCGTGCCCCTCGAGGAGGATTTCAATGTCCAATTCCGCGAGGTGTTCAAGGGTCTCGATCCATCTCCGGCTGTCCACATCCGGATTGGGGGTCGAGAAATAGCTCCCCATGAAGGCGTCGCCGGCCAGGAGGAGTTTCTCCTGCGGGTCATAGAGCGCGATGTGATCCTCACAGTGGCCGGGCGTAGGGATAACCAGCAACCGCCCGTGTCGCGTGGCAAGTTCGCTTCCCAAGACCTGGTAAGGCTCAGCTAATGCCGGTGGCTGGCCGATGATGACGCGCCGAGCCCAGGGAAGCCTGGGTGGATCGCGCAGGATGGCTGCTGTCTCTCTGCCCACAAAGATCGGAGCTCCTGTCCGATCTGCGAGCCAGCGCATATTGCCCACATGCTCCTCGTGTGCGTGTGTGGCTACAATGCCGCAGACCGTGCCCATGCCCAGGCCTCGCACGTGGCGCTCCAGGGAGCGTCGCATTTTGGGCGACCCCGGATCAATCACCAGTCCGTCGTAGAGCACGGAAGTGAAAAGCTCCCCAAAGAGCAGCGGAACAGCGCTGGGAAGAAGCCCATTCAAGAAAAGGACCGATAGCTTTCCGTCCAGAAGGTCGAGCCGCTTTCCGTAGGTGCTCAAAAAGACGCGCACCCGCTCCGCGCAGCCTTGCACAGCAGACCGCAAAATGAGCGGCAATCGAAGGAGCAGGCCCGCGGCGTGGCAAGACCAGAAGGCGCGGAGTGTGGCTCTGCCGCGTACCTGGCCGGGCTTGGAACTTTGGCAAACGCCGCCCCGGCACTTACTGATGGCGTAGCGGTTGCGCGCCACCAGGCGGTATGCGGCCCGTCCCAGACTTCGAAACGGCCATACCGAACCGAAAACGCCGATCAGTCGCGTTGCCGGAAAGAGTCGCGCGAGGAGGGCCACGGCGCTCCAACCCACATGAATCGCCCCGCCGGGATCGATGACGTGCAGTTCCCGCAGGCATGATTCCATCTCCAACCGCAGGTCTAGGCTGGCCAGCGACTCGCTGCTGATGGCAACGCATTTGACTAACCCGCGATCATCCAGAATCCGCAACCAGGAAGCTCCTGCCTGGCAGATTTCACACTGGCTGTCATAGAGGACTGCGTAGGTTGCAGCGGGTCGGCTGCACGATCCCCCTGGGGATACCAGCGCCATGGTGGACTGCTGCATCACCGTAGCAACATTATGCGGTTATTATCGGCGCAGAGCGAGGCTGGTAACTAACGAAACGACGCCTGCGGTAAATCCCCGGTCACCATCAACCTGGACGTAGAAGGCGCCGTCGGAGAAATCCGCCTGATTGCGGATTGAGCTGCTGTCCTCGGAAGCGCCGTCACTCTCGGCGGCCCAAACCTTTCCCCGCGAGCACTGAGGGCCGATTCACACCTCGCTTCGTTCCACTACAAACTGCCCGGCGAAGACGAAACTCAGTCCCACCAGCGTCCAGAGAAGATTGCTGATTCCAGCCGGCAAGCTTCCCATCCGTTCGTAAATAAACGGCAAGTGGATGTTCCACCGCCATCGCGCCAAAAACACCAGCAGATCATACCCGCCCCAGATTCCTATGCTTGCGGCCAGCCCGTTCAAGCCGTTACGCAGCATGGCGGTGCAGGCATACGTCAGGCTGTAAATCAGCAGGCACACGATAAAAAAGTCCAGATGTTCCTGCAGCGCCTGCGGCCCGAACACCTCGTCGGTCAGGGCGTGGCTGGTAAACCGGGAAAGGGTCAGCCAGCCGGCGTACAGATTCACCAGCCCGATCACCAGTAGCTCGATGGCCCCGACCGCCCATCCGGCCCACACAAAGTACGCGCGGCTGCGCGGCTTGGTGAATAGAAACTGGACGGTCCTGTTGTCGAATCCGTGCAGCGCAACGATGGCCCCCAGCCACAGTGCCGTTCCCGCCAGAAGCGATTCCAGCGTGAACTGGAACGCGGGCCCGCCGAATTCCTCGAGCAGTTGCGTCCCGGTGGTCAGTGCCGCGGCCAGCGGCATAACCGCCGCGGCTATCCCCAGGAAGACGATGCCGAATAAGCGGGTTTCCCGCCAGCATTTCCAGAGATACATAGCTGTTCCTTTCGCACGAGCTGTAGAAAGATTTCGCGCAGGCTGAGCGGGACGATGCCGGTGATGGTCGCGCCGCTCCGGGAAAGTGCCGCGGCAAATTCGTCGCCATCCCTGGTGATCACATACCGGTAAAAGCCTTCTTCCACATCCACGGAAAGCACCTGGGAGGTAATTTCGGCGGGAAGACCGTTCCCGGCAGCCGTGATCAGACGGAAGCCGCTCTTGATGTCGTCCAGCCGGGACTCCACCAGGAGCTTGCCCTTTTCGATGACGCCGACGTACTCCCCAATCTGCTCCACCTGTTCCAGTTGGTGAGAAGAAAAGAAGATGGTCGAGCCGCGCTCGGCCGCGTCCTCAGCCAGCACGCGCAGCAACTGGTCCACCGAAAGAGGGTCGAGAGCGGTTGTGGGCTCATCCAAAATCATTAAATCCGCGCCTTGCGAGAGCGCCAGCAGCAAGTAAACCTTTGTCTGGTTGCCGTTCGAGAGCTTGTCGAACCGCTGCTTCATCGGAATCTCCAGCAGGCGGGCGTACCTTTCCACCGCTGCATCCGACCAGGTGGGGTAAAAACCGCGGCTGAAACGCACCAGTTCAGCAGGGGTCAGCGCGGGATATAGCGCCTTCTTCTCGCTCACGAAGGCGGTGCGCTGCAGGATGGCCAGATGTCCCCTCCGCACGTCCATGCCCATCACTTGCGCCGAGCCGGAGGTCAGGTGCGTCAAGCCCAGCAGCATTTTGATGGTGGATGTCTTGCCCGCCCCGTTCCGCCCCAGAAATCCGTAGATCGCGCCGCGCGGCACATTCAGGTTCAGCCCGCAAACCGCCTCCAGGCTGCCGTAGGTTTTCGCCAGGCTCTCAGTAGCAATCGCCAGTTCGTTCATTTGTGCACTCCCAGCCGCTCCAGTTCCTCCTGCACCGTCTCCATGATTTCCTCTTCGGTGAGGCCGAGCTGGATCCCCTCGACGGCAATCTGCCGGGCATACGGCTGCAACCGCCGCAATTTCTCCGATTTCAGAAATCGCGGCGTGCTCTCCGCCACATACGTGCCGCCGCCCTGCACCGTGGCAATCACCCCTTCCCGCTCCAGTTCCTGGTAAGCGCGCGCCACGGTGTTGGGATTGATGCCCAGTTCCGCGGCCAGCTTGCGCACCGAGGGCAGTGCCTGGTCCCGCTTCAGCGCGCCCGCAGAAATGGCATTCTTTACTTGCGCCTCGATTTGCAGGTAAATGGGCACGCCGGAGGAAGGGTTGACGTGGAACAGCATACTGTATCAATACACTAGTACAGATGAGCCGTCAAGGAGCAAGCGCTGGCCCCTCCGCCTCGCGCTCAGAGCAATCCCGGGGCGTTTGCGGTAGAATCAATTCGACCGCGTGGCCGTGGAGAAACACTTCAACCGCCCGCGCGGAATTCCCGGAGGGAGGGTTCCACTTTCGAAACCAGGACATCTTTCCATTCCGCTGATTTCTCCTGCGAACCACTGAAGTCGCAAGACCGTGTCGTCCCGCCTCCGCGTGCTAGCATCCAAGATTCCTCTATGAACCAGGCCGACCATCGCCGCCAGGCGCTTTTCGACGCGCTCGAATCGCGCATTCTGGTGCTCGATGGCGCCATGGGCACGATGATCCAGCAGCAGCATCTCACCGCCGCCGATTTCGGCGGGCCGCAGCTCGAGGGCTGCAATGAAGTGCTGGTGCGCACGCGCCCGGATGTGATTCTGGGCATCCATCGCGCCTATTTCGAAGCCGGCGCGGACATCGTGGAGACGGACACGTTCGGCGGCACCCCGCTGGTGCTGGGCGAGTACGGACTGGCGGCGGAAGCGCGCGCCCTGAATCGCCGCGCCGCGGAACTGGCGCGCCAGGCCGCGCAGGAGTTCGACCGCCCCGGCCGCCCGCGCTTCGTGGCCGGCTCGATGGGCCCCACCACGCGCGCCATCACCGTTACCGGCAACGTCACCTTCGAGGAGCTGAAGCAGTCGTTCTACCAGCAGGCCGCCGGCCTGGCCGAAGGCGGCGTGGACCTCCTGCTGGTCGAAACCTGCCAGGATACCCGCAACGTAAAAGCCGCGCTTCTCGCCATCCAGCGCGTCGAGCGCGAGCTGGGCCGGAAAATCCCCTCCATGGTTTCCGGCACCATCGAGCCGACCGGCACCATGCTCGCCGGGCAGACCGCGGACGCCTTCTGGATTTCCGTGGCGCACGCGGACCTGCTCTCCATCGGCCTGAATTGCGCCACCGGCCCGGAATTCATGACCGATCACATCCGCACCCTCAGCGAGATGGCGCATACGCGCGTCTCCTGCTACCCAAACGCCGGCCTGCCCAATGAAGAGGGCCGCTACCTGGAAACTCCGGAATCGCTTGCCGCGCAGCTCGAACGCTTTGCCCAGCACGGCTGGCTGAACCTGGTGGGCGGATGCTGCGGCACCACTCCGGCGCATATCCGCGCCATCGCGCAGATGGTGCAGGGCAAAGCGCCACGCCGCGTGCCCGGCCGCTCGGGACGCGCGTTTTATACCGGGATCGAGCTGATCGAAGCGGAAGACTCCAACCGGCCGCTGCACGTGGGCGAGCGCACCAACGTAATCGGCTCACGGCTCTTCAAGCAGCTCATCGCCGGGGAAAAATGGGAGGAGGCCAGCGAAATCGCCCGCCGCCAGGTGCGCAACGGCGCGCAGGTGATTGACGTGTGCCTGCAATCGAGCGAGCGCGACGAGCTGCGCGACATCCCCCACTTCTACGAGAAGTTGATCCGCAAGGTCAAGGCGCCGCTGATGATCGACACCACGGACCCGCAGGCCGTGGAACTCGCGCTCACCTACTGCCAGGGCAAGAGCATCATCAACTCCATCAACCTGGAGGACGGCGAGGAGAAATTCGAGCGCGTCTGCCCGCTGGCCCGCGCCTATGGCGCCGCCTTGGTCGTCGGCTCGATTGACGAGGATAAGCAGCAGGCCCAGGCCTTCACCCGCGAGCGCAAGCTGGCCATCGCCGAGCGCTCCGTCCGCCTGCTCACGGAAAAATACGGCATCCCGCGCGAAGACGTCGTGCTCGACCCGCTGGTATTTCCCTGCGCCACGGGCGACGAGAACTACATCGGCGGCGCGGTGGAAACCATCGAAGGCGTGCGGCTGATCAAGGAAAAGATTTTCGGCGTGAAAACCATCCTGGGAATTTCCAACATCTCCTTCGGGCTGCCCGCGGCCGCCCGCGAGGTGGTCAACTCCGTCTTTCTCTATTACTGCACCAAAGCTGGGCTGGACCTGGCCATCGTCAACGCGGAAAAACTCGAACGCTTCGCCACGCTGCCCGAAGCAGAGCGCCGCCTGGCGGAAAACCTGCTCTTCAACGCGCCGCCCGCGGAAGTCTCCGCGGACCGTCCGCAGGCCGCGCTGCTGCGCGGCGCGCCGGAAGACTGGCGCGAGCAATCCCGCGAGCAGAAAATCGCCGTGAACCAGTTCCACATCGCGGCCATTGCCGCCCACTTCCGCGAGCGCGGCGCTCGCCAGAAGGAAAAGGCCGCGGACCTGCCGCTCGACCGCCGTCTGGCCAACTACATTATCGAGGGCTCGAAAGACGGCCTGGTGGCGGACCTGGATCGCAAGCGCGCCGAAGGCGCGGCTCCGCTGGAGATCATCAACGGCCCGCTGATGGCCGGCATGAACGAGGTCGGCCGCCTCTTCAACAACAACGAGCTGATCGTGGCCGAAGTGCTGCAATCCGCCGAGGCCATGAAGGCCGCGGTCAACCACCTCCAGAAGTTCATGGAGAAATCCGCCTCGCACGCCCGCGGGAAAATCGTCCTGGCCACGGTCAAGGGCGACGTCCACGACATCGGCAAAAACCTGGTGGAAATCATCCTCTCCAACAACGGCTACACCGTGGTCAATCTGGGCATTAAAGTGCCGCCGGAGGATTTGATCCGCGCCCACCACGAGCATGCGCCGGACGCCATCGGCCTCTCCGGCCTGCTGGTCAAGAGCGCGCAGCAAATGGTGGTCACCGCGGAAGACCTGCGCGACGCGGGGATTCACGTGCCGCTGCTGGTGGGCGGGGCGGCGCTTTCCGACAAATTCACGCGCGCGAAAATCGCTCCCAGCTATGCCGCGCCCACGCTGTATGCCAAGGATGCCATGACCGGTCTGCGGCTGATGAACGAGCTGATGGATCAGGCCACGCGTGCCGCGGTGATTGCAGCGCATCGCCCGGGCGACGGGCAGCGTGCCGCAGAGACCGCCGCGGCCACCGCCATGCCTGCTGAGGAACGGCGCAGCACCCGCGTACGCACCGACATTCCCATTCCTCCCGCGCCGTACTTGGATCGCCGCGTCCGCGACCTGCGCCACCTGGCGGAAATCTGGAGCTACATCAACCCGCAGATGCTCTACGGCCGCCATCTCGGCTTCAAAGGCAATTTCGACCACGCGCTCGCCGCGCGTGAGCCAAAAGCGCTCGAACTGCACCATCAGGTCGAAGCGCTCAAAGAGGACGCGGCGCACTGGATGTCCCTGCGCGCCGTCTGGCAATTCTTCGAAGCTGAGCGCGCCGGCAATTCCATCCGGCTGTTTGCGCCCGGCGCGGCCGAGCCGCTGCACGTTTTCCGCTTCGGCCGGCAGCCGAGAGCGGACGGCCTCTGCCTGAGCGATTACGTGCTGGACCCCGAAGGCGACGGCCGCCGCGACCATCTCGCCCTGTTCGTGGTGACCGCGGGTGCCGGCGTGCGCGAGCGCAGCGAACAGGCCAAGGCCGCGGGCGAATATTTCCGCGCCCACGCTCTTCAGGCGCTGGCCATCGAGTCCGCGGAAGCTTCCGCGGAATGGCTGCACCGGCGCCTGCGCGAGGATTGGGGCTTCCCCGATCCCCCCAGCATGACCATGCAGCAGCGCTTCACCACGCGTTACCGCGGAAAACGCTACAGTTTCGGATATCCGGCTTGTCCCAACCTGGATGACCAAGCGGGCATCTGGAAGCTCTTGCGTCCCGAAGAGATCGGCGTGCGGCTGACCGAGGGGATGATGATGGACCCGGAGGCCAGCGTCAGCGCGCTCGTTTTCCATCACCCGGATTGCGCTTACTTCACCGCCAGCGAAGCCGGTGACGCGGCCGGCGACGCGTGACGCATCACTGGTCCTGACTCCGGCTTGGTGTTTTGAGGGATGGGTTTAAAGCCCGTGCGCCTGTCCATCATCAAGCAGAGCAGCGTCGCTCTTTGCGCTTGCGCGAGCCTTTTCCCCGGCCTCCTGGCCCCAGCGGCCTTTGACATCACACTCGACTGGCCGCTCCGGCGCGCCATCGGCAAGCCGGTTCATGGCTTCCGCGAGCCGGCCTGCCGCTTCCATGGAATGCGTGGGGGAGGAGTGCCAGAGTGCCGGATCATCGCCGGCCACGAATGGCTCGCGCACGGCCAGCGCCGCATCCGGCGCTGCCGAACCGCCAGACCCCAGCGCCAGCGCTCCCACCCCCAAAAGCAGCACGACCGCCGCGGCAATTACGGCCACCGCCCGGGCGCGGCGCTCTGCGGCCTGCAAGTGCAGCGCGCCAAATCCCATGTACAGCGCCCCCCTGCGGCCCCCCTCGAGCGGCTCGCGAATTACGTAATAAGCAGCGGATCCCCCGGCGATGGCAATCGTATGGAAACCGGGCTCCAATTCGAGTGAGGATTGCTGGAGGGCTTCGGGGACATTCCCCGCAACGGTGTGCGCTGCGATCTTGCCCTCCGCGTCGGTCAGATAGGCCCAGTCCGCTTCTGCGGCCGCGATTCCGTGCTCGATTGCAGCGTGCAAACTCGCTGCATCGCCGGCGCCGCCCCTTGTATTCAGCCGGGCTGCCAGCGCGTGCCCGGAAGCGTGGGCCCGCTGTAAAAAATCCTCAGCCATCAGCCCGGAGATTTTGTGCTCGATGAGCAGGATGGAAAGCGCGGCCGCCGCCACCCCGGTGATGATTTGCCACAGCGCCAGCTTGCGCATCATTGGCCCTTTCCTGTCCATCGCCTTTCAAACTGTGCGGGCTCGCGCTTTCACTCGGGTGCGCCCCGAACCCTGCGCACCAAGGCCCGCCGCGCGCACCCCAAGCCGCCAAAGCCCTGCCGCGAAGCTCTTCTCCACTTGGAAGAATCGGCGCGGGCAGAGGAAAGGTTTAGCAGCGTGTGCCGTATCACTGCGTTGCGGGTTGACTGGAATCCGGGGTCAAACTAGAGTGCCTGCGGTATGCTCCACTCCGCATTTCCCCGGGAGATTGCAAGATGACCCCAGAGCCGCCACAGGGGCTTCCTTCGCCCGCCTTGTTCCTGGACGCCGCCTGCGCCTACCGCCGCTGTGCCGCCCTGAGGACCGGCCTGGAGCTGGACGTCTTTACCGCCCTGGATGGCGAGCCGCTGGATGCCGGAACGCTGGCCACGCGCTGCGGCGCCTCGCCCCGCGGCATGCGCATTCTGTGCGATGCGCTGGCCACCCTGGGGGCGCTCGACAAGATGGGAGAGCGCTACGCGCTCACCAGCAACGCGGCCATTTTCCTGAGCCGCAAGTCGCCGATGTGCATGGCCGCCGGGTTTTTGTTCCTCAGCTCCGCAGAGTTTGAGAATCCCTTTCAGCAGCTCACCGCCGCGGTGCGCCAGGGAGGAACGCCGCTCGAGGCCCAGGGTGTCGTGGCGCCCGAAAACGAGTTCTGGATCGAGTTTGCCCGCTCGATGGGCCCGATGATGGCCTTTCCTGCCGACTCCATCGCTCAACTGCTGGGCGCGGACCGCGGCCAGCCCTGGAACGTGCTGGATGTAGCCGCCGGGCACGGCGCCTTCGGCATCGCCATCGCACGCCAAAATCCTCGTGCCTGCATCACCGCGCTGGATTGGCCCGCCGTGCTGGAGGTCGCGCGCTGGAATGCGGAAGCCGCGGGATTGGGCGACCGCTACCGCACCCTGCCCGGCAACGCTTTCGAAGTGCACCTGGGCACCGGCTACGACGTGGTCCTGCTCACCAACATCCTGCATCATTTCGATCCGCCCACCTGCGAAACCCTGCTGCGCCGCGTGCACGCCGCGCTCTCTCCGGGAGGACGTGTGGCGGCGCTGGAATTTGTGCCCGGCGTGGATCGGGTCACCCCGCCCTTCGCGGCCATGTTTGCGCTGAATATGCTGGTGCACACCCCGGCCGGAGACGCCTACACCTTTCCGGAACTGGAGCGCATGTTCCGCAACACGGGCTTCGGGCCCTGTGAATTGCATCCCCTGCCGCCAGGCCCGCAGAGCGTCGTCATTACCTCCAAATAATCCCTGCCGGCTATGGCTGCGCGTCCTGGCAGGGGCGGTCGAGTCTGTCCGCCCGGTCCCGGACGGCGCTCCGCGCTCCTGGACGGGCACTTTGGTCCTCGCCGGCACGCCCTACCGCTCCGAATACTCAGGCCCCGCCGATATTGCCTAAATGTCGTGGCACGATATAATTGAGTCATGCTCTCGATCAAAGGGTCGCGCACCGCGCCGTACGGCGCCCTGGAGGAATTTCGCTTCCGCATCCGCCAATTCCTGGACTTCAGCCGCCGGGCCGCGCGCGGCGCGGGCCTGACGCCGCAGCAGCACCAGATGCTGCTGGTGCTGGCCGGCGAGCCCTCCGGCCCTTCCCCGCATATCCGCTTGCTGGCGGAACGGCTTTTCCTGCGCCACAACTCTGCGGTCGAGCTGGTCAATCGCCTGGAGCGCCGCGGCCTGGCTTCGCGCGTGGCCCTGGGCGGGGACCGCCGCCGCGTAGCCGTGCGCATCACCGCGCGCGGCCAGGGCCTGCTCGAACGCCTCACCCGGCATCACCTGGCGGAGTTGCGCACTGCCGGGCCGGAACTGGTCCACGCTTTGCAACGCGTCATCGCCGGCAGCCGGCGCCCGTCCCGCCACCGTCCGCGCGCCGCAGCGCCGCGGAGGCACCCATGAAAGCGCCCAAATCGCGCCTCTCCGAGCGCGTGCGCTCGGCCGGCGCCAGCGGCCTCCGCCTCTTCGCCCGCGTGGACCGGGAGCAAGAGGCCGGGGAACTGGGCGATTACACCACCACGTTTCGCGTCATCCCCATTTCTCTTGCCGCCATCCCCATCGGATTCCTCTGCGCGCTGGGCGCCGTGGTCCTGCTGCGCCTGATTGGCCTCTTCACCAACCTGTTTTTCTACTCGCGCTGGAATTTCTCGATGGTATCTCCGGCGGAGCATCACCTGGGCGCGCTGGTGGTGCTGGTGCCCATTGCCGGCGGGCTGATCGTGGGCCTGATGGCCCGCTACGGCTCGGAGCAAATCCGCGGCCACGGCATTCCCGAAGCCATCGAATCCATCCTGATGAACGGCAGTCGCGTGGCCCCGCGCCTGGCGGTGCTCAAACCGCTCTCCGCGGCCATCGCCATCGGCTCCGGCGGGCCGTTCGGCGCCGAGGGGCCGATCATCATGACCGGCGGCGCCGTGGGCTCGCTCATCGCGCAATTCTTCCACCTCTCCAGCGCCGAGCGGAAAACGCTGCTCGTAGCCGGAGCTGCGGGCGGCATGGCCGCCACTTTCAATTCTCCGGTTTCCGCGGTGCTGCTGGCGGTGGAAATTCTCCTGTTTGAATGGAAGCCGCGCAGCCTGATCCCGGTGGCCCTGGCCAGTGCCACGGCCACGGTGGCGCGCTGGTACGTGCTCGGCACCGGATCGCTCTTTCCCGCGGTGTCGCATCCTTTTGCGTATCGTCCTTCCGTCTTGCTGGCTTGTGTGCTGGCCGGCGTACTCGCCGGACTGCTGGCCACGCTGGTCACCCAGTCCGTCTACCGCGTCGAGGATTTCTTCTCCAAGCTGAAGCTGCACTGGATGTGGTGGCCGGCGCTGGGCGCGGTCGTGGTGGGATTGGGCGGCCTCGTTTTCCCGCAAGCGCTCGGCGTAGGCTACGACCTGATTGGCACGCTCATCCAGGGCCATGCGACCGTGCATCTCATCCTGGGCATCCTCGTGGTCAAGTGGCTCATCTGGGCGGCCTCGCTGGGCTCAGGCACCTCCGGCGGCGTGCTCGCTCCAATACTGATGATTGGCGGGGCGCTGGGCGGCGCGGAGGCGCTGATCTTCCCGGACGCGGGCGTGGGCTTCTGGCCGCTGGTGAGCATGGGCGCGATGCTCGGAGGAACTTTGCGCGCCCCGCTGGCCAGCATCGTGTTCACGTTTGAAGTGACGCGAGATGCCGGCGCTCTCCTGCCGCTCCTGATTGCCGTGGGCGTGGCCTATTGCACCACGGTACTCACGTTGCGGCGCTCCATCCTGACGGAAAAGATCAGCCGCCGCGGCTATCACCTGAGCTGCGAGTACGCCATTGATCCCCTGGAGATTCTCTTCGTCCGCGAGGTGATGCGCTCCAATGTCGCCGCGCTGCGCGCGGACATGTCCCTCGAGGCCGCGGCCCTGGCCATCAAGACCGACCATCGCCGCAGCCAGCGCCTGCTGCCCGTGGTGGACGCTGAGGGGCACCTGGTGGGCGTGGTGACGCGCAATGATTTGCGCCGCGCGCTCGAAGATCCGAAAACAGACCGCGCTGCGGTCACCCTGGGCCAGCTCGCCCGCCCCAATCCCGTCGAAGCCTATCCCGACGAGCCGCTGCGCGTGGTGGTCAACCGCATGGCGGATTCGGGCATTACCCGCTTCCCCGTGGTCGAGCGCAACGGCGCTTCCGGTTCGCGCCCGCACGCCGAATCTCCAGCTTCCAGCACAGAAGCGCGAGGAAAGCGCCCCGATTCATCGGGGCGGCGCCTGGTCGGCATGGTCGCCCTCGCGGACCTGCTGAAAGCCCGCGCCCACCTGATGGACGAGGAGTATCACCGCGAACGGGTGTTAGGCTCGCGCTT